>Ga0180007_10000978_pt1 | contig 41771 bp, 69 predicted proteins | sample MM_PC_MetaG_FD_121122 | JGI IMG/M metagenome (GOLD analysis project Ga0180007, IMG submission 121122) | Groundwater microbial communities from the Aspo Hard Rock Laboratory (HRL) deep subsurface site, Sweden - MM_PC_MetaG | ecosystem: Environmental > Aquatic > Deep subsurface > Groundwater... | reverse complement strand
ATAAAGGTACCTCTTGCCTGTGTCTTACCTATTGATTTGCTTCTCATGTGTATCACCACCTTTCTTTTTCTTACTTGCCTTATTGAATTCCTCTACTATCTTTTTGCCTATCTTGTCTTTATTGGCATTCATGTAAGCTTGTTGCTTTTTGCTAACATATGGCATGTCACACCTCCACCAATGTAAATTTCTCGTCAGGACGGAAGAGTTGTTCTGAGGCTTTCTCCCCTTGCTGTAGACCTATTATATTAACTTTACAGCCGCCATACTTGCTGATTAAGTCTCTTACCTTTACCTTTGGCATTGAAAGCACGTATAAGCCATTTTGAGTGTCAGAACATATATCGATTATGGCTTTAGCAATATCTTCTTTTTCTGCCATGTATCTCTCGGCTTCCATATCCGTAACCGTCAATGGCTTACCTTCTTCATATTGCTTCTGCCATATTTGTAAAACGCTTCCCGAACTCCCAATAATATTACCTGAGCGCACAACTACAAACTTAGTGCGGTTTCTACCTTGCCAATTTGGAACATCCAGGACAAGATACTCTGCCATTGCCTTGCTGCATCCATATATATTAGTTGGGTTTACAGCCTTATCTGTTGATATCTGGACAAATAACTCAATATTGTTCTTAACTGCACATTCAAGGGCATTTTGTACACCTATAACGTTAGTTTTGAGTGTTTCCATAGGGTTTTCGTTGCACAATGATACGTGTTTTAAAGCTGCACAATTCACTACAACGTCGACACCGTTAAAAGCCATATCAAGGCGTTCTTTATCTCTTATATCACCTAAAAAATACCTTATCCTGTCTGTAGGCTCTCCGTATTTTTGCCTTAGCAGGAATTGTTTGTGTTCATTTCTGCTAAATACCCTTATGGAGTGTATGTCATATCTTAAAAATTCGTCAATTAACACCTGCCCTAATGTGCCACTCGCACCGATAATAAGTATTTTTTTACCTTTAAACATTTTGTCCTCCATTAATTAAAGCTTGCTGTTCTTCTGGTTTCATTGCTAAAAATTCCTCACGCATATCCTCCGGAAGCTGCTGAATTATTTGGTCCATATTGTCGCTTTGTTCTACTCCCTGTTCCATTCCCTGCCCTTCATTTTGCTGTAAAGCCTGTTGTTGCATCATCTGATTATCGAGTTCATTTTGCAGTGTTTGGAGTATTGCTTCTGAGTTAGGGAATCCCAATTTCGCCAATGTTTGCCATACAAGTATGTTACGGGGAACAGCTTCCATGTAGCCACCGCCTGCAAGTTCAAGGATAATCTCCATTAATCCAGTCTTGGTCTTGGGGAATCCTTGTTCTGCGCTTACTTCTATGTCAAAGTCTATGTATATTGGATTTCCGCTATCGTCTTTTTTAACCATGTCATAACGGTTAAATACGCCATATTCAGGCTGTAGGGTATTGTCAAGCCTATATGGGAGGTTGCCGTCACTAAAACATAATATAAAGTTGCACATCAGCCTGTAAAGCCTTTTAAAAGCGATATTTTTTTCATTTACCTTTATGCCTATTTTTTCCTGCGTTTGGCCTATAAGTGCGTTTATGGCTTTACCCGACTTGGCTTCACCTTGCGCCTGTCCCTGCCATACCTGATTTATGCCCATTTGATATTGTAGTTGTTCAGTGAGGAAACCGTAAAATTCTAACGCTTCACGGCCTTTGTCCTTGAACTCAAAGTCTTTAAAGTTATTGACGTCATTTACGCCTATTATGTTAAGGTCGTCATTGTCAATAAGCTGTGCTGCTTCTTCTTCGACGTTCTTGTTATAGAGTATCTTGGTATTGCCTTTTAATATGCGTTCTTCATGCTTGTTAAGCATTTTCTTCATTGCCTGTTCAAAGTCGTAAGTTCTTTCTATGTCAGATATTCCAACAATAGATTTTGACCTCGGGATATTGTTTTGTATTACGATTGGCAATGACTCAGGGCCTTTAGGGTGAAATCTTTCAACCTCTGTTCCTGATTCTAACCTTACCCGCTTTTCTTTGCGCTTTTCTTTGCGCTTTTCTTTACCTTTTTCTGTTTCTACCTCTTCCATGTAATCGTCTTTTACGACTTCCGTATCGTCGTATATCTCGTTTTCTTCTTCGTCTTTCTCATACTCATCTTCATCAGGGTTATATTTTCTCCTGTGGTAGAACTTTGGAATTTTAAGCAGAATACATTCATTCGAGAATACTACTAGTCCACATTCATCCTTATCATCCAGGTACCATTTTTCTATAATTACATACTTTGCTTCCGGACTGTCTGCCGAATGTTTATACACGTCAGGAGATATATTAACATCGTTTGTCTTATTAACATTACCCTCATAAAATGTGCCTACCCTGTCATATTCAACGTCTGCGCGTTCACCATGATTGGGAAGTTGTTTTGCGGCATCACCATATCTTTTTTTACATTCTGCCAGGGTTTCATTTTCTACATGATACCAACACCTGCATTTGTTCTTGTCGGTTGTCCCTACAGCCCATAAAATGTTTTTAGGGTGGATACAAATTATTTTTGGCTTTCCACGGTATCCATAACCCTTGTAGTTATTGTCTTCTATGACCTTATATGCTACCATACCGTATTTCTTTACTTCACGCTCTGCAAGTGCGTTTATTTCGTCCAAATTACTACTTCTAAGGGCATAATCTACCTCAGCCTGTAATTTCTTTACCGGTGCCTCATCGTCCTGTGCTACAGGCTTAAAAACAGCATCAGGTATAGATAAGTCTATCTGCGATTCAATAAAGGTCTGAGATATTCTAACAGTGGTACGGATGTCGTCCTTTGTGGAATCCGAATATATGTTGCCAAACTCCCTGTCACCCATGTAGACCTGTTCTTCACGGTCAAATTTATCATTCCACTGTGTTTTTTCGTTCTTGGCATTGCCAAACTCTGTACGCAGTTTTTGTGCTTCTGCTATCATTTCGAGTTCTGTGTTCTTTTCTTCCATTCGTTTTTTCCCCCTTTGCATAAGGGCTTTTATAGGTTTAATCAGGTCCATTTTTAATCACCTGTCTTTAACAAAATTTCTCCATAACCATGGTCCTTTACCAAATGCATTAAAAAAGCCCTTTCGAGTGTACGAAGGGCTACCATGTCAAGTTTTTGCACTTTTGCTTTTGTATTCCTTACGTCGTAAGGGTCCATATAGTGTTGCATGTTAACTTTCATTGATAAGTGCGCTACTGCATACGCAAGCAGTTCATCTATGCTCATTTCGTAAAAGTCTGGCTGCTTTTCTTCCTTGCGTTTTGGTATTTTGTCAGGGCTTATTGCCTTGTGTTCTGGTGCAATGTGGATTTGTGGGGTGTTTTTTTCTTCAAAGTTCATTTGTTACCTCCAACCTTAATCGTATTTATTCCATATTTTTGTTTAAACTTTTCTTTAAGCTTTGTGTTTTTTGTCATGTCCTGCAATACGCTGTAATGTACTTCCTTGCCTTTGAATATGTTTTCATGTGGCTTGGGTGGGTTTGCGCTTTGCTGGCTTCTTGCTTCGTACATGATTGCAAGACTTAAAACACAATCGTCGAAACAATCGCTTTCCGCTTCTTCCTTGCCTTGGTCGTTGTAAATAAAGGTAAGCATTTCGTTAAGTGTTTCAATGTCGTTTATCAAATCAATTTCTTCTCTCGCTATAGCCCTCAACCTGTCAATTATTCGTTGCCTTGACTGGTCTTTGGTATCAAAGCCGAATTTCTGTTGGGTAGATTTTGAAATCCTATCGAATATCTCACGCTTATACTGTTTCCAGTAGTTTTCACGCTGCAATGACGTTATTGTTGTCATACCGTGGTTGTTTACTTCATCTGCAATTAAGGCTTCGTTGTAATAATGTGCCAGTTTTATTTGTTCCAATGCAAATAAGTCAGGGTGTATATGCAGTCTTTGTTTTGCGACTTGTATACCTGTTGTGTTGTCACATACCTGTGTTACGCTCCAATCGCCATTTATAAGCCCTTCTGCTATATCACCACCGAATACATATGGATAGTCTTTTTTAGGGTGCTCATAAATTATTACGGTGCCGTATTCATCGGGAATAAACTTATATTTACCGTCTACAAATTCGATATATCCAACATCAGGAGGATTGTCCTTGTATTTTTCTTCAAGGAATTTGATTCTTTCGTTAATTTTCAGCCTGTCAAATACAGGCCTACCGGACGTGAGGAAAGCTTCATCATCACTTGCAGGGTATTCCTGAAAAAATATGTTTTCATCACCGTTTATCTTTGGACTTCGCATCATTTCCCTGCGCCAGTATAGCTGTTCATATGTCAAATTGTATATCTTTTTCAGTTTTAGTTCTTTTTCTGACAAGGTTTTTATAAAATCAGCTTTTTCTATGTCATTTTCAAACTTTTTTGTGTACTCGGCGTGCATGTGCCAACCGACGAATATACACTTATAGCTTAATTCCCCGCGTTTAGCTTGCATCCATAATTTGTGGAAGTACTCTATGCCATTTGCGGTGGATTCTATAACAACAATAGCCCCTGTTTGAGGGACAGCTTGCATGAGTGACGTTAAAGTTGACTTTGCATCAGGCCATTTTGCCAATTCCGATAAATGAAGGTAATTTATGGTAAATGACGAACCTGCATATATGTTTCTTGCGGTATCAATAAGGAATTTACATTGTAATCCAGGGTTTTTCTCAAATTCTGATTGTTTATTTACGGGGTTTTCAAACAAAATACCCTTTCCTCTTGCCGGCCTTCTCATGGGCTTAATCCATTTAGGTAAGTACTGGTAAAACCTGTCCGACATATCATTTATGTTTTGTGCTGAATCTTCGTCAAAACTGACTACCATAGCAACTTTATTGCTGTTGAAGTTCAATTCGTGAAAAAATATACCTTCTACCACTGTGCTAAAGCCAATCTGTCTGGCTTTGTGAATGATAATAAACAGTGTTGGACGCGTGTTCTCGTCCGGGTACTGCTTTTTCCATTCCTCGACTATGTTTATAATGTTTTCTTGGTGTTCGTTGGGCACAAAGGCTATTATGTTACCGTTTTTGTCACGTATTTTAAGGCATTTTGCAAAATATTTGACCGTTTGGTGTTTTAATATACTAAGAATCTTCTTATAATCTTCTACTGGTATCACCCCCATTAAAAAAGGGGCTATAATAGCCCCGACTACGAAAAGGAAGTAAAAATGTACAATACCATTGTACCATGCAAAATGTAACATTTAGTAGCGTGTTTCGAGCAAATAGCCTCCTTATTTTAGTGACAGTATTTTTGGTATCAATTGGACTCATCCCTATAGCTTTGTTTTATCTTCTCAATGGCCTTATCCCTTATCCTTATACACTGTACACGGTGATAATTTACCTTTATTGATACTGTTTTCCACATATAGCCCCTTATGTACCTTAGTTCGATTATTTTATACTCATGAGGTTCAAGACACTTTAAAGCCTCATACACAGCCCTTTCTTTTTCGTTTAACAGTTTCAACTGTCCTTGGTAATAGTCGAGGTGAATCTGATATTCGTCTAGTATCTTCTGTACTGCTTTATAGACAGCATCTTGCAAAAGATTACCATGGGGTAAACCGTCATAGCTTGGCACTCTTAGCGTATCCTCTGCGTTTTGTATAAGCAGTTGGGCTTCACGCGTTTTTATTTCAAGCTCCTTTTTGCGTTCGGGGATATTGGAGTATTCGATTAGTAGTCGTTCTATTTGAGATGGGTTCAATAGGTATCACCCCTTTTTACGGAATACCGAGCGTTCGCAATGTCCGTTCAATAGCAGTTCTTTGACGTTTCTTTCATTTATAGCTTTCCTACACACGCTTAGGGCATAATCGGCGGCTTCTAAAGTTTGCTCAACTTCGTTTATTGTATGGCTGTAGGAAGGGCTTATATATGGTATAAGAATACCGCGTTCAATCATACATTGATCCCACAACGTCTTTAATTCCATACTTGAAAACGTCAATTGTGGATTGCAATGTCTTGACGCAGGAGAAAATTTAACGTGTTCGCCCATATTATGAAGGTCAATAGCTTGTTGTAGGCCTTCGCATAGGTTTGAGCCAATATTATTTATGTGGTCTATTACGCCTTTTTGTCGAATTTCGTGTATAGTTGCTATGCCTGCAGCCAAATCCGGTGTGTTGGAAAAATAAGTTCCGCTCATGAGAAATGTATTGCCATGTTCCCTATCTCCCAACTGCATAAGGTCACGCTTGCCGCACAGTGCAGAGATTGAATAGCCATTTGCCATAGCCTTACCGAATGTTGCAAGGTCAGGCGTAACACCGTATAAGCCTTGTACACCGCTTATGCCGTAACGAAATCCGGAAATTACCTCGTCGAGTATCATAATTACCCCATGCTTTGTACAGAGGTCACGGATATACTGTAGTTTTTCTTTGGTTATGTCTACAGTTGAAGCATCAAGAATAATTGCAGCTGGTCTAAATGCTTCACATAGCCATTCAAGCCGTGTTACTTTTGTATCTTCTCTTCCCCATATGTCAGAAGTTTTTATGAGTAAGTCGTTGTAACTGTATTTCGTTATAGTTCCATTACACTCACGGCAGTAAGGTATACCATCATTAAATGACGTTGTGCCAATAAACCAATCGTGCTGACTATAGAATGGGTTTTCCTCGGCTATTAGCACGATATCCCTGCCCGTAAATGCCCTTGCTAGTTTTATTGCTGCGCTTGTAGCATCTGAGCCATTTTTGCCAAACTTGACCTCTTCAGCGCACGGTATAATTGAACGTATTAACTCCCGCAGTTCTTCCTCGTATGGATTGGACCGTGTAAAGCTTATACCTTTTTGTATGGCTTTTATTACCGCATTGTCAACATTTTCATTGCAATATCCAAGAATAACAGACCTCAGGCTCATTCCCCAGTCAATGAACTCTCGTCCGTCTTGTGCTGTGACGTGACAGTCTTTTGCACTAGTAAATACTGACGGGCAATTCGCAGGGAAACAATCATTTGAACGGCTGTAGGTTGCAAAGTGTTTCATGTTTATAACCATTCCTTTCGCTTCGCTCAAGGCACAAAACGGAATGAAACCGTTGCCTTTGAGCTTATTTTATTTTACAACTATAGTATAGAGATTGCAGGCAACTACAAATCACGGGGAGGTGAGTGTGCTGCTCCTTTGGGAGTTGACCGCATGTTTATATGTGTAGATTGTTCTTTCAAGCACAAATAAGTGTGACATAGATCACGAAGACTTATCTTTGTATAAACAATACTCGTTTATTGCTGAACAATCAGTTAATGTCTGTAATCCCTATAATCTATTTAAGAAGGGATATCTATGTTAAAAATCGTTTACCCCATCTGCTGTGGAATCGATGTCCACAAAAAGTTTATTGTTGCTTGTATTGCCGCAACGGACAACAAGGGTATTACATCTTACAAGTCCAGTCGCTTTTCAACCTTTACAAGTGGTTTGAGAAAGCTGTCGGAGTGGCTTTACTCCAATTCCTGCACCGAAATTTGTATGGAATCCACTGGCAAGTACTGGATACCTGTGTTTAATGTGCTAGAAGTAACTTGCAAAATAACACTGGCTCACCCAAAGTACGTCAAGGCTATCCGTGGCAAGAAAACTGACAAGAAGGATGCTAAATGGATTGCTGATCTCTTTAAGCACGACCTTGTTGCCGGAAGCTTTATGCCTCCGCTTGCAATTCGTCAATTGCGGGATTTGATGCGTTACCGCTTCAAACTAACAAATTTTAAATCAAGCGAAAAGAATAGGCTTCAAAATTGTCTTACTGTATCAAATATACAGCTTTCAAATGTGGTATCTGATACTTTCGGTAAGAGTTCAATGAAAATCATTGATCACTTACTTGAAAATCCTAATGATAAGGATTTCGATTTTGTTCCTTTTCTTCACGCTTCTATGCTTAATAAGGTTGATGATATACGACTTGCTATTGACGGGAACTTCACTCCTGAGCAATTGCAAAAAATGAATATCATACTTCAGCATTATGACGAACTGGAAAAGTGTAAGCTCAATCTCGAATCCTTGATTCTTTCGCTTTCGGAGTTATATGCCCAAGAATGTAGTCTAGTGTCAACTGTACCAGGTATCAAAAATCCTTTCTCTGCTATCTCAATAATTTCAGAAATAGGTGCTGATATGTCTGTGTTTCCTACAGCTAAACACTTATGCTCGTGGGCTGGCTTAACTCCACAAAATGACGAGAGTGCTGGCAAGAAAAAATCTGTTCGCATTTCTCGTGCTGGTGTTTATATTAAACCACTTTTAGTACAATGTGCTAATGCCGTTGTAATAAGTGAAAAACACCCTGAAATCCGTGGTCGCTATTTGTCTATCAAGAAGCGACGTGGTCACAAACGTGCAGTCATTGCCATTGCACGAATGATGCTTACTGCTATATATCACATCCTTAAGAAAAGAGAACCTTACAATGCTGAGCTTTATAAAAAAACAGAAACTATTCCAACTTCAAAAGTAATCACAGTACAACAGGCTGTTTTTTATGCCAAAAGCCACGGTTTCTCAGTAGTTAAGGATTGATATCGGTTTAATACTGTAGCTATTAATTTTTCAAAGAGCGCCAATTTGGAGCTTTATTTGTGGTGCCTTTTTTTAGTTTCTGCCAGTCACGACTATGGTTTCAGACTTTCACCTCCGCAAAATAAGCAAATGATTTTGCCAAACTTTCAACAGTCTGCTCCATTTTTACACGGCTATATTCTTGTAATTCTTCGTCTTCGATAGAATTCTCAACTATGTTTTGCCATTCATAGGTTACAATGTGCAAAAGTTCATGCAGCAATGTTTTTTCTATACACTCATTTATCCTTGAATGCTCGACATTTACACTTATATATGCAGTTTTGTTAACTAAATCTCTGTCGCAAGAAGCCACATAATCAAAGCTTTTCATTTGTTCATAAATTTCTTCTCCGCTAATAAACGAAAGTTTTGTTTCCCAGTCCTGAATTCTCAGAATTTTTTTCCACTTCTCAATAAATTCCTCACATTCTTTATAGGCTTCGGGGTTATTTCCTTGACCACAGACTTTAAATTCTATTTTATTTTTCACATTAAACCTCCTTGAAATAAAATAGCAGCTACTTAAGCTGCTGTTTGGTTAGTATGCATTCTATGTGATTGTAGTACATAAGACCTCCTGTTAAAAAGTAGCCTTTTAGTTTACTAAAATCGGTTTATTCAAAATATTCCTTTACTGTTTTTATAAAAATTTGTTTCAATTCATCGCTATACTTAAACCTCTTTTGATTAATTTCGATACTTTTCATTATGTCTCCGTTATTGTGTCTTAAAGTTGCTGCTTTCCAATCTGCTATCATTTCACATAGGTCAATAAGTGTCATTTGAGATATGTCTGATTCCTCCTGAAATTGAGAATAACCGCATACATCGCAAGTATTTGGCATTTCTTTGAACTCTTTGAAACAGCCGTTACAAGCATACTTTTTGAAGTGTTCCGGATGATGTCTGTTCTCTGAGTAATGATGGTCAAGAGCAACTTTCATTTCCTTTAGATGTTCCTTATATTCATCGCTTCCGTAAGTTGATTGTGCGAGCTTTGGCGTGTGCTCATCGAATACAGATTTTTCAGGTTCGAAAAGCTTTGTTTGGTCGTGTTTTTGCCCTCTTATTATCAGTTGTGAATAAATGCGGCCCAAGTAATTAACAACATGGTCTATATGCTTTAAAGTATCCTCTTTACTATCATACATTCATTTTCCCTCCACTCTCCTTAACATTTTTATTACATGTTCTTCCTCTGCCTTAGTGTAAAAATAAGATTTACATTCATCAAGCTTGCATAAATCAGGGTGATAGCCCCTGTGTAATAATTGCTTGTTGTATTTTGTGCAACAATGACTTGTCGTGTGGGGCTGTTTTTCTTTTGGATTAATGTATTCACAATTTCCACAAGTCGGCGTTATGCTATTTATAAATGCCTTAATTTCGTCAATGTACATTTGCTCGCAAATCGCTGAATGATATCCCTCTGCAGCTTGCCCTTTTGGCACATAATGTTGATATTGATTTAACCCGTCTGCAAACTTATGATAAACAAAATCTTCGTTCCAATTCCATTCAATAATACCTTTCTCGCCTACAATACGCAGTTCGCGAATGGCGGGACGAGATACTATGTCTATTAGGATAGTACCAGTTATATTGCCAAGCTTACAAGCAGTTGTATAAACATCGTCTGCGGTAATATCTTTATCATTCAATGTCTTGTTTATCATTCCTACGGCATTTTTAGGCTCACCGAATAACCATGATAGCCATGATAATTCAAAAGGAAAAATTTCCTTACAGCCACCCGTTTCCTTTTGTGCTGCGTAATAAGTTTTCATGTCTGCCCCAGGGTGCCAGTCTGCAATGTGATTTCCACAATGATGTGTGAATGTATAGACGTTGCCTAGTGTACCATTGTCAATCAGTTCTTTTATTTTAGTTATAGCAGGGTGAAAGCGCATAGTGCTACTCGGATAATAGTCGCCTGAATATGTTTGTATGTCGGCTTCGCAAAATGGAATTAGGCTAAAATTATTTGCAAGTGTAATATAAGGTTGCTTAGTCAAAGGTGGACTTGATATAATCATTGTGTTGGGTTTGTATTGTTCAACAAGTTCTTGTATTGGTTCTTTATCGGTTATATCCCATGTTATATAGTCGTTATAGCCTAGTGTCTTTAAACAACGTTGGCGGCGTTTAGACATCGAGCCTCTAGAAATTATTAAGTACTTCATACTGTTTTCTTCCTCCTTAACATACTTATTGGTTCAGTAAATGCTTTTTCAATAGACCAATTTTTGCCTAATCTTGCCTTTAAAGTGTCGTAATTTATTCCCAATTCCACCGACCATTGTATAATATTTCATATTTACCTCCCTATATATTCATCCCAAAACTTTTCCATGTGTCCTCTTATACCCTGTTTAGGGTTATATTTTGGATACAATTGCATAAATGCTTTTTCTGCATCTTCTATTGTATCGTTGGGTATGTATCCGCATATAGCCATATACAGCATTGCTATAGATGGGCTGCGGCTTTCCCCTTGGTTGCAATGTACAAGTACTTTTAGGTTCTTTTCAAGCTTGTTAAGGATAAAGCACATTGCGTAATTAATCATACCCGGACCAAAATATTCCGGATTATCTGCATCTACAATGTTGAGAGCAAGTCTATTGTCTCTTTCGGCAAACAAATACTCTTTATGGTCTTTGGGTGCACCACGGCTTGTATACCCTAGCATCTGTCTGTGATACGGTTCTTTGCATACATGCAAGACAGCCCATTCTTCACTACCCTTGACTGTCTGTTCGTAGTCTTGTTCATTGCCTACGTATAGATTCTTGTATACTTCTATCATGCGGTACCTATCCTTTCCCAATATTCCTTGTTCCTTCCTATATTTAATTGTGCTATATGCGTATGTTTTCTAAGGTAATTGCATATACCGCCTACTAAAATATTACGCTTGCAGTTGGTTAAGACGTCCTCTATTACACTAAGATCATTTTCGTAATCTAGTGTTAATCTGTAAGGCGTGTTATAGTCAAACCGCAACATTGAGGTATAGGTATTTTTGATTTGTGCTCCCCAATTGGTGTCTGAATTATAGTCAATGTCTTTGAGTATCTTTGCCCTGTAGCCTAATATATTAAGACCTAAAGGCAAACCAACTGTCTTAACTACATTGGCGCGTTGGTGCGATGATAATTCGTAATTTACTGCGTTTATGACTTCTGGACAGGCAAGTATATCGTCACCATCCACGTTTATGATAGTATTAACATTGTTTTCTATAGCACAATCATAATGCCGTTTTATTATATTAGTTGGCTCACCGGCATAAAAGCCTACTGCGTTTCTTTCGGCAATAGGCTGCATGTGAAGTACATCGTCTATTGTATCAGGACAACAAATAATTATAGGCAAGCCTGTTTTCTTTAGCCTGCCTATTAGTATATCTGTTACTGTTTGACTGTTTATTTTAAGTAGCGATTTCCCGGGTAGTCTTGTGCTACTATAGCGGGTTGTTAAAAAAATTGCTGTGTTCATAATTCCTTCACTTCCTCCAATACCTTTACTATTCTTTGACTGGACCTTCCATCCCCATAAGGGTTGCCGCATTTCCCTACTAGTGCGTTCCATTCCCTAGCACGGTCTATAGCGGCCAAAATGGCTTCTGTTTCACACAGGCACGAGAATACATTATCCGGTTTAATTCGCCCTTCCTGACGTGTACCTATATTGACAGCGGGTAGATTAAAGCTTGCCGCTTCTATTATTCCACTTGAACTGTTACCTACTATCATTTCGGCGCATTGAAGCAGGGATAAGTATGTCAGGTGGTCAATGTTGTCTACACAATGCCATAAATGCGGTTTACAGTCTGAATATCTTCCTGCATCGTCATAGCTTTGGACTACTTGGCGGATTATGTTGTTGCAGGGATCGCAATTAGGCATGACAAAAAGTATCTGCATACCTGTTTTATCCAATGCGGTACAAAATTCCTTGATGTGCCGTTCTGTATTTGCAAGGTTTTTTGTTTCAGGATGGAAACAGCACACATAAAACGGCTGATTCAAGTCAATCGACAAGCCTTGTTGTAGTTCTGCTTTGGTTTTTAGTTTGGCACGAGTTAACCAGTCAATTCCAGGGCTACCGACGTTGAATATTTTAACGTGTTTTTTGGTTTTTTCGTCTTGCGTGTCGAATCTTTCATAACCAAAGCCATCTTCGTTCATGTTCCAGCAATATTCATTTGTTATGCAATCCCTGTATTCGCCAATTCGGGCCATATAAGATACATTTTTAGCATATTCTTCATGTGCTGTAAAATGAATATCAGACATCATGGTTATGCCATTACGCAATTTATCGTCAAACGCTCCTTTTGTGATTTCCCCTCCATGAGCATGGACTATGGGCACATTAAGCAGTAAAGCTGCTGTAGCTGCTGCGTGTGTTTCAAATCTATCTCCTAAAACCATAACCATGTCAGGATTATAGGCTTTCAAGGCATCAAGCACAAAAGAATAGAAATTGCCGTAATCCTGTATTCCCCTAATGCATGGTGTCATTTGAACAGTTTTGAATTCCTGCATTATTTCTCGTATACAGTGATGGTTTCCAGGTGCAAATACGACAAGTTCAAGTTTGTTGCTTGCTTCTATATCTTTTAGAATGAAATATAAATGTCCGTAATCTTGTCGACCTGATGTTATTACACATATTTTACGCATTGTTACCCTCCCATATAGTTAAATCACCGTTTTCCTTGATAGAATAGGGTATATGTTCGGTGTCTATGTTGTATTTGTGTCCTATGCTTTGCCAGAATTTATTTATTTGGTACACTATTGACATTTCCCTATTCAGCAGTTCACATTGATTTTGCTTTATAGTTGTAAGCTGTGCTTTGAGCATATAGTATTGCTCTCTTTCTTCCTCAGTTACCCTGCCTATAACTATCATAGTACCTCCTTTTTACACATTATCTCGCTTGGATTTTGTGTGTTCGGTAAAAAAATATATGCCTATTGCAATAATTGTTACTATGCATGCGATGGCAAGTATAGGGCTATCAAAATTTATAGTTATCATAGTGCCTCCTTTAATTCCTTTTCAACTTTTCCTATTTGCGTCAAAATATCGTGCTGTATCATCTTTGCAGTTTCTTCCGAAACTTCAACATAAGCTTCTGCTGTTCTGTTTGAAATTTTTACGGAAAAGTAACTGTTTTGCCATAAATTATCTAACTCAAAGCATAACGACAGTAGCTTGCTGGCTTTTTCAGACCTTTTAATAAGTTCGGTTACGCTGTTAACCGTTTTATCGTCTAACATAGTTCCTCCTTTATTTTTCCATATAATCTACTAGCACTTGGCAACTTGCCGAACTCCACGCATAGTCTTTTATTTTTATTCCTTCAAAGGATTTGCAAGTACTTTTTGTTTCGTCTATTCCAGCGCATTCAGCACAAAAACAGCCCATTCTTTGTATTGTGTAGCAAAATGGAATTTCTTTACCGCACTTTTGGCAATGCATTTTAATAATAGCCATCGTTTAGTGCCTCCTGCAGTTTCTCACACACATAATTCACTTCCTCTTCAGTCATGTCTGTGTAAAACGGTAGTGCTAGTGTCCTACTGCTTACCTCTTCTGCTATAGGGAAATCTCCGGACTTGTATCCCAAATGAGCCATGGCCGGTTGTAAGTGTACGCACGGGAAATAAGGCTTGCATTCTATACCCTTGTCTATCAGGTACTGCATTACCTTATCACGGTTTGGTACTTCTATTACAAAAGCAAACGGGTTTATATCGTGGCTTGTAAACTCCTGCCAATTAATTATTTTGGAAATATATAAGTCTGATAACATCTCGTGATATGTCAGGGCAACTAATTGTCTTTTCTGCTTAATCTCGTCTATACGCCTCATCTGCTCTACACCTATAGCCGCTTGTATGTCCGTCATCCGGTAATTTCCACCTTTTTGGCTATGCTGCAGCCACTTATCCCCAGGTGCTCTGCCCTGGTTGCGGTATGCACGGCAATAGTCGGCTATATCTTTGTTGTTGGTGCAGATCATGCCACCTTCGCCGGTGGTGATCTGTTTGTTAGGATAAAAAGCGTATACACATGCATCGAATGGACGGTCTATGCGACTGCCTAGGCTTTCGCACGAGTCAATTATAATAGGTAAGGCAGTATTATTGTTTGAAGTATCATACGGATTTCCGAATACGTCAACCGGCATATATGCCTTAATACCGTCAAGCGTGTTTCTGTGCATTGTTGCAAGATTAATGTTATACGTATCCCCGTCTATGTCCACCAGTACCGGCCTTGCCCCTGCCTGTTCTATGGCAAATAATGTAGCAATAAACGTATAAGGTGTAGTAATAACCTCGTCACCTTGGCCTATGCCACAGGCTTTCAGGCATAAAAATAGCCCGTCCGTCCCGCTTGATACTGCTATGGTGTATTTTGTGCCAACGTATTCAGCTATTCTTTGCTCGAATTCTTCGACTTTTGCACCCTGGGCCAGTTGATAGGACATAACAGTGTCGTATGCCGCCTGCCCTTCGGCTGTGGTGATAGATGGGCGTGATAATGGTATTTTGTACATTTTATTTCTCCTTTACAACATTATTACATATATTTTCCACGGTGGATTAGCGTAAAAATACAACATTATGCCATACCGTCTGGTGGATCATCTTTGCGTGCAGCGTAATTGAATAGTAAGACTAAGGCAATTATTATTATATAGGCTATTATGTATTTCATTTTTACCTCCTAAATAAAAAAAAGACGCTGTTCACGTCTTAAATTTCCATTTTGCTTCCATATGCACATGTAGATTACTCTAAGCCCAAGTGACATTGCTTAATCGTCTGGATAAAAAGTATTTTCCATTTAGCTTCCATTTATTCTATATCCCTCAGTATCTGCTCAAACTCTATCGGCCCGCCATCCTTGCCGGTGTGTTCGATTTTTTCGGTGAACATACCCAGGTACTTTGCCATGCTGTCTAGAGCGGACTTTTTATCTGTTAGCTTGTATTTCTTTGTATAGCCCACAAACTTCCTATCCTCGCCGGATCCTTCGTACACTTCTTGCACATCAAGCCCGGTCAAGGCTGCAGCTGTATCATCGTCTAACTCTGCTATGGGTTTAGGTGTACCGTCAGCGCGAAACAGGTTGCGAGGGTCAAAGAAACCTAACTTGGCATACTCAGCCACTACTCTTTCGACCGTAACCATGTTGCGAAGCTTTAATTCTTCGGTTAACTGTTCAATTTTTGCAGTTATCTTGCAGTCGTTAGCTAGTCTGCATGCTTCTTCATCTATCGTCTTATCAAGCATGTTTTGAGCGTTATATGCGTCAGTGTATGCTTCCCTTTGACTCATGCCTGTAAATAAGTTTTGAGCAAACTTTTCTTGCTTAACTGTTAGCCCCTGTCTTGCCATTTTATCCACTTCCTTTATATGTAAAATCCTGTTATATATGTTCATAAATTCACCTAATTTATGTATCCTATTATAAATCCCAGAGCAAATATATTTATTCCTGCAATTATCAACAAAAATCTTTTTGTATCTTTAGACAATTCATTCCAATGTAAAATATCTTTCATCCCATCACCCCTGTTCTACCGAATTTTACGTTTCTTGTTTTAATCATTGCACAAATAATTATATATTTTCCTTACATCGTCCGCATTACCTTTAATTATATATTTGCTGGCAAGTAAATATTTTGACTCATGATACTTAAAATCAAGTCCTTCAAACTTACATCTTTCTAAAAAATTCCTTATATCTTTTCTGATTAAAATATCAGCTTTAAATTCAAATCCGCCTATTTGTTGGTTTTGCTTTTTTAACAAAACAAATTTTTCTGAAATTGTTTTTCCATCTACAAAAGGTAGCCCCGTTTCCTTGTCTTCTGATATTGCTGAAATTCCATAACTATCCATTTCATCACTCCTTCTTGTGTTCTATGGCTCAAATTTATTGCAGCCATCTAAATATTCAATAGCCTTTTCGTTGATATCACACCACGTTCTATACAATTGCCGTTGTACATGGTGCATTTTATAGTGTATACATTTTTCACAGGGCATATTTCACTCACTCCTTACTGTATAAATCAGCCTACACGCGCTTAGTTTGCGCACCTTTTGTAGTTTGTACTACTTAGTCCCAACCATTCCTCGGCTGCTCCTTACTGTATTGCTTATATAGACTCAACCTGCATTGTAACTTCCTAATATTTGTCCTCTTTCCCCTTCTTGCGTTATCTCTGTTACAGTTGAATTTTTCATGTAACTATATTTGCATAACTCAATTGCTTCCTCTTCGTTTTCTGCTCTTACTACAAAAGAATCATATTCGTCATAATCTGTTTCATCGTTTCTAGTAACTAAATATAGTTTCATATATCCTTATCCCCTTCTTATGTTCTATGGCTCTTTTTTCGGCGGGTTCAAAGTTTGGGCAAGTTCCGTCATAACAACATTCCCGACAAGGCTCTACAAATATATCTACATTTTTATGTTTACAGTTATAACATGTTCTAGTTGTACTCATACTCACTTCCCAAACTGTTGTACCATAGTTGGCTTGCTGTTTATCTTCTCTGTTACAGCTTTCATTTTAGCGTTAAAATCCGGATATGTCTCTTGTTGGTGATGTGTGTTGTAATGTTCTATCCCTTCGTTTTGCTTGTCTCTGTCACATTGATAGCATACTTTTTTATTACTGAATACGTATTTTATATCCGTAATTTTTCCACATACAGAGCAAACCGAATCTAGTTGAACCTTGTTGTAATGTTCTACTGCTTCACGCACGTAATCGCTGAGAGACTTATTTAGCCTGTCAGCGATAGCTTCTGTTGTTTCTCTATGTGCTTTAGTTGGCTTGTATGTTATTGGCTTACCGTTTTTAAATTTCTTGGTTTTATAAACATTCAACGGGTTAGATGCTTTTTGCGAACCGTTATATTCAGGCTTAAGCATATCAATATATTTTTGCTCTGTTGGTATCACTTCTAGTTTGTTTTCAATGATTTCCAATATACTAAATATAACTTCTTCTGTTTTGTTTTCATTAAAGGATTTTTGTAATTTAGGGTTATGATGGTTGCCATTCTTCAAACTTGATAAGTGCGTCTGCCATCTTTTCTTGAAACTCCCAGTCGTACTACCTACATACATTTTTCCATTCAACACTATTTTATAAATACCTGATTTATCGTCATTGCTCATTTCTTTACCTCCTGATATCTTTGTTCGATTAACCATGTCAACATATTTGCTTGACTTCGTTTATCAATCTCGCAGATCTCTGGAAGTATTTTATCTTTGATATAAGCAGGAACTTCGACATTCAACTGCTTAAACCCTTTTCTTGTTACTCTTCTCTCTGCCAATAATATGACCTCCTTAGTATTATTATAGTTATTTCTTAGCTTTCTCCTATAATTATACTATGTATATCATATTATTGCAAGTGTTATTTAACCTATTTATCATTACCTTATTTTACTTTCATACAACTTCACCAACTCACCCCATACCGTCAATCCAACGGTCTACCGCCTGCGTGTTTATCTACCATGTTTACGATTTATCATTCTATGTATTGTCCTATCAATAGCTTTTGCTCTCTTGTAATTACCTATTAACTCCATATCTACTTGCCAATTTATTAATTCTTTAATTACATTTGTTAATATATTTCTCATGTTATCTATCTCCTATCTACAGCACAACCTAATGCTGTTTTACCGCACCTTGTGCAGAAATATCCTTTAAACTTCTTGCTATATCTTACTTTGTGTTTAAACCATAATACACATTTCATCTTTACCTTACCTCCCTGTCTATCCCCGTGTATTGGTTGCTTAAACAGCATATAGCCATTTCTATTAGTGTTATAGGTAGTATAAATAAGAGTATAAATATTGTTAGTAGTGTTTCTGGTAGTGTTGTTATTGGTTTCATGTTTACCTCACAAAAAAAGAGCCTATTATCTAGGCTCCCAATCATATAATTCTAATTCATCATCACATCTACACTTTTTCATCGGTATGTCACATTCCCCGTTATGCTCGTGGTTACAAGTTTTACAAGATTTTACTTGTAGTCTGTTTATTATCCCACTTGCCACATCTAATGCTATTATAAGCTTTATATACCCTGCACGATCTGTGCCTAGCTTTTCAGCTTGTTGGCGTAATGATTCGTATTCTTCATCAGTAAGTCTGAATGTTCTACGGTTTTCTTTTTTAGGTGGGAGCATTACACCACCCCCACTTTTTCTGCTTCTAATATCATGGCATGTAATTCTTTTTCTTCTGAATAAAATCTTCCTAGTCTTGCCTGTGATATCGTGCTTTCTGGATATTCCTTTAAGTGATTTTCTTCTTTTTCAATCTTTCTCATTAATTCATACATTGCCATATTGTAGATATAAGCTTTCTCTAACATAATCGACACCGTCCTTTTATTTGATACCCTAATAATATCACACCGTCATGACGTTGTCAACGCTTATTTTAAATTTATTTATATTTCCTTCACTCCACTATACAAAATTTCCGCTTGCGTTTTCCTCATTTCTACGCTGCCCTTCTCTGTAGGGTACATATGCAACGGACAATTGCGTTTAAACCTGTCGCAGTCCTTGCATAGTGTATCAGGGCAATTCTTTTGTAGCCATTGTTTTCGATATGTGTATGTGCTTTCTGGCATCATAGTATCACCTCAAAAATTTAAGGCTCCGGATTAGCGAAGCCTTTAGTATTATATATTAAGGAGGAATATTTTAAAGTATTATAGCCCTGGTGCTTTATTGCAGCAGGGCTATAAGCTTAGAAGGTCAAAATGTTTTGTCTTTTGTAAGGTTTGTTAAGTATATTATCTCACATGTGTTAAATTATTTATGTGTGCTGAATGTGACATATTTTTCTAGTATACCTCGTATTGTCCTGCAATCAATTTGTCTGCATTGTTCCTCTGTCTGCTCTACTTCATCGGCTATTACTTTCCAACTATATTTCGGTTTTCTTATGTCATTTTCCATTGGTGTTATAAAATATCTCATTTCAAATATAGTCCGCTTAGGTTCTTTGAGGTAGAAGTAAACTGCATCTACCGCCCTTATTAACCTCATTTTGCTGTCTATTTCATCTTCTAATTCTTGTATGTAGTCAATTCTCGTTAGTGCCATTGATTCCGTTTTAGATGTGTTGCTGTGCGTTAATGGCATGCCCGTTATTACTTGCGCTTTAATGCCAGATATGTTCATTTTTCTATATTCTTCAAGTGCTTTTTGTAGATGTTTAATTTCTCTCTTCAAGTTGTCGTAATTATGTAAGTAAAACCGTATCTCATTGTTGTTCATATGTAGCACCCCTCACGATTTTATTTTATCTCATGCACTCCAACCGCTTTTTAAGTTTAGCCTTAATGTCTTATTTTTATTTTTCTGTTCTTTTGTGGTAGTTTTGATTTAACGCTTCTTCTGGAGAACACCCTCTATTTAATCTATTTACTATTGTATTTATTGGTATATTGAGTGTTTCACTCCAATAGCTAACACATTTTTTATCCCCATCTAATTCTATTATCCTATTTTTTATTTTGTTTCTATTCTGTTCTTTCATTGTTAACCATCTACAATTTTCAGGATTATACCCTTTACTATTTTCTTTTCTATCTATTGTCAATAATTCCGAATACCCGTTTTCTGTAGACCATTTTGAAAAGTTGTTATAATCCATCCATTCTTCACAAATCTTTATTCCTTTGGCTCCATATTGTTCATATCCGTTTGTATTTTTGTCATAACATCTTTGCTTCATGCTTTGCCAAATGGAATATAGTCTTGTCCTGGATTCATTGTGTGTTGTTCTAGTTTTTCTTTTTCTTTTCGATTCTGCTGCATAACAACCACAACTAGTAGATTTACCATGCATCAAATTAGGTCTTCCGGTAAATGTGATATTTCCACAATCACATTTACATTCCCATCTAGTTACTTTTGAATTAGGTAAGTTAGGAATTCTTTTTACTACAATTAATCTCCCAAATCGTTGTCCTGTCATATCTTGAAATATATTCATCATTTCCCCCATTCTACTAATAATAGATGTTTTTCATTTTCGCTTATAACTTCAATTCCTAAATCCTTAGCTTCTGATATAATTCCTTCTAGCAGTACACTAAATTCTTTTGTGTCATATAGGTGACTTCCGAAAAAACATTGCAACTGTATCCCTGTCTTGCCATTAATATTTACCTCTCCCAACTCCCTAACTGTACGCCATTCTTGCTTTACTTTATCTACTACATTCGGCTTTACTACTACATGTGTAAATATTCCGTATCTTTCGAGCATAATCAAATAAAGTTCATCTTTTGTAGTTTTCATTACTGCAGCCATTTCAGAAAGCAGCAGCCACATGTATGAATTCGCGTCAAGGCTCCGCTTTTGCCTATATTGTTTTATCTCGACCACCAACTGTTTACCGCTCTCTATTATTCCCTTCAGTTCTACCGCTTCCTTTTGCACTTGTAGCCTATTTTCTTTTAGCGTGAGTACTAATTCAACTTGATTATCTTCGTTAGTCTGTAGGCGTATTTTGGTTGCTGTGGCTTTCATTAACTCACCTCCACAAAGTTTATAGTTGGATATCGCTTAAGCAATAGCTTTTTCTTAATTAAGTACTCTCTAGTGCATTTTCCTTTTACATCTTCAACTATTACATCTTTTCCCTTTATATATACAAAATCAGCCTGGTATTTTATCTCTCTATACTTTTTCTTCTTATGTTCAAAACTCTCTTGTAGAATATATTCTGGTTGTAGGCTTAGTTGTTTTATCTCTCCTGCCATTTCTAAAGCTTTCAACTCAATATACCGCTTCATTTCCGCTTTACTGTCAAATACTATCCCATTATATATTCTATCCTCTTTTGCAGATACATTGTATTTATTGGCTTTTTGTTTGACCTGTTCGAGTTTCACGTCTAAGCTTTTCTTTTGTGTATAGGCTTGGTATTCTTCCTCTGTCCAATTCACTTTGCTACCCCCACCCATAATTTAATTTCTTCCCCTGTCGGCCATGCTTCTTCTACTTTCAAAAAATCCTTTATACATTGTCTTAATACTTCATCTCTCTGCATGTTTAAGTAATATGCTACCTCTCCAATTGTATAAGCCTTGTCCCCTGTAAATATATCCTGTACTCTATCCCTTAATATTTCCTTTGCTTCGTGCAGGAATTCGGTGTTAGAATGGTTATGGCAGCTATTGCATACATGTAAAATATTAATTGGTATATCTAATCCACCCTGGCTTTTCAACTTTATATGGTGTGGTGCTGTTGCTGTGTTGGAGTGGCAGTATTCGCATATACCGCCGCTCCTTTCTTTTACTATTGCCATTACTTTGGTGTTTACTGGCTTATATCTGTAGTTTGGTTTCTTTTTGGGTTTCTGTAGTGGCTCACAATACATTTTATACCTCACTTTCCGCAACAAAATTTATACTTGCTACCGCTTCCTTGAAATAACCAGTATTATACTTTCCAAAATAATTGCCTGTCTGATCATTCCAGAATAAAACGTCCTGCCTATACTCATCCACTTCAACCTCAAGACTTTCGACCTTATCCTGAAGTATTGTAAGATCGTCCAACGGTTGAACAACGTCATATCTACTCAGGTAGTTTTGATTGATGTCAGCAAGTTCGTTATGCTGCTCGATTGCAATTTGCTCGAGTAAAACTATCTTTAAATCATAGCGTCTAAATTCCTCTGTAGCACATAGCATTATTAAAACGATTAGTGTTATGATTAATGCATTAAAGAATCTTTGTAGCTTCATTTCAACCCTCCCAGTTCCATAATTTTTGCATTCCCTTCGCTGGTATTGGCTCTTCTAAAGGCTGAATGTCTTCCAAAATCCAAGCATAGCGTCCAGGAGTATAGTCGCCAAAATATTCTTCATCGGTAAAATTTATTTTCGAGCACCGGAATGAGTATGTAATCTCGTGGCAGTCAACCAAATTAGCCGTAGCTATGATGCAGCCTACAGGCAGTACTCTAAAATCTGTACTCGGAGTAAGAATACCCTTTTCTTTGAGAGCTTTCCGCATCTTAGTAATAATACTATCCGGAATCGACTTAATTGCCTTGTAAGGATTAAGCATAGCTGCATGTATTGCCAACTTACCCCGATAATTTGTTGACCAACTCCGAGTTTCAATCTTCTTTTCTCTAGTAGCTACTAGTGAAGCCCAAGGCTGCCAAAGTGTAATAGCTTTCATAAGTGACCCTCCTCCTTATTCGAATTTTTACCAGTGTGCGTTTATATTTCCTCAAATAAGCTTAGTTGGTTGCTTTTTCGCGGTTCATAATTTATCCAAACTATATATTAGAGTGTGAAGGCTCCACTCTATCCAATAAAAATTACTACTGATGATTAGCCTTGTTTTATTTTCAATTACAGCCTTCTTGTAAGCGAATTCAGTTAGTTGCCATCACCATTAATCCGTTTATTATCAACTTTTTAAAATTTGTAAAATTATACTCAAAGTAATCAATTGGCTTTATTACTTGCAAATTGCCGTATACGTTGAACGCTTGCACTGGTTCATCAGTCCACGTAAAATATTTGCCATTAACCAGCACTTTCATTTTGTTTATCATCTCCTTTTAATAATTCATCACTTAGCGCAATGCATACCCTCGCATCGGTTTCAACTTCTACACAATCCATAAGGCTAAAATTATTATTTGATCTGTAGTCCCACCCTTGCATTACTTGGATTAATTTTGAAATTATTTCTTTGCTATTTTCTAATTTTTCTTTATATCTTTTAATTTCCCTTGCACAATTTTCATGTTCTAATATATCTAACATTTTAATCCCCTCCGTTTCGTTTAATATAATAACTTTGCATACCATCAAAATTAACTTGCTCGTGTAGTATCTCGTTAAATTCCTTGATATACGTTGCCTTATATTCGTTGTCCAGTGTTAGTGTTGCGTTATCCGATTCAAGGCTTTTATTGTCCTCTAGGAGCGTTTGTATTTCCGATAAGGTGTTTATACTACTTTCGTTTTTTATTGCTTGTAATATGGCGTTTTGGTTGTCTTGTACTGCTTTTAAATCTTGTTTTATCTCTGTAACGTATGTCTCAAATAATAATGAAAATAATGTTATTAATATTATTGTAAATCCTTGTATTGCTTTCATACTCTCACCCCTTATTTTATATGCTTACCTGTTCCGCGTATGGGCTATATTTCTTTTGCGCTAATTCTTGTTGATACATACTAACTTGTATGTTTTGCGCTAATTTTGAGTTAAAGCCATCAACAAATTCTTTTTTGATTTCAAAGCCGTATGATTTTCTACCCATCATTTCTGCTGCTAACAAAGATACTCCACTCCCTGCACAAGGATCTATCACAACATCACCAACGTCCGTAAAAATATTAATCAAATTTTTAATAACATGTATGCTTTTTTGTGTATTATGGGATATTCCTATTCGTGCATCAAATGCTGGAACGCCTTTTATTGATAAATTGTGGACTGTTGTTTTTTCTACCTGTGCCTCCGTGTTTTCTACTTTTTGCATTCCGCATAATATACTCTTTGTTTTTTCTTTTGATATAGCACAGTCTACATTCTTTCCCATTAATCCAACCTCGGCTAAAATACCAATTTTCTTGATTACACTCCTTAAACTCCCCGCAAGTTTTACAAGGCTTGTGCCATACTCCATCTCGCAACTCGCAACCACTGTGCAACCGCTTATGTGTAAGGGTGTCAACAGTGATGAGGTTTTCAGTTCTATTGTCCGTTTTGTCATCATTTTTATGATGGACCTGATAACCCTCGGGAATTTCTCCAAAATTTTCTTCCCAAACAAGAACGTGTAGCATTTTTGTTTTTCTATTTCTTCGGATTCTAATATATCCCTTGTTTGTAGTTTTAAGTTTGTCAACAGGTAATCTTCTTTCCTGACATTCTCCGCCTCTAACCATAAAATATTGTCCCCTCTCTTTACTAGAAATGGGTGGTTGTATGTTGCTCTCGATATTTTCCCACCGCTTTTTATTGCGATAATCTTTTCTGCTTCATGCGTTGAAGTTTCAATAACAACTCCGTAATTTGTGCAATCTCCTTTTTTTACATCTTCAATGTTAATCCACTTATTGTTTGCAAATACTTTTTCTCCAGTTGGTAGACATGGGTGGATCTTCGGTGTTTCTGTATCTCTTACATAGTCCATGCAGTTGAATATCATTTTCCCCTCGTTACGGAATTTCGGCAATTTATCTCTATACAAAAGAACCGCATATTCGCAATTACCCACAACTTTCATGTTTGCTTTTAAGACCTGTGCGGAATAATTCTTTCTAAAAACAAGATTTATATAATGATTAAACCCATACTCTTTGCCCTTCTCAATAAGCATAAATTGCTGTTCAAACTCACAAAACACTATCATGCAGCCTGCTTGGCTTTTTTCTTTTGGTTCTTTTTTTAACATAGTGCTTACGAAGTGCATAAACTCAGCTATTCTAAAATCTTTGTCGGTATCGAAAAAAGTTTTTCCAGCTAGTTCGCTTTCACCATTTTTATTGTCGCCGTTTTTATACCAACTTGGATTTGAAGCATAGGCATTTATACCAATATTGAACGGTATATCTGCTATTATTAGTTGTGCTTTTGGTATATTATAGCGTTTGTAGTTTTGAAAATGATCTCTGCATAAATTCATGTGTTACCCCCATATCACTTGTCTTTTTATTCCTTCACGCTTAATAAAATTATGCAATCTTTCTTTGTAACTCCCTAATAACTCTGCTGTTGCAACTACGTTGTTAGTTTTATTTAGCAGTTCCAACACTTCTGTTTTATCAAGTTTTAAATTTCTATTATGGAAACATGCTTTACTGCAATATATCTGATTAGGTTTTCTTCCATGCCCTCTTGGTACTATTCCATTACATACTGGACATTTTTTCATAACCTCACGCCTTTCTTATATAGTTTGCTACCGTTGTTCTATCTACATAAAACATTTTGCCTAACTCTGTCTTTGTAAATAAGCCAGTATTCCATATAGCTAGTATTGCTTTTATGTATTTATCTTCTAGTGCTTTAGGTTTCATATGTACCCCCCTTAAAGTCTTTGTGCTATCTCATGTATTACATTTACGGTAACTGAATTCCCGGCTTGTTTGTAAAGCTGTAAATCTGAATTTACTTGCCTTGCCTTTTCGAAGTATTCATCAGTAAACCCTTGTAATCTAAACCATTCTTTGGGTGACATTTCTCTTAATTTTCCATCTTGAATAATCCAAGTATAATCTGCTCCAAGCCTTGATTTTGCTCCTCTTGTTGTGAGACATTGAGAATATCTAATTTTTTCCCTCTTCTTTTTAATCTCTTCACCATTTTTTTGACTTGTTCTAAGGATAGGAAACGCTTGCTTTCCGTCGTACTCTCCAAGATGTCCGATAATGAACACCCTTTCTCTGTTTTGTGGGACTCCGAAATTTTTGCTGTTAAGCACCTGGTATTCGTACCAGTACCCCAATTCCCCCAAAGTGTCGAGGATAGTTCCGAAAGTTTTTCCTCCATCATGGGAAAGAAGTCCTGCGACATTTTCCAAGAAAAGATATTTAGGTTTTCGTACTGCCACCAACCGCATGACTTCAAAGAATAAAGTGCCTCGTGTATCTTCGAAACCTCCACGCTTTCCAACAATGGAGAAAGGTTGGCAAGGAAATCCTCCACAGTAACAGTCTGTTTCGGGTAAATCTCCGGGTTCAACTCCTGTAATGTCATTTGCATACCATTCGTCCTCCTTTACATTGTGCATTGCTCTGTAGCTTTTATCTGCGTATTTATCTATTTCACAATGTCCTACACATTCGTGTCCTGCCATTTCCATTCCCAATCGAAAGCCACCAATACCAGAGAAGAAGTCTAAAAATCTCACACACTCGCCCCCATCTTCCTTGTACATTCCTTTAATAATTTTCTTACATTATCAGGCATCGGCACTACTCGTCTTTCGTTCCTGTATGCGTTTTTGCCCTTTAATTCTTGTATGTTATAGTACTTAGTTACTGGTTCTATATAGTAGCCACTCTTAGGGTTGTTTGAAGGTTTCCCAGCTTTATCCGTTCCGTTTTCTTGACTGTTGTACATGTATTCTTTTCCTTTTTCACACTCTGTACAGTAAAGAGGATAACTGTTATGTAATATAAATCCTTCACCTAAACATACAAGGCATAAATTATTTTCTACTCTTGTAACCCTCTGCAGCTTTTCAACATTTCTAAGCATTTCGATTAATTCCGGTATTGAGGGCAAATACTTAGTTGTCATTATTAGATTGTCTATTGCTTTTTGTGCTATTAATTCCTCATAATTCACTAATACTTTTAAATATTGCTCTCTGGTTTCTTCAATATTCATTTTCTTTTCTATATCAACAAAGATGTTTGATATAGTTCTCAAAAATCCCATTGATTGTTGTTTATTCATGATACCTCCTTAAAAATTCTTCCAATCATCAGTAGCTTTTTTCTTATCAGCTTTTAACCAATTATTTAACGTTAGATATAATGACTTATAATTTTTTAACCTTGCATAATTCAAGGCATACTCTATTTTGTTATCAAGCAATTCTTTCGTGTATTCCAATTCTAGTTTTTTGTATTCCGATTCTGTTATGGAAAGATGTTGAACTGTTATAAATATATCTTCTTTATCTTTCTTATCTTTCTTTCTTTCTTCTCTAGTTGTCAGGTCTTTGTCAGGTCTTTGTCGGGTCTTTGTCAGGTCTTTGTCAGGTGGTTTGTCGTTTTCCTTTTCGTCTTGTTGGTAAAGTAGCCAATTTACTATGGTTATAAGCCTTCCCGTCTTTGTCGATTCATTTGTCAAAAATTCAAGTTTTTCAAATCTTTCTAAAGCTGTTCTAACATTACGAATTGAAACACCCTTACCACTATTTTTTGCTATTGATTCTAAACTTGTAACAAATTGACCCTTTTCAGCTTTAAATTTTTCACCCTTCCATTCCCATTCCTTATCGTTGAAGTTTGCCATTGCCAGTAAAGTAATAAGAATTGCTTTTTGTTCTGGCATACTGTTAAGCCATATAGGTTTTATAATCAATTCACGCCATAACTTAAAGTACCCTACTGGTTGAATCATTGTCTCACCTCACTTTTATGTATAATCCTTGGTAAAATAGTGTATAATAATAAAGTATAATAATACTGTAGTGGCTTGGGGTGGTATGCGGTGTATCACCCTTTATACTTTAATACCTGTAATTTTATAAAACTTATCTGAATCAAAATTGGGAATAGATTTTACTGTGTCTTTATCACAATTAGACAATTTACTCCACCACTTTTCAGCAGCTTCTACAATATGTATAACTTTAAGGAATCCGCCTGTAATTTCATGCTCTGGATGGAGTGTTTTTTCTTGATCTGTCATGTTTTTGGTGTATACCCAAGATATTGTTTGAATTCGGTTAAGTAAATATCTAGCATCAGAATTCCACCAATTTTGTAAGCTTAAATTTGATGGCTTATCAAAAATAATTGCTTTTTGTGGCTCTGTGCAAAATACGCCAGAAGAATAATTTACTGTGTTCCAGTCCCCTGTGTTCCGGTCCCCTGTGTTACGGTTCCCTGTGTTCCGGTCCCCTGTGTTACCGTTCCCTGTGTTAAGGTTCCCTGTGTTACCGTTCCCTGTGTTACGGTCCCCTGTGTTCCAGTCCCCTGTGTTCCAGTTCTCTGTGTTACAGTTCCCTGTGTTACAGTTCCCTGTGTTACAGTCCCCTGTGTTACCGTTCCCTGTGTTCCAGTCCCCTGTGTTCCAGTTCCCTGTGTTCCGGTCCCCTGTGTTCCAGTTCCCTGTGTTACAGTTCCCTGTGTTAAGGTTCCCTGTGTTACCGTTCCCTGTGTTACGGTCCCCTGTGTTCCAGTCCCCTGTGTTACAAAGTCCAGTATTGTCTTTACCTTCATTCACAATTGTAAGAAGTTCCTGCCATGTTATTTCTCTTATAATATGAATTTTACTAGTGCAATGCTTTGTATCTTCGCATTCTTTGCTGTCTATTACTCCAATAGCTTCAATCTCTGCAACTTTGTTTTTACTATCAAAACCATAATAATTAAAGCAATCACTAGCTTTAGTACAATAATGGAATCCATTGTCGCATATTCTTGTCGGTAATTCAGTTTCAAAAACCTTACCTACTTCAAATTTAAAACCCCGACACGTCCAATCTGAATTAAAAACTTTATAACCTTTCATTCTTTTTTCCTCCTATACTTTAATATTAATATGTTTTACTACCGGCTTAGCCTTTGCTTTCATCCGCTGCTTAGTAGCACAGTATGTGATGTATGAGCCTACGATTATAAGTCCTAGTATTGCAACTAAAAGGAATAAGGCATAGGCTGCTATTTCTGTGAAGCTGATTTCGTTTATGTTCATGTTTACCTCCGTATTTTCTTTATAATACGAACTACTCAATTTCCCATAATTCTTCATCCTCGTTGTAATACATAGATATTTGTCCTTCTAAAATCTTTTTTTGTTCAGAATCTGTTGAATATAACCACCATTCAAATACATCATTTCCGGTTTTCCAATTGTGCTTTATACCCCTTGAATCCATTCTTATTAACATTTTGTCAAATGCCTTTATATAAAGTTTTTTATAGTGAGGATACTTTTCAAAATCTTCTTCCTGTCCTTTAGTTCCACCCATTGGGCACCCTATGCACCCTATTCTTTTTTCACCCAAATCATATAAGCTACAATATGGAATTTTTCTATCAACAAGGTACTGCCAAACATCTTCATCGAGCCAGTTAATTATGGGATTAACAACTCTTTTTCCTTTCTGCATGCAATTTTCAAATAATCGTCTATCTTTATCATTGTCATTAAAGAGTTTTCTGTCTTTCTTTTGAGAAGTAACTATTTCTAATGGTTTGCGGCTTTTTCTTGCTGTGCTTTCCGCCCACCTTACTCCTGTTATTGCTAATCTCCCTTTACCTCCACGCTCTTTTAGATGGTCACAACAATAACGACATATCCTTGTTGGTGGCATTCCTTTTCTTTCAATCAAAGACCACATTGTTTTTTGTGTTCCGTCTCTAAACTTACCCGGCGGCTCCAAGTAAAGTTGAATACCTTTCTTAGATAACCTCTCCCTTGTTTGCTTTATATGAATTAAACATTGTGCAGCATCGACAGTCGTAATATTGTAATGTACCGAGAACTTAACACCTGCTTCTTGTGCTATATCTAAATCAGTATCGCTGTCTTTCCCACCCGAATAAGTAAGATAATAACCATCTGGATGAAGTGCTATTGCCATTGGTTCAAATTCTCTTAACAAAGCAATCGACACATCAGGTTTATACCTCTCTACAATTTGACTATTATCGTTTATAACATACTCCGATAACAAAAACACACCACCCCTCTATTTCGCATTTTATCCTTATACCGTGTTACTTCTTATCCTCTAGCTACACTGTTTTTAAACGATACACAAAACATTCTTTCACCTACAACTGATATATATTGATAAGCGTGTTTGTAGCTGTCGAATTTTCTAGCTATATCAGCTAAAGTTATTGCTGTGTTTTTACTTACTCTAGCCATGCATAATTTTATAAATCTTTTGCGTGTCATGTTACCCCCTCCTACTTCTTGTCCTCTAACTATTTGGTGGCGTACTCTCCAATACAAAATCATGAGCGCACGTATCACATGTGAATTTTTTATAGGCCTTTGTTGGAAATAAAATTTCATAAGACTTACATTTAGGACATTCAACAATGCTTAGTATTCCGGGCACAACAGCATAATTCCCTTGTTCTACACATACAACCATAGGGTCAGTTTCGTTTATAATATAATGTGGCTTTCTACCATCCATAACAACAAGTTTATGTACGGTATTATAATTTACATCTTTTGCATAAAACACAAACCTACCGTCTGTTAAAGGCATCTTTTTTAATTCTTCCATTTGTATAATTACATTTCCATATTCGTCTACTATTCTTTTCATACTATTCCCTCCTACTTCTTATCTTCTAGCTTCATCAACTCCGCTAATACTTTCATATAGTCAGCTTCTACCCATTCTACGCTAGACTTTTTGCTAGTCCAGTCCTGACCTTTTACTTTAAGTGATACGTCTTTTTTTTGTGCTAGTACGGTAATTTTGTTTTGCTGTGTCTGTGACATTACCCATTTCTTAGGCTCTTTTTCTTCGTTCCCGTGCTTATCTATTCCGTCACTGTCTTTTGTATCATCAATACAGAATAGACCGTTTAAAGCGTACTTTCTCGCATACGAGGACACACTACCTGTTACTTGTGCTAAATCCATTCCTTTTTTTGTTTCATCTTCTCTGGCATATGCACTAGCTGAAAGCATATCTTCTGGCTTTTCTGTGTCCATAATGTCTGCGGTTGCTTTTACATAGTACCGATCACCTATTAAAACTATTTCATCAGTTACGATAACAGCTGCTTTGACTTCTAATAAATGCGGTTTAAGACCTTCTAAAATATCTTCACAACTGCGGTAATTATATTTTCCAAAAGAGTTATATTGATTTTTTGGTGCCTTTAATTCACTTTGTATTTTCATCAGCTTTTCGAATATATTCAAACAACCCACCCCCATCTAAATTTTGATTTTATGTTACTAATCGTACTAGCTGCAATTTTATAATCTTGGGTAATATGCTTATATGGTCTTCTGTCATTTCTAATTGCTAAAATTAATTCCGCGTTTAAGTTGGTTCGTTTAGAACGACCTCTAATATCTCTATCGTGAGCATTTTCTTTACTCGTACCTGGTTCTAAATGTTCAGGATTTATACATTTTGGGTTATCACATTTGTGTCTCATAACAAGTCCTATAGGAATCATTCCATATGAGTTTTCATACATTGTTCTACAAACTTTTGTGTTAATTCCATTTTTACTATGCCTGGGATAACCTTTTACATCTGATTTATGGCTAACACATTCCCAACACAAATTCATATTTTCATACTGACAACTTACTTCTTTCCATTGTATTTGGCTCATGTACATTCCCTCCTAATTTATCTAATATATGCCTATCTTCTGCTAGTAAAATATTGCATTGTTGTATTAGTTGCTCAGCTTTATCCTCTTGGGGGTTCTTCTGTTGAGATCACAATTCAATATCGAATATGTTAGGTCTTTCTTGCACTGTTACACCATCGATTATTTCACCATCAGCGGTAACAACCTTGTCACCGGAAATTGTTACTTTTTCTTTTACACTCGCCCAATCAGGCTTTTCAACTGTCTTAATATCACTATCCCACCCCAGGGCCTTGAGGGACTTTAAAAACGTTTCTTCAACTCTGATAAATTCTGGCTTTTGATATTTTAGTTTAAGAGTGCCTGATGGTAGTTTGTAAGTTTCCTGCGTTTTAGTTGTCTTATGCGGTACAGATTCAAAGTACTGGTTAAGCTGCGACTTTAAGAAATTTGTGTGGCTTTCATACTGTTTTTTAAACTGGCTGATTTTTTCTTCATAGTCTGATATTTTCTGCTCACATACAGATATAAGCCTTTCCATATCGTTTTTTTCTTCCCTGATTTTTATTAGCGCCCATTCTGCCAAGTTATCATCTTTGATGCTGAAACCAACTTCTTGAATTTCCTCTGTGTTTAGTTCTAATGCTAATTCATTCATTAATTAACCCTCCATAAATTTATTTTTATATAGCTTGTGGTTCGTTGTATGTGTTGCATAGCCTTGAGTTTATCGTGTCACTGACTTCATTAAGTTCATCCCGTAATTCGTAGCGGTAATCTTCCAATTCTTCCTCGTTTAAGTCTGATGTGTTTCTTGTGGCTACAGATAAGATATATTTATTTGCTGTTACCGCATTAAGTTTTTCTGTCAATTCCTCTAGCTGCTCTTTATTCAATGTGATATTTAATTCCCCGATAGTTAGCCATGTATTAGATGTGTCTAGTTGGCTTTGTACTAGTTTGATTTTTAGTTCCTTTTCTAGTTGATAGCTTGCTCCTAACATGTGTTTTTCCTCCCTATGCCATTATTAAGGCATTATCAATAATTTCAAATATCAGGACTTGCCGCTCCCAAATTTAACTATTTCAAAATCGTTTGCAATTATTATTTTGGGTTTAATTCCAGATAGATCTTTAACGGTAGCGTTTCCGCTTACGTCTTTTATTTTAACGCTTGCGCTGTATGGTATAACAACTGAACTGTTTCCCTTAGCTACAACTGAACTGTTTCCCCAAGCTTCAACTGAACTGTTTTCCCAAGCTACAACTGAACTGTTTTCCCTAGCTACAACTGAACTGTTTCCCTTAGCTACAACTGAACTGTTTCCCCAAGCTACAACTGAACTGTTTTCCCTAGCTACAACTGAACTGTTTCCCCAAGCTTCAACTGAACTGTTTTCCCAAGCTACAACTGAACTGTTTCCCCAAGCTACAACTGAACTGTTTTCCCTAGCTACAACTGAACTGTTTCCCCAAGCTACAACTGAACTGTTTTCCCTAGCTACAACTGAACTGTTTTCCTTAGCTACAACTGAACTGTTTCCCCAAGCTACAACTGAACTGTTTTCCCAAGCTACAACTGAACTGTTTTCCCAAGCTACAACTGAACAATGAAAGATTCTTACTTTTGAGTTTTTTACATAAATTTTTGTATTTTTGTATTCCCTCCAAGATTGGTCATTAATTGTAAAACATTTTTCAAATATTTCTGGAAGATTAAACTCTTTAAATTGTCTCTCGGTTGTTTCATGGTCAAACCATTCTGGCCTAAAATCCTGATCTACATTAAGTTTCCAGTTACTCAAATCATGATTAAAAACATCACCGTCAATTGGTATCATTTCAATTCTTACAAAATTAGGGAAACTATTATCGTCTTTTATTCCCAAGTCATTCAAGATTTCGCTATGACTATCTTTGTCTAATGGACACACTATTTTGCTTTTTAAAACTATTGCGCTTTTAAACTTACACATTTAATCCTCCTACGCCATTACTATGGCTTTATAAAATTCTTCTTCAAAGTCTTTTTTCCATTCCAATACAGTTTCTTTTGCTCTTATGTCATTAATCAATTTTGGAATATTTATTATAAAATTGAACGATGGCTCTATCTTGTTTGTCATGTACTTGCTAAGCGTTCCTTGTGTTATGCAAAGCGAATCAGCCATTTCATCCTGAGATATGTTAAGCTTGCCTTGAAGTTGTCTAAGATGCCTTCCAATGTACCCCACAACTTTCCCACCTCCTTTATTCGTTTTTGGAATATATATTCCAAAGTGTATTTGATGCATTTCTCTGTAGGTTATATAATGATTATGCAAGGTAGCACTTGCACCTCACAAACTATAGCCTGTTAAGTCAGGCTTTCTTTTTTATCATATGACTTGTCATGTCCGGGGATTCTTCCCCCACTAACGCATTCCATGCAGGAGCTGTATCCCTATATCCTTGTACTATTGTTTCAACTCTTTCTTTCGTGCAAGCGTTGTTGTATCCGTCCCAGTATCCGCATATTTCATTTGTGTAAGGCTTTAGTGCTTTCTTTAATTCTTCTGTAGGTTTATCGAGATTCTCCATAATGTATGAGATTGCTTTGCTCAATCCGTCCGTCATAATATAACCTCCTACCTAAATATTTAAGATTTATCTAGCAGACTTGATACGCTTGGAAGCTTCTACTTCCTCTTTCAACTGTTGGTCGATTTTATTGTTAAAGTAGTCAATTATCTCTTGTGAGGTCTTTACTACTCCACCTTGTATATGTGTAAACCTCATGTTGTCGTAGTCTATCTTTGTACGTTTAGCCATTTATGCCACCTCCTAACTTAACATTCCGGACCATGTACCGTTAAATGAATTGACTCTGAATTATCGTTGGAATTTAATACTATAAAATCTGCATAAACTTCTACCGATTCTATCTTTGAAGTTTCTATGATAGGTAAATTGGGTGTTACTTCATCATGGTGAACTACGTTGCCATTTTCAATCGTGTAGCTCATATTGTGTAACTTATTGTTAAATGCATATATTGCGCTTCTTAAAGAATTTAAAACCATATCAGGTCTTGCATCTCCATATATATGAAGGTCTTCACCGCCAGACTCAAGCCACATCCTTATAATAACCTCATAGATGTCTTCTTTCTCATATCCTTCATTATCAAGTGATTCAAGAAACGAGATAGCCTTGTCAAAAGTATCTTTAGTATTAGGATTTGGAAAATCTATAATTTTCATTGCGAACCTGCCTTTGATAAAAATTTGTTTACAAAATAGTTCTGACCTTTCCCTGTAACTCTTGGAGTCTTATTAATAGAAACATACCCCGAATTATGATTAATAGCTGTTTCTTTTATCTCAAACAGTTCTAATTCCATAGACTTTTGAGTAGGAGAATTATGGTCTATACCTTTTCTATTTATAAGATAGCCGTTTTCTCTCATCCATTTAAAAAGCCTTTTTTCTCCAATATCAACGCCATTTTGCTTTATTATCTTTGCAAGTTCTCCGATAAGAATTGTTGTATAAGATGCTGCTACGGAATCCGCAAATAGAACTTTCCCCTTGTCCTTCTCTCTTGCCTCTTCAAGTTGCACTATCTTGTTATTTGCAAGCTTTAATGCTCTTGCCATTACTAACTCAGGACTATTCCATTTCTTTTCGAGTTCTATGAAATATTGCCTAGCCTGTTTACCTTTTTCCGTTCTCTGCAGCATTGCAATTTCTTTTGCCATGTCTATTGATATTTCGTGATCTGTGTAGGTTGTTTCATTGCCTTGATCTGTTACTCTTTTTTGAGTAATAGCTCTGTAATCTAAATTTTCAATGAACCCATATTCAGACATTCTTGAAAACCAATCGTTGTATCTGGTACCAACTTCTAAAAATTCATGTAATGACCTTAAGCTTGTTGTCTGTCTATCGTTGTTGTAATTGATTGAAATTAAATTACCCATACTTTTGACCCTCCTTTTATTAAGATGCATTTTTGGAACTTTCTGTTCCATAAGAGAGTAAAAAAATTTCTTCAACTGGCTTATTATACAAATCAGCCATCTTGGACATTATTTTTCTACTAGGACTTTTTTTGCCATTCTCAATAGAACATAGATAATCGTTCGATATTCCAATGAGTTCTGCGGCTTCGTACTGTTTTAAACCCGCTTTATACCTTAGAGTTTTTAAATCATCATTCATTGTGTTTACCCTCCAATCTATGGTACTTATTGTTCCAACCATGTTTTTATTATATAGTACTATTTGTTCCATTTCCATAGGTCTATAGTCCTATTTTTTATATATTTGCTTCAATTTGTTCTAAAATGAAACTTTAAATACAAATTAGTAGAACAATAAGTTATAATTCATTAGGGGGATTAATATGAAAAACAGAATAAAAGAATTAAGGAAAAATCTTAGGTTAACTCAAACGGATGTAGCTAAAAAATTAAATGTTACATATAGGTCTGTAGGATTTTATGAATCAGGCGAGCGCGATCCAGACACAGAAACACTAGCCAAGCTTTCTGACTTATTTAATGTAAGCATAGATTATATTTTATATAGAACAGACAAACCAGACTTAATCTTAAGAGAAGATAATAATGTAAAATACCATATTAAAAAAGGGCATGAAAACGATTATTCGGAAGAAGATCTAGAAATGGCATTAAAAATAATAGATATGATGAAAAAAGAAAAAAAGTGAGGTGTCTTAATGAAAAAACAATTTTTATTTTTGTGTTTATGTATTTTGTTATCATCCTGTATTGTGTCAGCAGCAATTATATATTCGCAATTTGACAAAGCAAAGCAGGAAAATGTTATTTCGCAATTTGACAAAGCAAAGCAAGAAAATGTTATTTCAGAAAACATAATTAAAAAAGATAATAATATAAAATTTGAAGTTCAAAATTTTGAATTATCTTACGAGGACAACTCTAGAAATATAAGCGATTATAAATTCAGAAATGAAAAATATTTTGGTAATGGAATTATTGTTGCATCAGGAGATGCAGAACTAGTAAGTAAACCATATGTAGTTATTATTAAATTTATTCGCAAAAGCGGAGGAAACGGGAAAAACACAAATACAGAATATATTAAATATTTACCTATAATAAACGGGACGGGGAAAATAATTACAGAAGACACTGTTACTGACGGAAATGATACTTTTGATAAACCAGTATATGAATTCACTATTATTGGGTACTTGCCAATCACAGAACAAATAATACAGAAATAAAGATTAACTTTGTGGATAGAACAAAATATCACCAACCTCAGGCGTAAGTTTTGGCAATGGCTTACAGCCAAGAAAGAAGGTGATATTATGCAGGATTATGAAATCCTGGACCTTGTTGAACAAACTTTGAACATAGCTTTATCAGCATATGCTTTGACAAAAGTTTGCCGCAAAGGCACCGTTTGGATTAGCAACTCGACAGCAAGTTCAACAGCAAGTTCAACAAGTGGTTCGTCCACTTAAAAGAGGGGGAGTAATCCCCTTCTCTATATATTATACCATATAATTTAAATTTATGTACATAATTTTGAAACGTTCTATTGCGTAAATATACTTATATTTTTTTGGTAGTTTGATATATACCTTACGCATTTTATACCTCCAAAGCACGAACACTTATATTTTTTTAAATACAATTGTTTAGTCAGCCTTAGAACCTGTAATAATTTATATAATATCACTTTTTATAAACTACCGCAAACGTGCCAAAAGACCTATACATAAGTAATTAGTCTTAATTACTATAGGACATGCATACAGGTGTATATGTTTTTTTAGTAGTATTTTGTCGAATAAGGAGGAAAAGTTTGATTTGATTGCTAAAACTGTAATATAAATGTAAAATTGGGAGGTATATATGATAGCTGCGGCATATGCCAGAATAAGTTCAGAAATGCAGGAAGATAATTTTTCAATATCCGCTCAAACTAGAGCAATAACAGAATATTGCAATAAAAACGACATACAAATATATGACCAATATGTTGACGAGGGCATAAGTGGGGGAAGTGAAAATAGGCCAGCATTTCAGCAAATGATAAAGGATGCTGAAAAGAAACTTTTTAATCTTATTTTAGTCCACAAATACGACAGATTTGCACGCAAGGTTGAACTATCCCAGAGGGTTAAAAACCAATTAAGAAAATGCGGCGTAAATGTCATTTCTATAACAGAGCCTGTTGAAAATAGTCCTATGGGATTCTTTGTATCCGGACTCCATGAATTGATGGCTGAATACTTTATTCGCAACTTATCCCAGGAGACTAAAAAAGGACACATTGAGAGGGCAAAACAAGGCTTGCACAATGGCAGCGTGCCTTATGGGTATAAGTTGGTTAATGGTGATATGGTAGTTAATAAAGATCAGGCTGTAATAGTAAAGAAAATATTTGAAATGTATGTCAAGGAAGGTATGGGCTCTACTAAAATTGCACAATGGTTAAACGACAATAAAATTCCATCTGCCGTCAATGGACAATGGGCGCACTTTACAGTTAACAGGATCCTTAGAAATATAAAATATATAGGCAAGATTGAATACGATAAACAAGTCTATTCAGGGATACATGAGCCTATAATTGACACGGATACATTTGATTCTGTAAATAATTTTATGAAAGATCGCACATGGAAAACAAGTTATCGTGGATCCAACCACGCAAAGTTTTTACTTCTCGGTATTCTTAGATGTGGAAGGTGTCAAAAAGTGTTTAGGCTGCAAACTTGTTTTACAGGTAAAAGGAAAAGTAGTCTGTATTATTATGTGTGTAACAATGCCGCACATTCAGACTCTAAAAATAGGTGTGGCCATTATAAATTTTATTCCGTAGCAAGACTAGAAAAGAAAATATTAGAAATAATAAGATACCACATAAAACAGATTAAAAACGGTAAAGGACAGTTTAATTTTGTGGACATATCCAATGTATTAGAGCAACAACACAAGGCAGCCAAGGAGGAATTAGAGCGGTCTAAGGCTGCTTATCTTGCTAAAGTGTTTACGCTTGAAGAATATGCAGAAATTAAGAATAAACTAGAGTGTCAACTAGAACAAATCGCACTATCTAAATCAAAAGATACTAGCCAATCAAAACAATTATTTATGCAAAAAGCTGTTAATGCATGGGATAGGTTTATAAATTGTAAAGCCATACCAGAGAGGAAAAGTATACTAAAAGAGTTCATACATAATATATACGTAGATGGAGAAGATGTGTCTATATTGTGGAATGATTAGTATATTTGTATTATAGAGACCGCCATTATCGTAATTTACAAGTAGGAGGGAATATGTTTTATAACAATGGTGATTTAGTCCAATATAAAAAATATCTAGGCCGCGTAAGATTTGCTTATGCAGAAAACCACACATACATAGTAACATTATTTGGGTATCGGGGAATGATTAAAACAGATAGGCAAATTAGCCAGGTGGATTTGTGCCCGGCTTATGAGCAGATTGGTATAAGGTTGTAGATTGATGAAGCGGAGCAGTCGTATTATTTAGAGAAGGGAAAAGAGACGGTTTAATCCGGATCTTTTATTAATTCGTTATATCTTTTATAATGATGCTTATAAAGTCTATCTCCTAATTCTAAACGTAAATCATTGAGACATTCATTTAATGCTTCTTTCAACTTATCGTTTTCCTGCTTTAGTGCTTCGATTTTGGCTTCTTGTTCTTGCCACATTTCTCTATGTGTTTGCTCGTCTTGTTTATTTGCTATGCTAAGCCTATCGTATTGAGTTTGTAGCTCTTCGTACATTCTTATATCTATCATATCAACTGCTTTAGTTTGTGGGTTTATGTGTATTAGGTGTTCACTCATTCTTTCCACTCCTTTACTCATGTAGTTTGTTAACCTATTTCTGCAAGTATATCCTGCATTTCTCGTATGTTTGAATATAAAGATTTTTTGACTATATCTTCAACACGAGTTTTGCATTGTTCAATATCTTCATATGTCAAAGCATAGTCTTTTATATTTAAGTATCTTGACGTTAAGTACCATCCCGGAATACCATGTATTCTATGAATAATTATATCCATAGTTTTTATTTTGGCCCTCCACACTCTAGGTATTCTTTCTTTTTCACTTTTACTGTAACTTGTGCCATCTGTCCATTTAATCATTTTTCTTCCCCTCCAATTTTTCAATACGTTTTTGCAATTCTTCATATTTAATGTTTTCTTCGATTAGTCTACTGACATATTCACCCTTCTTATTTTTCATTGATTCCAGTTTTGTAATTGCTGATTTATTGTGAATAGTTATTGTAAATTTCATTATTCCACCTCCTAATTACATTATATAGGAAGTATAACCTATTGTCAAGTTTGTTATACTAATTATATGTTTTTGTTGACATTGTGGAATAATAAGAGTATACTTATATATGTAAGGCAGTAACCGATAGGAAGATAGGTCAGATCGTGGCGACGCGAATTTCAACAGCGACTTGCAAAGTGTTCATGACTAAGACTGGCCTTGCTTACTGCCTTATATGTAAAGTAAATAGATGTATCGCCTGTGAGCCTAAAATAGAGTGCGAACTACTTTAAATATAGCTTAGTATAACTATAGGAGGTAAGAAGAATGGATATAAACGTATTTAAAAAATACACCAAAAATTTACGTACGTATTCTGCAAGTGATGTGGCAAGGTTTGAACTTATGACAGATGAAGAATTAGAAGAATACCAAAATGAAATAGAAAGATATGATTCTGGTATTTTTTCTGATTGGGATCACATAAGGGCAATAATTACATTTAAACATAAATTGAATCTTATTAATAAATAAAGCTTTAAGCCACCCAATAAAGAGTGGCTTTTATCATATCTCCCATATAAGCGAAATGATACTAGAAGCTGTCTTTTGAGGTTGGATTATTTAGCAAGCCGAACAATACACCTAGTTGCAATGCTCCTGCTACTATATCTCCTATCATTCCAGTATCAACACCATACTTTGCCCATAAGCCTGATACCTGACCTAATGATATAATTTGTGCTACTACAGCACTCCAAAATATTGGACTCTGCCATCTTGATTGTTCCATTTTATATGACCTCCTCAAATTTATATTTTTTTGTTTTAACTGTTCCTTTTAAGTTTTTTGCTATTAACGAAAAATCATATCCAATTGCCTTTGAACATTGATTAATTGAGTTAAAAATCTTTTCTGTACCGTCATTAAATGTAACCTTGACTTTTTTGACTCTTCTTGTGGCTTGCGCTTGTTCGAGCCTGTTAATAAAAGAGCAATATTCCTTAGAATACAATAAGCCATTACCCATTACATCTTTATCTAACGTATATTCCATAGAATCTTCTAACCATAAATCGTAATTCTTTAGTTCCTTTACATCTTTTTCAAAAACGGAATAGTGCAACCATTCATCTGAAATTTTTACTCCTCTTGCTCCGTATGTTTTATAGCTCTTTGCCCTCGAGACATAACAACGCTCTAATATATGCGCCCAAAGATGGTATATCTTGTCTGATTTATTGGAAAAGCTATCGGAATAACCAACTCCATATACTGATGGTAAAGAATAGTCTTTGTAATTTCCGCGCACAAAATTACTTCGTTGCATCAGTAACACGGTGCCAGTTTCTAGTATCAATACTTCGTACAAATATCTAGTGTTCTGTTTTACAGAAGTTTTCTTTATTATTTTACCAGTAAGACCTTGTTTGTTTATACTTGTTTCTCCGATATATTTAGTTGTATTGCTCATAAAATCACCTCAATACCATTATACCATAGAAGGAGATTTAAGTCTATATCTTATGGACTTTTAAACCTATTCTGCGTCATATGTATTCTCCTTTCAACTAAAAATTAATATATTACGTTGTTCCCTTGTTGTATTTATCACAGGCTTACCGCCTAAATAAAACGTTGTTGAGCCTCCCGAATCTAAGCCGATACCTAAAGTATTCTTATTGCTATCAATGCACCCCTGCGCTCTCAATTCTGCCCTTATACCGTTT
>Ga0180007_10000977_pt1 | contig 41783 bp, 39 predicted proteins | sample MM_PC_MetaG_FD_121122 | JGI IMG/M metagenome (GOLD analysis project Ga0180007, IMG submission 121122) | Groundwater microbial communities from the Aspo Hard Rock Laboratory (HRL) deep subsurface site, Sweden - MM_PC_MetaG | ecosystem: Environmental > Aquatic > Deep subsurface > Groundwater... | reverse complement strand
ATCGAGACCAGATTTTCATGGATTTGAGGCGAATAGCAGGCCTATTTAACGAAAAGCCATGGAAATATGGGCCGATTTGTCAAATTTGCAGCAGATTTATGTCTAAGTCCGACAGGCTCCTAGGGCCCCACCTCAGGCATACCTCCTCCATGCCCGCAAAATCGACATGCTCCTCTATGAGGATTTATACAAGGTCTGAGGCTATGGTCCCGCAAAAAAGGTAGCAAAAAGAAGGCCCTGTTGTTCAGGGTGCCTCTGTCCTCAGCCATCCATCTGCTATTCACTCAGATGTTAAATAATGAAAAAGGGTGATAGAGTTTTCCTCCATCACCCTTTTTTTATGGTTTCGAATCAGGCTTTTGCTGCTTTTTCCAGGGCCTGGCAAATTTTATTCAACTGTTCTTCACTCATCTTGATAGACACCGGATAAACCAGGGTCCTGGACATGAGATCCGCAGACTTTGGTAAGGCTTGAGGATCGTAGACGACCCTTCGTTTTCCACCAGGCTCAGCAAAGGGCCAGCCGCTTGCGGCCGTGGTGGAGCCTTTGAGCAGGTGTTCCCATTTGGGATAGAAATGCCAGGTGTTCTCACTGAAATTAATAGCTCCTACTCCTTCGCCTGCCAGGACACTATTCACCTTTCGACACTGTTCGCTGGACTCCAGGATAAAGGCGAAAAAGGTCGCAGTGTCACCGGCCTCATCCACTAACGTCCGGAATTTCACCCCGGGAATGGCCGATGCTGCATCACGCAGGCGCTTCTTGTTTGCCTTCTGGGCTACGATCATTGAATCGAGTTTTGCCAGCTGCGCAATCCCCATGGCTCCCTGCAGCTCCATCATCCGGTAATTGAAACCGATGAAACTGCGACTCTCTCCACCACGTCCACCAGGATTGACAACATGGTCATGGCCATGATCATGGTACTCGGACATGGTGCGCCACATCTTTTCATCATTGGTAATGATCATACCACCTTCACCGGTGGTCATGGTCTTTACCGAATCAAAAGAAAAGGTTCCACACTGACCAAAGGTACCCAGGTGCTGACCATTTATCCTTCCTCCGGCAGACTGGGCAGTATCTTCAAGAACAGGGATATTATGTTTTTGGGCAATTTCGACTATCTCTGCAATGCGTGCCTGAGCACCAAGCATATGAACAGGGATGATACACCGAGTTTTATCCGTAATTTTTGTGGCAAGATCGGCAGGATCCATGTTCAGAGTCTCATCGACCTCGGTAAAAACAGGGATGGCACCGATATCGAGAATAGCTTCCCAGGTGGCAACGAAGGTGAAGCCCTGAGTAATAACTTCATCACCCGGTCCAACCCCTAAAGCCGCCAGGGCAACTTTGAGGGCAGCAGTCCCGGAAGTGACTGCCTGAGCAAAACCAGCCCCACAGTAACCTGCAAATTTCTTTTCAAAATCCAGAACCTTATAAACACCCTGGCGCTGAGCACCAAATTCATAGCGAAAGAGGATCCCTGTTTCCAGAACATCCATAATTTCTTTCTTTTCTTCATCTCCAAAAACTTCAAAGCCTGGCATGTACAACTCCTAATTATAAATTATCTGGTACTACTAATAAAACTCAACAAACAGCTGGGGGTGGTGAGGTATGCCAACCACGTCCAGACTGGTATTGAGACTCATACAACACTATCTGGTAAGCATTTTTTTTATCTTATTTTTCTCATCGAGCAGGGCAATATCGGGGTGATAGCCCTCAAGCTCACTGTCGGGATAAAATCCATAGGTCACAATGATAACAAGGTCTCCAACCATCCCTTTTCGGGCAGCAGCACCATTAAGACCGATAACACCGGATCCGGCCTCTCCTGGGATGGCATAGGTGTCGAAGCGTTCCCCGTTATTAATATTATAGATCTTTACTCGTTCAAAGGGAATCATCCCCACAGCATTAAGTAAATCTTTGTCAATTGTCAAGCTCCCCTCATAATCGAGGTTTGCTTGGGTAATGGTGGCCCGGTGAAGCTTGGCCTTGAGCATTTGGCGTAGCATATCTGTTACCTGTTATGGTTTTATGGCCTCATAGCTATCTGACCATTTTGTGAGTTTATTTTTTTCTAATTATAGTAATGCTGAATTATCCAGCAACCGAATGCGCTGATTTATGTTAACGGCAAGAACCAGCATACTTTCGGAGCTGATCCGCTCACAAGGCTGCAGGGAAGTTCGATCAACGATTTCAACGTAATCTATAATGCACTGCGGATGGCTGACAATGAGCCCTGAAACCGCCTCTTTGATCTGCTCCGGAGAAGGTCTTTCTGCTTGTTTTACCATCTTTTTGGCATGGGTTATGGCCTTTGACAGGGAATGGGCCGCATCCATTTCATCTTCTTTGAGATAGGTGTTACGAGAGCTCATGGCCAGCCCGCTTTGTTCGCGAACGATTGGGTGACCAATGATCTCTATGGGAAAATTCAGGTCTCTGACCATCTGCCGGATCACGGCCAGCTGCTGGAAATCTTTTTCTCCGAAGACAGCACTATGCGGCAAGGTCAGGTTAAAGAGTTTGGCAACCACTGTTGTCACACCGTCGAAATGCCCTGGCCTGCTGGCCCCGCACAAACCTGCAGTCAGTCCATCGACATGGATGCGGGTTGTACACCCCTCAGGATACATGAGAGCGACATCTGGAGCGTAGAGAACAGCAACGCCCTCTGCCTCGGCAAGTCTGCGATCTCTTTCAAGGTCATGAGGGTAGTTGTCCAGGTCCTCAGTGGGACCGAATTGTATGGGGTTGACAAAAAGACTGACAACAACCCTGTCTGTAACTGTACGGGCCTTACGCATCAGGGCAAGATGGCCGGCATGAAACCAGCCCATGGTCGGAACCAGGCCAATTTTCAGCCCATCTCGTCTCCAGGTCAGAGCCAAGGCCTGCATTTCCTTAGGGGTAGTGACTACTTGCATTACTTCACACGAAGTCGAGTAATTTTTTCCATGATCATTGCCTTATTCTCATCATTTTGCATCTCTCCAAGAAAGGTCCCCAGATACTCTTCGTAAACTTCCAGAGCTTTATTAGTCTGGCCCTGTGCTTCAAAGACACGGGCCATACCTCTATAGGCCTGATCTTTGAATCCGTCTATATTTTTGAGACTGGCGTAGGCAGAAGCAGCGGCTTCATAGTTTTTTGCAGCCTCATTGGCCTGAGCAAGGCCATAATTAACCAGATAATACATCGGGTTTGAACTGCTTATTTTTTCCTGTACCTGTGAATACTGTTTGATGGCCTCTGCATAGAGACTGTCTCTCATGGCCTGATGACCAAGCTCTATCCTTGCCCAGCTGGCTGAAGGAGTGCCTGAAAAATCAGCTGCCACTTGCTGCAGACTCTTCACTCTGGCATCACCTTCTGCCTCAAGTGCAAGAGCCAGGCTACTCGCTCCATTTTCAAAACGAGTGGTGCGATAGCTTCTGTAGAGCGAACCAGCAATGACCAGAAAAATTATGACAGCCGCCGTTATCTGAATCGCCTTTTGGTTTTGTCTTATAAAACGTATTGTTCCGGGCGGAAGATTAAGCTGGTCCAGTAATCCGCTGGTTTGGCTGTAGGCCTGTTCTGCCACTACTTTTTGATTAAACGCACTCTGTTCACTCATCCTTTTCTCCCCTACCCTTTTTTCATTACCTATGCGTTAGACATTGTGGTAATATCTTTCTCATTCATTGAACACTGAATGCATGTACCAACTCTGAACATTAAAATAAACCGTGTATTTTACTCTATCCTGGCAATCATGTCTATTCTCAAACCCAATTCCCTTACAAAAACTAAAAAGTTCAGATAACAAAGTAGAAAAACTACTCTACTCAAAGAGGACTCTTTTGAGTACCTCATTAAGGGATACAGACTCCGTTTTTGCCAAAAAACCATCCGGCAAAGGTAGTCATAGGCAAATGGTACCTCAGCGAAGCAGATAGAAAAGTTTCAGCCGAAAGGGCATCCCTATAAGCTCAGCAAGCCCCTATTATCGTATTTTTTCTTCCGATAGCAACCCTTTTTCCACAATCAGTCATGATACCCAGTGAACCTTCACATGTCTATTCAGTCAGTTCGTTAACCAGAGAGTTAAAAAATCTGCTTGAAGACAAATTCCGTTTCATTCGAGTACAGGGGGAGATATCCAATCTCAAACGTCCTTTTTCCGGACACTCCTATTTTACGCTCAAGGATGATGGGGCACAGCTGCGGGCTGTGTTATTTAAAGGACAGCTGCGCTACCTGGAAAAAGATATTGCAGATGGTCAGCAGGTTGTCTGTCACGGACGTATTTCAGTCTATGAGCCACGTGGTGATTACCAGATCATTATCGATACCATTGAGTTTCATGGCAGTGGCCTCCTGCAACTGCGTTTTGAAAAGTTAAAGAACCTGCTGGCGGCAGAAGGACTTTTCGCCAGAGAAAAAAAACAGGCCATTCCTTCTTTTCCAAAAGAGATAGTCCTTATCACATCGCCAAGTGGTGCAGCAGTACACGATTTTCTTAAGGTGTGGAGAAAAAGAGGTTTTCCCACCGACATAAAGATATTCCCGGTTCGAGTACAGGGAGCGGCTGCGGCAGAAGAGATTGCTGCAGCCATGACAACGGTCAATCTGAAAATGGAAACGGCAGACGCCATAGTCCTCTGCCGCGGTGGTGGTTCACTTGAGGATTTATGGGCCTTTAACGAAGAAATCCTTGCCAGGGCGATAGCAGCTTCACGATTGCCCGTGGTTTCCGCCATTGGCCATGAGGTGGATTTTACCATCAGCGATTTCTGTGCAGATTTGAGAGCAGCAACACCCACGGCAGCTGCTGAGCAAATTTTTCCCGATGTCGCGGAACTGAAAAAACAGATATCTCACCTGCTGGAGAAGATGGCGTACACGACATGGGACCGCCTGGACAACTATGAGAAGCGCATTAATCAGAATCGTCGTCTTCTGGGAGACATGCGGTTTCTCTTCACCCATGGCACCCTCCGCCTCGATCATGCCTATGAAAGCCTCTGTGCGCGCATGCGCAAGAGACTGGAAACATGGCAGGCACAATGTGAGGAACTGGCTTTCCGCTTACATAGCCATTCCCCTGTTGCCAAGGTCCTTATCCAGGAACAGCGGCTCCACTTTGCCAGCCAAAAGCTGATATACCTGCTGCGGCAAAACCTGGACAACAAAAAGATGGCGCTCGGGAGACAGGCAGCACTACTCGACGCAGTCAGTCCCCTCGCCACCCTGGCAAGGGGCTATGCCATTGCCAGCAAGCTAGACCCTGAAACAGGAAAACCAACACTCCTCAGAGAGAGCAGGCAGGTTGAGAAGGGTGATAGAATTGAAATTCGTTTGCACCAGGGAAGATTGGAATGCGGAGTTGTTGAGGTGATAGACCAAAATTAATTCGTCACCATTCAGTAACCCACTCAGGTCTTCTCAAATGGCATAACTCTGCTTCGACGAAGTCCTCACTGAACAGATATAACGGACTGATAAAGAGTGACAGAGCGGTTGGTTGTCAATTTATTGGGGAACGGCCTGAAAGGTACATTAATTCAATGTCAAAAGGGTATCAACTTCGTATTCAATGGAGTGGATCACCGAGGCTATCTGGGTTGATGAACTCGCCACTGCCCTGCGGAGCTGGTCTCCCCACTCTTTGAGCATCTCGGTGGATATCTTACGGATTTCGTTATTCTTGCACCACTCACTGCCGATTTTATCACCAAGGACCTGCAAGGTCACCTTGGTCTTTATCTTCTCTTCCTCAGGAACTTTGGCGACCACATCTTTGCTGATTTCCTGCCAGCCATCAAAGAAAAGTCCACCTTTCTGAAATTTATTGTACCACTTTTTTTCTTCGCCATTCAGCTTTCCCGTACTGGTCGTCCTGTATATGGATAAGCGTTTTTCTATTGAGGCAAGATTTGCCGCATGCTCGCAATCATTAAGATCGGCTGACAGAACAATTCCAGTGTTGCCATCTGCGAGAAGCAGAGACAAAGCCAGGAGAACAGCTGAAGACGTCAATCTTTTTTTCAGAAACATAGAGAACCTGTTTAGATAATGGAGTGTAGTGTTATAAGATAATATCTTTCTTGTTCAGCAAAGTCAAGCCCCTGCTCTTTCACAAAAGACGCAGCAGGGCATTAACGATAGCCACTGAAACAGCAGTTCCCCCTTTTCGGCCCAGCGAGGTGATATAAGGGTAATCCTGCTCATGAAGAATTTCTTTTGATTCTTCTGCATTAACAAAGCCCACCGGCACCCCAATAATCAGGTCGGGATGGGCTCGACCCTCTTTAATAAGTTTCATGACTGCCAGCAGGGCTGTGGGTGCATTGCCGATGGCAACGATTCCCACATTTTCCATAATTCCTTCCTCAACAGCTGTCTCTGACCGGGTTTTTCCCTTCATCCTGGCCAGTTCAGCAATCGCTGTCTCAGCCACCCTGCAGATGATTTTTCCGCCATAGGGGGCCAGGAGGGAGCGACTGATACCAGCACTTGCCATGTTAACATCTGTGAGGATATTTTTCCCGGAACGGATGGCAGCCAGACCAGCTTCGATGGCACGATCATGAAAACGAAAGCTTGCAGCAAAAGAAAAATCACCAGTGGCATGAATTGCCCGTCGTATAACAGCAAACTGCTTCGGATCAAGACTGCCAGGATTCTTCCCTGTCCGCTCTTCAAACTCCTCGGCAATGATACGAAAACTCTCCGCCTCTATTTCCTGGGGCCTTATCTTGACTATTCTTTCCATATTTTTTCCGCTTCCAGTTAGATTGACAATCATATGAGCGACTAGCGGCTGATTACCGAAGCCTCGCTCAGATAGTGGATAAAATTTGTCACATTAGTGCCGCTTCTGCCAAAGTGAAGGTGGATATAGCCAGCGATGACATTGAGATGCTGGTACCCTTCCCTGCGGCCGTCTTCGAATTCATAGAGGGTGTCGACATCTTCCAGGATCTCCACAAGCTCTGAATAATGAAATTCATGCCCGTGCAGCCACTCTCCCTTCTTGCCGAGAAAGCAGTCCTTCTCCAGTCGCGGCCTGCGGTAGCCCAGTCGGGAAAAACGTGTTTTCATCCGCACCTGGAAGGGAAAGATTGCGCACATGGCATAAGATGCATGCTCAATGGTGCTGAGCTGCTCACAGAGATACATGAAGCCACCGCATTCGGCATAGATGATCCCCCCCGAAAGTCCAAATTGGTGAACGGAGGCCAGCATCTCATGATTTGCACTGAGCGGTCCTGCATGGAGTTCCGGATAACCGCCGCCAAAATAGACACCATGACATCCGGCAGGCAAGGCACGATCTGTCAGCGGACTGAAAAAGACCAGCTCGGCCCCCGCTTCTTCCAGAAGGCGAAGATTATCCTGGTAATAGAAGCAGAAGGCCCGGTCCCGGGCAACGGCCAAACGTACCCTTGGTGCGACCTTCCCGACAGGGGACTTGCTCTTTGGCAGAGAAGCGAGCGGTCTCTTGCTGAGCTGCAGCAGTTGCGCAAGATCGATATGCTGCTCCACCTTCTCGATAAGAGCTGTCAGTTGGCCACTGTTCAGAGGGTTTTCTTCGCCCATATGCAGACCGAGATGACGATCAGGAATCTCAAAACTGAGATCACGGGGGAAATAACCAAGGATACGGCTTTTACAGTGCGACTGGGCCGCCTGTTCAATGAGTTCCAGGTGCCGGGACGAACCCACTCGATTGAAGATGACTCCACAGATGTCGACTTCCGGAGAGTACTCTTCAAAACCCTTGACCACGGCAGCGACACTCTCTCCAGCGGATCGGGCATCGACAACGAGCACCACAGGAAGGTGAAGGACAGAGGCCAGGGAGGCAGAACTGGCATCGCCGCCATCAAAGAGACCCATGACCCCTTCCACCACCGCAACGTCTTTTCCTGCCACACGGTCACTGAACAGGTCAGTGCAAAAGGATTTTCCACACATCCTGAGATCCAGGTTGGAAGAGACAAGGCCCGTGACCATTTTATGGAGGCTGGGGTCGATAAAGTCAGGGCCACACTTGAAAGGTTGGACCTGCAAGCCCCTGGCTTTGAGAGCGGCCATAATGCCAAGGGTCAAGGTGGTCTTCCCGGAACCGCTGGCGGTTCCACCTATGAGAAAAGCCGATAAGGTATTCATATAGAATGACAAAGAAAGGCTCTGCGTAATAAGAGCATCAGGAGTAGAAAGAGCAAAGACCCCAGGAGCATGAGTCTATTGGTCAGCAGGATATCCCTGGCCACTATCTCACGGTTGGACTGTCCGATAAGGGGTTTGCTCACCGCTTTTCCAAAATAGTCTGAGACGCCACCAAGCTGAATGCCAAGGGCCCCAGCCACCGCAGCTTCCGGATGTCCAGCATTTGGGCTTGCATGGGCCAACCTGTCATTGCCAAATACCCTGAAGGCCCCCTGCCAGTCCAGACCAAGAAAGAGTGCTGCCGGCACCAGAAGCAGGCCGCTGATCCGGGCCGGAAGAAAATTGACCAGGTCATCCAGGCGGGCTGCGCACCTACCAAAAAGGAAATAGCGATCATTTTTATAGCCGATCATGGAATCCATAGTATTCACCGCCTTGTAGCCCAGGGCTCCTAAAGCGGCCAGGAGTATGGGGTCTATTCCAGTCACCGGGGCCAGTAATGACAAAACAATAGCGTAAAAAAGCGGTGCCGTTACCCCATCGACCATATTCTCGGCCACAGTTTCCACACAGGCTCGAATAATTCCTGCCCTGTTCAGGGCTGCGGTGTCTCTCCCCACAATACATGAAACAGCACGGCGAGCCGGCTCAAGGGAGTTTTCATCCTTTAATGCCAGATAGACTGTTTTCGAGTGGACCACAAGATCTCGGGCAGCAATGGAGGTGTAAAGGAAGAAAACAGCAAGGGCCTGGGCCAAGAGAGAAGAGACCAATGAGGCGCCGAAAAGAAGCAGTGCCGACAGGCCAAGGGTCAAGGCCAGAACGGAGGCAACCGTTAACGCCCCTGCCAGGAGTTTGAACGGAACAAGACGCCGCCAGCCTCCTTCCCACCAGGTGCAGAACAGGCCTATAATTCGTACCGGATGAGGGAACCAGCGAGGATCTCCACAAAGGAGGTCAAGGAGCACTGCCGTCCAGAGCTGGAATTCAAATATATAGTCCATAACAGACAATCAAAGGCGGAGTAATTGGTAAACTCTGTCCATATCCATTCCCCTGCGTACCACCTCTGCCAGGCGGTCAAAGGCAGGTTCCAGGTTATAGGGACAGAGGGGCCCTCCATAGGCTGTCAGTCCTTTGCGCTGCCGCGCTCGATCGATAAACCAGCGCCGAAAGAGATCTGCATCAAAGATGCCGTGGAGATAACTCCCCCAGATGAGTCCATCCTCTGAAGCAGTGCCGCATGAAGAATGGTCCTCATAGGAAAAAAGAGGACTTGTGCCGGTACGGGTCAATCCATGATGGATCTCGTAACCGACAACATCCTGCCCGGAAGGAATATGGACGCCTTCCTTGCGCATCAGGATCTTGGCGGGAGCCAAAAAGGTGTGCATGGCAAGAAGAGCAAGCCCCTCTATTGACTGGTCAGTGGACTCAATTCCGTGCCGGTCTTCTATACTGCTCCCGAGCATCTGATAACCACCGCAGATACCAACCACCTCGCACCCCTGCTCTGCCCTCTTGCGAATCTCGGCGGCAAGTCCTGAATGGAATAGAGAGTGAAGATCACCAATCACATTCTTGGAACCAGGCAGGATGATCACGTCGGGTGAGCCAAGATCGGCGGCCTGGGAAACCACACGCAGATAGACATCCGCTTCTTCGATAAAGGGTTCAAGATCGGTGAAATTTGAGATGTGCGGCAGGTTGATCAAGGCAATCTCAATGTGTTCCTGAGCAGGCTCCTTTCCCTGGAAAAGTCCATCTTTGAAGGAAACAGAATCTTCTTCCGGGATACCGTGATTGGCAAGAAAGGGAATCACCCCCAGGACTTCCTTGCCGGTGTGGCCAAGCACATAGTCGTGGGCATCCTGAAGCAGCGAGCTCTTTCCCCGAAAACGGTTTACGAGAAACCCTGCTACCAGTCTGCGTTCCCACTGATTCAGCACCTCCATGGTACCGACAAAGGATGCATAAACCCCACCTCTATCGATGTCACCCACCAGGATCACCGGTGATTCTGCATAACGGGCCATGCGCATGTTGACAATGTCATGACGCTTAAGATTGACTTCGCCCGGCGAGCCGGCTCCCTCCAGGACGATGGCCTGATACTCCGCAGCCAATTCATCGTAACAGTGACAGGCCTCCTGCATGGCCTTTTCCTTGTAATGCACATATTCCATGACGCTCATGTTTCCCACTGGCCTTCCCTTAACAATGACCTGGCTACCGGTATCAGAGTTGGGCTTGAGCAGTATGGGGTTCATACGCACATCCGGATCCAGGCGTGCGGCCTGGGCCTGTACCACCTGAGCCCTGCCCATCTCCAGACCGTCACGGGTAACAAAGGAGTTGAGAGACATGTTCTGAGACTTAAACGGCGCTACCCGAACCCCGTCCTGAAGGAGAATGCGACACAGGGCAGCAGTAAGAACTGATTTCCCGGCATTGGAAGAGGTTCCCTGGAACATGATGGCCGCTGTCTTTTTGGCTCTTGCCTTTTTTCTCTTCACTATTGCAGAAGATGGCAGGATTTCCGACAGGGCATCAAGGAACTGGCGATTTTCCCGGGGACTGCGCACCGCCACCCGGAAATACCCTGGCCCCAGGCCTCGATAGTTGGCGCAGTCCCTGATCAGGATATTCTGTTCTGCCAGTTGCCTCTGTAACTCGCTGACCGTGAGTCTGCCATTGAGACGAAGGAAGAGATAATTGGCTGCAGAGGGGAAGAGTTTAAGATCAGGCCAGGCGGCCAGGCTCTCTTGAAAAGAATCCCGGCACTGGCGACAATATTTTCTCGATTCCTGCCAATATTCATGATCCAGAAGGGCCCGCTCTCCCACCTTCTGGGCCAGGCTGTTGACGGTCCAGGGAGGCAGCAGCCGTCGCAGCCTGTTGGCAAGATCGACAGGAAAGATGGCGAAGCCAAGGCGTAGCCCGGGAATGGCATAAAATTTGGTCAGGGAATGGAGGGTGAGAATATTGGGGGCAGCAGCAGCCACGCTCTGTCCATCCTGAACAAAGTCGAGAAAGGCCTCATCAATGAGAAAGAGGACCTGAGGATGGGCCACTGCCAGTCGAACAATGGCAGGCGCAGGCAGGCAACTGCCGGTGGGATTGTTTGGGGTGCCGAGAATAAGGAGATCTCCTGGGCTGAGAATGTCACTGATAAGCTCCAGGTCCGGCCTGAAATCCTGCTCAGGATCTAAAGGGAGAGTGTGGACTGGGATTCCGGCAAGTTCCATCACCTTGATATAATCAATATAACAGGGAACAGGGATGACAGCCCTTTTGCAGTCAAGGACCCGGGGCAGCTGGTAGAGGAGTTCGGTCGATCCATTGGCCACCAGCACTGTTTCCAGGGGAACCCCGTACCTCTCACTTATGATCCTGGCAAGTTCCGAGGCAGAGGGGTCGGGATAATGGAGGAGGGATTCCATCTCCCTGCTCAGACAGGGGCGAAGCCACTCCGGTGGCCCCAGGGGATTAATGTTGGCGCTGAAATCGTGGATGGCTTCAAGTGCCACTCCTTTGGCTCTGGACACGGCATGGACATTGCCTCCATGTCCGTATGAGGAGTCTCCTGTTTTCATATTCTCAGCTTGCTCTACAAATGATGGCGTCATAAAAAATCTTTATCTGAAGGTCTGCGCTGTTATGATCTTGTCAAAAAGTAAGGGTAAAGCCAACGGCAGTGGCCAGTTCCGTGAGCTCACAGACGGCACCCAGGGTATCTCCGGTGGCCCCGCCAATTTTACGAAAACACCAGCAAGAAAAGAGGGCAACCGTCAGCAGGATTGCCGCCAGCAACAGGAAAGCAAGCTTCCAGGAAAAGAAGAGTGCCACCAGGGCGTAGAAGAACACTGTTGCCAGGCCCAGGATGCGACTGTCTGCAGAATAGAAAAGACGACCAAGTCCTTCGCCTGTTCGCGCATAGGGGAGGACCGCCATGGTGAGCAAAATGGCGGTCCTCCCGGCCAGCGGCATGAGAAAGACGGCAGTGACCATACTGCCGACGGGCAGGGCAGAGAGGGCAGCATATTTGCCAAGGAGGACAAAAATGAGGACAATTACCCCCATGGCCCCACTGCGACTGTCGCGCATGATATCCAGGGCCTGTTGACGCGGCCGGGCGCTGAGCAGGCCATCACCACTGTCTGCCAGGCCGTCCAGGTGCAGACAGCCGGATATCCCTGCGAGAAAGACTATTGCCAGCACCGCGACCAGGGTTGAGGGCAGCATCATGGTGCTCAGAAAGACAACAGGTGCTGCCATTGTCCCGATCAGCAATCCAACCACGGGAAACCAGATCAAACTGGCCTGAAAAAAGCGACCATCTTCTTTGCTTCTCCAGGAAATGGGAAGGATAGTGAGAAAGCGCAGGGCAGTGAGCAGGGAGGAAAGAGGGAAACGGAGACCAGACCTCAAACCATTCTCATGCCCGGTAGCGTCACCACCCATCCTATTTGTCGGATCCGGCAATAGCGGCCTCTTCAAAGGTCGCCACTTCTGTGAGCACAGCAACAGCGGCCTCCACCAGATTCATGGCAAGTGCTGCACCTGTCCCCTCACCGAGACGAAGATTTAGATCGAGCAAGGGGCGACAGCCAATTTTCTCCTGCATGTAACGATGTCCCGGTTCCATGGAACGATGAGCACAGATGATATAATCCCGGACAAAGGGCTCAATGGTAATGGCAATGAGTGCGCCTGCTGTAGAGATAAAGCCGTCTACCACTACTGGTTTTCGCAATGCAGCAGCCCCAAGGATAAGACCTGCTATGCCGCCGATTTCAAAGCCGCCGACTTTGGCCAGGATATCGATGCCATTTTTAGGATCCGGATTATTACAGGCCAGGATCCGCTCGATCACCTCCTGTTTGTGCGCCAGCTGCTCATCATCGAGGCCGGTTCCCCGGCCTGTGAGTTCCTTGACGGATTTCCCGGTTATGACCGCTGCTATGGCAGTGGAAGGCGTGGTGTTGCCGATACCCATATCACCGGTACCAAAAATATCCACCCGATCTGCCAGTTCATTGGCGATATCTATCCCCGATTCCAGGGCCCGGATGGCCATGGCACGGCTCATGGCCGGTCCCTGGGCGATGTTGTCTGTACCCAATCCTACTTTTTTATTGATAATTTTTCCCTGCCTGGCAAGATCATTGAGGTCTGCGGCCACTCCCATATCCACCACCACCACTTCTGCACCGGCCTGCCTGGCCAGGGCATTGATCCCTGCCCCACCATTGACGAAGTTATAAACCATCTGCGGGGTTACTTCCTGGGGAAACTTGGACACCCCCTCGACAACCACCCCATGGTCACCTGCCATGGTGACTATGGCCTTATTGGCCACCGGCGGGGCCATGGAACAGGTCATGCCGGCAAGATCAATAGCCAGATCCAGCAGATCCCCTAAGGCCCAGTGTGGCATGGCTAGCTGATCCAGTCGCTCTTTGGCACGATCTCGAAATTCGCTATCCTGGGGGAAAATATCTTTCAGTGTTCGTTCAAGTAGACTCATAGTGTACATCCTTTGCGATATCGGTATGTTAAAAATTGTTCAGGAGCCGTTAGAAAATAACTTTGGCCATTTCTATCCATGGTGTTACGGACCTTATGCCGTCCCGAGCATTGCTCTGACCATGTTATTTTTGACAACAGCTTGGTACGAAAGTTCAGAGTATGGTTATTCATCTGCGGATTTTTTCAAAAAAAGCGGCAAGCCGCAACTGACAAGAATCACTTCATTGGCAGCCTCAGCCAATATTCTGTTACAACGGCCCACCAAATCACGGTATACCCTGGCCGCAGCATTATCGGGTACAATTCCCATACCTACCTCATTGGAAACACAAATCAAGGTCCCCCGATAGTTGTCAGCGGCGTGAATCAAGGCTTCAGCCCTTGCCTGTATCTCAGGCTCACCGAAACACATGTTCGTTTTTTCAGCAAGATACAATAGATTGTTCACCCAAAGGGTCAGACAGTCAATAAGGCAGACCGAAGGAGATTCCAAGGAGCTGATGGTGGCAGCCAGCTCAAGTTCTTCTTCTATGGTCTGCCACCTTCCATTTTTCCGATCAGCCTTGTGGCGGGCGATGCGATCATCCATCTCTGAATCGATGACCGGACAGGTAGCCAGAAAGAAATGGGGTCCGGACAGGGCCTGGGCCCGAGTCAGAGCATAATCACTTTTGCCGCTCCTGGCTCCTCCTGTTACAAGGATCAATCTCCCCATGCGCTAGCCCCTAAATTAAGACCGGTGAGAACGCCTCCCTCTTTGAAGAGGTTCAGGGTGGCAAACCTGCCCTTATCTATTTGGAAGAGGAGAAAATCACTTGGCACAAGTTTCAGGAAATAACAGAGAAGGGTACGAATAACACCACCGTGTGAAATCAAGAGGGTCGTTTTTTCACGAGAAGCACTCAACTGTTCCCCAACAGTGTGAATTCGATTTAGAAAGCTGCCGATACGTTCGCCCTGAGGAAAACAAAAATCACGTGACCAGGTGGCCCACTGATCGACCAGACCAGGATCGGCCTTTTTTATTTCGGCAAAGCTCAGGCCTTCCCAGTGACCAAAATCGATCTCACGCAACGCGTTATCATAGCGGATAGAACGTTCAGGAAAGAGGATTTCAGCGCATTGCCGACAACGCTCCATGGGACTGGAGATGATCAGATCGATATCCTGATCCTGGAAAATCGTCTTCAGATCCCTGAGTTGGGAAACCCCTGCAGAGGAAAGCGGGACGTCAGTGGAACCGATATAGCGGTCCGGAAACCCTGTTTCACCGTGTCTCAGCAGGATGAGTCGCCGATTCATTCGCCCATACCCGCCTTTTCAGCACGTCCCAATTCATACTTCTCTTTATAGCCCCTGGGAGTAATCATATAGCCGTTCCAGGAAAAAGTTGTTGAATTCCCTATGATAACTGTAGACTGCATGTTGATTTCTGCGTCGAGCATGTGCTCAAGAGTGGTGAGACAGATCGATTCATTCTCCCGGCTGGCAGCGGTAACGATACCAACCGGTGTCTTGGCATCTCGATGGCGAAGGATGATCTCCCTGGCCTTGACGATATGTTCGGTACGTTTTTTAGACTTGGGGTTATAGAGGGCAATCACAAAATCAGCAGAGGCAGCAGCAGCAAGTCGTTTTTCTATCACCTGCCAGGGGGTAAGGAGATCGGAAAGACTGATAGCGGCAAAGTCATGCATGAGCGGAGCCCCCAGTCGTGCGGCACAACCGTTGACTGCAGCGATCCCGGGAATCACTTCGATTTTGACCCGACTGTCTGCCTTGGCAGCGATCTCAAAGACCAGACCAGCCATGGCATAGATCCCCGGATCTCCACCTGAGACCAGGGCGACACGTTTACCCGCCCCGGCAAGCTCAAAAGATGCGTTGCAGCGATCCACCTCCTGCATCATCGCAGAGGAGAGTATCTCTTTTCCCGCGAGCAGTTCCGGAATAAGATCGAGATAGGTCTTATAGCCAATAATGATATCGGCCCTGTTGAGGGCACTGACCGCCTGTGGCGTCATATTCTCTCTACTTCCGGTCCCGGTGCCGACTACACTGATCAGGCCAAGAGCCGGATCTGCTTCGTGGCGACTGCTGCTGTTACATCTTTCCATTTCTTTTTCCTTACAATCAGTTGGCCTGGGCCGAGATCTGTTTCCGCACCAAGAACTGCGGCCGGTTCGGCCACCCCTTTGGCACCAGTAGCTGCTAAAACTGCTGCCGAAGTGGAAACGCCTTGAACTGCGTTTAACTGTTCCTTGGTGTAAAAGCGCAGAGGAATTCCTTCAGCAAGGGCAAAATCGAGCAAGCCCTGCTCATCATTTTTCAGGTCAATGGAGGCAAAACTACAAATTGCCGTACGCGCCAGACCTTCATCTTGACAGAGTTCATCGAGAGCTGCTTGGAAATCCTCTTTTTTGCACCCTCTATTGCATCCCAGCCCCACCGTGAGTGTGCGAGGTTGTAAGAGAAGTCCACGGCAGTCCGGATACGCCCGGTGGGCAACGATGATATCAGCGTTGGACGGGGTCGGGACAAGGTGAAAATCATCGGGCAAAGACACATTTTCATATTCTGAAAAGAGTTGCAGCCATCCTTCGTTGACCAGTTTGGCCGACATTGCGGTCAGTTTTTTTCTGTTCTCTACAAAGAGATTGTTCTTTTCTGCCCAGAGATCAAGAGCAGTATGGCCAGTCACATCCGAGGCCGTAGTGATAACAGCTTGTCCTCCTAGCTTCCGGGCAAGCTCAATGGCGAGTCTGTTTCCTCCTCCAAGATGTCCGGAAAGGAGACTGATAACAAAACGTCCTTTCTCATCAAGGACCAGTACACACGGATCATTTTTTTTGTTCTGACAGAGTGGGACGAGACCGCGGACCACAATTGCTGCAGCCATCACGCAGATCAGGCAATCCACCTCCTGCCACAGTTCAGCCATTTTGGTAAAGACCGGTACCGTTCTGGTATCCATAAAACAATCAGGCTGCAGACGACAAATATTTTTCGCCAGTTTCTTCCCCCCTCTGGTCAGTGCGATAACGGCTATTTTCATGGCAGATTATATGTTGAGGAATGAGGTAACGTTCTCGGATGCAAGGTTGGAGAACCTAGCATAGAGAGTGAATGAATGCAAGGACGAGGTGAGGATGCAAAGAGCAAGGTGCATTTTTTACAACCCATCTTTTTTTCATGGACCAGGCAATGGTTTCCTGATCAGCGAAAATTTACTGTTTCTTCCTTTATCGATATGATAATATGATTTTTTTTGCTGTTTCTCCATATGTTCAGAGCTGCAGCACTCCCCCCCTATCCAAAAAACGACTGATCCAACTCACTCACCTGCGAAGGAGTTTTTACATGGTTAGCAAGGTCCTCATTGTGGACGATGAACCCATTAATGTTAAGCTGATTGAAGAAATTCTTGAATATGAAAATGATTTCATCTGCAAAACGGCAAGCAACGGAGAAGAGGCCCTGTCCATTCTGGACGATTACCACCCGGACATTATTCTTCTAGATATCATGATGCCAGGAATAAGCGGCTATGAGGTATGCCGCAAGATAAAAAATGACAAAAGATATAAATTTGCCAAGGTCCTGATGGTCAGCGGCAAGGCCATGGTTGAAGAGCGTTTGCAAGGCTATGAAGCAGGAGCTGACGACTATATTACCAAGCCATTCATAGACGATGAACTCCTTGCCAAACTGAAGGTTTTTTCCAAATTGAAGAAGACTGAAGAAATCGATGAGTTAAAGACCTCCATCCTCCAACTTTTCTCTCACGAAACCAAAACCCCGCTCAACGGTATCCTCCTCGGCAGCCAACTCATCCTAGACAGCCCCTCATTACCTGAAAAAATAACCGATTACGCAAGACTGATCAAGCTTTCCGGCGAAAGAATCCATAACCTTGTCCGGAAAATTCTTCTTCTCAGCAGTCTGAGAAACGACAGGAAATTGAGTTACAAGAGCCAATCCGTGCAAGGATACCTGGAGGAACTCGTCCACCAGGCATCCCAAAACAACCAAAAAAATTGCGCCATAAGGGTTCACTGCCCAACGGATTTTAACATGAATGTGGACTGGAAACTTTTTCATGTAGCCTTTTATGCGGTTGTCGACAATGCGATAAAATATTCCCCAAGTGAAGAACATATTGAAATAGAAGCCTTCTCTAAGGAATCAGGTCCATTCTTTCGCGTCACTGACCATGGTGACGGCTTAGACCCAGCCGCAAAAGAGAAGATATTTGATGAATTCTACTCCAAAAATATCGAAAACCACTCCAAAGGAACAGCCCTCAGTCTTGCTATTGCCAGGGAAATAATAAATCTGCATCTTGGTAGATTAACGGTAGAAAGTAACCTTGGCCAAGGTGCCAGCTTTCTTTTTACCCTTCCCCCAAATACAGTATCGACCTGAGATCCAGTCTATGTTCTTCCTCCACGAACTTGATCGTTACCGACACAACCTGGCAAAAGAATTTACCGCTGAGGAACATGCGGCAATGACCATCCATGCAATTCGCGACCTCAGAGACCGGTCCATAGCCGGAACCGTTATAGTTCCTCTTTGCTATCTCCTGGGCAGCTTTATTACTGACTACGCCTCCGAACATTGGCAGCTCTTTTTATCCCTTGGTACCCTGTTCTTTATTGCCCTTGTCTTGCGTATACTGGCCATCAGGGCCTTTTCCCGTAAAGAATTAAGGGGAGATCGCTATTGGCAAACAACCTATTTTGGGGCCAACCTATTTATGGGTCTCATCTTTGGTTGTTTTGTCGGCAGCGCCGTCATTTTTTATCATGATTCCCTGTCTCTCGCTCTGATCATCATACTCCTGGCCGGAATCGGTGGTGGATCCCTGGCCAGTTACTGTATCTGGCGACTGCTCTCCTACAGCTATCTCCTGTGCATTCTTCTTCCTGCTATTGGAGCAGGATTTTATATAGGAAACAGCGTAACTGTTCCCATTGCCATCGCATTCTCTTTTTTTCTGATCTTCAACCTTGTCCAGACTAAGCAGTGGAATGAGAATTACTGGCAATCGGTCATTAATATTTTCCTGTTAGAAAAAAACTCACTGGAACTGAAGAAGGTCAATAGCCAGCTGGCTGTGGAAATTATCGACCATAAAAACACTTCCCGCAATATTGCTATCAGTCGTCAAAAACTTCAGGACCTCTATAATGCCGCCCATGATGCCATCTTGATATTTAATCTCGATGGACAGGTTATCGATGTCAATAATACAATGCTTAAAATGTTTGAAGCAGACCGGCAGGAGGTCCTCAAGTTGGATATCACCAACCGTCCAGCCAGCAGGTTGAATCCACAACTGGACCTGAAAAAGATCTGGCAGGAGACCCTGCAGGGTAAAGATCAGGAATTTGAATGGCTGGCAAAAAAAGAGGTAAAAAATGAACGGTTTTATGTCCAGGTCAATATGCGAAAGACCAAATGGGGAGAAGACACGGTGGTTATTGCCACTGTCCGTGATATCGATGCCAGAAAACGTTCAGAAGAACGAGAGCTGCAGGCCCGTCAGTCCCTTGCCAAGACAGAGGGCTATCTGCTCTCTATTCTGGAATATGCCAATCTCCCCATTTGCTGCAAAGACTCCTCTTTCAATTATATCCTTGTCAATAGGGAGTTCGAACGACTGGCGGGTATAGAAGGGATAGAGAACCAGGAATTAAAATCAAAATCAGATTTTGACATTTTCCCCGGGTCTTGGGCTGAAGAATTCAGAAAACAGGATGAGGAGGTTAAAGAAAAAGGTATTCCCATGGAATTCCAGACAAAACTTCTTTTCGCCGATGGCGAACATGTCTTTACCAGTGCCAAATTCCCCCTTCGTGACCAGGAAAACAAGGTTTACGGTATTGGTTCTATCTGTACAGACATCACCCCCCAGATACAGGCAATGCAAGCTGCCCAGGCTGCCAGCCAGGCCAAATCTGAATTCCTGGCCAACATCTCCCATGAACTGCGCACTCCAATGCACGGAATACTGGGCTATGCCCGTCTGGGTCAAAAACGGACTGATATAGTGTCAAAGGCAAAACTCAATGAATATTTTTCTGTGATTAGTGAATCCGGCTCAAGACTCATGGACCTGCTCAACAATCTCCTCGATTTTTCCAGGTTGGAAGTGGGGAAAATGCGCTATACGATGAGCCAAAAGGACCTACTCTCGCGAATTCATCAGCTGGTCTATGAATTGACTCCCCTGGCTGCAGAAAAACATCTCACTTTCCAGGTAACGAGTGAGAGTGGCAAAATTTCTGCATTTTGTGACCAGGAAAAAATCGTCCAGGTCCTTCGCAACCTCATATCCAATGCCATAAAATTTAGCTTTAAAGACACCGTAATTACAATCAGTTGCAAAACAATACACGATAAAAATGATTTTCCCCGGCAACAAATCAGTGTCCACAATGTTGGGGTTGCGATTCCAGAAAATGAACTGACAACCATTTTTGAAAAGTTCATCCAGTCATCGGCCACTAAAAGCGGTGCAGGAGGGACAGGACTTGGCCTGGCTATCTGCAAACAGCTTCTGGATGATCATAAGAGCAAGATATGGGCCGAGAACCTTCAGGGCGGAATAACTGTCTTTCGTTTTTGGCTGCCTGTAGCTGAGGAGCGACTCGTTAGAGGCAATACGCTCCAGGCCGTCTCCCCGCCAATCTCTTAGGGAGTCAATTTCATCGTCTCTATTTCCCTATAGAGACGAACGGATAATTCCTGAGCCTGTCTCAATTCATCTTTATTAAGCCGGGTTTCCAAAAAATTCTTGGCTATTTCTCCGTCACCATGCCCGTTTGCCGCTGCCAGACTGAACCAGGCATAGGCCTGGACTGGATCTATGCCAGAAACACCATTTCCAGTATACCAGAGAATACCAATATTATACTGGCCAAGTGGATATCCTTTTTCTGCGGCTCGTTTAAACCAGTAGTACGCCTTTTCGTAATCCCTTTCTACTCGTTTTCCGATAAAATAATGATATGCCAGTTCATTCTGGGCCTCGACATCCCCGTTTTGGGCAGCAAGTTCATACCACTGCATGGCCTCGCTATAATTGCGGGGTACTCCTTGACCGGTGAGAAAAAATTCGCCAAGGATTTTTTGCGATTCTTTAGAGCTACGGCCATGAATAGCCGCATCATAGAGCCATTTAAAGGCCTCAGTCCTGTTTACCTCAGTTCCCTGGCCTTTCATATAGAGGCCACCGACTATGAACATGGCATCCGCATCGCCCTGCTCTGCGGCTTTGCGATAAAGACGAAAGGCGTGATTGAGATTTTTGGGAACACCAAGTCCGTAATAATATCTCAGGGCCTTGGATTTCAATATCTCAGTAGATTCAGCCGTCAGGCCGGAATCTGAAAAAAGAGTCAGGAAAACAATCACACACAACAGGCCTGTTACGGAGGAACAAAGAAAAGGAATCTTCTTTCTCAGTCCCCCAGCCAAAAAAAATCTCATTTTCCCCCCTCCCGTTACTGAGTGTTTCCACTGCCAGCCACATATGGTGACGAAACGTCCTTTTTTCTGACACCATATCTTTTTTTCTTTTCCCTATCAAGCAAAGCTTCCTGCTAAAGTATTTAGAAGGAATACTCTCCAACCTGTTTGACTTCAAAAACCAATAATGCTATATAAGAGTGCACGATCCAAAAAATTATCCACTAAGAGAGTCTTCTCACAAAACAGACATTTTTTACTATGAATACAACTACTCGTTACTCACGCATCCATAAGACTATTTCCACAACCGTATCCCTTTTTCTTCTCCTTCCTGGTCTGGCCCTCGGCGCCCAGGAAGTCAGTGTATCAACAGATGGCGTCAATGTCCGTATCGGTCCTGGAACAGATTTTCCGGTCTACATGGAGCTCTTTCAGGGCTACCCCCTGAAAGTGATAGAAAAGAAGGGTGATTGGCTCAAGATATCTGACTTTGAAAATGACAACGGCTGGATATATGCTTCCTTAGTCGCTCCTGGTACCACAGTAATTGTCAATGCCGAGAAATCCATCAATATGCGAGCAAAACCGAGCACAAGCGCCCCGATAATCGCTACAGTTGACCGCGGAGTGGTACTCACCAAGCTCTCTAGTCAGGGACAATGGACGGAGGTCAAACACAGCCAGGGCACAATCGGCTGGATTTACAGCCCCCTGCTCTGGCCCTGATTCCTGAAGCCATGTCCTCATGCCAACACCACCTCCATTCGTTCCAGAGCAGGTGCAGCCTTCGTTTTTTTTGACGGTTAGCGACATGCACCTGACTGCCACAGTGGAATGCAGGATAGCCTGAGGAAAGAGCGGGGAAAAAAAACTTGTCCTTACTCTGAAAAAGCAGAGATATCCGTGCCCAAGGATACCTGCAGTTGCAGGCGGAATCACAGCCGGCAACTGCAGATCATGGCTGTTCAGGATGCGTTACGAAAAGACCTGGCCATTTTCATCCATTCGGTTACGGATCCTTATGCCGTTTCGAGCATTACTCCGGCCATGTTATTTTTTACTGATCGCTTAGTTATCCAGGGAAAGTACTCTTGGGGAAAGACAGCACCATGTTCTCACTGAGGAGGCGCATTTTCAAATTTTGAGGGCTGCGGCAATCTCCCTGCCCAGATCCACAGGCAGGCGAACCACCTTTCCTGCCTTATTCTGAAAAAGAAAGTACCCATATTCCAGGCCGTGAAAAAGAAGGTCTCTGGTAATGGCAACATCTTTTCGACAGTAGCGGCAAATTTTTTCAATCTCTCCCTCACGATACCATTTCAGGGCCTGGAGTCCATCAGCTGACTTTTTTGTCCCCAGAGTATGCTGGGCAAGCCGGTCCAGACTGAGACGATACCCCAACCTCTGCTGCACAACTTCCAAAAGATCAAGAAGTGGCATCTCTGAAAGATCGAGAGAGGTATACCCCGCAAGGACCCTGTTGTCGAATCGACGATTGTTGAAGCCGATGACCAACTCCAACCGATTCAAATGATCAAGTAAACGATCCGTTTCCTCCTCCAGGTAGGTCACAAAGTCATCCAACTTGGAATCATAGACAACAGCCACGGAAATCCCCATCTTATGCGCGTTGTGCCAGCCCCCTACCTCCTCGGCTGAATATTTTGTTTCCAGATCAAATACGCCGAAGTGGGGAGGCAAGAGTGAAAGGATATCGGCCGAAGTTGCAAACAGTTCTGGAGTTCTGCCAGGGCATGTCATGTTCTGCTCTGCTTCCTCAGTATCCCTTGGCAAAATCTCCTTAAATCCCTGGCCGACAAAACGTTCCTCTCCAGGGGCACGCAGGAGTTTCGCAAGAACAAGACAGGCTGCCTTATCAATTGGCCTGTTTCCTGAACCGCATTTCGGGGAATGGACACAGGAAGGGCAGCCTGTCTCGCAGCCACAGGCAGCCACTGTTTTATCTGTCTGGACCAGGAGTTCATCAATACGTGAAAAGGCCTCTGTACAGAGACCAATACCACCTGGATATCCATCATAGATAAACACTGCTGCCCCTGCGGTCTGGTGATGGACAGGACAGGAGATGCCTCCGATATCATTGCGATCACAGAGAATAAGAAGGGGAAACATGCCGATCATTGCATGTTCCAGGGCATGTATGGCTCCCATAAAATGAAGATGTTTCTCTTCCATCTCCACCTGAGTGACCCCGGGTATTTCCAGCCACAAACCCACGGTCTCAAAACTCTGTTCAGGAAGCTCAAGGACAAGCGTTGCAATGAGCTTATTGCTCCCCTTGTTTTTCTTCTGATATCCGGTAACCTGCTCCCGTACCAGGAGTCGCCCTAAAGAAACTCCATATCCGCGAAATATTTTCCTCTCGAAGACCTCTAGAATTTCCGTGTGCTTCTCACTCATAGGCCGGGTGTAGTAGCTTCCTGTAAAAGGAGTGACAAGAACCTCCTGACTCTCAAGATCGGCTTTTTTCACCAGCCAGGTAGTGGCAGAATGCAGATACACTGCCCCTGGGTGACATTCTTTCAAGGCCCGTTGACTGTCGATCTCCCCCAGAATTTCACCACTTTCTTCTCTGATGATCTGTAGTCGTTTGCCTCCCCCGCGCAGATGAACGAGGCGCTGGGGAAATTTTCGAGTAGCAAACCACTCTTCACCGTTGCTCGACTGGAGGAGGGTTCCCTGCTCGGTCAAGGACTTGACAGTCAAGATGACCTGGCTCTGCCAGCCATTGACCTCCTTTTGGGTCAACGTCAGTTCAGCTGCAGCACAGTGCAGATGTTTAGCCATAATTTCAGGATTGAGTGGATTGAGGACTGCAGATTCCATCTCTCTCTTGAAAAAATCTTCAGGATTTCGCATAAAATACTGATCAAGGGCATCTTCCTGGGCGATAAGAACAACTGCTGATTCCCGCATTCCTCTGCCCACGCGCCCCCCTCGCTGCCAGGAAGCCATGATGGAACCTGGATAGCCCACCAGTAGACAGAGGTCGAGGTCGCCGATATCAATTCCCAGTTCCAGGGCCGAGGTGGAGATCACTCCCAGGAGATCACCCTGGGAGAGTTTCTGCTCTATGTCACGTCGTTCCTCAGGGAGAAAACCTGAGCGATACGAGCGCACCTTTTCAGCCAACTCACCAAGTCGCGGCCTGGTCCACATGGTGATTAACTCCGTCATTTTTCGGGACTGGGTGTAGACTATAGTCCTGAGTCCCCTTTTCAACGCGGCTTCCAGAAGTTGACTGGCAGTATGGGCTGCACTGTCCCAAGGATTAAGAAAGAGCATGTGCCGCTTTGCCCGAGGGGCTCCACTCCTTGTAATGGCTACCACCGGTCTTCCGATTAGCATTTGTCCAAGCTCCCCCGGATTTCCGATGGTGGCAGAAAGAAGGATAAATGTTGGCCTGGCACCATAGAGAGCAAGTATCCGTTGCAAACGGCGCAGAACCCAAGCCATGTGCGAACCGAACACCCCCCGATAGGTATGCACTTCGTCAATTACTATATAACGAAGCTGCTGGAAAAAAATCCTCCAGGTAGCATGATAGGGAAGCAGGGAAAGGTGGAGCATATCCGGATTGGTGATCAGGATATTGGGGAGATTGGCACGAATCTTCTTTCTCTGCCAGGCCGAGGTATCCCCATCATAGATGGCCGCCAGAGGAACTTGCGGCCCCATTTTCTCCCGGGCCAGAAAATCTTCAAACTGCCTCAAGACACGGAACTGATCCTGGGCCAGGGCCTTTAAGGGAAAGAGATAGAGCCCTCTGGCCTCATTATCAGCGAGAATAGCCTCCAGCATCGGCAGATTATAGATCATACTTTTCCCAGATGCTGTGGGAGTTGCGGTCAAAAAATCTTTCCCCTCCTGCACCAACTCCAGGGCCCTTGCCTGATGCTCATAGAGGTCGGATATGCCGAAATGGTGGAGACAGCTTGTGAGTTTTTGCGACAGATTCGATGACAAGGACAGCACCCGAGCATTCTCTTCAGGAAAGGATTTGTGGCAGACCACCTGGGGCCCATATTTGCGAGATCCTTTCAGGGCCTGCAAATATTCAGGAACAGAACCCTCTTGGGTAGATGGTGGAAGACGCTTCATTTTAACTAACTGCTCGAAAGAGAATGGAATACCAGCTCAAGGCAAATCGATTTGCCGCAGGTAAAGAAGTAACAGTGCAAGAGAGCGTCGGATTCTGACGATCAGGACTGGTGCGTCATAGTACATCTCTGACACCTGTCCTGATCAGTAAAACATAGCCTGCTGCGCCACTGTTACTATTTTTTTGCTGCGATGGCTTGCCTAATCAGGACAGAGTGTGTATTTTGCGACCAGAGAAAATTTTAAGAAAAACAAACGCATCTTACCTCGACAGACAATGATCAGCATAGCAACACTAGGCCCCCAGGGTTCGGATGGATACAGGGCAGCACTCCAGTATGCACCGGATGCTGAGCTCCACCTTTACAACCGTGTCCCTGATATAATCAATGCCTTTCTTCAGGAAGAGGTTGATTACGCCTTTATCCCCATTTACAACACCCGCGAGGGCGAAATCAAAGAATATTTTCGCCTCATGGAACTGCTTCGCCAGGGTTACTGGGTTGACAATCTGGTCCTCCCCATCCACCTCTCTTTTGGCTCTCTGCATCAGGGGAATGAATCCATCATCCCTAAAGTCATTATAGGCCGGGGTTCTGTGTTTAAACAGTGCGAAGATTATATCTGTGAACATTATCCCAATGCTACACTGATGACTGTTCCCGACATCGGGAAGGCCATGCAGGAGATAAAAAGCGAAAAACGACTTGATTATGGGGTAGTCGATTCCGAAGAACTCCTCCTGGAATATGGTTTTGAGATAAAAGACCGGGAAATCGCAGCCCACAACCGTACCCGCTTTGCCATCATCGGCGCAAATCTCAGTGGTGAAACGGGTTACGATGCCACAGCTGTTATCACCAAGCCCTTAAAAGATCGGGTAGGTATGCTGGTAGACATCTTAGGAGAGTTCACCAGAAGAGGTATCAATATCCTTGACCTTCGCTCTGAAAACGATATCAAATCTCAGAAACTGCAGATCTACCTCGAGGTTGAAGGGCATATAGGAAACGACTTGCTGCAGGAGGCCCTGAAGTGCATTGAAGAGGAAATAATACAAGAAGATGACTGTTTGCGCCTTCTTGGTTCTTTTCCCCGGGTTGATATGCGTATCAAAAAGATACGCGCCTTTGGTTTTATCGGTTCAGGTGACATGAGTGTCTGGTTTGCCGAACGCCTGGAAAATGAAGGGTACCAGACCTTCATGACCGGTCGTTCCTCAACCCTTCGCCCCGAGGAGATGATTGCTCAAGTAGATGTGGTGATCATTTGCGTGCCCATCTCTGTCACTGTTCAAACTATTCGTCAATACGGTCCATTACTACGGGACGGTCAGGCACTGATTCTCCTGGCCGGAGAATCAGAACAGACTCTGCAGGCGGCGACGAACGTGACAAGCCAGGGGGTTGAACTGATGTTGGTCCATAATCTCTGGGGGCCGCAGGCCCTGAGCATGAAAGACAAGAATGCTGCGGTGGTGCGCACCCCGCGTAGCGGGAGCTTTTGCTCAGAGTTTGAGGCCTTCCTCTATAAGCATGGCGCGGACATCTCCCAGGATAGCCCCAGTCAGCACGACCTGCTCATGGGCGTGGGCCAAAAACTGCCGACAACCATCTCTGTGGCCCTGGCCATGACCCTGCAACAGCATGCAATTGACTGTGATGATATCGGTACCCACTCTACCTTGACCTCCCTGTACGGGATCCTGGCCATGGCCAGGATCCACAACCAGAATTCTCGCACCTATGCCGAAATTATGGCAACAGGCGGTGACGGTCAAAAAATAGTCCGCAGTTTTGCTGAAAACCTTTTCAAGGTAATAGATATGGCAGAATCACAAAAAATCCCGGAGCTCTGTGATCTCATGGAAAAAAACCGTTCTTCTCTTACCCAGGATTTTTTAAATTTTCGCATGAAACAGTCCAGGGCAGTAGATACTGTCCTGAGTCAGTCACTCAAGTAACCGTCTGATCAGAATGGAAGAAAAATACAATCAGAGTCAGGGGGGCAAGAGGAAAAAGTTACCCGCTAGCATCCCCCTGGTCATTATCATGGTATGCTGGCTGATTTTTTATATCTACATTAGCATTCACGGAGGAACTGGCTGAGGCCCTTCACTCTTTCGGTCGGAAGAAACTCAATGTGATCTGCCAGAAAACTTTCGATCCGATTCATAGGCTGTTCCCAACTAAGATTTAATAAGAATTGCTGCCTTGGTTCTGACCCCTGCAGCTCAACAAAGGAGTGTTACAATGAATATTCAAAACCTCAGTGTTCTCGATGAAGAACATATCTGCCCGACCTGTAAGACCATAATGTCCTGCTGCGAGGTACCACCCGTTCATGTCGGTGATGGTCTTGGCTGGGGCTCTGAGGTTCTTTTTATCTGCCTCAACAACGACTGCCCCACCTTTCGTAACGGCTGGGATAAGGTTGATGTCGAATACGGGCACAAAGCCTCTTTCAGGAATATGCAACTTCCCGGCAGTACAGAAGAAAATGTAATGATGGTCGCCAGCGAACTTGCCTTTACGGGAAGCATTATAGACCCAAAGGAGATGCGTGAGCAGAACGAACGCTATATGGCCGAGAAAAAGGCCCTGGCAGCCCTTGAAACCTGTCTTCAAGACAAGGACATCACTCCTGTCATGACCCTCATTCTCGACGAAGCCGCCAACATCAGCAGCCGCCAGCAAGCAATCGACCTGCTGATAGAATTCAATGATCTTTCCTGCATCGACGCCATCAGAAATCATACCTTCAACAAGACAGACCTTGAACAGAAATGCAAGCTGATTATTTCCCAGCTGCTCAAAGACAATTTCAAAAAGGAATGTCCCCACTGCGCCGAACTAATCAAGGCCCAAGCCAAAAAATGTATGCACTGCAATACAGATCTATAGAAACTTTGCTCTTGCTAATTAATAAAGTAACGGGTATACAGACAGCGAAAATTCATATGCGGTGGGTGTAGCTCAGCTGGTGGTAGCACCTGGTTGTGGCCCAGGAGGTCGTGGGTTCAAGTCCCATCACTCACCCCAAATTAAAAAGAGTTTCAGACCTTACGGTCTGAAACTCTTTTTTTTTCAACAGTACCAATCCGTTATGCGATATAATCACACATTTTTTTCTCTTCTCCTTGTCACCCTCCTTGTCACCTCCTGCTCTGCAAACAAACTGCTCTTCAGCTGGACAGATAAATCCCTTGATCAATATCGCCTGAGAAAAATCTTGGTTATTGGTGTGGCAAAGGATGAGACCAAACGTCGAATCTATGAAGATACCTTTGTCTCAAGTCTGACTAAAATCGAGGTCCCGGCAGTTCCCAGCTACACTGTCTCTAAAGAGGCGATTAAACCAAGCACTGAAGGCTTGCAGGAGATAATCAAAAGAAGCGAAGCAGGTGCAGTTCTCATCACCCATCTCGTGGGAAAAAATGAAGAAGACGCCCTCCCCCCTTCTCTCGGCCTCAACGCCATTAACACCCGTTTTCCCTATGGTCTCTATGGGTATTACCCCGTTATTTACCACGCGGTCTATAGCATCGGAAACTATTCCGACAACACCAAAGTGGTTCTTGAAACAAATCTTTATGATGTGCGGACAGAAAAGCTGATCTGGTCAGCCCGTTCCCAATCCATTGATCCGGTGATGACAAGAAAATATTATCAGCAACTGATTAATCTTTTCCTCAGTGACCTTGAAAAACAAAACATCATCTTTCCCTGACAAACTCTCTTTCATACTCTTTGGGAGACAATAACCACCATCCCAGGTACAAGGGAAGGAAGACTACGGCAATGACTTTTCACTGTAAAAATTACGATATAGTCAAAGACAAATGCAAGCGACTGCATGGGGAGTGTGTACCGGGAAGACGGGGCTGCGTAGTGGAGGGCCGCGTGGCACTCAGTGAAGAATTGGAAGAAAAAATCAAGGCGCTGGATGAAACGATTTCTCAAGAACTCCTCAATTCTCTGCATAGCAACAACAACCCGTAACGACAGCAACATTTTATGGTGGAAGGGTTCCTGGGCAATTAGAAAGCCTCCTCATCTCATCCTTCTCCCTCAGACTGTACCTTCTTTCTGCCTCTGTTTCTTGGCAAAATTAGCGGCTTCCATGCCAGCTACGCACCCTTCTCCCACAGCTTTGGCCATCTGATAGGGATGCCCGGTGATATCCCCTGCCGCATAGACACCGGCCACATTGGTCTCTGCCTTCTTATTGGTCTCTATGTGACTCATGGTATCCATGTCCAGCTGTATACCAATCTCCAAGGCCAACTCCATTGCCCCTTTGGCACCAAGCTCAATAAAGACGCCTTCCAGGCTTAACTCGTTGCCACTTTCCAGGAGGATACTTTGCACAGCGCCATCTCCCTGTATTGCGCTGACCCAGGTACCAGGGACACTCTCGACTGTCGATTCTGCAAGTTTTTTTAAGAGATCAGGAGAAGCGACGAGATTCCGACTCACCAGATACACCTTTGAGGCATAGCCAGTCAGGGTCAGGGCTCCGTCGATGGCTGCACTGGCATTACCAACAACCGCTACAACGGCATTTCTGTAAAAGTTGGCATCACAATCCACACAGTAGGAAACCCCTCTGCCGAAGAATTCCTTTTCTCCCGGGACCTTCAGTTTTTTTCGAGAAGTACCGTTGGCAAAGATGACGGTCCTGGTAATAACAGTCGATCCCCCCTCAAGATCCAGGGAAAACCCCCCATCTTTTTCCTCATGGATTTTCAGGACATCCTCATCCATCACGGTCGCACCAAAATTTCTGACCTGGGAAATCCCTGCCTCCAGAAGTTCCTGACCCGAAGTAATACCAGCAACACAGGCATAATTTTCCACATGCGCAGTGTAGAGGGCACTCCTTTCAATTCGTCCCAGCAGCAGGACATCACATTTCTTACGAACGGCATGGATGGCAGCCTGAATCCCTGCGGGTCCTGCACCAATAATCACAACATCTTTCATTTCTTTCATTACCTCTCTCCATCCCCGGATATTTTCCGATAAAAAGGCTCCAATTGGAGCTCCGATTCTAATAAATGGTGCATTGCCCTTGAATTTTTCATAAATTTATCATAAGAGTTATCCTTTGCTGTATACAGAATCAAAGGACAATCAAAGGATATAGTTTCTCTTCTGCGGCGATCTAACATGAATATTTCAGGCCTCTCCAGAAGAAAATTACTATAATAAGCTCCATTCATTTCGTCAATCTACTACCATGGATATACAACAACACAGGATCGTAATTACCGGTGTCGGCCTTGCCGCGCCAAATGCCGACAATCTTATCGATTTTCGAAAGAAGTTGTTGGCAGGCAGCAGTGGAATAACAGAGGTGGACCTTCGCTACTTCGGCAAAGCCCCTGCCGGCATCTGCAACTTCCCCGAAACCAAATATAGGAAAAAGAAGGAAAACAAACGGGGAACCCGTGCCGGTTGCTTTGGCGTTTATTGCGCCAACGAAGCGCTGGTAGACGGAAATCTTTCCATTGAACACTATTCCCCTTCCCGGATAGGTGTCTATATAGGACTCACTGAACATGGGACCGTGGAAACGGAAAACGAGGTCTACAACATCAGCCAATACGGCTATAACGTTGATTATTGGACCCATCATCACAATCCAAGAACCGTACTCAATAACCCGGCTGGTGAAATCACCATGAATCTGGGGATCACCGGACCGCACTATGCCATCGGGGCAGCCTGTGCGGCCGGCAATGCTTCTCTGATTCAGGGAGTGCAGATGATGCGCCTGGGAGAGGTGGACATGGCCCTTGCCGGAGGGATATCCGAATCAACCGGCTCATTTGGTATCTTTGCCAGTTTTCAGGCCCAGGGCGCTCTTGGTTCTGCTCCGGACCCGAAACAGGCCTGCAGACCCTTTGACATGTCCCGTAACGGTATTGTCGTTTCGGAAGGTGCTTGTATCTATGTCCTTGAACGCCTGGATAATGCTTTAGCCCGGGGAGCGAAGATTTATGCGGAGATCGTTGGCTATGCCATGAACTCAGATGCTCGTGACTTTGTCCTGCCCTATGATGTCCGGCAGGCAGAATGTATGGAACTGGCCCTGAAGAGAGCAGGACTGCAGCCTGAGGATATCGATATTATCAACACCCATGCCACCGGGACAAGGCAGGGAGACATCGAGGAATGCAAGGCCATCCGTAAGGTCTTTGCCAATGCGCCTGCGACCTACATCAACAACACCAAAAGTATTATTGGTCATGCCATGGGGGCAGCCGGTGTTCTGGAACTTGCAGGAAATCTTCCTGCCTTTGAAGATAATCTTGTCCACCCCACCATCAACGTTACAGATCTTGACCCTGAGTGTCGACTGCACAATATGGTTATTGATCAGCCGGTTCAGCTTGATTCGGTACAAACTATCCTCAACAACTCCTTTGGCATGGTAGGAATCAACTCGGTGGTCATTGCAAAAAAGTACAATTAAACAGCTCATTGTAGTAAAATAAGATATTTTTAAAAATAATTATAAAAAAGTCATTCCAGGTATGGTATAAAGAGCAGTTTTCCTGACGCATCTGGACCTATTACTGTTTTATTTTATACTGATATAATATCTTCAAATGAAGATTCAGGCCATGGCCGGAGAATGATATGACACGTGACGAAATAAAAGACCTTATTCTGGAAATCATAGAAGACATTGATGAAGATGCCGATTTTGATGCCCTCCAGGCAGACAAACCCTTGCGCGATCAACTCGATCTCGACTCAATGGATTTTCTGGATATCGTGATGGAATTGCGCAAGCGCCACAAGCTGCAGATCCCTGAAGAGGATTACCCCCAGCTTGCCACCCTTGACTCCTGCGTGAACTACCTGGAGCCTCTTCTCACTGACGCGTAAAAGTGCATGTACCCTTTCTGATTATCGGCGGCGGTCTTTCCGGACTTGCCGCCGCTCTTCGTTTTGCCCGTTTTCTTCCCGACGTCCTGCTCCTGGAAAAACACTCTCGTGTGGGTGGCCTCAATTCCTATTACTACCGGAATAACAGGCTGTTTGAGACAGGTCTGCATGCCATCACCAATTACGCTCCAGCCGAGATAAAAAACGCACCCTTGAATCGCCTCCTGCGCCAGTTAAAGATCAAGCGCAGAGAACTGGACCTCCATCAACAGATTGGAAGCGAAGTCCGCTTTATGGGCCGTGAATCCCTGCTCTTCTCCAATGATTTTGGCCTCCTGGACACAGAAATCGCCAGCAAATTTCCTGGCTCCTACAATCGTTGGCAGCACCTCCTGCAACTGATAGAGGAGTACGACCCTTTTCGTCCCGCGCCCTTTCTTTCAGCGAAAAAAGTCCTCCGTGAAACCCTTGCCGACAATCTCCTGACAGATATGCTCCTCTGCCCACTGATGTACTATGGATCTTCCCTGGAAAATGATATGGACCTGGGTCAATTTGTTATCATGTTCCGGGCCATCTTCCTGGAAGGGATGTTCCGGCCAGGAGGCACGATCAAAGATATCCTCGACCTCCTCCTTTCTCATTACCAGGCACACGGCGGCAAGATCCGAACCAAGGCCGCAGTCTCCCGTATCATCAGTTCCGGTAAGAGAGTACAGGGTGTCGTCTTGACGAGCGGAGAGGAGATAAGTTGTGATTACCTCCTCTCCACCATCGGCTCAGAAGAGACCTTTGCCCTCCTCCATAAGCCTTGTCCCCTTGAATCTCTGCCAAGACTTGGTTTTGTTGAGACCATCTTTGAGCTTCGTCCCGAGACTTCCCTGCCGCGTTCCGAAAACCGTACAATCATCTTCTATAATACTACGGCCACATTTTCCTATCAGCAGCCCCAGACGCTCGTTGATTTTAACAGCGGAGTCATCTGCCTGCCGCAGAATTTTCAGGACCTTTCGCCTTCTCCTTTCAAAGAGGTGCGTACCACCCATCTGGCAAGTTATGAACAGTGGCACACCCTTGGCGATGGTCAGTCTGCTTATAATTCTGCCAAAGAAGACACAGCCCTTGCCTCACGTGAAGTCGCTGAGAAAATCCTTGGTAATTTTGCCGAAAACATTGTATATCGTGATACTTTCACACCACTGACCATTGAGCGTTTTACCGCAAAAAAACAAGGGGCCATTTATGGCAACCCAGTAAAAATCAAAGATGGCGACATTGGATATAACAACCTCTTTCTAGCAGGGACAGACCAAGGATTTTTGGGAATCGTAGGCGCCATGTTGAGTGGTGTCTCTATTGTCAACCAGCATATACTTCCCCGCCTCTAAGCCCAAATACACACCTCCATCTTCACCAAAAAATATCATTATGCCAGTTCCATTTGCCCAAACAACTGATAAATATGATGTGATTGTAATCGGTTCAGGTCTTGGCGGACTGACCTCTGCTAATCGTCTTGCTTATTGCGGCTACAAAGTCCTGCTCCTCGAATATCACAGCCAGCTGGGAGGACTTGCCACCTGGTTTAAACGAAAGGGTCATATCTTTGATGTCTCCCTGCACGGTTTTCCTTATGGGATGGTCAAGACCTGTAAGAAATATTGGAACCGGGAAATCATGAACTCCATTGTTCAACTCAAAAATATCATTTTTGATAACCCACAGTTTCACCTGAAAACCACCTTTGACCGCATAGACTTTACTGAAAAACTGATTTCCCACTTCAAGATCCCGCAATCAACCATAGATGCCTTTTTTACCCGAGTGGCGGGGATGAATTTCTATGACGATCAAACCATGACCACCAGGGAACTTTTTGATGAGTACTTTCCTGGCCGCAGCGATGTCCATCGCCTGCTCATGGAACCCATCAGCTATGCCAACGGTTCCACCCTGGATGATCCGGCCATCACCTATGGAATCGTCTTTTCAAATTTTATGAGCAAGGGGGTATTCACCTTTGAGGGCGGGACCGACAAGCTGATCGGAATGATGGCCAGCGAGCTTGAAAAAAATGGGGTGACCATCTGTACCAACTGCAAGGTCGACCGCATCGTCGTCGATAAAGGCCAGGTCCGAGGCGTTGAATGCAGAGGAAAAATGATCTCCGCTCCCAGTGTGGTCTCCAATTCGGGTATCACCAATACTATCTATAATCTGGCCGGTAAAGAAGCCTTCTCCGACACCTTCATGGAAAAGGCTGACAAGGTACGGGTCAACAACTCATCCTGCCAGGTTTACATGGGCATCAAGAAGGAAGAATCCTTTGCTGATATAGGTGATCTCCTCTTTACCTCCACGGCCCCTGAATTTAACGCCACCGAGCTCTGCGACCTCCATACCCGTTCAAAGACATTCTCCGTCTACTATCCAAAGACTCGGCCTGGCCATAATCGTTACACCATCGTGGCCTCCATGAACGCCAACTACGATGACTGGAAAAAATTCGACAAAAAGCAGTATGCACTTGAGAAAGAAGCTCTCATAGAGCGAACCCTTACTGACCTTGAGCGCTATCTCCCGGAAGTCAGAGAGAAGATAGATTGGGTAGAGGCTGCCACTCCCAGCACTTTCAACCGCTACACCCTTCATACCCGAGGCACTTCTTTTGGCACCAAGTTCGAAGGGCTCGATGTCTCTCGCTCTATATTCAAAGAGGTGGATGGACTCTTTCATGTGGGCTCAGTTGGGATTATCATGTCTGGCTGGCTGGGGGCCATCAATTATGGCGTCATTGCCTCCAACGATGTAGACGCATTCATGCGCAGCAGGGATTAAGCAAGCATGCAAGATTTCACAGGACAAAAAGTTGTCATCAGTGGTGCCAGCCGAGGTATTGGCAAGGGCATAGCTCGGGCCTTTCTGGAGCAAGGCGCCACGGTTATCGGTGTCTATGGCGGGAACCGGGAAGCAGCCGATAAGCTTCGAGAAGAATGTATTGCCTTTGGTGACCGGCTCCAGCTCCATCAATGCGATGTTTCCAAGCCCTCCCAGGTGGAGAGCTTTTTCCAACAAGTTGAAGATGAATTTGACACCATTGATATCCTCATCAACAATGCAGGTATCCGCCGTGACAAACTCCTGGCCCTGATGGATATGGAAAGCTGGCAACAGGTGCTTGATATAAACCTGACCGGTACCTTTATCATGTCACAACGGGCAGTCTTATTGATGCTTAAGCAGAAATATGGCCGTATCATCAACATCACCTCTCCTGTTGCCAGCATGGGTTTGGCTGGCCAGACAAACTATGGCGCTTCCAAAGCAGGTCAGATAGGACTGATGAGGAGTCTTTGCAAAGAGACTGCCAGAAAGAAAATCACCGTCAACTGCATCTCTCCCGGATTCATCGATACCGATCTCCTGGACGACCTTTCTGAGGAGCAGATCAAGGCCTACAAAAGAATGGTTCCCATGCGGCGATTTGGCAAGGTTGAAGAAGTCGCAGCTGCTGTACTTTTCCTTGCCTCAAAAAATGCCGCCTATATAACCGGCACGGTACTTGATATTAATGGGGGGCTCTGATCAGTGATTCAGGATATTTCAATTACCGATCTTATTCCACACCGTCCTCCGTTTCTCTGGGTCGACACGTTGCTGGAGTATGATTCCTCATCACTGCTAGCAGAAAAACATATCCCGGAAACACTTGACATCTTCCAGGGACACTACCCCGATCATCCCATCCTTCCCGGTGTCCTTCTCTGCGAGGCCCTCTTCCAGACCGGTGCCATACTCATCGCCCTCCTCCTCAAAGAGAACAACGATACACGTTCAGGAGTACCTGTGCTGACCCGCATAGAAGGAGCACGGTTCAAACGTGCCGTAGGGCCTGGGGACACCATACGTATGCATGTCCGTATCAAAGAAAATCTTGGCGGGGCCTGGTTTTTGAAAGGAACGCTGCGCGTCAGGGAAAAGGTGGCGGTCAGCGTGAACTTTTCCTGTACCCTTGCTGAACTGCAATGACAAATGGTTCAGAACAAGAAGGACTCGAACCTCTTTTCACCTGCATCTTCTGTGGCGAGCAGAGTGGTCACCTGCATGGGTGTTGACACAACGCCACCATTATCTGCACGGCGTGCGGAATGGAAACTGCGGCATCTGACTACGACGACCAACTTCAGGATTATATTAACCATCTTTGCCGGCTGGCTGGAGATTGACCTTTTGTAAAAATAAATATATACAAAAGAAGAAATAATGATTCAGGTATTCAGTCAAGGGTTTGGAGAAAAAGACACCAGGTATTAGATGAAATGATTAATTATTTTTCGCCGGGAAGGTTACCCTGCAGCCAGAGCATGAAAGCCTTCACCTTGCAGTGCATGCCCCTGAACAGTTCCATTACAAATCAGTCAACCAAAATCCGTCCGGGCTCCAATAACGGAACAACCTTTACGAGGGAATACAGATAGTGCAGCTCTCAATTTCCAACATGATTATGCATGCCGGTCCCATGGGACAAATGGTAATGCTCACCCTCCTGATTTTTTCTCTTGCCTCCTGGTCCATCGTCTTCATGAAGGTCAGACTGTTTAAAAAAGCAGGGAGGGAAAGCGGTCAATTCCTCGATGCCTTCTGGTCTTCCAGTACCCTGAGTGATGCTGCTGCCTCTGCTGAGCGCTACCCAGCAAGTCCAGAAGCCATGATCTTCACCTCGGGCTATATAGAACTGCAGAAAATAAACAAAATCCGTAACCGTAAAGAAGGGAGACAAGGGCCTGAAACCCTGGAGATGCAACTGGCCACCATGGACAACCTGAAACGGGCCATACGCCGTGCCGAATCCCAGGAATTAAACGAACTTGGCAGGTCTCTTCCTTTTCTTGCTACCACTGGCTCTGCTGCACCTTTCATCGGACTCTTCGGAACAGTCTGGGGAATCATGGCCTCATTTCATGATATCGGTCTTCGTGGTTCTGCATCCCTGGCAGTCGTCGCTCCCGGTATTTCTGAGGCCCTTGTTGCTACTGCAGCAGGCCTCGCTGTAGCTATTCCTGCTGTCATCGCCTACAATTTTTTTTCCAACAAACTGACCGAGATTGAGAATGAAATGGAAAACTTTTCCACTGATTTTCTCAACCTGGTGGAAAGAGACATGCTGAGCAAGATTTGACCAGGTTCTCATAAATTAATATTTTTCAGATGGCTAACTAAAATGGGATTCAGTTCAGGAAAAGGACGTCGAGGCCTGGTTTCAGAGATCAATGTCACCCCCATGGTGGATGTGATGCTGGTACTGCTTATCATCTTCATGGTCACAGCTCCTATGATGACTCAAGGCTTAGAGGTGGACCTGCCTGAGACAACCGCCCGCTCCCTTGTCCAGGAAGACGAACCAATTGTGATCACCCTGGATAAAGAGGGAAAAATCACTGTTGGCAAGCTGGAGGTTGTGAAGGCCCTGTTGCGACAGGAGCTGCAAAAAGAGTACACCAAAAATAAGGACCAACCTATCTTTCTCAAGGCAGACAAACAGGTGCCCTACGGTCTGGTAGTTTCCATTATGTCTGAAGTAAAGGCTGCCGGATTTGACAAATTAGGGATGATTACTCAACAAAAAGAAGAAACCCGCTGATATGGTCTATAAAGAATACCGCATGACCGCAACATCCTCCCCGTCCTGGAAACTGCCTTTCAACCTGGCAATTCTTTTACACATCCTTATTCTCTCATCTGCCATTCTTCTCCCCAAATATCTCCACAAAAACCGGATGATTCAAGACACATATACTGTTGACCTGATCTCCATTGCAGAGCCCCCTGCTGCAGCCCCTTCTCCGCCTGCGGCAGCCCCTCCAGCACCAGCACCAGCACCAGCACCGCCTGCTGTTAAAATCGCACAACCTAAGGAGGTGGCAGTAAAAAAAATAGTTCCCATTCCGGCACCGATCAGCGAAGCAGTGAAGCCAGAACCGGTACAGGCTATTTCCATCAAGCCTCTGAAACAAAAGCTTAAAAACAAGAACATTCCTGATCTCCTCGCCCAGCAGGCCAGAGAACAACGAGAACTAGAGAAAAAGCGCGAGCAACGTGCGTTACAACAGCAACTGATTGCAGAGGCCAGGCGACAACAGGCCCTGGCCGACGCTGAGGCAAAGATCGCTGCCAGCGAGGCAGTCAATGCTCTCAAACAAATGCTCCAAGCCGATGCAATAGCTTCTTCCACAAAAGCCGGGCAGCAATCTTCTGCCAGATCCGCAAGAAATACATCAAATGCCATAGAATCCCAATATCAGGCCAACATTGCTGGTCGCCTCCATCAATTCTGGGCCTTGCCTGATATTAAACCCTGGGATTCTGATCTTACTGCTGTGGTCATTATTGTCATTTCCCAAAATGGACAAATTATCAGCCACAGCTTCGAGAAAAGATCAGGAGACAGGGTGTTTGACCAGTTTGTTAGTCGCACAATTCAAGATGCTAATCCGTTGCCACCGATTCCCGGTGCATTAAAAAGACAGCAATACACCATTGGGCTCCACTTTAAGCCCGGTGAAATCCTTTAAGCCGGTACCCCATCTTTTCTTGGGACAATGGTATGTTACCGGTAACTGTCCAGTTAGTGCCCATTAATTGGCAACCAAGCGCTTTGTAACCTGTTCAGCAGTGTTTTATATTCGTTCACTTAGGACTTCGAAGCATACGAGTGCTATTCGAAAAGACCTGAATGAACGAAGATGAAGTGCTGCCCAATAGTTACTTTTGCCGCTAAAAAGGTTGACTGCTTTCAGGAACCTTTTATAATTAGCATATTGTCTTTTTTCCTTTCTCAAGCAGCATAAGTCCTTGGGTGATTTGAGCACCTTCACAACAAAGAGACACTCGGTAAAGGTTTTAATTTTTTATTATCATAAGCGATAAAATCAGCATAAAGGCCCAACAATGCAACCCTTGATCACCCGTTTTTTCTTGTTCTTTTTTCTTCTTCTTGCCCTGCTTCCCCACTCACTCCAGGCACAGGATATAGTTTATCTTGATATAACGTCACCTGAAGCGCGTAAGATAAACATCGCAGTCCCCTGGTTTATTAATAAAGGACAACCAGAACAGTTGCAGCCCTTTGGCCGTGAACTTGCCAAAACACTCTCCGACACCCTTATCTTTCACGGAATCTTCGCCCTCATCGATGAAGAGAAATACGGTAGGCGGCAAGATGCTGACTGGAAATCGCTTGGGGCCGATTTTGTTATGCTCGGGAGCTACAACGTCTCTGGCAGCGGTATCCAGTTAGAACTCCGCCTCCTTGATGTGGCCGGTGGCGATATGCTGATGGGAAAAAGATATAATGGAATCAGAGAACAGCAACAGGACATGCTGTTCAAGTTTTCTGATGCCGTCATCCTGGAGCTGACCGGAAATCCCGGCATTTCCTCCTCCCAGATCGCCTTTGTATCCGATCGCAGCGGCCATAAAGAAGTCTATCTCACCGATATCCTTGGCAGGGAGGAAAGACAGGTAACACGTCATAAAAATCTGGCTGTTTCACCTCGTTTCGTCCCTGGCGGCAGGTTCCTCACCTATACCTCCTATCATGCCGGAAACCAGAATCTGTATATTACCGACCTTCAGCAGAGCCAGACCACTCGTCCCCTGTCCCGGAGAAAAGGAATGAACCTTGCCCCTGCCTGGTCATCTGATGGGGACAAGATGATCCTTACCCTGAGCAAAGATGGAAACCCCGATCTCTTTCTCATGAACCGAAAAGGAGAGGTTCTGAAACAACTGACCAGCCGTTCCGGAATTAATGTCTCTCCCTCATATTCACCAGATAACAAAATGCTGGCCTTTGTCTCTGACAGGAGCGGACGGCCTCAGGTCTATCTTATGGAACTCAACAGCGGCAAGGCGCAGCGTCTCACCTTCAAAGGGTCTGAAAACGCAGAGCCTTGCTGGTCGCCCCAGGGAGATTTGATCGCCTATTCCAGTCTTATCGATGGCTCGTATCAGATATTCACCATTGCCCCTGAACCTGGTGCCACACCAAACCAGGTCACCAATGGGCCTGGCCACCATGAATCTCCATCCTGGTCACCGGATGGAAAGCAGATCCTCTTTTCTCTGCGCAACGGACAGGGGCAGAAGATCCATGCAATCTTGAAAAACGGCAGCAACCAACGTCAACTCTTTAATTTTCCAGGAAATCAAACCTATCCTCGCTGGTCAAACATTCAATAAAAGTGTTCCAGTTCAAGGGGAAAAAACTAACGGCAGGAGGCAAGAAAATCCAAATTGAACTTCATTGTTCTACTTAAATGAAAACCAATAATTATTCCATTTGAAACCTATTATTTTTTTCTTCAGCCTTCAACCCTTTGCCTGAGCACCTGAATAGTTACACATTCCTTACGATACTCCACATAGAGGCAGTTTCATGAAAAAACGATATCTTACTTCATTATTACTCCTTGGCATCATGCCCTTTCTCACCAACTGTGCTACCCAGGATGATGTAAATTCTCTCAATTACAATGTTCGCGCACTGAATAAAAAAGTCGAAGACATGAAAGACAATACTGTTGGTCAGATGCAACAGCGACAGGCAAGTTCTTCAGGTCTGATGGATCAGCTACAGGCCGATATTCTTCAGCTCAAAAGTCAACTCGACGAAAACAATCATACCAATCGTATGCTCCAGGAACAAAACAAGGAACTGGAACTGGCCATATTGAACCTGAAAGAAAAACAGGCACAGGAGCTCAGTGCCAAGCTCGCTGAACAGGACGACAAAATCAAACGCCAGGAAGATTCTCTGGCCTCTATCCGCCAGGCACGAATAGATGAGGCCGAAAGGCGTTCCAAAGCAGCAGCAATGGCAGCAGAAGCTGCCATGCGCAAGGCAAAAGAGGCAAGTGCTTCCCAGGCAAGCACTTACCAGCCGAGCAACAGTCACATTACTGCAACTTCGCAAAAAAAAGTCCACACTCGTGCCGCTTCAACTCCGCAGCCTGCTGCAAAACCTGAGATACAAGCCGTCGTAGCACCCAGTTCAGCAGAACCTTCTGTCACCAAGACAGCCACAGCCACTGTTGACTTTTTTTCCCAGGGCCAGGAGAAGTACAACAAAGGCCAATATGATGAAGCCTATGCTCTTTTTGAAAAGCAGATAGAAAAAGAGGGGGTAAAGCAGTCCACAATCTCTGCCCGTTATATGATGGGTGAATGTCTCTTTAAAAAGGGCGAATATGATCAGGCCATCATTCAATATCAGCAGATTATCTCTAATTTTCCCGGAAATCCGCAGGCAGCCAAGGCCCTGTTGAAACAGGGAGAAGCATTTGAGCAACTCTCTGACAATGAGACCGCCAAAATCATCTACAAGAAAGTAACGGCCTCTTATGGCTCCACGCCCGAAGCTGAAATCGCCAGAAAACGTATATCATCACTCTAGGAGTCTGTCGGATTTAGAGAATCGTAGCGAAAATTAGAGAAATCGAGACCAGATTTTCATGGATTTGAGGCGAATAGCAGGCCTATTTAACGAAAATCTATGGAAATATGGGCCGATT
>Ga0180007_10000976_pt1 | contig 41836 bp, 50 predicted proteins | sample MM_PC_MetaG_FD_121122 | JGI IMG/M metagenome (GOLD analysis project Ga0180007, IMG submission 121122) | Groundwater microbial communities from the Aspo Hard Rock Laboratory (HRL) deep subsurface site, Sweden - MM_PC_MetaG | ecosystem: Environmental > Aquatic > Deep subsurface > Groundwater... | reverse complement strand
ATCTTCTGTATTCCGCGGCGCACGCAACGCCTCAAAACGCGCCCCGGGAAAAATTCCCAACAAAAAAGGCGCCTAAAATAGGCACCTTAAAAGTTCGAAGCAAAAAATTGGTGGAGGTGGCGGGAATCGAACCCAGCGTCCGGAAGTGCAGGAACATAAAAATTTCTACGAGCGTAGTCTAAAATTAAATTTTCGCCGAGGTTTGAACCATAGACTCGGTTGTACCCCAGCTAGACTCCTTTTAAATGTCCCCAATTTGCCAGGAGACCCGACACTTTGGGTAGCCAACTTAATGACACCTGATTCTAGACCTGTTGGCGGGATCTAGAGAGGCGTTAGCCGCGTTTTTAGGCGGCTAAAGCAGCTGCTGGTGCTGTAACGCCAAAGGCGTTCCAGTCCACACGAGCTACTAAATTTTTTAAAGTATCTGCATTTATAACAGATTGCTAAAGATATTTTACGAGGTGATTTAGCATCCTCGGCTCGCCATTTTTACTCCCATCACACCGTCAAAACCTGTACACCCCCGAATTTTCAAAACCCATCGTTACTAAAGAACGTGTTTACCTTTGACTTCGGCTTTCAGCAGGCTGATAAAACTTTCAACCTGATTTTCTGATAATTGTGACTCTAATAAGTCAGCAAATGTTTGCCAGGATTCGGCTTCTTCCATTAAGTCTTTGTTGGCTTTAATGGAATCTAATTCTTCGTCAATTTCTTTTTGCAGTTTACGGTTAGCTTCTTCCATCGCCGCTTCGGGATTATTCATGCCGGTTAATTTCATTACTCTTTCGAGAATATCAATAAAAGATAACTCTTTCTTTTCGGCTTCAACCGCTAAGGCGGCTAGCATCCCGGCAGTCGCTTTTGCCCTGGACGTCAGGGCGGCGGTGTCATATTCGGGCCCTTTTCCAATGTTAGGAATTTTTTGTCCACCGCGCGCGGCTTGTTCGGCCTTTTCTCCTTTGGGCTCCGCTTTGATTTCTTTAGGTGTTATCTGTGGTACATGGGGCTTATCTCCGGGTACCCTAACCATAATTTTTCTCCTTGTCCGCCCCTGGCGGGCTTTAAATAAGATTCATGTCCTTTAATACGTGATGCGCCATGATCCGGGCAATGCCTTCGGTTTTATCAATTTCTTCTTTGGTCAAAGGCCGCTTTTTCATGTCTTCCATTTCTTCTCTTACCATTTGCTGCGTTTGCTTGTATACATCCGCAACGGTATATGATTTTTCCTGGCCGTTGGAAACTCCCGATAACATATTTTCCCCTTAGTTACGTCGATTTTTAACTTCTTTTTGCACTTCGCGCTGGATGTCTTTGGCTTTTATGTAATCGCGCTTTTCGTGCGTGTGTTTAGATTTGGCTAAACCTAAGTCTATTTTAGCAAAATTGCCCCTAAAGTAAAGTTTTAGGGGGATTAGAGTTAATCCTCTTTGTGAAACTTTGCCGATCATCTTTTTGATCTCGGTAGATTTGAGTAAAAGCTTTCGGACCCGCAGCGGATCACGGTTATAAATATTGCCCTTTTCGTAAGGGTTGACGTGCATTCCGTATAGCAAGATTTCACCGTTTTTCTCCCTGGCGAACGAGCCGGTCAAATTCACGCCACCGTTGCGAATCGACTTAACTTCGGTTCCTTTAAGCTCAATCCCAGCGGTATAAACCTCGAGGATATTGAAGTCAAAACGCGCTTTTTTATTATCTTTTATTAATTTGTAATATTCTGCCATGATTTTGTCCTATTGTATTACTAAATAACCGTAAGGTCTACAATCGAGATTAAATGATAAATGTGCGGAGGAGGTTAGGCTAGCGCTTCAATAACGATGGCCTTGATTTGCTCTGCGGTTACTTTTCCGGCATCGACTGAAGCTTTCCAGATAGGTTCTTCCTTAATGGCCTTTTCAACGGCTTCGGCCATAGTATGTTTAATATCTTCAATTTTTGGGGGAGGGCATATATGCCTCCCGTGTTTGGTTACTTTCATGGTATTTCCCTGATTTGGCTTATGGCCGGCTTCGGCCTTAGCCAGAAACTTATTAACTTGTTTTAACAGCTCGATTTTATTTACGGCCATTTTTATTTCCTTGAAGAAAAAGCGAGCAAACAGGCATGCTCACTTTGTTCTTTCGATAAGATAACGAGGGATTGTTCCCTTCTATATATATATCGTCCATTTTGCGGAAAAATTTCACTTTTGGGGGTGGTTAATTGCGGGGGCTTAATCCCAAAGAAAAAGTGAGCTAACAGGCAGCTCACTTTTAACTTCGATAAGATAACGAGGGTTTTGTTTCCTCTATATATATATCGACCACTTTGGCCAGAAATTTCATTTTTTGGGGTAATTATTTTTAGGGGCTACATCAGATTTTCTAACCCGTAAACCAGGCCTTTTACTTTGGTAACTTCTCTAATGGCTAATACCACCCCGGGCATAAACGAAGCACGGTTAATTGAATCATGCCTGATTTTCAGGGTTTGGCCCAGACCACCAAAAATTACTTCCTGCGAAGCTACGTAGCCTTTGAGCCTGACCGAATGAATATTGATTCCGCCTAAACTGCCGCCGCGGACACCTTTAACTTTTTCAATTTCTTTAATATCCGGTCTTTTGACTTCGTTGATTTCCGAAAGGATTAATTCGGCAGTTTTGATGGCCGTGCCTGAAGGTGCATCCGCTTTTTGGTCATGATGCATTTCGATAATTTCTACTTCCGGCATATAACGCGCCGCTTCTTTAGAAAATTTCATCATTAATACGGCGCCAATTGCAAAATTGGGAGCCACGATACAGTTTACGTTATTTTTACTGCAGGCTTTTTTAATTTCTTCCAAATTGTCCATAGAAAGACCGGTGGTGCCCACTACGGCATGTGCGCCATTTTCCAAAATAGCTTTGACATTTTCCAGGGCGGAGTGGGGATGGGTAAAGTCCACCACTACTTGAGCCTTGGTAGATTTGATCAATTCGGTCAAACTCTTTTGAATTTTTAGGTCGTTTTTCACTTCTTTAACCAGATCCTTGATCGGAGCGTCAACCAAAGTAACGTCACAAACTCCTGCTAAATCGAGGTCGTCTGCATTGGATATGGCCTTAACCGTTTCGAGTCCCATTTTACCGGCCGCACCGTTTACGATTACTTTGATTTTTGCCATGACTTTTCTCCTTCTTAATTGTGTCCGGTATGTCCAAACCCACCGGAAGACCTTTTTGATTCCGGAAGTTCTGATACTTCTTCGAACTTGATTTTTACAATTTCGTTAATGATCATTTGTGCAATGCGGTCGCCGCGTTTAACCGTAAAATCTTCGTTGCCGTGGTTTACCAGAATAACTCCTACTTCTCCGCGGTAGTCAGCATCAATAGTGCCGGGGGTATTTAATACTGATATTCCTTTTTTCAGCGCCAAACCGGACCGGGGTCTGACCTGTGCTTCGTATCCTTCCGGAATTGCGATTGAAATTCCGGTAGGGATGAGCTTATGCGATTTTTTGGGGATGGTGGTATCTTCATAAACCGCGGCAAACAGATCCATGCCGGCGGCATGTTCGGTCATGTATTGCGGCAGCGGAATATCCTTGCCGTGTTCGTGTCGTTTTACCTGTATTTTTACCATGTTTTAACCTGTCCTTCTAATTTAGCAACTTAATTTACTAACCGGGGATTTTTCAATATCTCCAATCATGGTTAGAGATAAATTTTTCTCTTTGAGGTATAAATTGGCTACCTCTATTATATCATCATTTGTTACTTTATCAATTTCTCCGAAAATCTCATCAATGGTTACTACATGGTCGTGAAAAAATTCGGAACGGGCCGACCAGTTCATGCGGGACGAGGTGCTTTCCAGGCCTAAAACCAGGGTGCCTTTGATGTATTCTTTGGAACGCGCTAACTCTTTTTTCGATACGCCTTCTTTTTTGAAGGAGGCCATCTCAGCCAAGATAATATTGATGATATCTTTAGCGCTTTCTTTAGCGCAGCCGGCGTAAGTGTAAAAAACTCCGGTGTCGGTATAAGGGGAAAGAGTAGAAAAGACAGAATAGGCCAGTCCTCTTTTTTCTCTTACTTCCTGAAAGAGCCGTGAGCTCATGTTGCCGCCCAAAACGTTATCCAAAATTACCATCGGGTAGCGGTTCGAATCATTCATGGAAGGACCACGGCTGCCCAGACAAAGGTGCGCTTGTTCGGTCGTTTTTTTAATGATTTCAATTTTAGCGGGGGCGGCGGCCCTCTGCTGGGTGCGCTTTTTGATTTTTCCGGAAAGCTTATTAAATAAAGGGGTTAGTTCGCTTACGATTTTTTTGTGTGCAACGTCACCGGCAATCGAAATGATGATGTTGTCGGGAGTATAAAGCCGATCACGATAGTTTAAGATGCTTTTTCTGGAAAAATTTTTAATAGTTTCTTCGTGCCCCAGAATCGGGTTGCCTACCGGATGGCCGTGCAGCACTGCACTGGTAAATACGTCATGAATGTTTTCATCCGGCGTATCCTCGTACATTTTCACCTCTTCTAAAACCACCCCTTTTTCCAGCTCGATATCCCCGGGGGCAAAATTTGAATTGAGGAAAATATCAGTTAATACATCAACTGCGATATCGTGATGAGTATCTAAAATTACTACGTAGTAACAGGTGTATTCCTTGCCGGTAAAGGCATTAATTTTTCCGGCTACTTCATCTAAAGTAGTGGCAATTTCAAACGGATTTCTTTTTTTGGTTCCTTTAAAGGCCATGTGTTCGATAAAGTGGGAAATGCCGGCTTCTTCTTTAGTTTCGGTGGCGGCCCCGGCACCTACTAATATTCCAATGGTAATCGCGCGCAGGTTGGTAATGGTTTCGGTTATAATTTTTAAGCCGTTATCTAATATGGTTTTTTTGGCCTGCGGATAGTTGATGGGCATCATTATTTCCTTTTCTTTTTTGATTGGCGGGGCGATTTTTTGAAGTATAATTTTCTTTTTCCTATGTATTTAATAACTATTTTCGGGACTTCTTTATCGATGGGGTCGCCTTTTTTAATAGCCGTTCTGATATCTGAAGAAGCAATGTTGATCTTTGACTCCACTACGTGAATTTTATCTTTGTTTTTCTTTAACGGCGGAAATTTGATCAGCCGATTAAAGATGCGGCGCTTGGCTTTGGGCCGGGTAAAAACAATTATTTCGCAAAAGTTAAAAAGTTCCAGAGGTTTTTTCCAGGAAAATAATTCGTTGATCGAATCCATTCCCATGATGTAAAACAGTTTGGTATTTTGACCGTACATTTGGTGCAGTCCGGAAAAAGTATCTACGGCGTACGAATATCCTTTGCGGTCCAGCTCAATTCTGGAGCAATGAAAGTCTTTAAAACGGGAGATGGCTTTTAAAACCATCTGATAGCGTGCATTTTTGGGAGCCACTTCTTCGGTTTTGTGGGGTGGGGTGCCGGAGGGGATAAATAATACTTCTTCTAAATTAAAAATCTGCTTAGCTTTTTTGGCGATCTCCAGGTGGCCGAAATGAACGGGGTTAAAAGTGCCTCCCATGATCCCTATTTTTTTCTCGCGCATGGGAAAAATTGTAGTCTTTTGCCAGCGGGGAGTCAATAGAGCAAAAAAATATTTGTAAAAAAAAATAATAAATGTGCTATGATGTGTCTTCAAAAATTTTTGAACAGAAAGAAGTTTAAAAATGCCCGGGTTGAGAAAAGTATTCAGAGGGATAAATTCAAATTCTAGATGTGTGGTTAATCCAGAAGGTAATCGTTTGACCCAAAATGAAGCGCGCCGAGCTATGCGTGATTTACAAGTTACCTATCCAGAGATTGTGCCTTCTGCTTTATCTACGGTTCCTCTTCGCGAATGTTTTGCCGCTGCCGGTACCCACGAATCGTTAACTTTATTATCCGTATTTGGACAATGGGAAAACCTGGGTGATATTGTAGAGTTGGGGGCCCATCGGACGGCGTCGCTGGGGGGCAGGCAATACGATATAGTTTTAGGGCTTGAAAACCGAGCTATTCGATCATGGGGTAGTAATGCATTGGTTTGTGAAACCAGCTGGTCTGATTTGTTTGGTAGTGATGGTGCAAGTGGGATTATTACTCAGCTAAACGCAACCAAGTGTTTAGGAGTAAGATTGCCTACCCGTAAAGAAGCAGAATGGATTGTAGACTTATTTGGAAACGATTGTGTAAGTAGGGGAATTAACATGTTTCCTACTGCAGAGCGTAATGGAAACCTCGTTTTGTATCAAAGTTTTATGCCAGGCGTAACTAGTTGGGTTCACTATCAAATTGGGCATAAAGGTTCTGGGGCGGTTTTAGTGCGGCCAGAATTGTTAACTACCGAACTTGTCCCGTCCCCTCAATTTCGTACTTGTATGAAGTTAACTCCGGAAGACCCATCGGACCCCTGGCGTGTAATTTCTGAGTAGAAATTCCAATTTCGGCCCCAAACCCAAATTCAAATCCATCCGTGAAACGCGTCGAAGCATTGGTATAGACTGCGGCGGAGTCGATATTTGCTTTAAACTTTGCGGCAGCTTTATTATCCTTAGTAATTATAGTTTCCGAATGTTTAGTTCCATATTTATTAATGTGTTCAATCGCTTCATCGACCCCGGATACCACTTTTACCGCTAAAATTAAGCTTAAAAACTCGGTTTCCCAGTCTTTTTCGGTAGCTGCCTTGGCTTCTTTAAATATTTTACAGGTTTTTTTGCAGCCTCTGATTTCTACATCCTTATCTTTAAGTTGTTTTAGAACTTCAGGTAGAAATTTGGCAGCAATAGCTTCGTCTACCAGCAAGGTTTCAATTGCATTACAGACCGAAGGACGACTACATTTGGCGTTGATCACAATATCGTTGGCCATTTTTAGGTCTGCAGATTTTTCTACATAAGCGTGGCAGTTTCCTTCGCCGGTTTCGATGGCCGGAATAGATGAAGTAGTAACTACCATTTGAATTAAGCCTTTTCCACCGCGGGGAATGACTACATCTATATATTCGCGCTGTGCTAAAAGCTCCTTAACCGCATCGCGGTTAGTATCTTCAATCAGTTCAATGGCTCCTTCAGGAATTCCGGTTTCATAGGCAGCTTCGGATATAATTTTAGCTAGTGCTTTATTAGAGTTAATCGCATCCGATCCGCCGCGCAGTATAGTGCAATTGCCGGCTTTTAGACAAAGTGAAGCGGCATCCACGGTTACATTTGGTCTCGATTCATAAATGATGCCAATTACTCCCAGCGGTACTCTAACTTTTTTGATTTTTAATCCGTTGGGAAGTTTCCATTCGGCAATAATTTCACCAATCGGATCCGGAAGTTTTTTTACAACCGCCAGTCCTTCGATCATGCCCTTAATTCTTTTGCCATCGAGGGCCAAACGATCGAGTAGGGCGCGCGACATATCCTTTTTTTCACCGGCTTCGATGTCAATTTTATTAGCGGCTAAAATATCAGAAGAATTTTTCTCAATGGCCTTAGCAATGGCATCTAGTGCCGCATTTTTTACGTTGGTGGACATGGTTCCCATCTTTATGGCGGCGGCTTTAGCGCGTTTGGCTTTGGTTATTACTTCGGAATTGGCCATTTATATAATCACCAAATTATCCCGATGAATTACTTCGGCGGAACCGGTGTAGCCTAAAATTTTAGCGATTTCGGATGATTTTTGCTTTTTGATTTTGTCGGTTTCGAGCGCACTGTAGTTAATTAGTCCTCGGGCAAACTCTTTTCCGGATTCATCTTTGATGCTGACCGAGTCGCCGGCTTTAAATTTACCTTTTACCGCTATGATTCCGGCGGCCAGCAGGCTGGTTCCCTTTTTAAGAAGTGCCATTTCGGCTCCGGGATCCACTACAATTTCTCCGGCAACCGGCAAACCGTGCGCCAGCCAGCGTTTTTTACTTTCTTTTTTTGAAGTTTGAGGGATAAAGACGGTTCCGATCTGTACGTCGGAAAGAATTTTAGCAATAATCTTTTTTTCTCTGCCGTTGGCGATGACCATTACTACTCCGGCATCTGAGCAAACTTCCGCAGCCTGTATTTTAGTAATCATGCCACCGGTACCCAGCTGGGTAGAAGGATGCTGAGCGGCATCTTCGATTTCTTTAGTAATTTTGGTGATTTCCGAAACTAAAAATGTGACACCTTCGTCAGAATTCATGTAAAAACCATCAACATTAGTTAAGTTGATTAGTAAATCGGCGCCGATTAAAGAAGCCACTAATGCGGATAAATTATCGTTATCGCCGACTTTAATTTCATCGATAGAAACCGTGTCGTTTTCGTTAACAATTGGAATAACGCCGATCTTTAGTAATTCGGCAATGGTGTTGCGGGCATTAATATATCTTTCGCGGTCGGCAATCGCATCGCGGGTTAAAAGAATTTGGGCCACGGTTAATTTGCTTTTAGCAAAAGCTTTTTCCCAGTCGCGCATTAAAATGATTTGGCCGATGGCCGCGGCAGCCTGGGTTTCGGGAATGGACTTTAATTTACCTAGTTTTCCGATTTTTTCGGCTCCGGTAACGATGGCGCCGGAAGTAACAATGACAAAGCGGTTATCCTGTTTTTGCAGAGCGGCAATTTCTTTGGCCATGCGGTTCAAATAGGTAATATCCAGGGTTCCGCCTTTGCCTTTTAACGTGCTGGTTCCAATTTTTATGACAATCGTTTTAGAATTTCCCATAGTGGATGTAATTGTAGCAGAAAGGGGTAGGGGCTTCTAGGGTAAATAAACCGGTTCGCCGCCGGTGACAACTCCAATATATCGATCAATCTTATCTTGGGATGGAGGGGAGGTCGGACCTTTAGATTCCCGCTCAAAAAAGGCAATCAGGTTAAGAATCCTATCTAATACTTGCGTAAGTGGGAGCTCATCACTGCATCGGTAATAATCTTTATGTGCCCTCAGTGTATGTAGCAGGGCTTTTACCCTGCGATCTTCATAGGGTTTTAGCTTGCCGGATTCATCGCCAAAAATTGCGGCGGCTCTGGTTCCAACGTAAGGGAAAAATTCTCTAAAAAGAGCGTGGGGTTCAACATATAAGTTGGGATATTTACCAGCATACTCACTCAAAGCCTCATAATTGTTTCTAATTCCCCTAAGCGTTGCGTTGGGAGTAAAGAAAATTAAGTCAAATGTAACGCGAGTTGGGGTGCCGGAAGCAGCTTTTAACATGCTTTCTAAATTTGTTGGGTGTTGCAATGCAGCCTTGCGGCTTCTGTATTTTTCAAACCCTTTCGGTAGCAGCATATGTAAATTAAAATTTTCTGCTCCGGTTTCAATTTCGACCTGATTTTCCGCTAAAAATATTTCCCATTCATCGCGGGCGGGGGTCCCGTCGCGCAAAGTAACGTCTAAGGCTCTGGCAAATTGATCGGGACGGGCAAACATAAAATAACTTTTTCCTCTAAGTCTACTTTCGTAGTTTATAGCTTGAAGGATAGCCCCAGCATGTTTGGGTCGGCGCACAAAATCTTGAGATAATAATTCAAAATATGAATATCCCAAACCTTCCCAGGCTAAAAGATGCTCAACCACTCTTTCGGGTGACATCTCGCCAAAAGGTTTAACGGCTCCTCCGCAAAAAGTACACCTGCCAATACAACCGCGACCAATATTTACCGCGGCTTGGTCCCAACGGGTACCCTCCGGAAAAATCGACACAAATTCGGTAGGGAGTGGGAATTGATCCAGGTCAAATGGTTGCGCAGCCTCAATCACTAAACTTCGATTTCCTCGTGGAGTTGTGAAGATGTTGGCGGATACTAAAGATGAATCAAGCTCAGGCATATTAAATCCCGACCGAACAGTTTCCCCAAATGAAACTTCTCCTTCGCCTTTAAAAAGCAGCTGTGGTTGTAGGGCATCAATTACTCCTGCCGGATTAGAAGAGGCTTCGTGTCCGCCTACGATAATTGGTAAATCTGGCCTAACATTTTTTCTTAATGCTTCGATGACTTGACGTTCGCGTCCAAGATAATCTTGGCCGAGGATGGAAGTATATGCATAGGTGCCAGTAACTAAAGCGTGCGGTCTAAATCTAGCAATTTCTAACACATCATTATAATAAGGTGTGCGTTGTCCGTCGACAATTAATACTTCAGTTCCGGGCCGAGCTTTCCTGGCAGCATGTGCCAGCGCAATCATAGCCATCGGCGGCCTGGAAAGGGATTTATGTTTTACCGGATTATAAAAAGCTAAACGTAAAGCTGTTCCCATACGTTTATCTATCGAATAAAGCGGGGGATAATTTCAGTTTAGATGAGTTTTTCTGCGGCCGCGGCTAAAAGTTCTTTTAATCCTTTTCCACTCACTGCAGAGATGAGATAAACGGGGTATTCTTTTTCAATTTGTTTTTTTACTTTTTCTAAAGCTTTTTTATCCGAGACCGCATCAATTTTATTTAATGCCACAATTTGCGGTTTCTTTAACAATTCGGGACTATATTCGCCTAACTCTTTGTTAATAGTTTTGAAATCGGCCATCGGATCTCTGCAGTCAATTGAAGCGGCATCGATTACGTGTAAAAGCACTTTAGTTCTTTCAATATGCCTTAAAAATCTATCACCTAATCCGGTTCCTTGATGAGCGCCTTCCAAAAGCCCCGGAATATCAGCGGCCACAAAACTTGCATAATCACCAACCTGGACTACGCCCAGCATGGGTTCTTTAGTAGTAAAAGGGTAGTCAGCAATTTTGGGACGGGCCTGCGAGATGTGCGAGAGCAGGGTAGATTTCCCGGCATTGGGACAACCAATAATTCCAACGTCGGCTAAAAGTTTTAATTCGAGCCTTAGTTTTTTTTCTTCTGTTTTTTTGCCGGGATTCGCCTTGCGGGGAGCCTGATTGATTGAAGATTTAAAACGCGTGTTTCCAAAACCGCCGTTGCCGCCCTCCAGCAGCCTTATTTTTGTGTCGGGCTCAACAATATCGGCAATGATTTCACCGGTTTCTATATCACGGATAATCGTTCCCCTGGGAACGGTTATGATGAGGTCTGCGCCGCTTTTGCCGTGCATGTTTTTGCCTTTGCCGGGATCTCCGTTTTCGGCACGGAAATGTTTTTGATGTCTAAAATTGATCAGCGTAGATGCCTGGGGGTTGGTTTCAAAAATGATAGCTCCGCCGTTGCCGCCATCCCCGCCATCCGGACCACCCTTGGGAATAAACTTTTCTCTGCGGAAGGAGACACACCCGTTGCCGCCGTTGCCGGCTTTTACATATATGGTGACTTCATCGTGAAACATTTAAGCTGCTTGGGGGAGAACCGATACTTTTTTCTTGCTTTTTCCTAGTCTTTCAAAGTGAACTAAACCAGAAATTTTAGCAAATAAGGTATCATCTCTGCCGCGAAGAACATTTTTTCCGGGGTGCACGCGAGTACCGCGTTGACGAATGATAACACTGCCGGCGGTAATTAATTGTCCACTGTAAGTTTTAACTCCTAAGCGTTGTCCTGCCGAATCGCGGCCGTTTCTGGTTGAACCTCCACCTTTTTTATGTGCCATGGTTTATCTCCTAAAATTAAGATTTTATCGTTTCGATCTGAACTCTGGTATAGGGTTGACGATGTCCCTTGGTGCGTCGGTATTTAATTTTGTTTTTATACTTAAAAGTAGTAACTTTGTCGCCTTTGCCGTTTTCGATGAATTTTGCAGAAACGTTAGCTCCATTTAATGTGGGAGTACCAACTTTAATGTTTTCGCCGTCGACCACTAATAAGATTTGGTCGAAAGTTACTGGTTTATCCTTTTCGGCGCCCTCCAGGGTTTCGATGTCGATAATATCGTCTTTTTCTACGCGGTACTGTTTACCGCCGGTTTCGATTACTGCATACATAATTAAGTCCTCTCAATTTCGTTGTATTTTATCCCTGTTAGTGGGGTGAAAAACTTCGTAATTATAGCGAAAAAGGGAGGTTCGCGCAAGGATAATTTCTTGCTTAAAGGGGGTGGGGGTGCTAATATTTTCGTCTATGAAAGCATTTCTCGAATGTATTCCATGTATTCTTCGTCAAGCCATACAAATTTTAAAGAGTAACGTTAAAAGCCCCCGAAAACGTGAGCAAATCATTAAGGCTATGCTCCGGTGCCTGGAAAAGATTGATGTTTTTAAGCTGACTCCTCCCGAAGCTACCAAATTTGCCCATGACGAGATGAAAAAACTGGTTGGTAAGGAAGATTTATACGCTAAAGAAAAAGACGAAAGCAATAAAGAGGCCCTCAGCCTTTATCCGCGCTTAAAAAGAATGGTGCAAAAAGCCAAAGATCCGCTCAATATGGCATTGCGCCTTTCCATTGCTGGAAATATTATCGATTATGGAGCGCATTCCGAATTTTGTGTGCATTCGGCGATCGAAAGTGTGATTGATCGCAAGTTTGCCATCGATAATTATCAGGAATTCACACGCCGATTGAGAAAAGCCAAACAAATTTTGTACGTGGGCGACAATGCCGGCGAAATTGTTTTTGATAAGCTCCTGGTTCAGGAGTTAAAAAAATATGCAGAGGTTGTTTTTGCGGTAAAAAGTAAGCCGGCCTTAAATGATGTGCTGATGAAGGACGCCAAGTTTGTGGGAATGGATAAACTTTGCAAAGTTATCAAAAGCGGCTCGGATAATGCCGGGACCATTCTTTCTCAAACCACTAAGGAATTTAAAAAAGTATATAATGCAGCTGATTTTGTAATTGCCAAAGGGCAGGGCAATCTCGAAACTTTAATTGATAACAAAAAACCGATATTTTATTTATTAATGATGAAGTGTGTGTTTTTAGGGGAAATTTACGGGGTAAAGAAGGGAGACATAATTTTAAGTTATGGAATTAAAAAGAAAACTTAGTTTATTTTTTGCGTTTGCGATAGTTTTAATTTTAGCTACAGCTTCGTTTGCGATGCTGGTAGCGGCTAAATATCCCGGATATATCGAAGATGAGGTCGGCGGAAAAATTTACCTGAAGCAGTCCCCGCAGCGGATTGTTTCATGTATGCCCAGCATCACCGAAATGTTATTTGCCATTGGTTTGGAGGATCGGGTGGTGGGAGTAACGCTCAATTGCGATTACCCGCCGGAAGCGAAGCAAAAAGAAAAAGTTGGGCGCATGACCATGAACATCGAAAAGATTTTAAGTTTGGAACCGGATTTAGTGGTCATGCTGGCGGGGGCGCAGTCGAAAGATATTATAAAATTAAAAAAACATAATCTGCCGGTGTATGTGATTAGCCCTGATATTTACGTCAGACAAGTGATGAGTTCGATTGGCAATCTGGGAAGGGTTACCGGCAATACCAAAGAAGCTGAAGCCTTGGTTAACGACATGCACGCCCGGTTAGAAAAGATAAGAGCACAGATTGGCACCGAAGAAACCAAAAGCGTGATAGTAATTGTGGGAACCAATCCGTTGATTGTGGCGGGAAGCGGCACTTTTATTGAAGATATGGTAAAAAACGCCGGTGGGAGAAATATTGCCAACCAAAATGGCATCCCCTGGCCGCAGTATAGCCTGGAAAGAATCATTATTGAGGATCCGGACGTAATTATTATCGCTAAAGGTATTGCAGAGGGTAAGAAAGGAATTTATAATGATAGACGCTGGCAATCTTTGAAAGCCGTGAAGAACGATCGGGTGCTGGTGGTGGATGCCGACTTAATTTCCAGACCGGGGCCCAGGGTAGTAGATGTAGTCGAGCAGATTGCCAAGTTTTTGCATAATATTTAATTATGAAAAGATCACAAAAAAAGAAAATTATTGCTACCGGGATCCTTTCCGTTATTTTAATTATGGTTTGTTTGCTGTCGGTTCTTTTTGGCGCGGTCTTTTTAACTCCGGATGAAATTGTAAATTCTTTATGGGGAAAATTTTCAGGCTTCTGTTCTACAAATGTTTACGTTGATATTATTATCTGGCAGATCCGTTTGCCCCGCATTATTTTATCGGCATTAGTGGGGATGATGCTGGCTATTTCCGGCACCATTTTGCAGGGGGTTTTGCGCAATCCTTTGGCAGATCCCTATATTTTAGGGGTTTCAGCGGGCGGATCGATTGGTGCAATTTTGGCGATGGCGCTGGGACTTGAATTTTGGTTTTTAGGTATATCCACGGTGCCCATTTTTGCTTTTCTGTTTGCGATTGCGGCGGTATTTATCGTGTATATGCTTTCTAATACCGGGGGAAAAACCACCCCGCAAACGCTTATTTTAGCCGGAGTTACAGTTTCGATTTTTGCTTCAGCGCTGCTCTCAATCATTATTATTATTACTGGTGACCTGCAATCAATTTACTTCTGGCTCCTGGGTAGTTTTTCGGGGTCCGATTGGGGAGCGGTGCTCGCGGTTTTACCTTATGCGCTGATCGGGTTTGGAGTGGCCTATTTTTATTCCAAAGATTTAAATGCACTGCTTTTAGGCGAAGAAACGGCTTATACTCTGGGAGTGGATGTAGAAAAAGTTCGCCGGTTTCTTTTGATAGTTGCTTCGATTTTGGCGGCGGCCACGGTGGCGGTGGCCGGCTTAATTGGTTTTGTGGGATTAATCGTTCCCCATTTTGTCAGACTGATAGTTGGACCGCACCATAAGCTTTTGATCCCGCTTTCGGCATTGACCGGAATGTTAATAGTAGTTATTGCGGATACCATTGCCCGCACCATTTTTGCGCCGATCGAAATTCCGGTGGGAATTGTAATGGCGCTGTTTGGCTGTCCTTTCTTTTTATATTTATTAAGGCGCAGGAGAACCTATATTAAATGAGCGGCATCTTACACGTTGAAAATTTAACCTGTGGTTATGACGGCAAGCCGGTCGTTAAAGACGTGAATTTTGAAGTTAAACTGGGTGATTTTGTTGCCATCGTTGGCCCTAACGGCTGCGGTAAAACTACTCTCCTGCGGGCGATTGCCGGTCTTATAGATCCGCACGCAGGCCAAATTAAAGTCAGAAAAGTCCCGATTAAAAAAATGAGCCGCAAAGAAATTGCGCGACGCATTGCTTTTATTCCTCAAATGATGGAGCCGGTGCAGGGATTTACCGTTGAAGATTTAGTTCTGATGGGCCGCACTCCGTATATGGATCGTTTTGCTTTTGAAACTGATGATGATTACGATATTTCAAAATGGGCGCTGGAAGAACTTAAAATCGAGGAAATGGCGCACATTCCGGTCACTCAGCTGTCGGGTGGTGAGTTTCAAAGAGTAGCGATTGCCCGAGCTTTAGCCCAGGAACCGCAGGTGCTTTTGTTGGATGAGCCCACTTCCCACCTGGATTTAAGATTTCAGATTAAGATTTTGCGATTGCTCAGAAAAATCAGAAGAACCCGCAGTATCATTGCTACTTTTCATGATTTAACCTTGGCTTCAAAGTTTTGCCAGAAGATGGTTCTAATTAAAAACGGCGAAATGATTGCGGCGGGCAAACCCCACGATGTTTTAACTAAAGAAAATATCTGGAAAGCTTTCCGTATTAAGGCCGAAGTAAAAACTAACCCGCGTAATAAACGTTCGCGTTATATAATGATTCCTTAAATAATTTTCTGACCACATCTACAAAACAAATTTCAGTATCATAGTGTCCGGCTTCGATCAGGTTTATTCCATAATCCATTGCGAGAAGTCTGGCGTGATGGTTTAGTTCTCCGGTGACAAAGGTATCGGCTCCAGAATTAATTACATTTTCGATAACCCCTCTACCGCTGCCGCTTGAAACCGCCACTTTTTTTACCTGACCCTTGCCGTGAGGAACAATTAGTTCGGGTTTTAGTTTTTTGGTAACTAAATTACAGAAAGACTGAAAGCTCATTTTGTTTTTTAACATTCCAACGCGGCCGATCCCGATTACTCTGCCCTGATTTAGTAAAGGATAAATATCATAAGCCGGTTCCTCATAAGGATGTGCTTTCAATAAGGCAGATACAACTGCTAATAACTTGCTTTCCGGAATTATGGTTTCCAGTCGCGCTTCACCCACGCGATTAAGCTGTCCTTTTTTCCCGCTTTTCGGATGAGTTTTTTTGCCGGCGTAGAAAGTGCCGATGCCGTGCGATAAAAATGTGCAGTCAGAATAATTTCCGATATTGCCGGCGCCCGCTGAGCAGATCGCGTAGCGCACTTTTTCCAGTGCAGCTTGAGGGACAAAAGTAACCAGTTTAAATAACTTTTCTATATATGTGGGTTGTAAAATTTGAATATTGGTTAGCTCCAGAGTTTTGCATAAATAATCATTTAATCCGCCGTGGGCAATATCATAATTAGTATGCATCGCAATGATAGTGCTATCTTTTTTGATCGCTGGTTTTAATATTTCCCATAGGGGACCGCTGGCTTGAAGCCCCTTATCTGAGGTTTTAATGGGGTGGTGGCTGACGATTAAATTAGCTTTTTTAGCGATCGCCTGTTTAATGGTAGCCTTTGATACGTCAACACATACTAAAATGCCTTTAGTTTTATCATTTAATGAACCGAGCTGCAGTCCGCAATTATCGCCTGGTAAGGCTAACTTCAGCGGGGCAAAATTTTCTAAAATTCTAAATACTTCTTTGTGCTGCATTTGGAAATTATAGCATAAGTAATCGCGTAATTTTACCATTGATCACCGGCACGATTCCTTCTCCCGAAAAAGTTAAAAAACATTCATCCGCATTTTTTAAGTCTTTTAATTTAATTTTCTTTTCCTGTACTTTAATTTTAAGTTTGCGAGCTAGTTTCATGATGAATTGACGAGTAACGCCGGGGAGGATGGGAAGAGACAGGGGAGGGGTGATAAGAATTCCGTTTTTTACTATGAAGATATTACTGACCGTACCTTCTAAAACATAACCCTGCGGATCAATTAAAATGGTTTCGTCGGCACCTTTCTTTTCTGCTTCGGTCTTAGCCAGAATATTATTTAAATAGTCTAATGATTTTATAGTGCTGGAATGAGTGGTGGTTTTTGTGATAATTTTCCAGTTGGATTTTTTTGGAGATCGTTTTAGCTTTTCGATAATGATAATGACATTCGCTTTTCCTTTTACATTTTTAGTGCTTAACCCATGAGATTTTGCTTCTCCTCTGGTAACGATGATTTTTATGTAAGCTTCTTTAAATTTGTTTATTTTGATGAGTCGCGCAATATTATTTTTGATCTTTAGCTTGGAATAGGGGATTTTGATTTTTAAAAGTCTTGCGCTTTTAAATAGACGTGCAAGATGTTCGTCTAAAAGAAAAGGTTTGCAGTTATATGTGCGTAAAGATTCAAATAAACCATCACCATACAGAAATCCCCGGTCAAAAATCGAAATTTCAGCGTTCCTCGAATCAATAATCTTTCCATTAATGAAAACTTTACTCATTTAATGCCTCCACCATGGCCCCGGCTTTATGCAGGGTTTCATAATATTCTTTTTCCGGGTCAGAGTCAGCAACAATTCCTGCGCCAACCTGAATATATGCTTTTTTATCTTTCATCAGTATGGTTCGGATAATAATATTGAAGTCCATAGTGCCATCCGGAAGAATATATCCAATGGATCCGGTGTAAATGCCGCGTTTAACTGGCTCTAGTTCTTCAATAATTTCCATTGATCTGATTTTTGGGCATCCGGTGATGGTCCCCCCGGGAAACATGGCTTGGATTAAGTCGAATTGATCTTTATCTTTACTTAATTTGCCGATTACATTCGAAACAATGTGAATCACGTGTGAATATTTTTCGATGATCATTTGTTCGTTAACTTTTACACTGCCGTATTCACAAACGCGTCCCAAATCATTTCTTTCGAGATCAACTAACATGATATGTTCGGCTCTTTCTTTGGGGTTCAGCAAAAGTTCGTTGTCGGTAGCGCTGGCTGGGCGGGTGCCGGCAATTGGTCGAGTTTGTGCCAAGCCGTTTTCTAGTTTAATTAGTCTTTCGGGTGAACAACTTACGATTTGGAAATCTCCAAAATTAAAGTAAGAGGCAAAAGGGGAGGGATTAATTTCTCGAAGTCGTTTATATATTTCAAGAGGGGGATCTTTGGTGTCAAATTCCAGCCGTTGCGAAAGATTGGCTTGATAAATATCGCCGTCTTTAATATATTGTTTAGCTTTTATTACAATATTTTCAAATTCTGCTTTGGATAAGTTTGATTTTAGGTTGTTTTCTTTGCGTGAGGATGATAAACGCGATGGTTCAGTTGCGTCATGAAGGATAATTTCTAGTTTCCGCGGTGCGATGAAATAAATGATTGGCAGATTTAGATCATCTTTAGCGTAATGAGGCAGCTTTTCTAGATGCCAGGCCGCATCGTAGCTAATATAACCGAAAATCCCTTTAAATTCGGGATGATTTTTATGTTTATTGAACTGTTCTTTTAATATATCAAAAGGATTATCATTTGGGCCAGCAGAGATTACAAAAAGTGGATCCCATCCGATAAATGATTGGCCAATATTATTGGCGCTGTCCAAAATGAACGAACCAAATTCATTATGGATCTTTTCAAATGTTTTCATAGATGACAAATTGTTCATGATTTTAAACCGGGTTGCGAAGTCTGGATGGCGCTAAGTCCGCCTAGGGCATTACTTCGAGGATAAAAAAATGGGCGACATAGGATTCGAACCTATGGCCTCATCCTTGTAAGGGATGCACTCTACCGCTGAGTTAGTCGCCCATTTTTCTTGGAATATTATATCACATGGGCGGTATAGGGTTCGAACCTGTCGCCCCGATTTCATCGTGGCTCCATGAGGGGCATTGCCCCTCATCGCTCACTTCGTTCGCTGCTCCCCAAGACAAAGGGGGTGAACCCCCTTTGAAACCCCCAAGGTTCGAACCCTCAGAGATTGTTTTATTATAAAAAAAATGGGCGGCACAGGGTTCGAACCTATGGCTCCTTCCGTGTGAGGGAAGTACTCTACCGCTGAGTTAGCCGCCCAAGTTTTGACATGCAAGTATAACATTTTTTACTTCCCTCACACGGTGAAAAATTAACTAGGCTCCTTCCGTGTGAGGCGAGGTCTTTGTGTCTTTACATTAAGTAATATGACAATGCGTGAGCAAGACGCAAAGGCCGAGAGAGTACTCTACCACTGAGTTAACCGCCCGTGAGGGGACAATTTTAACATATTTTATTGAAATTTTTATGAGTTTATATCGATAAGTAACTATCATGGCAACTGTAGATTTAACTAGAAGATTAATGCCCACCAGATTTGCTAAGCGGCTTAATGTACAACAAACTCGCAATCCGCGCGACCTGGTAGCACAGGGTCAGCGGGTAGGAATTTCTTGGAGAGGGGAAGCTGCGCCGCGCTTTATTGAACAAAGAATTAAAAAAATGGTGGCGGATGGCCAGCTATATTCGAGTTTAGTTAATGCATTATTAGGTTGGCAGGCTCCGGCGGAAATCGAGTTTTTAAATATCGAACATTGTCGGCAACTAGCGGATACTCTTCTTTTTGCAAGGCCTCAAGATAGACTTAGCGCCGAAAGAGACATGCTTAGAACGCTTGAGGGGCGGTGGGGTGCAGCATTTAGTGCGGCAGAGAAAAAGGGAGTTTATGAGCACGTAATTAAATTGCGGGCGGTTCTGGGCCAGGCCTTTAAATGCGACAGTGTAGGCGAAGAAAGAGATGTTGATTATTTGCTGCCGGGAGATAAATTGTCGCCAGCGGTTGGAATAGATCACGATGGAATCGTTTATATCAGGTTAGTAATCAACGGAATGGGAAAACAACGCAAACTACATTCTCAGCCAAAACTTTTACAGAAAGCGCGACAAATTGCTGAACAACATGAAGATTTGCATGCCCGGCGAGAAGCAATATGGCAGCATATTTGTTCACATAATAAAGCCTTAAATATGGTGATTACCGCAAAATTTACCCAAAAACTTCAGGGTCAAGTGCCGGCATCTCCATTGAGAAGTATTTTAGAAACCCATCTGATGGAATTAAATGCAGTAGTAGCAATGTTAGCCTTTCAGGAAGTTGGTATGCCGGTAAGCATGGTGCGGGGAGAAAGTGCCAAAATTATTTCGGCCGGAGAGATTAATGGTAAAAAAAGAAATAATAAGATCGGTATAGATTCTAAAAAGATTAGAGACCGGATTTGGCTTGAATTTGAAGCCGAAGGCGGGAAAACCTATATTGCCGATTTATCCAAGGGAAAACTTATCGAAAAACCGGAAAATGCTGAAATGCATGCCAAATTATTTAATTTTGATACTTTATGCTCTGGTGGGGTGGTGTTAGAGGATGCGGGAAGGGTTTATTTTTATAATAAATATTTCCGTAATCGTATATTTAGGCCGATGTCCTATTTAACCGAAGATGCGGTTGAGGTGATTAGTAAACAAACTGCAGAAAACGTAAATGAAGAATCTTTTACTCTCGAAGAGATTGCAGCCTCAAGAGAATCGGTGTCGGAAGCAATGTTTGGAAGAACCGAAATGGTAATGCATGAAAAAAATGACGATACTGCTCTTTTGGCCTTTGATGGTGAGACACTGGTTGCCGGGGTTGGAGATGGGGTGGGAGGACATCGACATGGCTATAAAGCATCTCAGACTGCTATGCAGGCGGTAAGTAAAGCATTTGCGGATGGAGCGGATGCTGCCCGTCAACTGCAGAGCGCCCACTTCGCAGTCTGGGAATATAATTTATTGCGTTACCGGGGGCCAGATAAAATGCCTGCCACTACCGCAGTAATTTTAAATCATGATATTTCTACTGGAAATACAAAAGTTGCCCACGCGGGAGATTCCCGTGCTTATTGGTTTATGGAGAATGATTTTCATCTTTTGACCCTTGATCATAATGAGTATGAAGTGGAAAAAACTATCAGAGGTTTAGATGGCAATAACCCAATTCATTTACCATTGCGGTTGGGCACAGATAATGTTTATATTTTAGATGCAGCTATCGCAGCTGAATACTATGCTTTTATCAATGATGCGCCGGATTCAATACAATACGCTATTGCCCGGGATTTATCTTGGGTTCCTCCAGTTGAACCAACCCAAACTTTTGAGTTAACCGTTTCGGAAAAAAGTATATTTCGCCTAACCTCTGACGGAATCAATGTATTAGGATGCGATCAACACATTATTGAAGGCGAAGAAAGGGCGCACACCAGGGTTATTGAATTATTTAGACGGCTTTGGAGTGATACCAATTGGGCCATGAAGGATAATGCGACCATTGTTGAAATTAATGTTGAAAAACTAAGAGGGCTATTTCCCTTCCTTAGCTAAAAATAACGTCTGCGTTGGATAAGCAAACTCAATGCCTTTTTCTTTAAACTTTTCTTTTATTTTTTGATTGATTTCTTGTTGAATATCCATGTAGAGGTTGTAATCATTGCCGTCAATGTAATAAACGTTTTCGATATCCAAGCTGAAGTTGCCAAAATTAATAAAATGAGAGCGATCAAAAGTTGTTTTATCTACCCCGTTAATAATTTCTTTGATCATTTGAGGGATAATTTTAATTTGTGCTGAAGTGGTTTGATAGGTAACGCCTACTTTAAATACGACCCTTCTTTTTTGCATGCGCTTGTAGTTTCGGACGCGGCTGTTAGTTAAGTCGGAATTTGAAAAAATAATTTGTTCTCCGCCCAAGCTGCGAATGCGGGTGGTTTTAATTCCAATGTGTTCCACCACGCCCAGATAATCACCCACGATAATAAAATCGCCAACTTTAAATGGTTTATCTAGAAATATGGCAAAGGATGAAAAGAGGTCGCCTAAAATAGCTTGTGCGGCTAAGGCCACGGCAACGCCGCCGATGCCTAAGCCGGCCACCACTGCGGTTATGTTTATTCCTAGGTTATCTAATACAAAAAGGGTTGCTGCCGCCCAGAGTGCCCATTTGAAAATCAACAGGATATTTTCAGAAGCAACTTCGGCGCTGGCATCCGCTTCTCCCTGCAGATAGAATTTTTTCAATGCGTAACCAATAATATCTTGAATTAACTTGATCGCTTTAAAGGTGAGAACAATAATCAGGGCAAAGGTAATAACTTTATCGACCACGATATCTAAGACTAACGGGCGGGTAGCTAAATAAAGGGATACCATTAAATAAATCGGGCCGTTGACTTTAATTAACAGGTTGATGGTAAAATCATCAAAATCATTAGCGGTTTTCTGGGAAAGTTTTCTTAAGCTGGCTAGTATAAATCGTTTAATGATCCATAAACCTAAGAATATGACAATAAAAGTGATTACAGCAACCGCATAATCGCCCAGCGTATTGGACAAAAACTCTTTTTGTAAAATCCCGTTAAATAAATCGTTTAGCATGTTTATCTCCTTTTAAGCTTTTACTAAAGCGGCCTTGATGTATTGGGGTAAATTATCCATCCCTTTGTCCGCAATTTCCTGGATAATCGGAGCAGTTTGACTGCTGTATATTTCGGATATTCTTTTAGGATCTAAACCTGGCCAGCCCCAGCATGCGGTATGAATAACTCCGTCCATCACGTATGAAATATTATCCAGTGAAGTAGGGCGGATGGTTTCAATCGGTGATTGTCCGGCCGGATTTGAAACAATATCAACAATGATCGCTCCCGGATTTAGTAATTTAAGCATTTCTTTTTTGACTAAAATTACTTTCCCTCTTAATTTATGGGGCCAGCGGAGCGCATTTACTAAAATGTCGGTACCCGGAAGGTGCTTTTTCATTTCATAAATGTCTTTTTTGTTTAAAATAATTACTCTGGCAAGTTTGCGGGCGGCACACTGGATTGCGCCGCAGGCAACATTGCCGTACCCCATAATTTTAACTACCGCTTTTTCCGGGTTTTTGCCCCAAAGTTCAATCCCTTTTTGCATGGCGAGGTAGCCGGTTTGGTGCAGTGCTTCAATTTTGCGTTTGCCCAGCGCATCTTTAATTTCTGCCATGGCGAGGGAGTTAATTTTATATTTCTTTAGCAGTCTGGTGAGGGTGGGGTTGCCCTTGAGATGGAGCATGGACATCAGGGCGGTGCCGGGACGCATTAATTTTAATTCATCCTCGTTGGGTTCTTTTATTCTTATTACCAGATCACCTTGGTAAATCTGTTCTTTGCTTCCGATTTTTGCGCCGGCTTTTTCGTATTCTTTATCTTTTACGCCGATGCCTGCGCCCGCGCCTTTTTCCACCCAAACTTCGTATTTAGCTGCAATTGCCTTAAGTTCCGGCGGCAGCAGGATTACTCTTTTTTCCTGGGGTCGATTTTCGGCGGCAATGCCGATTTTTATTTTTTTATACGTCATGATATTGATAAATTTTATCCTCGAAATTTTTAAAGGAATAGAGTTTGCCTTTTTTGCTTTTAACGTAATTGGGGCACAAAGGTGTTTTTCCGCCGCCGTTTTCGAGGTCGATGATTAGTTTGGGAATTGCCAGACCGGATGTATGGCCAATTAAAGCGCGCATGATTTTAATCGCTTTTTTAATCGGAACCCTGAAATGATAAGTGCCCTGAACGGCATCCGCTATATATATGTAATATGGCCTGACCCGGATTTTCAAGAGCTCCTGGCCTAGTTTTTTTAACGTTTTGGCGCTATCGTTTACTCCTTTTAGTAAAACGGACTGGTTGCCCAATACGACACCAGCTTCGGCCAGCAGGGCACACGCCTTTTTGGCGGCTTTGGTGATTTCGCGGGGGTGGTTAAAATGGGTTAAAAGATAGATGGGATCGTATTTCTTTAAAATTTTAATTAATTTGGGAGTGATCCTTTGGGGCAGGGTACAGGGGACCCGGGAATCAATCCGGATAATTTCTACGTGATCAATCTGGCTAATCGCTTTTAGATATTTTTCGATGGTTTTATCATCGTTTAGCAGTGGATCACCACCGGAAATAATGACGTCTCTAATCTGCTTGTGATTTTTAATATACCTCATGGCGGTTTTAAAATCTTTGTCACACAAAGTAGTATAACGTTTACCTACTTTTCTTTTGCGGGTGCAAAACCGGCAGTAAGTTGCGCATACATTTGATGCATAAACTAAAATGCGGTCGGGGTAGCGGTGGATCAGTCCGGGGACGGGGCTGTGGGATTTTTCGTGGAGAGGATCGGCTTGTCCTCTTCGATCATTAATCTCGTTTGGGTTGGGGACCGTTTGTTTCCAGATCGGATCGCCCGGAGTTTTGATGAGGCTTAAATAATAGGGGCTAATCCGCATAGGATACTTTTTAGTAACTTTACCTAATTGTTTTTCGTTTATCCCTAAACGTTTTTTCAGCCCTTTAATGTCGGTGACACTATGTTCTAATAATTCTTTCCACTTTTCCATAATATATTTCCAATCACTTAATCGCTTAATTGCTTAGTTGCCTATTACTTCCCGTGCTTCCGCAACGTTTATAAATTTACCATAGATTCTTAAAATTAAAAGCCCCAGTTTTATTTTTAAGAGCTTTAGGGGTTGACTAAATTCATAAGTATGTGCCAAAACCGAGACGACGATGTTTTCGGTAGCCTGTTTTTTTAGATTGCGCGCGATTTGCCAGATTTTCCACAGAGAAGATTTTTCGAAATTGAGAAAATTACCATTGGCGGATCCGACCGGGATTTCAAAGACTTTACTATCACCGGAACGACGATGATCTTTATAGTTTAAACGGTAATAATTGGTAGGGGCATTTCGCCAATCAGATACTAGTTTATCTCCGTGCATTAGGTATCGTCCCGGTTCACACGAAAAATCTATAAAAATTTCATTTTCTTCAAGTATTGGAATCAGCTTAGGGCTAAAAGTCATAAACCCGCCACGGTAAGATTTTGGCGAAAGGCCATTGGATTTAAGCCCTTGGGCAAGATCCGTGATTGCTTTTCTCATGCGATCTGCCTGGTTATAATAGTATTTAAGATAAGGATCTTCTTCGTGGCAGTGGACGCCAATGTTTCCGCCGTTTTGCTCAATTTGTTTCCAGAGAGTGATAAATTGTGGTTTAGAAAAGTATTCTTTAGCGCGGGGAGAAGCGTGGACAAAATGGATAAATCTTCCGTTCAATAAGCTTTTAGCCAAATGAATTTCGCGCTCAATCAAATTCGCTAACGTGTTTTCATTTGGTTTTCTTTTTTCTTCGGAGAGATTGCGATTGAAGTATGCTTTCCAATCTCCGTCAACGGTGAAGATGAAATGTAAACTCATTATGCTAATTTAAGGCATTTCGGGGAGTTTTGCAAGAAAAACCCGGTTAAAAATTGAAATTTTTGAGCAATATTGACGACAAAGATGTGTAGTACTATATAATTTCGGAGAAAAAATTGTTATGAAATCCTTAACCTTAGCTCCGTTTGCGGCTTTGCGTGCTTTTCATCGTGACACCAGGTCAAAACTGGTTGCGGTTGCTAACCATAGCCGCAGGGCAAAAACCCCAAGGATCCGGGCGCAATATACATTTTGGTCCCACAGTTATCCTCGTTTTGCAGACGTGGTGATAATTACTGCCAGAGCCATGGATTTAAATATCGAAAAATGCAGTTATCAAAAGGTTGATCAGACTGAACACAGCTTGGGTCCACTAAAGCTGATCGTCGAAGGTCACCGTGCATCGGTTTATAATATGAGTGCCTTTTTAATTAATAATTCTCCTTTTTGGTTATACGCTTTTGAAGGAGCGGAGGGAGAGGGGCTCAATAATCTTGGCATCATGGGTGGCATTGATCCGACTAGTACCCAATTTGCAGTAAACAACTTCCTCCCGGTAGTTAAAGGTTGGCGCAAAGGCATTGATTTAGCTAACCGCAGCGTTGTTGATGGGGTATTAAACATTGCTTTGTCAGGATCGGTTGGGGTACTAGGCGAACCAGTCATGCATGACGGACAGAAAGTTATTCTTCAGGATCCCATGATTCCAAATTTTCTTAGTTACCTTACCCGTCAACCGCAAATTCCATTGAAGCATCATGGCCAACATACCGGACATCTTGTTACCGGCCTATTTCCTTTTAATGCCTTTTGCCCAATCTCATCTGAAACCTGGGGCTTTACCCCTGCGATTATCGAATTGCAGAGCCGGTAACTCTCAACTTGTCTTTTTGTTCAGCGGTTGGTAATATACCTGCAAAATGGTAGATCATGAATTATTAAAATTACCCAAACGCGCCCGCTTTTCTCACGTTTTAAGAAATAAAAACTTTCTGTTTCTGTGGCTTGATCAATTGATGTCCCAGCTGGCTGATCGTTTTTTGCTTTACGTTTTGTTGATTTTAGCTTATCAGGCTACCCAAAGTAACTTAGGGGTTTCAATTCCCATGCTGGCTTTTGGTTTTTCGGCGGTTATTTTTGGCCCGAGTGCAGGGGTTTTTGTAGACCGCTGGAACAAAAAATTAGTGATGATTGTTTCCAACCTGCTGCGGGGTCTTTTGATATTACTGATTATTCCATTTATCAGCCAAAGCCTGGCCATTGTTTTTTTGATTAGCTTTTTAATTTTTTCAGTGTCCCAGTTTTTTGCTCCAGCCGAAACTTCAAGTATTCCGATCCTGGTAGAAAAGCGCGATCTGATCGCGGCCAACTCGCTTTTTATGATGAGTCTGATGGCGGCATCAATTATCGGGATTGGCATGGCGGCCCCGTTAACTAATTTTTTGGGAATTAAAATGGTGTTGATAATTGCTGCTGCTTTACACCTTCTCTCGACCCTGGCCACATTTATGGTTTCGCTAAAGCACAGTAAAAAGGAAGCCCGGGTCAGCCTGATAAGTCTGCTTAAAGAATTACTGGCTGGTTTTGAGTTTATTAGAAGAAAACCATCGATTCAGGGGTCACTAATAAAAATGTTTTTCTCAACCGCGGTGCTGGCGGTAGTGTGTATGCTGGCGGTTAGTTTTTCCGAAAAAATCCTCAAAATTGGTGCGGCCAACTTCGGTTATTTAGTATTTTCGGCTGGGGCTGGAATGGTGGTGGGGGGGCTCTTCCTGGGACGATTCAGTCATCATTTTAAGAAAAACAATCTGGTCCACGGTGGTTTTCTTTTGTCGGGAATAAGCTTACTGGTCCTTAGTTATGTGCAAAATGTTTGGATGGTATTAGGGGCCATCTTCTTTTTAGGGATGGGTAATGCCTTTATTGTTTCACCGCTGCAAACTATTTTGCACGAAAAAGTTCCCCGGGTAATTCGCGGCCGCGTTTTTGGCGTGCAAAATATGTTTATTAATTCGGCCTTTACTTTTCCGGTGGTTATTATGGGTGAAGCCGCCGACTTAATCGGATTACACGTGATTATTATTTTACTGGGGATATTGGTTTTAGGCGGTGTGATTTTGGATATGGTGGTCTCCCGGCTTTTAAATCCAGGCAAACCATAGCCCCGCGATTAAAACTACTAAGGTTAAAAAGATCCACAAAAGATGGGTATTTAAACTTCGAGTATGGATACGGTTTAATTCTTCAAAACTTCGGTTAATAAATTGAGCGGCCGACACACACATCCGATCTAAGCTTAAATAATTCATAAATGACGGCGCCTGTTTTTCCTTCTCTGTTTTTAAAAATCCGGTTTTTAAGCCTAAAATATAAATACTGGTTCCTAAAAAGACAGTCAGCAGGGTGTCGATCAATGTTCTCATATTCCAAAAATCAAAAATGATAATGTGTTTGATCGCGGGAGCAATCAAAGTGCTGATAATTGGTGCGGAGAAAATTCCAATCCCCAAACAGGCGCCGGCCAGCACTATCGTGGGAAATAACATGAAGATCGGCGCATCTTTTATGTTTTTTAGTGTTTTCGGCAGCTCTCCTAAAAAGGCAAAGCGGAATATTTTTAAAAACGAAGCAAAGGTTCCGGCCGCCGTAAAAATAATCGCCAGTTTTAACCATAAATTATTATAAACACTGGCCGAAAGCATAGCCTTGCTGGCAAAACCATTAAAGGGCGGGATCCCGGCAATGGCTAAAGCTCCAACCGTAAAAGTAATAAAGGTAATGGGCATTACTTTACCTAAGCCTCCTAAGTCATGGAGTTCGCGTTTTTGGGTGACATAGATGATTGATCCGATGCATAAAAAGAGTAATGCTTTGAAAACGGCGTGATTTAAAACATGAAAAAGTCCGCCGGCTAGGCCAATTTCGCTGCCGATGCCGATTCCCAATAAAATGTATCCCATTTGGCTAATGCTGTGGTAAGCCAAAAGTTTTTTTAGATTGGTTTGTAGAAGTGCCAGGATTACCCCAAAAAGCATCGAGGCCACACCCACCGTGATTAAGCTTAGGTTCCAGCTCAGCAGCCCTAATATAAAAAGCATTCTGATAATTCCGTAAGCACCGATTTTTATGGTTACTCCGGAAAGCAGTGCCGAGATGGGGGAGGGAGCTGCCGGATGAGCATCGGGCAGCCAAATGTGAAAGGGGACTGCTCCGATTTTAATTAAGCAACCAATGGAAAACAAACTAAAAAAGATAGCAATTTGCTGTGAGGTTAGGGTAGGCGCTACTTGTTTGATAATACTTAAATCAAAAGTGCCAGTGTAGTTATATAAAAGTAGTCCTGAGGTTAACACAAACAAGCCGCCGATTAACATACAAAGAATATATTTATAGCCTGCTCGAAAAGAAGTTTCCACGCCGTTGTGGATGATCAAAAAGTAGGTACCCGCTGACATCATTTCTAGAAAAATATAAAAAGTTAAAAGATCTTTGGCAAATACGGTTCCGAATAGGGCCAAAACCGTAATTGATAAAGCCAAATAATAGTAAACAAATTTAAATTTAATATGCGCAAAAGAATAAATGAAAACTAGGAATGCGATCGAGCCGATGATAATGGCCATTAATAAACTTAAACTATCAATTGGCCAAAAAGGGATTTGAAAAATCATTGCAGTACCACCTTTGCTGCCAGGGTAACCATATTACGTAAAAGATCCGGGAACAGGCCGATGACTAAACAAGCTAATACCAGCACGTAAACGGTAACGTGTTCAAAGCGTCCCACCGGACGTGGGGTAAAATCACGATTGGTTACAAACTCATCCTTAGCAAAAAAGGATTGAATCACTTTAAAATAATAAGCAGCACTTAAAAGGATCCCGAAAAATAAAATTACTGCGACCCAGTATTTTTGAGTCTGAATGGTTGCGGTAATGATTAAAAGTTTACTGACAAAACCATTAAATGGAGGAATGCCGATTACTGCCAGGGATAATAAGATAAAGGCAATGGTCATGCTCAGCATGGCCTTAGAAACACCCCTTAATTGACTGATTTTCCAGAAACCGGTTTGCGAAACAATTATTCCGGCACAGAAGAAAAGCCCGGTTTTAATGATGGAATGATTTAAAATGTGAAATAACGCTCCGGTTAATCCTAATTCGGTTCCGATACCAATTCCGACTAAGATAAATCCAATTTGATTGATGCTTGAATAAGCCAGTAGTTTTTTTACTTCGTTTTGCGCCAAAGCCATGCCGGCTCCTAATAATAAAGTTGCCAGACCTAAATAAAGTAAAACCGTTTCAATGCTCAGCATGAATAAGGTTGCTCCCCAAAACAAAAAGAAAATGCGCAGCATCGCATAAAGCCCGGCCTTCAGAATTAAGCCCGAAAGTAAACCCGATACCGGGGTGGGGGCCTGGGAGTGGGCTTCGGGGATCCAGGTGTGCATGGGAAACATCCCGCATTTAATTCCAAAAGCAACCAGCATTAATGAAAAAATTACGATAACAATTTTAGGATCGGCTTGATAAATGGTGGGCATTTGATGAGCAATACTATCCATGTTTAAGGTTCCGGTGAGGCCGTACAAAATGGCAATCGCCAATAAAAATAAAACCCAGGATGATTCGGCCATGATTAAGTACTTGAAACTAGCTTTAATCGTGCGGGGTTTATGTTTATAAGAAATTAAAACGTAAGAGGCTACCGCTACAATTTCAAAAAACACGTATAAGTTAAAAATATCACGCGTTAAAACGATACCTAGGATTCCAGATAGAGCAATTAATAAAAGCGAATAGTAACGACGAGCAAAGATATAGATTCCTAGCGAGTAGGTAGTAATGGCTAGTCCGATTCCCAGGGTTAATGCGGCAAAAAAGAAGCTTAAACCGTCAACTTGTAGACTGATTCCAAGCGGGGCTCTCCATCCGCCCAGATTATAGGTGATTTTTTCTCCTGAAAGAATGCTGCTGCCCATGCTCAATAAGAGCAGCAGCGATAGCAAAAGACAAATAAAAGCCACCAACTCGGCGCCTCTTTTTATTTTGGTATATTTAGTTAAGTGGGTTAAAAAAGCCCCGAATAATGGTATCGTAATAATCAGTATGGGCGCATGATTCATTTTTCTATCAGCCTTTTGGTGTTAATCGTTGAGTGTTCTTTATAAATTTTTATCGCTAGTGCTAATCCTAAAGATGTAATCACTAGTCCAATGACAATCGAAGTTAGCATTAAGGCCTGTGGCAGGGGGTCCACCATTAGCTGGTCTCCGTTTTCCACGATGGCGGCCTGGGCTCCACTGCGGTACCCTAAGCTGATAAAAAATAAAATTACCGAAGAATTCATGATATATAAGCACATCACCATTTTGATTAAATTTCTTTTGGTTAAAATGCCATAGATACCAATTAATATAGTAATAATCCCGATAGTAAGACCGTTAATAATTGTCATTCCTTACTCCCGTAATTAATCATGCGGTAAAAAACTACCGCAATGCCAGTGCCCACCATAAAACCAATGGTTAAGTTTAATAAAAGCATTTGTCCCGCACTGGGTACGGTGCCGACTGCACCTTTGGGTAACCAGTCAGATAAAAAGTAAGAACCGGCTAAGATCCCTCCAAAGCCAATGACGATAAAAGTTACCATCCCCAGGTTTTTTATAAAGGATAATAAATTTTCACGAAATCTTTTTTCGGTTAGGGCTACGCCTTCAACTAAACCCAAAAGAATGATAGCTGATCCAAAAATTACCCCACCCTGAAAACCGCCGCCGGGAGAAAGATGGCCGTGAGAAATTAAATAACAGCCGTAGAGCAGCATAAAGGGAAATAATTTTCGAGTGATAATTAATACTACTTGTGAGATTTGTTTCATGGTTAATCGGTTCCTTCCCGATAATCTTTTCTCAGCAACATAAATACGCCGAGGGCCGCCACAAAAAAGACCACGGCTTCTCCTAACGTGTCGTAAGCCCGGTAATTTAAGTAGATTGCAGTTACCAGGTTAAGTGCTCCGGTCTCGGCAACTCCTGATTCCACGTGTAGTTTTGATATTTTGGGGGTCGGTTGACCATAGATGAGGTGCTCTTTGCCGGTAAAGAGACCCTGCATGATAAAAAATGCTAATATGATTAAGATAATTATCGCCAGAATGCGGTTCATTCTTCAATCCTCCTGGTTTTACTAATGGCTACTACAAATAAAACCGTGGAGACCCCGGCCCCAATGGCGGCTTCCGCCATCGCCGCATCCAGTGCGTGCAAACGGAAAAATAAAAAGGAAAGCACTAAGCTGTAGGCGGCCAAAACGATTGCGGCATTCAGTAAATCTTTCATGAAAATGACTACGATTGCACAAATTACTAATATAATTAGAAAAATTTCAGTCATTTGTTCTTTTTCTCCCAGGGAATGATTCCGGATTCCATGGCTCCCCGCGCGATGGCATGGGTAGCTACTGGACTGGTAATTAAGATAAAAAGCGTAATCAATATGATGCGCTGTGAATTAAAAGAAAAACCGGAATAAAAAATCAATCCGATAAAAATTGAAAGGATTCCGGCGGTCCCGGCCTTGCCGGCGGGGTGGAGGCGGGTGTACAGGTCTGGAAATCTTAAAATTCCTAATGCGCCAAAAATCATAAAGAAAAGGCCAATGCCGAAAAATAAATAAGCAATGATTATCATTTATGCAGCTCCCTGCCGGTTAGGTATTTTGAAATAGCAATCACGGATATGTAACCCAAAATTGCGTAAACCAGGGCAACGTCAAAATAAACGTGCCGGTTATAGTAAACGGCCAGGGTTGCAATGATGGCCGTGATTTTAAAAATCATTAAATTTACCGCCAGTAGACGATCGTAATGAGTGGGGCCCAGGATGACTCTAATTAAGCATAAAAGAGAGGTAATTGATAAAGTATAAACAATAATCAAGAAAGGATTCAATTAAACACTCCCCCTAGTTCTTTTTCGAAACTGCCTTTAATCATTTTTGCCGCGTGATGCGGCTTTTTGGTTTTTAGGTGCAGCCAGTGAACGGTCAGCAGATCGCCTTCCATATCAACCGTAACCGTTCCCGGAGTTAGGGTAATCGAATTAGCTAAAAGCACTCGCGCAAACTCAGATTTTAAGTGAGTGCGAATGACAATGATACCCGGTTTAATATTCATGGTGATCACGCTGTAAACCACATTAATGCTGCCAATGTATATTTCCCTAAAAAGTACTAATACATAAGCAATGAATGAAAAAACCTTAGTAAATATATCTTTACTATGAAACTTATCTTTACCCTCGATGAAAAAGTCGTAGGTTAGGGTAGAGATGATAAAGGAAAAGACGGCGCCCAATAAAATCGAGAAAGGATCTAAACTGAGGGTAAACAATAACCAAAAAATCATGAGAAAAACAAAGGTGAGTATAAATTTGCTCATTTGATCGGATAGTACTTTTCTCATTTGGAGAAATTATACCATATCTGTTATTATATATAGAAAGATAAGCGGTCCCCAGATAATTGGAACTTTTTTAATCCCCCGGTTGACTAATAATTTGAAAAGGCAAACATATGAGCAATTTAATTTTTTCTGAGGTATACACTGCACATAAGGGAAGGGTCTGGAGCCTATCTTCGCGGTACGTTAAGTTGCAGTCCGATAAAGAAGACCTTCTACAGGAAGTTTTTTTAAATGTGCATAAAGCCTTACCTAGGTTTCGCGGCGAAGCCAGTTTAGAAACCTGGATTTACCGGATTACGGTTAATACCGCGATCAATTATTTAAAAAAACAGAAGCGGCACCAAAAAATTACCCAAGTTTTAGGTGGATTAAGGATTATGGATACGGTAGAAGTCGCGGAATCAGTTGATTCGACCATCTTGAAGCCGCTCGAAAAACTTAATCCGCAGCAAAGAACCATAATTTTGCTTTCGGATGTTGAAGAAAAAGCGTTAGATGAAATTGCAGAGATTCTGCAGGTTCCAGTGGGCACCGTAAAGTCCAATCTACATCGAGCCCGGGAGATAGTAAAAAAGGAAGTGATTAAAAATGAAGGATTATAATCAATATATTAATGAGCTGAAAGGATTTAAGGTGCCGGTTGATTATAACCAGCAATATCAAAAAATTGATCAAAAGGTTTCTATAAGCAGGTTTTTTACTATTCCAAAGCTTAGTTTGGCCATCGCTTCGGCGGCGTTAGCGTTGTTTTTGGGATTTTTTGTATATTCTAATAGCTTATATCAGCCGACTAGTAAAAATGGCGAGCTTTTAGTTTATGTGTTTGATACAGAAAGCGAAGAGAGCAGCCCAGTGATCGATTATATTTTTGAAGGAGGAGAGGAAAATGAGAAATAAAAATTGGTTGGTATTAATTTTGGTGGGGATTTTGATCGTGAGTTTTGCCTCGGGGGCGCTGGCGTGGGATGGGCAGAAGAAAGGGAAACCGGATGGTAAGCAAATGTTTGAAAAACTAGTGAAGACCTTGGATTTAACCGAAGAACAAAAAGCCGCCTTTATTGCCGCGGAAGAACAAATGAAGGATAAATCCACAGCACTGCGCGAGAAAAATAAAGAGCTGCGCGATAAGGTTAAGCAGGAAATGGAAGCGGATCAGCCGGATGTCGCATTAATTAAAAAATGTATTAGAGCCGCGGGTGAAAATACTATCCAATTGCAACTGCTGCGTGCCGAACACATGCTTAAATTGCAAAAAACGCTTACTCCGGAGCAAAGAGAGAAATTTAAGGAATTGAATAAGAAAAGAGAAAAGAAAATGTCTCAAAGTATGCATGAATTTGGAAGACATTCTTCTCAATTATAAAAGCGTAAGGAAAAACTAATAAACCCAGCGTATCACCGGGTTTTACGCTGGGTTTTTATTTGGCTATCGGATACCCGGCGTGCTGCCAGGCTTTAAACTCACCGTAGAGAGTTTTAATTTTGGGGAATCCTTTTTCGGCTAGCATTTGGGCGGCTCTGACGGAACTATCGCAGCCGATTCCCCCGCAATAGAGGATGATCGTTTTATTAACGTCTAGTTTATCGGATTGTTCGGATAGATCTCGAAAAGTTTTTAGGATTGCGGTAGGAATATGTTCTTGTTGATATAGGGTAGGGGCGCGCATATCAATTAGGATATATTTTTTGCTGGAATCGATGATTTTTTTGAGTTCACGAGCAGTAATTTGTTCGATGATGATGTCATTAGCAGAGATAACTATCGGATAGGTCTTGGCCCATTCTGTCATTCCGCCTTCAACATTGTACATCGGATTTTTTATGCCTAAACTTTGGAGTGCATAAATTGCGGTGCGGCTGTTTTTACCGCCATAACAAATTACGTAAAGCTCTTTGGCTTTTGGAATAGTTGTATATTCGTCGGGAATAAAACCAATTGGAATGTTGATGGCATTGGGGATCGATCCTTTATTAAAATCATCGGAATTTCGGACATCAATGATAACAATCTCATCGGGTTTGCCTTTAATAATGGCGTTAAGTTGTTCGGTGCTGACCTTGTCTAAGGCAAAGCTAGCTGAATTCACAAGGAGAAGTAGGCCGATCATCAAAATCTTTTTCATTTTATATTTCTCTTAATGCTTCGGTAGGTTCCATTTTTGCGGCGCGTAACGCCGGCGGGACCGCCGCAACGCATGAGAATAAAATACCCATACAAAAACCAAAAAATACTATGCCCCAGCTAAAGATAGCACGGTAAACATAAGATAATGGAAAATTTAATGTGCCCATTTGCTTAAATGTCGCAGTAAAATCAATCCCCACGACCGCCAGATAATAAGCAATTCCTGCTCCCCACAATGCTCCGATAAAACTGGCAATGGTGCCGATCAGCGTGGCTTCCAACAAGACTACCCCCATAACCTGCCGGTCCTTCATCCCCAGGGCTTTCATCATGCCGATCTCCTTGGTTCTCTCCAGCACCGACATGAACATGGTGTTGAGGATAGTAAAGCTGGCCAGAAAAAGGACCAGGAAATAGAGACCGCCATAAACATTCTTGGCAATCGTCATATAGAAATAAAGGATCTCGATATCCTGCCAGGCCTCGGTTGTGTATTGACTCGGATAAATCTGTTCCAAACCGGCCTGGATCTCTTTAGCAACTTCCGGCGCCTTATTCTTATCCTTAACAAAAACAAATATCTCAGTTACCGAATTATCCAGATCCAGCAGCTGCTGCGCCTTATCCAGGGGCAGATAAAAAGTTGTCTTGTCTATGCTCTGCACCCCGTAGCTAAAAATCCCTACTATTTTCAGGTTCATGGCAGAGATCGATCCATAGGCGGTCTGGGTAATCACGGTCAGTGTATCGCCAAGTTTCAGTCCCAAATCCTGGGCCAGGTTGATCCCGATGTTCATCTCTTCCTGTCCCGGCCTGATCATTCTGCCTTCGACTATTTTCTGGTCAAGATGGGAAATCTGGCTTTCGGTCTCAGGGACGATCCCGGTGCCGAATACTGGTTTATTGTTCCCTTCGTGCTCCAGCAACACGCCAAATTTGATGCGGCCCGCGGTCAGCGTGACGTTCGGATTTGCCGCTGCCACTTTTTCCACCGCAAGGTAATCCGGAATATTGGCTTCCAGGGGCAGCATTCTTTCGCGTTTGACATAATCCGAATTAAGAATGCGGACATGGCCGTTGGTCAAACGGATCATATTATCAAACATATCGTCCATGACCCCTGTGATCAAGGCCCAGAGGTAGATCGCGATCATAACCGCAACCGCGATTGACAATCCGGTCAAAATTGAACGGCGCAAATTACGAAAAATATTTCTTAAAGCGATTTTAAACATTTAGGCTTTCCTCAAAGCCTCGGTCGGCTCCATTTTACTTGCCACCCGGGCCGGATAAATACTGGTCAGGGCGGAGATCAAGATCCCGGCAACAAAAGCGATCACGATCATGTTTATGTTCCAGACACCATGAGATACCCCGGTAACACGGTAGCCAATGTCACCCACATCCCTCATCACAAAACCCCAATTGATCCCATATTTAACAAAAGGAATATTTATCAGGATGCCGAGCAAACATCCGGTGATGCTTCCCAGGACCCCAATCATGGCACCTTCCAGTACAAAAAGCCTGACGATCTGCCCGCGCTTCATGCCCATGGCAGCCATCATACCGATCTCCCGGGTCCTTTCAAAAGCCGCCAGCAAAATAGTATTGCTGATGCCGATCAACGCGATCACGAAAATGCTGAACAACATAAATGACGTCCCCCCGCGTTTGGCCTGGGAAATGGCGATCACATCCGCAGCCAGGTCTTTCCAGGTGGCGACCTCCATGCCGGGGATGTCCTTGGCCAGCATATCCCGAAATTCCTGGATCCTGGCCGGGTCCTTAAGTTTAATATCGATCTCGGTAACGCCCTTGCCCATGTCCAGTGATTCCTGGCCCAGGCCCAATGGGATCACCACTGCGGCATAGTCGATCTTGGGATCTTCGGTTTTGAGGATCCCTTTGATGCGCAGGTCTATGGCCTGATAAGTATCGTATTTGGTGCGCGTCAGGACAGTCATATAATCTCCGACATCCACCCCAAAATCCTCTGCCAGTCCTTCGCCTAAAAGCATGGCTTCTTCAGAGCCTTTTAAGAATTCGCCTTTTGCTACGGCTTGTTTGAGTAAAAAGACGGACTCATCATCTGCCGGATTAACCGCAATTCCCACTGCCGGGTACTGATCGATTCCGTCTGAGAGCATGATCCGGAAATTAATGCGGGAAGTTACTCCCACAACATCCGGGTCCGTACCGACCTTGGTGATTAGAGCGGCTGGGTTATCGATTGACTTGTCCAGCGGCATATTTTCCTCGTCCTCGCGGTATTCGCGGTCAAATATCTTGATGTGACCGGTCTCGTAATTGATGATCCTATCAAATGATTCCTGATCAATGCCGGTCAGCATCGAGTCAACAATAATGAGCATAGCCAGGCCCAGTGCGATCGCCAGAAAGGTCAAAAATGTCCGGGTAAAATGCCTGAATATATTTCTAAAAGCCAGCTTGAAAAGCAACGTTATTTCCTTTCGTCTGCCTGAATCTTGCCGTCGTGTACTTTAACAAGACGCCGCGCATAGCTCATTACCATCGGATCGTGGGTCGAAAAAATAAAAGTAGTTTTAGTTTTTTGATTGATGTCCTGCATTAGTTTTAGAATTCCTTCGCCGGTAACTGAATCCAGGTTAGCAGTAGGTTCGTCAGCTAAAACAATTTTAGGTCCTTTTACTAAAGCGCGGGCGATGGCTACGCGTTGCTGTTGACCACCGCTCATTTCTGCCGGTTTACGGTGAGCCAGTTCCATAATCCCAAGTTCGTTTAACATATTCATTGCCATATCTTTTCTTTCTTTGGGAGTACCTTTTTTAAGAAGAATCAGCGGGAATTCTACGTTTTCAAAGGCGGATAAAACCGGGATCAAGTTAAAGGTTTGGAAAATAAAGCCCAGGTTGTAATTGCGAACATCGGCCAAGCGATTGGAGGAAAGCTTTGAAACGTCTTGATTGCTGACGTCCACTCTCCCGCTGGTAGGTTTATCCAGGCAACCGATAAGATTGAGCATGGTAGTTTTTCCGGATCCGGAGGGACCGGCGATTGAAGTGAATTCTCCTTCTTGAATGTCGAGTGATATTCCGCGCAGGGCCGGAACCTCAACTTTTCCAACCTTATAGTTTTTAATGACATTATCCATTTTTGCAATTGGCATAATAAATTCCTCCTCGTTGGTGAAATTATAGCACTCTCAAATAATTTCGCTATGCAAAAGTGAAATTCTTGCTATGAATGAGCGATAATTAAGCATGACAAAAGGCTTTTTTAGTCCCAGAACTTCATTTAAAGCATCATTACAGAAACGTGCGGCGCATGTGATGAGCCATGTGTTTCATGGTGTTTTTCGCCAGCCCAGCCGTTATGCACTGGCTGCAGTAATTGGAAATGTTACCCCGCATCTTTCGGAACAACAAAGGGGTAGATTATCAGTCCTTTTAAGAGATAGCGAATTGCTGCAATTAAGGTGGCGCCGGCTCGAGCCACGCTTTATACAACATTATTGCTTCCGGGAAATTATTCGTGAAAAACATTTAAGAGAATTTTTTACTGCTTTTAATCGGGAGTTTGCCGGTCTGCATAAAATTGAGTTTAGTAAAGGCAATATCACTGTAAAGAGAAGGATTTTGCCGAGCGCTCCTCAACCCAGCAGCGTGGAACCAGTAAAAAAACCAGTCAGAAGTTCTGCAAAAGAAGTTTTATCTACCCAATTATGGCAACGGATGGCATTGCAATTACCCGAACTGATGTGTTTGCCTCGCACTCCATTTTGGGCGGAAAGAGTAATCAGTGGAGCAAAAATGAGGGCAACCCGGCGTTTTCGTCCCTACGAGGTTAGAGATGTTGTTGGTAGCAGCGTAACCTATCGTCCCGCTGCAATTAATACTCCGGGAAAAGAAGATTTCTTTATTAATGAACAACGTAGTAAAGGCGGTTGGCTATGTGACGTTACTTTACCAGAAGATAGAGCCGGAGGATTTTTAAAATTTGCTATGATGCGCCGTGAAGATATGGATCTACCCCCTGCAGAGCGCAGAGCCGAACTAGAAAAGAGCGCTTTTATTGATACCCGGATTTTTGATCTTCCGCTTTCGGTAATCAGACACCGGGAATATATTCCGGGTGAAAATCAACCCGGTAGATTAATCAGTCCCTTTGGTGAATTGCGCGAGTTTAGTTACAAAGGAACTAACTTAGAAATTCTAATGGGTCTAAGTTTTTCGCCGCTGGTGGGCAGAATTATTTACGAAGCGATTGGTGTGCAGAAAGTAGCAGGAGGCGGAATCGTACTTTACGAGCCACATCCGGAATCGGGGGTAATATTTGGAATTCCACATGTTCGAATGCCATTTTCTCCGGATTCGGAATCAGCTTTAAATGCACCGGGAGTAGCGTTAGGTCATGGTGAAGTGAAATTAGTACCCATGAATGTTAAATGGTTTACTCGTATAGATCAGGTAAATTGGGCCATCGGCGAAGTTTATAATGCTGCTACCAGAATACAAGCGCCAATAAAAAATGACGGCGGACGAACTTGGTGTTTACCTAGTCAGTTTATGATGGATGTCATGCCGGAAGAAATAAGAAGTCGCCTGCTTGAATTAGGTGTTCAGCAGCTACACTTAAATGATATTGGTGGCAGTAACGGCAAGTTTTGGAGAGAAGTTCAGGATCAGGGCGGCATGCAGCGTATTGAGGGTTGGACATTAGAGGATAATTTTGAAAGACTTCAAAATTCGAGACACCCCCGACATAAAGGAATATTTCATTATAATCTTGAGCACGAAATGATGGTGGACAGCAGGAGTGAGCCGAATGCGGACGTTGCCATGGTTATGGTAAGAAGGAAGGATTAGTAATGACAAAATTAGGCAGAGTTCATTTAGTTTTTGGTCAGGGTCCCAAGTTGCGAGTAGTACAATTTAGGTATGGCGTAGAAAATTTACGACGTGCGATTGCGGGTAATATAAGATCCAGAGAGGTTTTCAGGGGAGTAATCGGACATCATTCCGGGCATCTTGAATCAAAAGATGCCAGGAAAATATTAGCCATGCGCCATACTCCAATTGAACCAAGAGAAATTGAGGGAATTGTGATTGATCCTACTCAATTAGCAGCAAGAGAGATGGTGGTTCTTCCTCCGGGAAAATTTCGAATGGGTAGCAAAAGGCACAGCGATCAACAACCGTTTCGCGACGTTGAGATTTCTGGTTTTGCTATGGGTAAACATAACGTTACGGTCGCAGAGTATTTAGAATATTTAAAAGCCGGAGCTTTTACCATTCCTGAAGATATTTTGGATCCAGAAAGAGCCATGCATCCAGTAGTGAATGTTAGCTGGCATGAAGCAGTTTCTTATTGTGAATGGCTGAGTTATGTGATTGGCAGAGAATTTAGACTGCCTACTGAGGCCGAGTGGGAGTACGCGGCTCGGGGCAAGACAGGGGAATATTCTGCCGGAGTGGAATGCCCGCAACCCAGAAGTGTATTTCTCTGTGATAAGGGGACGGTTCCGGTAAATGATTCTAGGTTTCGGCCGAATGCTTTTGGGGTTATGGGCTTGATTGGCAATGTTTGGGAATGGACGGCTGATTGGTATGGGCAATATAAAGCGAAGGACGTGGTTAATCCAGCCGGACCTAAAAGTGGTCAGACTAAAGTTTTGCGTGGTGCATGGAGTCCTCGAAATGATGATCCCTTTGCTTGCGAGATATCACTACGTAATAGTAAACATCCCGAACAACACTGGAGTCATGTGGGTTTTAGAATTGTAGAGGTTATGTGATAGTTAAGTAGCCCCACGTGTAATGCCCCAATTTAATCTTGACAGTGGTTACCCAACAGAGTACTATATTTTGGATATTGTTGGGTAACTTGGGGGGTAAAAATATGGCTGTAATAAAAAGTGTTTTGAAGGAAGAGTTGAAAAATTCGCTTAGAATGAAAAAGGAATATGAGCTTGCCTTAAAGAAGTTGCCGAAAGGGGCGCTTGTATCTCGCATGGTAAAAGGGCACAAATATTATTATTTGGCCGCAAGGGAAGGGAAGAAGGTAAAATATAAATATTTAGGTAAGATAGCTGATGCGGAAAAGAATAAATACATGGAAGCAAAAATAATGAGAGCCAAATACAAGAATCTATTATCCAAAGTGAAAAAACAAATTCAATTTTTAAAGAGGTCGTTACGTGGAAAAGAAGAAGTATAAACTATTTTTAGAGGTTCTCGGGCGTTTTTACGAAGCTGGATTATTGAAAAATATAATCCTGATAGGTAGTTGGTGTTTGTATTTCTATGAAAATTATTTTAAAGGATTAAACTTTACGCCGACGATAAGAACTAGAGATATTGATTTTTTGGTTCCGATTCCTCCAAAGCTTAGGCAAAGAGTGGATATTCCTGAATTACTTAAAGATTTGGGTTTTGTTTTAAGTTTTATTGGATCAAAGGGTTACATGAGGCTAGATCATCCGGAATTGATAGTTGAATTTCTTGTTCCTGAAAAGGGAAAGGGGACAGGTAAGCCATTTCCTTTACCCGAAATAGGCTTAAATGCTCAGCCATTAAGATATTTAGATTTTCTTGCCTCTAATGTAATAAAAATAAAAGTCGACAATATAGTGGCTAAGGTTCCTCATCCGGCGGCCTTTGCTCTTCATAAATTAATTATTCATCAAAGAAGAGCTAAACCAGAAAAAGCAAATAAAGATCTTGAGCAAGCGTTGATGATTTTGAGTTTTTTGATTAAAAATGATGAGCAGCCGGTTATCAGAAATACTTTTAATTCAATGCCGAAACAATGGCAGAAGAATGTGCTTGATAGCTTAAAAAAAGCGAAAGCAGAAGAAATTATTCAGATATTGGAAAAATAAAAGTAGCCCCACGGGGATTCGAACCCCGGTCGCAAGCTTGAAAAGCTTGTGTCCTAACCCCTAGACGATGGGGCCACTAGAGATGAGGTATTTTACAATAAAAATTGGATTTTTTCTACCCTGACTTTTTGTTTATTAAAGCAAGTATATATTGTGAATTTTTCATTCTTTTAAGATAACTTTCTCTTTTTATTGCATTGCTACGGGTAGAAAATTCTTCATGATAAATAAGCTTTAAAGGTTTTCGGTTTTTGGTAGATTTTACGCTTCCT
>Ga0180007_10000975_pt1 | contig 41878 bp, 38 predicted proteins | sample MM_PC_MetaG_FD_121122 | JGI IMG/M metagenome (GOLD analysis project Ga0180007, IMG submission 121122) | Groundwater microbial communities from the Aspo Hard Rock Laboratory (HRL) deep subsurface site, Sweden - MM_PC_MetaG | ecosystem: Environmental > Aquatic > Deep subsurface > Groundwater... | reverse complement strand
TGGCGTTCGCGGCATTATTGACGAAAACTTTATCGATCTGACTCAGGCCACCACCCACAACCTCGAAAGAGTTGCCTGCACCCCAAGTTCAGCACTGCTTTCAACCCGCGACAAACCTGATGCGGATTATTGCGAAAAGATTTTCAAAGTGTGCATGAAGCATAACGTGCGCTACTTCTTTTATATCGGCGGCAACGACTCAGCCGACGCCGTGCGTATTGTAAACGATAACGCCGCTGCTGCTGGTTACGAGCTCAGATGCATCCATATCCCAAAAACTATTGACAACGATCTGCGCGTAACCGACCACTGCCCAGGCTATGGCTCGGCTGCCAAATTTGTGGCTTCGGCTTTTGCCGGCATAAATCTCGACAATCGCGCAATCCCGGGCGTCTACATCGGCGTTGTTATGGGTCGCCACGCTGGCTTTTTGACTGCCGCTGCGGCCTTTGCCCAGAAATATGAAGACGACGGCCCACACCTGATTTATGTGCCCGAAAGAGTCTTTGAAAAAGAAACTTTTCTCAAGGATGTTGAAGAAGTCTACAGCCGCTTTGGCAGATGCGTCATTGCAGTATCAGAGGGAATCATGGGCGCCGACGGCAAGCCGGTCATATCTCAGCTCGTGGGCAATGCGGGCGATGCAGAAAGAGACGCGCACGGCAACATACAGCTTTCTGGCACCGGCGCACTTGGCGACGCTCTTGGCAAAATCGTCAAGGATGAACTCAAAATCAAACGTGTTCGCTCAGACACTTTTGGTTATCTGCAACGCAGCTTTCTCGGCATTGTGTCAGAAGTTGATCAGGCAGAAGCCCGTGAAGTTGGTGAGAAAGCCGCTCAATTCGCGGTCTGGAACAACGTTGATGGTTCAGTTGCCATTCGCAGAACCGGTGATTATTCAGTAGATTATTTCCTGACTCCACTCAATACCGTGGCAAGGGAAACAAAATCCATGCCACGCACCTTCATTAACGAACAGGGCAACGGTGTAACCACCGACTTCCTTAACTACGCAAGACCGTTGCTAGGCATCATGCCGAGCTACGAAAGGCTGCAGTGCCCGGAAGTCCCCAAAAAGTGAGTGCGGCAAAACTACAGTCTGTGATAGCTGTTGTCGAAGGCCTGACCTGCAATGGTGAGGCTTTTGTCAGCATTGACAACGTAATGGTGAGAGTACCGGGACTTCTGCCTGGCGATAAAATCGAGCTTAAACTGCATGAGAACGGCAAAGTTGCCGACGCACAAATGCTTGAGCCCTCCCCGGAACGGGTAAAGCCGGACTGCTTCTTTCACGGTCCCTGTGGCGGCTGCGACCTGCTCGAGTTATCAGAAAAGGGTCGAAAAAAAGAGAAGCAGGCGATGATAGCACGCACACTCAACCGTATACCAGGCGGCAATGATGCCTATCTCCATAGCTTTCAGGCATCGCGCGAAATTATTCGTTATCTGCCACGGGTGCGCCTGCATCAGAGCAGAAATTATGACGCGCGCGAATCTGGCTATCTGGCCTCCGAAAATTATTCGCAGACTCCAGGTGGTGTTGTACCGGTAACAGCCTGTGCCATCATCACCCAGGCGCTGTCGCGACGACTGGTTGCTGCCCGTAAGATTCTCAATCAGCTTCCGGTTTTCCTCGATAACCTGACCTTAATGTCCTCTTCGTCACAACGCTCAGATCGTGTAGTCGGGCATGCTGTCTTGATGAAAGGCCGGCCAGTCGGGCATCATCACGATGATCTGACCAAGATCATGCGGGCAGCGAACCTGAAGGGACTGTCTGTAGCCAATAACGAAGGCAAAATCAAGGAAGTGCTTGGTTCTGTCAGCGTAACCGGACTGATCGCTCCAGAAGTCGCTGGCGGGCCATATGACGCTGAGCCTTCTTTCTTCGTGCAGGGCAATATTTTTCAGAACCAGGTGTTGATTCGCAAAATCATAGAATTATGTAAACCGGCAACGGGAATCAGAATAGTTGAAGGCTTTGCCGGCGCCGGCAATTTCACTTTGGCTCTTGCCGCCAAAGGTGCTCAGGTTGATGCGATTGAATCGCATCCCGGCGCAATCAGAACCGGTGTAAAAAACATCAAGCGCAGTGGTTTTGAAGAAAAAATCACGCTGGTTGAAGGCGATGCGATCAAGGAATTATCAAAGTTCAAGCCAGAACCAGATGTGCTGCTGCTTGACCCGCCACGCACCGGCACCCCGAGCATTGGTCGCACCATTGCCAAGCTGCTGCCCAAAAAAATCGTCTGCGTATTCTGTGACCTTGAAGCCTGCGAACGCGACAGCATAGCGATAATCAGAAGCGGTTACAAACTGACTGAAGCCGCCGGACTCGACCTTTACCCGCGCACCCACCACGTCGAACTCGTCTGCCTGTTCGAAAGAGCCTGAACAGATGAAAAGAGACCTCGCACTAAGACGCCGAGACACAAAGAAAACAAAATCTTATTTAAAGTTTTCTCTAAGCCTTTAATCTGCCTTCTTTGCGGCTTAGTGCTTTGTGCGAGTCTTTCTGTTTTCAGGCTTTTTTGCAGCGCTGGGCTTCGAGGTAATAGATTGCGGTTAGTATAGCATCGCCGAAGCAGCTGCTGCCCTGATGAGCTAGCACGCCGTCACCCCACCAGCCAACCAGCAGGTCGGTGAAACCGGCATGATAGCTCATGTCAAAAGCACTACCGCCGACAGCAAGGGTTTCGCAGCCAGTAGAGAAATTGCTGACCTGGCCGGCAGGACCAATAACCGTGCCGGAAGCAAGGCGTTCTTTTACCAGGTAACGCGCAATATCGCCAGCAATCTCGTGAGCGGCTATCGCGTGATTGTCTTTGCCAATTATCTGCAGACTCTGCCCATCTGGGCTGACTCGTGCAACCGGACCATACGGATCGCTTTGAAAAAGGATTTTGAGTTCAGGTGCCTCGCGCAAACTCTTTTCGATACTGGCAAATGGAATTTCAATCTCTTTGAAGCCGACTCCGTCTTCGATAAAGCGATCAGCAAGGCCAGCAAGGTTATTAACATAATAGCGGTCGAGCTCGGTAGTGCCAGCCAAACCGGATTTTTGCAACGTATTATCGATCGCATCATCAAGAACATCTTTTTCGTCAAGCGGGCCACCATGACTGGCAAGCAATGCCAGGGTCAGCAACGACTGATCAGCTATCCGATCAAGATAAAGGCCAACCGGCAAATTGCGGCTGGTCAGAGCCTGCGAAAGAGAGCAGATGGGAGCGGCTTCTGAGGGCATAAAGACATTAACGCCACTATTGAGCAATCCCTCAGTCAATGCGGCCGCAATCTCCGGCATTCCCTCTGCTGCAGAGAAAGCAAGAACCAGACTGGGAAAGCTTTTTCCGCTATTGATAAGATGCCTGAAAAAAGTCTTATTTTCGGGCAACGCACCCCATAAGTGATGATTTACCTGACGTTCATTGAATATGGCGGGGTACAGCGGTTTCATGCAAAAATTGCAGAGCCGCCAAGAAGAACGGCATCGTTTTCAAATCTGGCTTCGCCAACCAGTTCTCGATTTTGCCTGGCGACCGGAAGAATATGTGTTTGCATAGTGCTCAACAATATCGGCATAAAGTATTTTTTCAGAGCCATCATACCTCCACCAAGAAGAATTATTTCCGGATTAAGCATGGTATGAATATTGGCCAGAGAAATGCCAAGATAGAATCCTACTCTTTCAATCGCGGCAAGTGCGAGCTCGTCACCCTGTTCAGCAGCCTTAGCGATAATTGGGCCTCTGACGTGATCTATTCTGTTTTCGACAAGATCCTTGATAATACTTTTGCGCCCCTTTTTAAGCTCGGCTTTTACATAGTTCTCCATGCCAGTGCCAGACGCGAATGCCTCAAGGCAGCCCTTGTTGCCACAACCGCAGAGTGGCCCTTCCGGGTCCAGACAGGTATGTCCAACTTCGCCGGCCGAGTTCGTAGCACCATTGATCAACTTGCCATTGATCACAAAACCGGAGCCTATGCCGGTTCCAACAAAAACATTGGCAAAACTATCGAGGCCTTTGCCATTGCCAAACTTGAGTTCGGCCAATGTCGCCGCCCGCACGTCGTTAAGCACCTGCACCTTTAGATCTATCGCCTTGGCAATTGTATTTCCAAGGGGGGCATTTCGCCAGTTGAGGTTCGGCGAATAAATAACTTCGCCGGTGGCAGCGTTGATCTGGCCAGCTGATCCGATACCAAGACCGAGAATGTCTTTGTGATTCTGCCCTTCCATAACCTTCTCAATGGCGCCAAGAATTACTGAAATCACGCCATCAAAGCCAGCTGCAGCATGTGTCGGAAAAATAACTTTTTTGAGAATTTCACCATCACGACACAGTCCGACTGCGATTTTGGTGCCACCGAGATCGACCCCGATACTGAGGTTTTTTGCTTTTGCCATAATCTACTCCATTAACCACCGATTTTAGAAAGAGAAGACTCAAAGGTCGATGCATAGCAGGCATACTGCTTCTGCCATGAAGATTTTTCGTTAAAAAGCTGCTTAATAGTCTCTTTAACTTTGTCTGGTGTCAGTCCTCTGACTTCTACACCAACCTTGGAATCGAGACATGGAAGCAAATAACCACTTGAAGTCAGTCTGATACGAGCGCATCGCTGACAAAAAGGCTGGGAACGCGAACTGATAAATCCGACCCCTGCCCTGCTACCAGTTACCAGATAGTCATTGGAAGGCCCAAGCGACTCATCTGTGCTTTTTTCGAGCTGATATTTTTGCGCAATAACTGCCATCACCTGGGCTTGAGAGACATAAGGATCAGCCGCCAACCGCTCATCAGCATTAAAAGGCATTCTCTCAATAAAACGGACAGCAATTTGCTTATCTACTGCGAAATCAACAAAATCCATTATTTCACTATCGTTGACCCTTGGAATCAGAACGGTGTTCAGCTTTATCGGATTAAGACCAGCCTCAATCGCTGCATTGATACCCGCGATGACGGCTGAAAGGTCGCCAACGCGTGTAATCTCAGCAAAAGTCTTAGGATTGAGCGAGTCGAGGCTGATATTAACCCGGTTCAGTCCGGCCTTTTTAAGTGCCATGGCATATTTTGGCAACAAAGCGCCGTTGGTGGTCAGCGTCAGGTCTTTCAATCCTGGCAACTTCGCAACATCAGCGATAAATTCGACAATTCCGTTTCGCACCAGCGGCTCACCGCCGGTAATGCGAACCTGTTCGATACCTGATTCAACTGCGGCTTTGATAACAACGAGAATTTCCTCGTAGCGCATTATATCGTCATGCGACTGTTTGCGAACGCCGTCTTCCGGCATGCAATAGACACAGCGATAATTACAGCGGTCGGTAACCGAAACACGCAGATATTTGAACATTTCTAATTCTCCGAATGGTCTAATACTAACTCGCAGCCTCATGCAAGTCAAACACTGAGGTTTTGTGGTAGAATCTGTAAAATAAAATTATGGAGCTGAAGTTATGCGTTCATATCTTTTAGTTATTCTCGGAATGATTCTTTTTGCCGGAAATGCTGTGCATGGCGACAACACCAGTGTCCTGGTAAAAGGCCAGTGGGGAAAAGCTGGCGATCAGATCGGCATACGCTTTCCATCGCCCGGCGTTATGCCATTGGCGCCTTATGAATGCCTTGGCGGCTACGATGTTGATGCTGATGGCAATCTCTGGATAACCGATTCGATTAATCACATGATCAAGCGCTACAAAGACAAAAAGTGGTCCTATTTGATGACCAGCTTTGACAAAACTGGTGATATCAGCTTTTTCAACCACCGTCTATATATTGTCACCCGCGCACCTGACGGCGTAGCAATCATTAATACTGAGAACGGCAAGGTCGAACAACAGTTACGAATCGACTTCAAAAACCCCGGTCGTATTAAGGTTTTCGAGCCAGATCTTATCGGTGTGGAAGAGCCTGGCGTAGGTTTGTGGATCTGCCGAAAGGGTGTGGCTGAGCTGCATCCTGCCGCAGCTCTTGAAGCAGCAGGCAGCAATAAATCGCTCTACGGGCTTCAGTACAATTTAGAAGCAGAATCTCGCAGTATTATCAAAGCTGAATTTGCTGAGCAGCACCAGGAGCCAGAAACATTAGCTCTATTCGAAGCCGGCGAAAGTATTGTCTACTGCAAAATAGTCGGTATGCTCAAAGATCAGCCCATGTTCATGATTGTGACTCAGTCAAAACCTGGAATCATGATCTTTTACGCACTTGACGCCGCGCTGCAGTCGGTAAAAAAGGCCGAACTGCCTATTTTCGATGCGCCCTTCCTCACCAGCAACTGGAAACTCTGTAGCGATGGTCGCCTCTACGGCTTTGAAGGGCACGCGAAAGACGGCTTCAAAGTTCACCGCTACGACGGCAAATTGTAGCAACAAGCTGCATAGCAAATTTTGGGCGTGATTTACTCTCGACAGAGTCAGATTTTTCGGGTAAAATTTAGATATTCAATTAGTATGGAGTAGCTTATGCACAGGAAATTTACAGTGATCTTCCTGGTTTTGACCTTGTTGATGTTGACCAATAGTCTTATGGCTCAGAATGACCCGTTTGACGAGCAGACTTCAGTCAACAATCCACAGTCTTCGAGTGGTCTGTTTGCGGTTGATGCTGCTGCAAGTGCAGCCACGTTTGAAATCAACGGTTCGTGGGTCAACGTGCGATCCGGCCCGGGCACCGGCAATTCTGTTCTCAAAACCCTTCCGCGCGGCTCAGAGGGCACTAAGCTCGAAGAAAAAAACAGCTGGTTCAAAATCGACTTTGGCAATGGCCTGATTGGCTGGGTGCGCGGCGACCTGGTTACCCAGACATCTGCTGCAGCTCCTTCCCAACCTGCTCCGGTAAATTCAAGCATTGCCACCTATAACACAACCCAGTTCGAAAGATGGAATCGCCACCTTGGTGATGACCTGCTCAACTATGACAAGTTTCCGTGGTATTGGCGGCTTAACCGTGCGAACAAGGCCTTCGAAAAGGGCAATTACAAAGACGCTTATGAACTCGCCTGCAAAGCCAGCGGTAACCCGATTGAAGCCGCTTATATGCAGGCCATGTGTCTCGACAAGATGGGCCAGCAGGAAAAGGCAAATCAGCTGCTCAAGTCTCTAGAAAAGCCATTCGAAGATCTGGTCTTCTCCCGCAAGATGCAGGCGCTGGCTGACCCCTATATCAACGAACCGATTGTATTCAAGTTTGGTGGATTCGACGATATCGACGCCTATAGACAAAAGAAAAGCGCAGGCAACCGAATCGGCCTCAATTCAGCTGAATATTACGAAAAATACGTCGATATAAACACCTGGAAATGGCGCTCCAACTCCGCCTACAAAGAATTCGAAAAAATAGGCGGTATTGACTGCAGCGGATTCGTTCAGATGATACAAAAGGATGCATACCAACAGGCTGGCGTAAAATACCCGATCAGTACCGGCCGCACTTCAACCAGCGGCCTCTGGTCTGAAAAATATACAAAGTCGATCAATCCCGGCGTTAAGCCGCCGCCACCACCGGATATCAGACCTGGCGACATGATTCTGCTCGACTACGGCCATAATCGGTATGGTCATTCGATGATCTACAAAGGCAAAGACAGTCAGGGCAACATTCTGGTCATGCAGATGGGCGATACCGCAGAGGTCCATATATTGCCTGCCGAAAAATTTCAGTTTTACAAGGGCACTTATCGTATGAACGGCATGGATCAGGTGCGCAAAGCAATGACGGCATGATATAAAGCAGCAGATAATGAAACCCCGAAAGCCAGTTTTCGGGGTTTCGTTTTTCCGGCTGACTGCCTGAGCAAATACCAGATTTGTTTTTCGTTTTGCGGGTTGTTAAAGTATGAGCGGCTTCTTTTTATCGGTATTTATCATCAACTTTCTCGACACAATGTGGTATAATAATGCCCGAAAGTCCGAATAAATACCAAACATCTGGAACTAAAATGGAAAATATCGCGATCAGTGTTGCTATACCAGTTTTTAATGAAGTAGACAACCTGGAAGACCTTATCAGCCGTGTTGAACTCAGCCTGAATCAGATTGGACGTCCATGGGAGCTCATTCTGGTCGATGATGGATCTAACGACGGCAGTTTTGAAAAAATAACGAGCATCAAGCAGAAATGCCCCTTCCTGCGCGGCCTCAGGTTCTCAAAGAACAACGGGCAGACAGCCGCAATGGGCGCGGGAATCCAAGCTGCGCGAGGCGATATAGTTGTTACTCTCGATGCTGATCTGCAAAACGATCCCGCTGATATTCCTCTGCTGCTTGCAGGCATCGAACAGGGTTTCGATGCAGCAGTTGGCTGGCGGAAAAAGCGCAACGACAATATGGTGCGCCGCCTGTCTTCGCGCTTTGCCAACTGGGTGCGCAATCTTATCAGCAGCGAAACAATCAAAGACACCGGGTGTTCGCTAAAAGCCTTTAAGGCAGAAGTCATCAAACCGATAGAACTGTTTGAAGGCATGCACCGCTTTCTGCCGACACTGGTAAAGATGAACGGCGGCAAGGTCATCGAGATCGAGGTCAGTCATCATCCCCGCCAGAAGGGTGTATCAAAATACAACGTCTGGAACCGTGTTTTCAGATCATTTCTGGATCTGCTCGCAATCAGATGGATGAAATGGCGCAAATTGAGGTATCAGGTAGATGAGCAAGTTTGATATCTGGCTGATAGTAGGCCTTGGTGGACAGGTGTTGTTTACGCTGCGCTTTTTTGTGCAGTGGCTTGCATCTGAAAAGCAGAAAAAAAGCGTTGTACCCGTTTCGTTCTGGTATTTCAGCATTGGCGGTTCGTTTTTCCTGCTGGCATACGCAATTCACCGCGAAGACCCGGTTTTCATACTTGGTCAGTCAATGGGTTTCGTCATTTACTTCCGCAACCTTGTGTTGATCGGCCGCGACAAGCGTAATAGCCTGGCAGCTCAGGAAACCATGAAACCGGATGAGTAAATTCAGAGTTCCCAAGTTAAGCCAAAAGGCGCTGGGGCTACTGATTTTTCTGGCAGGCATGCTCCCGGTTCTCTATCACTGCGGTAGCACCGGACTGTTTGAAACCTCCGAGGGAAGATACGCCTCAGTTGCTCGTCAGATGCTTGATTCTGGCGACTGGTTGACGCCACGCCACAATGGTCTACGCCATTTTACCAAACCGCCGGTTACTTACTGGCTTGGTGCCGCCGGCATGAAAATCTTTGGCGTAAATGAATTTGGCGCCAGATTTTTTTTAAGCATTGCCGCCGGGGCAACTGCGCTGGCCACCTGGTATCTTGGCAAACTGCTGTTCTGCAAAGTAACCGGTCTTATGGCTGCCCTGGTTCTAATAAGTTCGATCTATTTTCAGGTTCTGTTCAGAGGCTTAACCACCGACCCTTTTCTGGCTCTTTTCGAGACCCTTATGGCTCTTGCCTTTTTTTCCTATTTGAACAAGCAGAAAAAACGTTGGTATATCACATTCTGGCTGGCAACATCTGCCGCCATGATGACCAAGGGCCCTCCGGGACTGCTGCCTCTTGCCGGACTCATTCCGGCCGCACTGTTAACAGGTTATAAATCCAAACTTAAGGCACTTTTTGGTTCAATCGTCGGCTGGGCAATCTTTATCATCTTCGGGCTGGGCTGGTATCTGCTGGTCGCTGTCATGAACCCGGGACTGCTGAGCTATTTCGTTATCGAAGAAACGATTAATCGGGTAGCTAGCGACACGCATCAGCGTTCGGCGCCCTTTTACTATTTTCTGGTGTTGTTGCCTGTCGCTATATTTCCCTGGTCTGGCTATCTTTTGCTCGCTCTCAAAGAACAGATCAGCAAGTTTCGCAAAAGTCGCAGTGCCACCTTCCTGCTTTTATGGATCGGCGTTCCGCTGCTGATCTTTTCTTTGAGTCGCTCAAAACTGGCCAGCTATACCTTGCCGCTGCTGATTCCGCTTGCTCTGCTTACAGCGCAAGCACTCAGAAAAACTCTTTTAAAAGCGAAGCAGACAGACAGCGAGTATAAATTCGGTTATTTTAAAGCAATCGCTGTCATTGTCGGACTCAGCGGCCTGGGCATGATTATCGCTGGCTATCAGTACTACGAAGAATTTAACAGTATCGCAAAGATCGCTATTTTTTCGGGAGTTTTCTGGATATTCTCTGCAGCATTTCTCGGCTGGTTTGTAGCCATGCGCCATCGCATCGGCGTTCTGGCCGTAAGCTGCCTGCTCTTACCCGGCCTGATGTTCTTTGTGCTGCCAGGACTCAAAGGCAACGAGGCATATTCCCGCAATCGCTACCTGACCAGTCAGTGGATGCTGCTCAAGCGAATAGCAACGCTTCCGACCAACCAGAAGATTATCTGTATCGACAAAATGATCGAAGGCTGGTATTTTTACACAGGCCGCAGTGTAATCACTTGGAATGTCGAGCGAAAGACCGGGTTTGACAAGGAGACTGCAGCTGCATTAGTATTAAACGGAGACGATGCTCTCCGCAAAGCAGTTGATTCTGACACCATTCTGGTGCTTCAAGAAAAGGCATGTGCGCGGGTCGAAGCAACTCTTGACTGTGAACTCGAAATAATCACAGGCGAAGGAAACTGGCGGGTAGTAATACCCATACGAAAGACGGGGCGCTGATGATAAGTTGGGAGAGTGCTGGTTCTAAGCTGCCAGCGTTTACCTATTACCCGCTTCTGGAAATTGCGGTCGGCATTTTTCTGCTGACCATGGCCTTTGTCGTACCCGTGTTGTTTCTCGTGTACAACGGCATCAAAGCAGAACAATGGGGCGAACTGCTCTTTTGTGCCGGCTTTTTTATGCTCTTCTTCTTTATGGGGCGTTCACTGATGTTTCAAAGCCTCACAGTGCGCAAGACTGAGCAGGGCTTTCACTTTTACCAGAATCTGCGCGAACCGGCCCTGACAATTGACCTTAAAAGCAGCGACTGGCTGGGCATAAAAACCAGCGAAACAGGCGAGAAGGACGAAATTTTTACAAGTATTCTGCTCAAAACTTCACAGGGTGATAGAGAATTTTATAAAAGCGTTAATCGCAAAGAAATCAACAGTATCATCACCGCCCTGAATGAATTACGAAAAAAACCTGAGGAGGAATCACCATGAATCACCCATTGCTCGGCAACGACAGCATAAAGCTGTATAACCTCTACCCACGCCTGCTTGGCAGCATGAGCAAATGGAGTGAGCATCTCGACCGCATTAGAGACATGGGATTCAACATGATCTGGGTGAACCCATTTCATTACCCGGGCTTCAGCGGCAGCCTCTATTCGCCAAAAGATTACTATAAATTCAACCCGCTTTTTATTCACAATGACTCTGCAAAAGCACCGGCAGAGCAGCTGCGCGATTTTATCAAAGCCTGCCACAAACGCGGTATGCTCTTCATAATGGATCTGGTAATCAATCATACCGCCATTGACTGCACTCTGATCGAAGAACATCCCGACTGGTATAAGCGCGACGAGCAGGGCAAGGTCATCAACCCGGGTGCCATGCATGATGGCAAATGGGTTGCGTGGGGCGACCTCGCCGAGGTTGACAACTTTGAATCCAAAGACCGCGAGAATCTCTGGCAGTTCTGGTGGAAGATGATGTCATATTATATTGAAATGGGCGTCGATGGCTTTCGCTGCGATATGGCCTATCAGGTGCCGGGCGATCTATGGAACGATCTAATGCAGAAAGCGCGTGTCCAAAAGCCTGGCTGCCTGTTCCTGGCCGAGTCACTTGGCTGCGATTTCAAACAGGTAGTCGAACTCGCTGGCATGGGCTTCGACTATCTGTTCAATTCGATTAAATACTGGGATTTTAACGAACCCTGGGCCATGGAACAATACGACAAACTATCGAAACTTAAACCATCGATTGCTTTCCCGGAGTCTCATGACACACCAAGACTGCTGGAGCAACTCAAAGGCGACCTTGCTGCGGTTAAGCGACAGATGCTTTTCTCTGCGCTGTTCAGCTCGGGCTATATGATTCCGACTGGCTTTGAATATGGTTTCCACAAAGCGCTCAACGTCGTCAAAACTGACCCAACCTGGTGGGAAGAAACCGAAATTGATTTGAGCGGATATCTCAAAAATATATCCGAAATGAAGGATCAATACCCAGTTCTCAAAACCGAACCCGGTATCGAAATAGTCGATCAGGCGAACTGGCCGAATGTGTTCTGCTTTAAAAAATCACAACCCGGAATGAAAACGGTCTTTGTTATTCTTAACAAAGACAGCCTCAATCACCAGCATGTCTACATACCTGATCTCTCAGCTATAATCGGCTCAAAATCATTCATCGACATCAGCCCTGAAAATACCTTCACTGTGGTTCCACAAGAGCTCAACTACTCGCTGCGACCATCAGAAATAAAGGTATTCGCCGAAAAATAGAGGGATTCGCCAGCAACAAAAAGGCAGTCAGCTACACATACAGCTGACTGCCTTTTTGTGCAGTTCAATAAGTTACATCAGAGGGAGTCGCCGCGACGGCCTGCCGGACTGCCTACGGGTACACCGGGAACTACGGGCTGCGCCATCATTGGCGACATATAAGGGTCTACTCCGGGGTTAACCGAGAGCAGACTCTTTACCCTTGCTGATACGGCAGCGTAAACTTCGGGATTATAGGTATGCATTTCGTGCAGAGCCAGTCTGCCAAAGGCGTCGATGATAATGATATTCGGAACATTGTAATTAACCTTAAGACTTTTACCGACCATGCCTTGCCAGTCCATAAGAACCGGGATGGGAGCGTTAAAATCCCGCCATTGACTGATAACAGTGCCTCGACTGGTGGACCAGGGAAAACTGCGCAGATTCACAACCCACAGCAGATGCGCAAGGCCCGGCAAACCAAATTCGCGGCGAAAAGTTTCGGCCCATTTTAGCATTTCGTAGCGCTGATAGCGGTGGCCGGTAAGGATGATGATCGGCTTGCCGCGCAGGTAAGTGCTTACCCAGCGCTGATGATAAATGTCTTCGATATCGAAATGAGTGAAAGGCGCGCCAACCTGCACCTTATAATATGCATAACCTCTGGCCATAAGAGCGGCAGGAGAAAACAGCACTACAACAAGCACAGTAAACAAGACCCTGCGAATAACTTTTAGCATAAAACCTCCATGTTTGTGACGCTGATACATCCTATAAGCTATCACAAATTCAAAGAAAAGCAATGCGGCGTACAAAAAAAAGGCGGCAGTAGCCGCCCCAAAAGGTTGGTTAGGATCTAGAAATCACTAATATATTCAACAAGTTCAGGTTTGTCTACAAACGGATTGCGATTACCCTGAACTGCTTCAACACGGTCATTACGGGCACGTTCGTCAGCATCTACCGGATCTTCACGATGCCAGACACGCAAAGTTTCTTCCTCACCACTACTTATAGTTTTACCATATCTTGTCGCAAAATAGAAGATGGCGCGAGCAGTATTTCCACGACTTTTTCCTCTGACTTCGAAACGCTTCTGGTCACATTCGCTACCACCATCCTGCCATTTAGGCTTGTCAACGTTACCAAAGGGAAGACTGCTGCGGGTGGAATTGGCAACCGGGTCAGTGGGAAAAAGATGATGCAGATCACCTTTGGCAACACCAGTCGCGCCATGCGACTGCGGCCAGGTATGCTCAACATTCATTACAGTTGGCTTGGGCATTTCGGTGACTGCCAGGACTTTGCCAGTGTAAACACATTCGACATAGCTATCATGGTTGTCGATTTTGAGCATGATATAACGACGTGAATCACCATAATCAAGCGCCACCTGCTTTTCCAGCTTTTCTTTCAGGCGCGCACGCAACTCATCATCTTTGAGCCCTTTAAGTGAATCATAAAATGCAGACCAGTCGGCATTGCGAGATCTCGAGTTTCTTCGTGCCAGCATAAGACCCGGCATGTCCGATGAAACACCACTGTTTAAAAACAACGGAGTGTCGTAGATAAATTGCATTTTTTCGCGCAGCTTAACCAGATCAGAGTGTGAGCGCGGAGACTCAAGCTCGATCTTTTCAAGCAGACGAACAGCTTCGCTATGTACCCGTAACCGGTTATTTTCGGTCGACTGCTCCTCCTGAGCCGTAACCGACGTGGCCAGAGCCGTAGCAAAAAGCACTAACAACAGCAAATAAGAAGTCTTGCGATTAAATATCATGAAACAATTATACTCAGAAGAACCTGAAACCGGAAGGTTCCGTGCACAGTTTTTCTTCTTTTTCTTCATTCTTTTTGTATTACAATTAATGCGCTTTCATTAAAGCAAAAAAGCTGCCCCATATTACTATGAAGCAGCTTCTGTGTTTTTCTTACTGACGACTATTTGTCGGAGTATTTTACCTGAATGAAGTTGGCGACATCAGGGTAGTTGCCATTGTTGAGCTTCAGAAGGATTGGATTGATGTCCATACCGCTGAAATATTCGCCTTTGCCGACATTATAGTCGAGGTAAACATTAAGGGTGTAAAGCTGAAGATATTCGCTATATTTATGAACATACTGGCGAAGACCATTTACATTATCCTTGTTCCAGCTCTTAGATAGATAATCCTGGTTCACCAGATCAAGTATCTGACCAAGATTAGCGTCTTCGACAACGTGCTCATCCATCCATTTGCCATTAGCTTCGTATTCGTCATTAAGATACTGCCTGACAACGCGAGCCAGAATCAGGTCAACATCGCGCAATTTTTCTTCGCGAGTCGGGAAAACCTGCATTTTGCTGCCTTCAATCTCATTAAAGTAGGTAATAAAAAAGCGGCGGGTGTTTTCAAAATTACTGGGTGCAGCAACTTCTTGAACTTCAATATTAGTGAACGCTGGTGGTAAATTCGACATCGCAGGAATTGAGTTCGCAGAGAATAATACTGCTACAAATGCGAGAAGGAAACAAATCAGCGTACGACGTGGGTTGAAAATTGTTGGGAACATAGGGGGAACCTCTTATTATATTTCATCACTTCCGGACGGTTTGCTCTAACGAGTTGCTCCGGTTGTTTTTTTACGGTTGCGCATTATACCAAATAATTAAACAAAAAGCAAGCTTCTCGCAAAAAAACTTGGCACGAAACTTGACAGTGTTAATCACCAGTTTAACTATGCAATGTTAGGAAAACGCTAAAATCGTTGATCAAAAGCTTCCATGCCTTTTCAGAAAATTATTTTTTTGCCCGTATTCCATTTTGATCAATTGCATGCCTGGCTTTAGCAGTGAAGTTATTTACCGAGAAGGGTTTTTGAATAAAATTAACACCTTCATCGATTATGCCGCGACGGGCTATTACATCAGCAGTATAACCCGACATGAACAAAACCTTAATTTTCGGATATAACGCACACAACCTCTCTGACAATTGCCTTCCGTTTAGCTCGGGAAGAATCACATCTGTAATCAGCAGATGAATATCACCTGCATGCTTCTCGGCTAAGATCAAGGCTTCACATGGGTTCGTGGCGCCGATCACATTGTATCCATTGCTTTTAAGAATTTTAGTAGCCAGCTTCAAGATTGAAACTTCGTCTTCAACAATCAGAACAGTTTCACCGCGACCCAGAGCTGCGTTAAAATCATCTTGAACTGACAATTCCTCGACTTCTCCCACATGACGTGGCAGGTAAATTTTAAAGGCAGTGCCTTTTCCAGGCTCACTGTAGACATTAACAAAGCCATTATTTTGTCTGACAATGCCATATACTGTGGCCAGACCAAGACCGGTTCCATGACCGAGATCTTTTGTCGTAAAAAATGGCTCGAAAATATTGGTCAGAGTCTCTCTGTCCATACCACAGCCATTGTCGCTCACAGTCAATTGAACAAATTCTCCAGGAACAAAATCAAAATGATTCTGACTAAAACCCTCATCAATAGTCTTGTTCTCAAACTCGATAGAGACTTTACCCACGCCACCAATCGCATCGCGCGCATTAATGCATAGATTGGTCAGGATTTGATCAAGCTGTGAAGGATCAAACTTGATCGACCACAAGTCCCTTACAGGCACCCAGACGAGATCAATATCTTCGCCAATGAGTCGCCGCAACATTTTCAGCATGCCTTCGAGAGTATTGTTCAAATCGAGAACCTTGGGAACGGCAACCTGCTTGCGAGCAAAGGCCAGCAGTTGACGAGTAATATCGGCTGAGCACTGCGCAGCGTTATAAACTTCCTGCAGGTCGGCATGCAGCGAATCATTTGGATCCACTCTTTCCAAAGCCATTTCCGTATAACCAAGAATTACGCTGAGAACATTATTATAGTCATGAGCCACCCCACCGGCCAGCTTACCAATAGCATCCATTTTCTGGGCCTGAACAAGGTCGAGTTGCAGTCTCTCCTTTTCCAGCTCAGCATTTATTCGGTCGGTTATGTCAACAATTGTTGTAATAAAGTGCTGGGGCTTACCATCATTATCGCGCTGTATGGCAACACTGACATCTGCCCAGACGAAAGATCCATTTTTGTGAACATATCTCTTGTTAAAACGAATCGAATCCTTTTCGCCTTTTAAAAGAGGTGTCAGCAAATTCTCGGTAAACTTGATTTCATCCGGCGGAGTGATGTCCTGCCATTTCTTCTCTCGCATTTCTTCTGGAGAGTATCCCACAAGCTCGCAAAACGCCTTATTAACCTCGATTTTTCCATCCAGCGAGGTGATCGACTTGCCAACATTTGCCGCTTCAAAAACATGCGCGAATTTTGCTTCACTTTCCTGTAACAGAGACTTATTCTTTGCTGCCAGCTCAAGAGCCTGAGCCCTGTTTTCCATTATTACTGCCAGAAACTGAAAGGCATTTCTGAAGACCGCTCGCGTTTCATCATCAATCTCGGGGTTTTCGGCAATCACGACATAGCCAAAAGAAAAACGAGGCGTTGCAATCTTGAAAACGCGGCATTCTGGAACCCCTGAAGGAACAAGATCCGTAGATTCAAAAACGAAATTTTTATCAAGTCCGTTTAAGGAATCTATGAATTGAGACTTGACCAGATTAGGATCAGAAATCTGCGATACATAAGCAAGAGAAAGCAATACCTCATGAGATAGCTTCATTAGGACCTTTTCATTACTTTAAGAAATTCTGGGGCATATTTGGTAAGCCACTGCTCGGGTGGAACAAAATAGGGATTTTCAAAAATACCGCCGCCGGTAATAACAAATGGGTGCACCTGCAAAACCTTCATGATCGTAGAACCCGGAAAAATGTTTACATTATAAAGGCAAATACTGATCCATTGCTTGCCCCAGATAAATGTGTTGAGGAGAGATTCGTAGGCCATCAGGTTCTCTACTCCAGGAACTTTCTCAAGAGCCCAGCTCATATCGGCTGTTCCCCTTACGTTTTTCCTGTCATGGCGCAAATTATCATCCCAGATATTATCATGAGCCTTCAGCATATCCAGAGGTGAAAAGGCACCCTCAGGATAATACAACTCCTTAGAGTGCAAAAGCCTAAATAGATGCGGATCTGCTTGAGTAAAATCCGGGCACGCAACGCGAAGATTTTCGACCGCCTGATCGTGACATGATTCACAGGGGCAACAAACTAGAAGCTCCTGCTCTCGATAGCCCTGGGCAAGAAAGCCGAACATTATCGCATTTCTCTCTGCTTCAGTCTCGAATAGTCCACAGAAATGCGTGCCCCAGTTGCAGGTATAATCTCCGAACCCAAGCTCCATTGTCGATAGATCAGAAGTTTTTAAGTGCATACGATCCCCCCTGAAAAAAAAACATTCTACCTCAATGCGGCCGTGCAAGTAATTGATTGCTCGTATTCACATGTTTAAACGAGCAGAACAGCAGGTTGCAAAGAATTTGAATTAAAACAGGACGGTTGAATGGCAACGAAACAACGCATAAAAACAGATCATGTTATGCCTGCAAATAAGTCTTGTCATGCCACTGCTACATGAAGAATATATCATTCACAATATCTGTTGTCAATCACAGGAGGCCAAGCGGAAATCCCTCTAATTCAAGTTATCGGGTAGTTTATTGGTTTGATTGCAGACATTTGATCAGCGTTCTTCAAAGTCCTTGATCATTTTCTCGGAGAATCGAACAAATCCCAGTATTTTATTTCGTGGAATGACCGCGCTGGAAGCAACTTTGTGACCATCTCCAAAACCACCCACGCTGGCAGCTGCTTTTGCAAAGATCTCTGAAAGAGGAAGCATTCTGTCAGCGAGAACCATTTTCTGCATTCGTTCAGATAATCTGCCAGAAACCTTTTTGTTTTCGTGCGCAATCACCCCAATTCCTGGAATTTCCTTCTCAAGATTCATCATTCCCAGAATGTATACGCACAAATTCTCGGGCAACATTTTTTTCCATTCTGAGAGAAATAAGCCAATTACCTTGTTTCCCATGCCGGCAAAAATATCTTTCGCGTCAAACCAGATCAGGTCGGCTCCATTTTTATAACCGTTTTTTTCGATGCAGGCCAGAGCTCTCTGGAAGCATTCATTTTTTTCTGAATCAAGCTTGCGATAAAAGCAGCGCAAAGCTTCAGTATAGCCAAATTCAAAGAGTTCAATCCCTGAATTAAAGCCTTCCTGATAGTACCCTATGGTTCCCAATGTGTCTGATACTTTGAAAATTTCGGGCAGAGAATACCATTCTTTATCGGGCAAAAGAATCTCGTAACTGCCCTCATCAGAGGTCTCATCATCTCTGATTACCCCTGACATTATACCTGAATTCAGGATTTCCCTGCTCAGGCTTTGAAAAGTCCCTGGAAGTTCAGAATTTCCGACCATCGCAATCGGACAGAGATCATAATTATCGGGATCAAGTTCCAGGGCAAACAAGTAGCAGACGCCCGCACCTGAAATATCAGTACTGCCGCTGTAACCACATTTTTCAGGGTTAACCAGTAGAATTTTTTCGTCAGAAGTTTCATGGAGAACCTGATGATGATCCAATATAATTATCTGATTGTGGTGAAAATTGTTGTGTGACAAAAGCTTTGTAAATGCTGAACCCAGGTCGCCAATGATGAAAACCCCTTTTTTCTGAAAAAGAACCTTCAGTGCCTCAGGATAAAGTTTTTCAAGACAGAAAATCTCTGTCTGAAAACCGGCGCGCATAAGCGCTGTTTTTAAAATATAACCTGAAGAAATTCCATCGGCGTCGTTATGGTAAATCACGACAATCCTGTCCCGATAATTTTCCCGGACAGTGATTACCGCTTCGCGCAACAGGGCTTTCAACATCTCATTTTGGATCTTCATCAAAGGTATAATAGTGTAAATTGAAAGTAAGAACAACTCGAAGATATAGTGATGAGAAAGCCAACGAAATTACTGCATTAACCAGGTTGTTTGAAGCTCCAGGTTACCAGAAAGATCTTTGGCAAAGATTTTGCTTCCATTTTTTTTGTTTGCTGATACAATAGAAAACTATCAGATGCCGGTGTAGCTCAGTGGTAGAGCAACGCATTCGTAATGCGTAGGTCGTGGGTTCAACTCCCACCTTCGGCTTTGCTTATATTGCGCTAGCCCGCCCCCGACGCCACTTTGGAGTCTGCTAGTGGGATTGGTCACCAGGTTCGACCAGACCGAATAGATGTTTGGCGACTTAACTCGGGAGAAAACTATGTCAATTGCAGCACACACCGGAGATAGCGGAGTTACTCTTCTCGAAAAATTGAGCAAAGAAGAGTTGATAAAAATTATTATTGATGATGCCAAAAACTGGCTGGCTCACGATGGCCTCTGGTTTCAGGCCGTAGAAAAACGTTATGGCATGGATATAGCACTGGCTGTTGACATAGAGGCCTGGCGACAATTCACGGTGATTGAAGCGAGGCGAATCATGGAACGCCTGGGCATAAGCCCTGGAGGTGGAATCCCGGCACTGGTAGAATGCTTGCAACATCGTTTTTATGCGCGAATCAACTTACAGGATTCTATCGAACAAACTGATACGCGCGTTGTCTTCCGGATGCTGAACTGTCGAGTTCAGTCGGCCCGCAAACGCAAAGGGCTGCCCGATCATCCATGCAAATCAGTCGGTATCGTTGAATACGGCGAATTTGCCAGAACAATCGATCCTCGCATCAAAACCAACTGTATCGCCTGCCCGCCTGATGCCCACCCCGATGATTTCTGGTGTGCCTGGGAATTTACACTGCAAGAATAACATTCCTTGCCTTGTGACTTGCAGACCTTTTCTATTTGACAATCTCATTTAAATTGCCAAAGGATCTATTGTGAATGTCCAACAGAATGATTGCGATTCTCCTATCAAACCTGCAATCAAAACACGTTATCGACTGGCACTTGGCTGCTTTGGCTTCGCTGCCGGCCTCATGGTTGGCTTACCCTATTCACACCTTTGCTCAGCGGGATCAGGCATCATAGAATTGAGCGCAGCCTTTGGCACACCAGTGGTGTGTGCCTTGATTCTTTTTAGCGTTCGTCAGCGCTATCTGTTGGCTATCTTTGCCGTTGCATTGATACTACTCGCGGTGCATTTTGGTTGCGAACCTTACCGCGATTGGGTTCACGGCCCAAACTCGCCATGGCCTGATATAAGATAATGTGGTTCTGACAAAACGGTCTATGATGTGCAACGAGAAGCTATTACAATGTCATGCGAGGCTTTGAGACTGCATGGACTGAGGCCGTTCGTCAAGGTTTTTCCCGTTCGAGACAGACAAAATAGTTTCCATCAGATGACTCCTGGATCTCCCCTTCCCAGACGGAGGACGATTTCTGGAGTTTCAGAAACAGAGGCTCATCAAGGCGCAAGGGATCTATTCCTTTTGGATTGCCCGGAATTTTTTGGAACAAATGGTCAGTTGAATAAAGCTTGCCAGAGCTCTCTTCGCGAAGAACTATAGTGTAAAAGGATCTTTTTTCCTTCACCCGAACCTGTCCCTCCACCGACTCGGCGGAATCCGAAGGCAATGTGGGCCACACCGGAGGTTCGAAGGAACCGCTGGCAACAAGGGGTCGAGATGCCAGGTCCCAGGACCCACCCAATTCATTCTGGTGGAATTCCTCTACGTCGCATTCCAGAATCCAGTGCGCTTCAACCACCTTCAGAAGAGTTCGGCGGGAAGGCCACTGCGATCCGTCGAAGGGTGACAAAACCGCCCTGAAATAGTCACGCACATACTCATGAATTTGGTCCAGAGGATCCATGAGTATTCCCGCGTCAAATATGATTAAGCTGATCACAAACAGAGCGAATACCAAGCCTGTCGCCCATGCCAGCTTTTTCCACCATGGCATCGGCGAAGAGACCTTCTCCGCGGAAACATCGGGATTTTTTATAACCCCGACTTCCAGCTCGCGATACGAAGCAATTTCCTCTGTCCAGTCTTTCTGGCAAAATTTGCATGCGTATTTTTCTTTGTAGCGATATTGTCTTTTTGATATCTTTCGGGCATTCTGGGTGTCGTCTATGGGTTCCTCAACCACTTCCTCGCCCTGATACCATCGCTGTATCACCACCCTGGCGAACCATTTGGCGCAATGCGGGCAGCGTTCCGGATGGCCAAAAATCAGAAGGACAAAGCCGACCACACCAGCGAACCCGAGCACAAATACAATATTCGGCATTATTTCTCTCTAAAGGATTTATTCTCTGATCTTGAGGATACATCGCCTCAATTTCGCGATTCAAGTCTTTTAAATCGGCAATAGAAGTTACTGTTAGCTTTGCTTGTCTATCTATATGAAATCTCACGCGAAAATTTTAGAATTCTATCAGAGAACAAAGTATTATAGAATTGAGAGCGGGATAGCTCTGAACCAATCTGCGCAGGAAATGCATTGGTAAAGAATTATAAAATAACAACAGGATTACAAAAGAAACAGTCATGTTCAAGAAAATAATCAGTAAAGTATCTGACTTGTTTAAGCCATCTTCGCCCACGCCGATGGTCGCTGGCGGCAGTCTTGAAGAAATCAGGTCGTGCGTCGAGAAAGGCGTCAATCCGAATCTCGGAGTATCATATGCAAAGGCATCTCTTTCTTCGCATGAAAAAAGAGAAAATACATATTGCAGCAGCTTGGTTGATTTCGTGCTGTCTCCAGTCGAAGACAGAATTTTCTGTACGGATCACTGGTTTGACATAAAGCCGCTCATGACCGCCTCATACAACGGCAGTAGTGATATTGTAAAACTTCTTATCGCAAACGGTGCCGACGTTAACGGGGCTGACAGTATCGGGATGACAGCCATTTCATATGCATTGTTTGAATCACATGAAGAAGTAGTGAAGATTCTTTTGGAAAATGGTGCGAATGCCAGCGCTGCCGTCCACGCCTCTGCCGGCCTGCGAAGTGAAACAGTAACAAAGGACTGCGAAAGATACGAAGTAAAATCACTCGATATACTTCTGCGCCTAGCAAACAGCTCAACTGTTACCGGTCTTGCCCCGATATTTTTCGCGGTCGCACAGTCAACACCGGCCATGGTTCAAATGCTCGCCAGACATGGGGCAGACGTGAACGCACGCAACAGTTACGGTGAAACGCCGCTTGAATATGCCATGCAAGTGCGCATGGATCCGGATAAAGGAGCCATATTGATTGCTGCCGGAGCTGGATATGATCTTACCCAGCTCGAAGAAAGATCAGTTAGTCCTAACAAGCGCTTCAGCACTGATTTTCGGGCAAGACTACTTGAATTCCTTCTGCGAGCCGACAGCAAGGATGAAAAGAGCATAAACCAGCTCTATTCCTGGTGTCTACAGTATAAAGACAATTTTTACACTTCAATTTATGCATTTGCGGCAGGAAACAATTTCCGGGAACTGTTGCGCTACCATATCGCCAGGAATTCTGCTGGAATCCCGGCCGAAATCGATAGATACCAGCCGCTTGTATGGGCAGTCGATAAACTTGAGATCCCAGAACTTCTGCTCGAATCAGGTTTTGCTGATAATCTGACTCAAGAGCAGTGGTTAACGATTTTCTCAAGGGCACTTTCGCAACATACCCGCACGGTACCGGAGGTTTTGCACACTCTTACCGCCAAAATGAAATCATACTGCAATTTTTCCGGCGAACAATGGTCGGCCTTATGGGCGGGCGGCATAGCTGATTCTGAGCGAGTGACGGCGATGCTAGACCTGTGTCCTGACATAAACTTTCGTGACGCCCAAGGCAGCACGGTGTTGATAAAACTTGCCGAGTCAAGCATTTCAGACCCGGCGGGTGCAAAGTTGATTCTTGCCAGTGGCATCGATATAAACGCTCGAAACAACGAAGGCAATACCGCACTGATCCAGGCAGTAAAATATTGCCGAACCCCGCTGGTTGCCTGCTTATTGGCAGCAAAGGCAGATGTCGAAATAAAGAACGGTGCCGGTAAGAATGCCTTGCAGATTGCGACCGGCAGGAAACAGAACGAAATCATCGCGATGCTAAAAGCTCACAGACCATAAGTAGATTAACTAACACCCCGAAAACCATGAAGGTTTTCGGGGTGTTAGTTAATTATTGAACTTCAAAGCAATGGAATCTATCTGGCTCAGGACTTAACAACCTTTTCAGCATACTCCCGATAGAAAGCCGCACGTGCAGAAGCGTCGGCAATCTCTTTCCTCGGGACAACAACCACCTTTGGTCCTTCAGGTCTTGAAAAGGACTGCTCCATGAACATCTTCACAATCGCGGGAGGGACTGGATAAAGGATATCGAATGGATCCTGCTCAGCTTTCCCTTCCCTGATTTCACTTGTTCGTTCCATTGTGCGCTCGGTATTTCTCTTGATCAGATCAAGAATCTTGCACACATTGCCGCTCAGACCATCTCTGGCAACCTTTTCCAAAGGTGTAGCCCAGAGGTTGATCCCCTTGAGTTGTTCAACTTCAGCGTTAGTAAGGTTTACCGTTGGCTCAAAGTAGACAAGCTTCATATTGTATGGGATCCCGGCATAAAGTGCGTTGGGATTCTCCATGGTGATGGGAGATCTGTATTCGAGATCTGTGTTGACACCATTGTAGAAAACGTTGTAGCCGCGACCAATATAGATATCAGTCAGGCGATTCACCACAAACCACGCCAACGTACTCTCCCATGGAGCAAAGCAGGGACCAAAGTCCTTGAAAAGCATGTATCGGATATTGTCACATGAAGCATTCACAACATTTCCAAGTTCCTGATAGAACGTGGATTTGCCGCACCCAGCTGCCCCAACAGGAATTATGAGAAGCGGCTTGGCAGATGTGAGAGTAGCTTTGTTCCAATTCGGGTTGTCTTTCAAAGCAGCTGCGATAAAGGCTTCCATATGCTCTTCGCCCTTCTTGAGCAGAACATTCGGATCCTGTGCAGTAACCTGAGCTACAAGAATAGCCAGGTAGGTGTTAATTACATGATAAGGGCTCAACTTGAAACAGAAGTCAAACTTGGCAAGATCTTCCACAGCCTTACTCGGGTTCGGTTCTGCTTCGATAAGGAATTTCCCTGCCTGAGCGTTCACCGCGAAGATCGGACCGTTGTACATATTCTTCGCTTCTTTGAGAAGCTCCTTGGTGCTGCCTTCGCCCTCAACAGCCTTAAGGATATTCGTCACACAAATGGCGATGTCCTTCTTCCACAAAATATGATCCTCAAGCTTGATGATCTCAGCAAGGTTTGGCAGATTGTATTTCTCTGCAATCTGTCCAAAAATCTTTTTTGTTCCTTCGTGTATACTCATTTTTCTTTCTTTCCTCCTGGAATATGGGTTTCGCTAGCTGGTAATAAAGCATTTGCACCTATTATGCGAGTGATTCAATCCAACCGAGCGACAATAACATTTCTTACATTTTACATGGATCACGTTCAACTAGCAATTCAACTTAGTCTCCGAAAAACAGCGAGGCTATTTTTCGGCTATTTTTCGGTATTTTCGCCACTTGTGCATATTCGTCAAAATTACTATAATAATGCTGAGAGGAAGCGGCTGTGAAACATTACATTTGCCGTATGCTTGCTTTCCAGAGAAACAACGCAAATTGAGGAGTAAACCATGAAGAAATTTTTCATACCAAAGCTTTTGCTATTGACACTTTTTACGATTTCCCTTGTCATTTCAGGATGTACCATAACGCCTGCGGTGAAAGCCCCCAACAAGGTAACCACAGGGGAAAATACAGGAAAAGTTGCAACTTCGACACAAGCCGTAAAACCGAAGCCAGTAGCAGCACCTATTGATAACTCTGTGACCGCCCCGGCTGCCAGCGCATCAAAGCCAGGTAACAACGCCTGCGCTGTAACAATCTATGGTAGTGATGCATGTGGCCGCTGTTCCAGCGCCAAAAGTTACTTAACATCCATAGGCGTCGCATTTGAATTTAAGGACATTAAAAAGGATTCTAGCGCCAACATGGAAAAATCTGAGAAAGTGCAAAAGTTTGGTGGCCTGCCCGGGAACAGCATTCCCATAATTGACGTCTGTGGCGATCTGATCCGTGGTTTTGATAAGAATCAGCTTAATGCTCTCCTAACGAAACATGGGTTAATCGGCAATGCCGATGCACCAGCAAAAGTTACCACAACTGCTCCCGTTGAGCCTGCTGCTAGCGATAAAGCCAGCAATGTAACAGTCTACGGAACTTCTTCCTGTTCCTGGTGTAAGAAAGCCAAGTCTTATCTGCAATCCAAGGATGTTGCATTTGCCGACAAAGATGTTGGCAAGGATAAAGCAGCAAACCAGGAAATGTTCGATAAGGCCAAAGCAAAAGGCTTGTCTCCCAAAGGGGTTCCGGTTATTGATGTGTGTGGCGACATGGTCCTTGGTTTCGATCAAGCCAAGATTGACGAGTTACTGAAAAAGCATGGCCTTACCAGTTGCTCGGGCGGAAGTTGCTCCACCACAGAAAATCCCGGCGATTGATCTGCGACATGAAGGCCTCCATTCGATTGGAGGTCTTTTTACAAAATTCCTTTCGCCATCAATCCCTCCCGGTATCACAACCGGGAGGGATTACTCTTGTGGTCACGTCTTCAACTAAGTTACCATGTCCGCTATGACACAATTGCAACAACATAAGCCGAGCAGAATCACCACTGATCTTCTCTACCAGAAGCCTCTAACGTCTCGACCAGAAAAATTGGAAGCATCAAAGACAAGCCCCCCTTTCGAAGATTCTCAAGCTGAAAACTCCGGCCTCAGTCAGACTGGGGGCGGACTCAAGCTTCAATCCAGACACATGCCCAGGCAAGGATTTGTGCTAATCATGGTCTTAGGCCTCGTTGCCATCATGATGGCCTTTGGTGCGTGGTTTTTTATGTCAACGGTTCAGTCCAAGAATGTTTTTCAGATCTTCTTTCGGGCAGACGCAACACGAATTATTGCAGAAAGTGCTTTAGCCGAATGGCGAGCAACCTTCTTGAAAAAGCGCATACAAGAGCCAGGCCTGCGGAATCTCCTTGAGAATCCAAGCTTAACCTCCCCAATAACCATTTCGTTGTCTGATCTTCCTCATACTCAGACGGTTGGCGACAACCTCAATGGTCGTGGAAATTGGTTTCTGGACGGAGAAATCAGCATCCATGCCATTGATGATCTCCTTATGGAGAACGTCGGCGGCATACAAAAGCGTGGAACATTCGGCAAAGAGTACCAAGGAATTTTACGTCTACAATTTACCGTCGGTTTTGGTGAAAGGGCACGCCCTTCGTCTTCGGCACATTTTTCTTATGATTTTGACTTGAAGCTGACTTCATTACGAAGTAGCCCGCAAGACCGGATCAATCAAGGATATACCACCGACGCCCTGAACGATTATGTTCTGTACATTCGTGGAGGAAAAAATGAGTTCCAGTTTTTCAATGTATGGAATCAGCGCAACATAGATCGCACCCTCACCATTGCCCACTCGAGCGCGGGCATGAAAGGGAAAGTTTTTTGGGAAGAGGGCCCTAATGCTGCAACCATGGAAGCTACTGGCCGGATTCTATTTGCAGATCAGGGTGAACGCCTTCTCATCTCCCCACCTGATCCTCCTCTGATTGGCCGGGCAGGTCCCGTTCATTATTCGCGCTTTCTTCCGTTTGCTTCCGCCCAAATGCGCTTCTATGAATTTTTAAATTCTGATGAGCTTTTTTCGAGTCCCTTGTTTCAAGACAACACGCTTCATCTGAATGGTATTTACTTTGTTCGCAATGGTGGCAATGGCCTCGTCATCCCCAAAGGAACTACGTTCACCGGAAGAGGAGTGCTCATTTCGCTTGGCAACATTAGTATTGAGGGCAGTTTCACCAAGAAATCACCAACAGACGGGCCCTGCTTCCTCTACACATGGGTAGGAAACATCACCGCCAATGCCGTTGAACAGGGACGCATAGAAGCTTCCCTGATCGCCCTGCGCTACAATTATGACCCCTACAACCAAACCTCGCCTGTCTCGACCGTTTCCTTTTCGCAACGCAAAGCTGATGTCCTGGGGGGCCTTTTGGTCGATCAGCTCAATCTCAAATCCATGGCTGCGTCTGAAGACAACACGATCACCTATGACAGTAACTCCCTTTCGGGCCCAGCAGCTTTTTCATATTCTGTGGGTGGACAACTTCGTGGGATGAATGCCACTTACAGGCTTGAGGAAAACAATTAGATGAGTATTCCGATCGTGCAATCTCACGAAGCACAAGGAAACCGAGGGTTCTCGGTTATGGAGGTCATTGTCGCACTCACTTTTTTGATGGTGGCCCTGGTAGGTATGTTTTCGGTTTTTAGTTCATCAAATCGTGGATCGCTTGATGCGTATCGCGAGACATATGGCAGGTCGATTGCTTTAGAGGCCCTTGAATGGGTCTCTGGCCTTGGATACGAAGAATTGATGGCAGCTAAGAGTATGCCAAATAATCCTATTGCTCAACGCCTTGGTCTGGAAGAATTCTTCCCGATTGATTCTGTTCTGTTGGATGATGGCTCGACTATCGACTATCCAAATGAATACTGCCAATTTGAGCGGAAGATTCAGTTGATTCATTTCCCAGATGACCGGATTTTCCTAGTTCGTGTCACCGTTCGAGCAAAAGGCGAGGCAACGTTCCGACGGGGCAGTATTGTCCTGGAGAAACTGGTGGGGGCAGAGTATGATTAAATCCAAAGGAATGAGCGCGGTAGAGATTCTCGTGGTCTGCGCATTGGTTGCTTTAATTTTTGGCCCAATTATCTCTATGCTTGTTTCCAGCCAGCGATCTGCGTCTTACGGCTACGACAAACTAGAGATGCTTGGCAGAGGCAGATTCATTATGGAACGTGTCCAGCGAGATCTGAAAGCGCTATGTTCAGCCAATTCGTATGGTTTTCTTCCAATTGCCACCCAGACAAAGACATTTTCCTTTCCAGTTTTTCCAATGCTTCCCAAGGAAAAGACATTTTCGACCGAGTATCCATTGAATGTGGTCACCTATGTTTTTGATCCTCAGGCAAAAACCCTTGTTCGAAAAATCAAGTATCACCCCACTCTGGCACCTCCCGGGCAATCTGAAACTTCTGAATCTCTTGGCACCAATGTCGCTTCATTTTCCATCTGTCCCAAAAAAATGCTGAAAATGCGATTTTACGATGTCGAGATTGCCTGTGAGTCAGGGCAAACAAATGGAAATGAAAAGCCCATCATTCTCCGAACATCTGTTCGATCCGAATTCGAATCAAGATTGGAGCGTCACCCTTATTTGATAAGCAATCGCCAGCCAAGTTTCAGCTTTCCCCCAGATTGATATCAAACAAGAAATGTTATCCCGACATTGGCTCTGCAAAAGCCTCTTTGAGCTTGATTTACATTTCCCAGGTCAAAGCTGTTTGTAATAGAGAGATCTTTTTGGTAATTTGGTTGAACTAATTAAATAGAACCAGATGTTATGGAGCATTAGATGAAAAAACTCTTTGTTGTTGCTGTTTTGCTTTGTGTTTTGCCTGTTATTCTTTTTGGAGAGTCGCATCCTCTGGCACTTGGATTTAGTAATTACATGAGAGGGCAAGCCTCAGAAGATATGAATCCGCCTCAAAAGGCTGAGCTGGTGAATTATTTAAGAGAAGTGGAATTCCCGGCAGAACTAAACAAGCTGAGTATTGAAAACCAAAATACACCTGTCTCCAAAAGTGAACTGACAGAGAAATATCAGGCTATAGAGTTCAAGGATTCAAAGAAATTACTGGAAGAATTGAAAAAACATCTTGGTGACAGGCAGAAAACAGCAAAATTTGAGTCTAAGAAAATTGAAAATCCTGAGGTGTTTTGCGGAAATTTTGATAGATCTATTCAATTAATGAAAATCAATCGAATGCTAATGTTGCTTGCAAGGCTTTATGGAAGCCAGAAGCAGGGCCTGCCATCTTCTGCGTTTATCAAGGCGACCATTTACAGCGCGACTCTTTTGATGGAGAAAACAGGAGATCTGACTCCTGACAACCTGAATCTGGCATATATTCAGATGGGATCCCCAATGGATGTGCTATCAAACGGGCTTGATGATTTTTCATTTTCAAAGCAAATTGCTCAATCTGTTTTTGAAGTATTTGATAAAGTAAATGAGAGCCTGCCAGATATAGAATACGTTGAAAAGAGCCAAAGAAGCATTATTCCAAGATTTGTTCGTAATTGCGCCGGTTATTTTGGAGAAATGATTAAAAAAGGTGAAGTGAATGGAGAAATAATGAACGAGGCTTCCAAAGAGACCATAAAAAAAGACATTCAAATGGCACTGGATGCTGAAAGTAAAGCCCAGGCGCTTCTGGACGGATACTTTTCCAAGGAAGTTTTTACGCTGATGGAAAAGCCATTTTCAGAAAATCAATTTTGGGAGCAGAAGTCTAAAGAAATCAGTGATATGTGCTTGCAGGTAATGGATGAATCGAATCCAGCCTGGGATTCTGACCGAATAGCAAAGGCCTGGGTTAGTAGCTATGCTTTTGATCCCAGAAGGATAGCAAAATCCTTCTGGAACAGCAAGCAAAGGATAGAAGGTGCAAAAACGCTTATTGCATTAATTGCATATAAGACAGAATTCAAGAAGTGGCCGGAAAGTCTGGAAGCACTGGAAAAATGGTTTGAGAAACCACTGGGCAAAGATCTTTATTCCGGAAAGTGGATGCGTTATGATACCGAGAAGAAAATTATAAGATGCGATGGGTCTGACGGAAAGCCTGATAATCAAGAAGAACTTTACGGAGACGATTTGTGGGTTTATCCGATAAAATTTGAATAGCGCCCTTGATCCCATGCCCATTATCACGACGATGAACGTTTCTTAATAAGATAATGTGGTTCTGACAGAATGCTATCGTAATTTCATGCGCCAGGGCTTGTAAGTGCATCCTGAGAACATTCGTCACGGTTTTTCCCGTTCTAGACATAGAAAATAGCCTCCATCGGATAACTTCTGGGGTTCTGCCTCTGCTGGAAAGTTTTTCCAATGTAGCTGAAGGCAAGGCCGTCATATTAACCTGGGAGGGAACAACTGACCAGATCCGAAAAGCAGTTGAGCAGATCCGAACTCGCCTCCGCGCACAGCGGAAAAAGCGACGAGAAGACAACAAGAAGTAGATCAACTAAAACCCCGAAAACCGTGAAGGTTTTCGGGGTTTTCATTTAACGAAGCGACTCGTGTATCTGCCCAGGACTTAAAGTCTATGGTCTTTTTTACGTATTTCCGGCTTTGTGCCGTCAGCGGCCATCTGCTTTTCTTTTTTAAAGACTTTGAGGAAAGCTGCTATTATATCTTCAAACTGGCCGACAGGGCACTTTTCCATAGAAGGAGCGCTGGTGAGGTCGCCCATATAATATATGGCCGGACAAAATTCAAAACGGCTTTTCGTCAGTGTTACCAGAACCCCGACAACATCGGTCTCGCCGTAACAGAATTCCTCATCTGAATCATTGTCGTCATCACCAGACTCTGGAAGCTTGACTTTGTTGCCATCAGCGCACCTGACAGGATTGCCGACATTTGGCTCGGAAAATGGGAAAAATATCTGCTGACCATTTTCTAGTTCTTCGAGCAGACTCTTCCATGTAACGGATTCAGGATGCTCAGGCGCTTCAACGTCAGCGTTTTCACGCCAGATAAAATCCGCGGGGGTCATCTCTTTACCGCCAACCTTCTTGAAATGCGCGAACATGGCTTTTACAAAATCTTGGAAATCAAAGCTAGTTTTTTCAAATTTCCAGGTAATCATCTCTTTCCTCCCTCATTTATTGAATTCTCAGTTCCATAAACAGTATTGTCATAGCTCTGGTTATATACCATGGTTCTTTATGTATTAACACTCTTCCTGCTCCTAATGCTATCCTAACACCAGCTGATACAACGGTCAAGACTATGCGAAATACTGTAATCACACCACTCTAATCCCGCTGCACTACGTAACGCAGCGCAGAACCAAAACCTTCAAACTCAAGTCTTTAAATCTCACGTATCCTGGCATCCAGCTGACCGATCTGGCTGGGCATGCGTGCAACGTCATTGCCGGAAACATGGTCCTGCTTATTCTCAATCGGAAAAGTCCATCAAAAACAAGTTTTCTCGTTTCTCTGAGGTTCTGCCTGGATTCTCAAGCCGAATTTTCAGTTCCAGGTCTCCTCATATTTACAGCTTTCAATATAAGCTAAACATCTACTTTCCCTCGGTGTAATAGATTTCCATGCAATGTTGGCAAATGGAATCGGCATAGCTGGCATCTGCCATGCATTTACGAAAGTGGTCATACGCTGGACCATTCCAGATATCCTGAAGCGAAGAATCTGCAACATTTCCCATTACATTTTTGCCGTTATAATCACGGCAGCAGGCAACTACATCGCCATTCCACTGTACGACTAGATATTGCCACGGAAATGGACAGGGCATAAACGCTGGATACTTCTCAAAGTTGCCTAGATCAACCATCTCTTTCTCGCCCCATGGAAAAAACTCACGCAAATCAACCTCAAGCCCATGGCCCTGCCATTTCTTTTTAAACTCTACGGCGCGATCAATGTTTTCATTAATAACAATCATTCTCACAACAAGCTTGGTAGCATGCTTGTCGCGAACATGCATTAAAGCTACCTCTGAAATATTCTTTACAGCCTTCTCATAGTCGGCATGAGATCCGCGGAATCTCTTGTAACTGTCGTGATCATAGCCATCAAGCGAAATTATTATTTTGTCAGCGCCGGCTTTAAAAAGAGCCGCCGCCTTGTCAATTGTGAATTCAGGTGCATTGACCGAAAGAACGGTGTTTAAGCCAGCGTTGGCTGCATAAGTTGTCATTTCGACAATCTCAGGATGCAGTAATGACTCACCAAAGTGAAATAATTCCACTTCTTTTGCCAGAATCTTTTTTGCGTAAGTTTTAACTTCATCAATAACTTTGCAGAATAGATTCATGCTCATGTAGCCAACCGGCCGGGTCATTTTGCTGGCCCGCGGGCACATGACGCAGCTGTAAGGACAAGCATTAGTTGGCTCAATCTGATGCAGATGTGGTTGAGATGTTCGCTTTAATGCAAACATCTGTGCCCAGCCTTCTCTTGATTGAAGAAATGCTGGTAGCTGGCTTTTTGATAACTTTTTATTGATTGAATCAGTCATGCTCGCCTTTATAGATTTAGATAAACAAAGCCAGGATCTTCTCTATAAGAAAAAAGATACATCAGGAAAAACAAAACCACATACCAGATTACTGCCAGAGCATCAGCAATTTCAGGGCGAAAACGGTTATGCAGAAAAGAATACATGGTATGCCCCCTTCAGCAATTCTTCAATGTTCTGCTGCAACCAGGTAGTTACCGGAAAACAGGCCGCAACGAAACAAAAAGTCAAAACAATATTGGCGCCACTTTCGATCTTTGTCAGAAAGTGGTTGTCCCAACTTGCCAATTTTTGTCGAAAAGAACTCCAGCGTTGTTGCAAAGCAATCCCAAGAGCATGATACATGCCCCACAAAATATAGTGCAACGAAAAACCGTGCCAAAGGCCTATTATCAGCATAGTACCGCTGGTTGCCACAAAAGGTCGCCTGGTAATTGCTGCCACAGGCTTGTAAAAGTAGTCAGAGCACCAACTGGTGAGAGAAATATGCCACCGTTTCCAGAATTCACTGATGTTTTCAGACATGAAAGGATTATTGAAATTTTCGATAATTGTAAAGCCCATCATGGCAGAAACCCCGATGGCGATATCTGAATAAGCACTAAAGCGAATATACAGATCAATCCACATATATGCAGAATTCAAAAAGGCGGCTTTTGAAAAGCCAGCTATATCTGCTGTCTGAACAAAATAGTCACGCAGAAAATAGCCCAATGCAAAATTGGCGATAATAATCAGCTTGGCGTAACCGTGAAAAGCCCTTTCAAGTCCCAGGGAGAATCTTGCCCAATCCCAGCGTCGCCGCCGAAGATCACTTAAAAAAGCAGGAAAGCGATGTATGGGGCCAACTACAATAGTGGGCAAAAGAAACAAATAGCTGAAATATTCGATAAAATTGTGCGGCCGCAAGGTTCCTTTATACATTTCCAGGATGTAATGGGTCTGACGAAACAGGTAATATGACAGGCCAAGCGGAATCACAATTTTTTCAATTTCGCTGCCCTGTTGAATTTTAAAATAAGAAAATATCACAGCAAAAAGACTCAAAGTAATTGCAACCTGCTTGCCATGGGGTTGTCTATAATTGCAGATCCAATATGCAAGCATTGCAGTAGAGCATAGAATTTGCAGCGAAAAAAGATCAAAATAGCCAAGGAACGCCATTCCAATCAGAGTAATAAAATATACCTGAAGTCGTGCCGGAGGCAGCCAGGCACTGAATATGCCTATAAGCAGCCAGATTTGAAGGTCAGCATCAAGAAATTTCATCATAAAAGCTATTCCTGACCAGTCACGAATATTTTTTCTGCAAGCAGCTTCTCAAACCATTCAGTGTAAATTGCTTTTCCCGCATCATTCATGTGAACCGAATCTTTATACTTATCTGGAAAATCCATAGCGTAAGGAAAGGGAATAAACTCAACACCGCTTCTTTTCTCGACAGTATGCATAAGGTTGCTGAATTCATGTAGAAACTCGGGTTTCAAATAAGAATCGGCTCTTTTAGACCTCGACAGATCCAGAATAAAAACCCTGACACCATTTTCTTTCGCCTGCTTGAATATTGTTAGCCATTCTTCCAGCTCATTTAGATCTTTTGCTCTGAATTTACTGGCAGATCTTCCATAGGCCTCCCAGTTAAAAGCATTCTTGGTCCCGGCGTTTTCAATATTCTGTAAAAAGAACGATATAATTCTTGTATATAGGGCTTTTGCGTAACCATGAGTTCTCTGCCAATGTCTGTGTAGCGTTTGATTAAAAATGACAGGTTTATAGCTTTTTTTTATCAGAAACATGCCGGCCTCAATGAAAATCACGCTGTTTTCTTTTTGAATTGCATGTTTCATTAAAGATAGAAATTCAAACAACTGAGCACTGCTCTGTGTAATCACCGAGTATTTTTTATGCGAAAATGATGCTCCGGGTATTTCTATAGTTCCGGTCGCAGGCAATGCGCATTTTGACAATGAAGATCCGAATACAAAAATCGAACAATTTTCTGGCAAGGCAACCGGAAAAGGCTTCGCTTTGCCAGAAAGCCTCAACTGTTCGTCTCGGTATTCGTATGCGACCTGACTAACCACAAATATAGCGATAATCATAAACAAGGTTGCAATCCAGACGCGAAAAGGAGCAGGAACAACCGCTAAAACGTCGTTATTCAAGGCATATCCTCTGCTTTTCTGGTGCATAATGTCAACAAGTCACGAAGACTTTTGATTCTTATGACTTCAGCGGGTGATAGCTTAATAGAAAAAATTCTTTCTACCTCGGCCACCAGTATTAAATGTGCTAAAGAATCCCACTCAGGAAGATCTTCTTCCGAAGAATCGAGAGAAAGACTTTTTACATCCTTCTTGAGACACGTAGCTGCCACCTCTAGAATCGTAGCTTCAGCAGAAGACAACTTCATCTGTTCGGGTCGCTTAAGTTCGCAGATTGCTGCTTTTAGAGCCTCAATCTGCACCTTTCCAGAGCGTCCCCTGGGCAAAGAATCAAGAATATAGATGGCAAGGGGAACCTTTTTTTCTTCCAGATGGGTTCGGCAATAACTGATTAGATCAACTTCAGAAACCGATCCGGCGGCTTTCAGAGAAACAGCAGAAACTACATGTTCACCCCAGACGGGATCAGGCTCGCCAAGAGTTTCGCTCTCCGCAACAGAAGGATGCGTCAGCAAAACTTCGTTTACTTCACCAGGATGAATATTTATTCCGCCTGAAATAACTATTGCTTTCCTGCGCCCGAGAATTTTGTAGCAACCTTCTTCAGTCTGAGCGGCAATATCACCAGTATAAAGCCAGCCATCTTTAAGAATCCCTCTGGTAGCCTCTGGAGCCTTAAAATAACCAATAGTTAAAGAATCACTCTTAACAAGTAATTCACCCTGTTCGCCAGGAGCCTTATCACGACCATTCTCATCAACAATTCTAACTTCACAATCAACAGGTTTTCCAATTGTTCCCATCTGGTGAGATACGTCGTCAGGCCCCGCAAAAATGCCACCGGCAACAGTTTCAGTCAGACCATAAACATTGACAATCCTGTTGTTGAATTTCTTTTCAAATTCGGCCCAGAGCGCAACTTCAAGTTGAGCGCCGCAGGATACGGTCATAGCAAACGCGCCATTATCAAAGCTGTTGTTGGCACAATTTCCCAATTGGCAAAGCAGTGACAATATTGTTGGAACCGCAATAAAATGAGTGATTCTTTCGCGATAAATGGTATCAAGAATATCTTCAATATGCTTTACCCGAAACCTGAAGGGTCGAAACCAGCAGGCTGCATTATAAAAGGCAAGAACCGGTCCCTGAATAATTCCATCTGCATGTGAAAGCATGAGAGTATTAAGAATTTTACTTTCCGGGGTCAAACCATAGACACGACTAAGCGTCTTAAGATGACTAAATAAGGCCCTGTGAGTTATACAAACTCCCTGGGGATCTGATGTCGTTCCAGAAGTGAAGAGCACATAAGCAACAAGCGACGCGTCAATATGCGCTGGCAACTCAGCCATACTGGCGTTTTCCATGAGACCGCCCAGTGAACCGTCTTGAGTTTTTCGGCGCAACAACAAGTTAAGTATAGATTTTTTCGTTTTCCGGATTGGAATAATTTTGTCTTTGCCTGCAATCTGCCATGATTCGGCAATTGACTCATCCAGAATTACAAGTTCCGGTTTTACCAGATTAATCAAATGGTTTGCCCGCAAAGATCTTGTTTCTGAATCAAGAAAAATGGCAGTAATTCCACAGCGCAATAGTGCAATAAAAATTGTTGAAGCAAGCATGTCATCCTGAGTTGAAAACACAACACTATCGCCTTGCTTGACGCCCCGCTGCTGAAAAATTGCTGCTAATCGGCGCACATTTTTACATAACTCGGAATATCCAATTGATTGTTCAGCGACCGCAAATTCTTTTGCAGCAAACTTTTGTTCTGCAGCGTCAAAAGCTTCAATCATATTTTCAGGCCATATAGCTATCATCAATCAACTCCCCCAGTTTGTCTCGCAACAATTTTCCTTGTGAGTTTCTTACAAGCTTGTCAATAAAATAGAATCGATGCGGAACTCGCCTTTTCCCGATCGCCTTATGTAAAAACTGCCGCAATTCTTCAGCCAGTATTTTCGATGGCCGCTGTCTTGCGGACTCCTTAAGAACTATCAACGCTGCCATCCTCTCATCATCAAACTCAGACTGGTAGGTGTGAATACCGACTTCCAGGACTGTCGGATGACTCTCTAAAGCCAGTTCAACCTCTTCCAGGCAGATCAAGTCAGTGTAAATATTTTTAATAATATTGCGAGTGCGACCCCGAAGAATGAAATGCCCGTCAGGGCGTCTTTGAGCTAAATCACCGGTGTAATACCAGCCGTTCTTGAGAACCTCATCCTGCAGCGGTAGCTGTTTAAAATAACCAAGCATCAAATTTGGCCCTTTAATCCGCAAGTGCCCCACCTCGTTATCAGGCAGCTGGCTATCGTTGTGATCGACAATTTGCATGATTGCCCCGGCTTCTTTGCCAATACTGATTTCATCCGGATCAAAAGTAGCAAAGCTATGACCAGCGCAAAGGCCTGTGGTCTCAGTCAAACCATAATAATTAAGAACTGGACGCCCAAAGTTATTGAAAAACAATCGTACCTGTTCTGGAGCCAGAAAGCCGCCGGTACATAACATTGCCCGGAGCGAGGCAAAAGAATCCAGTGAAAAACGTGAAGCCGACATATTAAGTTGCCTGATCACAACTGGCGAAACTCCAACAAATGTACAGCCATTACGCTTAATGGTTTCGGGCAGCAATAGTATCTCACTGCGACACTTTTCTGATGCTATAACAGCACGGCAACCTGCAATAAGCGGGGCGATGCAGGTGTTGCGCAGACCACTCATAGAGTGCAGGTCGCCAAGGTTCAGAAAAACATCTTTGCTGCTCCATTCAAATAATTCGACCACCAGTAGTCCGCTGCGAATTAAACTGCCTTGCGAAAGCACCACTCCTTTGGGCCGTCCTGTTGATCCTGATGTGTATAAAATCACTGCAGCATCGCTCTCATTAAGCTCATCGGCAGATGGGCAAACGAAGGGATATCCATTATGCAGCCACTCTGCGAAAGTTAAACGTTGAGATTGCGCCGAAGTTTCATCATAAACTACTACAGTCACGCCACTTCTTACGCTGACACTGGAAAGAACAAAAACAATTCTGGGTTCGGTTTCATCAATAACAAAGTTAAGCATATCTTCAGGCCAGGTATGATCTAAAGGAACAAATACCATACCAAGTCTGAAACATGCCCAGGCAAGTAAAATTGCTTCAAGATTCAATGGGGCAATTGAGCAAATCCTGTCTCCCGCAGCAGCGCCATCCTGAAACAAGCGCTTTTCAATGGCACAAACCAGGTCTTCAGCATCGGCATAACTAAGTTCTTCTTCAAGTTCATCAAGCTGCAGAACAATAGCAGAAGCAGAATTGGAAAAAACGCTTCTACAAATTTGTTGGAGAGTACCTATGTGTTTTTGTTCTACTGACACAGGCAAGAATAGTCCACTGTTTTTTGAGGTTGTGCAAGCATTTTATTACAGATTTACTTTTTGAAGACAGCGAGTGAATTCCTACTACCGACTTTCTCAACAAATAATCAGTTAGCGCCTGCTAAGAGCGAAAAGTCCTCGTCTTGGACGAGGATTCGCACACTGTGGAGGCGATCGGTGCCAAACCCGCGGGCCGACTTACCCTTCGTGCAGTAATTTTTAGAAAACTTCATCTAGACGCCCACGCAACTTTCGACGGAAGAGTCAGACGCGTGACAGAGAAGGTTTTCCGTTGCCACATAAGAAAGCAAAAGACCCGCTTTTTCAGCGGGTCTTTTAAACTTTATCGATCCTTGTTGAACCGATTCTGAGCTCCCAAGGAGGGACTACGCCACTCAAACCCTTTAAAACAAGGGATTTTTAAAATAATCACTCATTTTCTATACCCAAATCTATACCATCCGGGTTTCATCGACCTGGTTCAAATCCTGAACCAGTCTTTCTCTTCAAGAATAGGACACATCTCCGCTGCGGAAAAGTCAAACTCTACATGTAGCTGCCGTCTGTTTTTCCGCTGCGCTACGTATCGCATCAGACTAACCATTCATCTAGCGAAGGCACAGCCGCTGAATGCTAACATACATAAATTTATACGTCTGCGCCACCTGGTTCTTGAAATACCAGTATCAACTATGTGCCGCGTTATCCAGAACTTCAATTGCCCACTGATTCAAACTTTTCCCGCTGGCTTTAGCTGCAATTGTAACCGCCGCATGAACTTCCGGCGGAACCCGGAACATCAGCTTTCCTGAAAACGGCTTTTGCGGCTTCTTGCCCAGCTTTTTACAGGCATCCAGGTAGTCAATTACTGCTTCCTTAAAAGCTTCTGTAAGCTCTGAAACACTCTCTCCATGAAACGTAACCATATCCTCAATGCCTAAAATACGCCCGAAGAAAATGTTATCGCGGGCATCGAATTCAACACGTGCTGAAAACCCTTTATAAACCAGCAGATTATTCATGGTTTGAATCCCATCCTTTCCAGAAACTCCCGCGCCGCCTCCACCTGGTAAGGTTTGGCTTCCTTTTGCGGGTGTGGCCGATGAAAACTGACGATCTTGTCGCCAAAAGCAAACCGGACACGAGAACCACGACCCTCTAGAACGACCCCGCCGAGTGCGACAAACAGTTTCTCGATGGCGCCAAACTCGATATTAGTTTTTGTCGGCGTCGCAAATATCGTCTCTAACGTCTTCTGGTGCCTGCTGTTCATACTTTAAATATACCCGCATTCCACTGAAAACGCAAGCATTTTTTGCTAGCACTTAGCCAACAAAATCCCTCCCAATCTGATGCGTATCTGATTAATTCGGCCACCTGTTCCAGAATTATCCGGCCGGTTCTTGAAGCAAAGCGGTGAGAACCGGACAGGCCGAGAAAATTACAGTCTAATTTGAAGAATAGCTAAAATTTATTCAATAGTCAGTGCTGGCGATTTTTGTTTATCTGTATCGCATAGTCATTTCAATGAGTATCCATCCGATCATTACCAAAGAAGCTATTTTAGTAAGTCTTAGAAAAATTGACTCTTTGAGCTGACGTGAGGCAGCTATGCTTATGGCGGCAGCAACAACGGCAATTACGAGGGATTGAGATGAATAAACGGCGAGCTTTCCAACTTTAAAGGTTTCGGCAAGCCCTATTACCTTGTTCATCGGACCGAGGGTTTGCCTACGGCTTCCTTCAGATTCCACCTCACGGTGGACACCCTTGCCCTTGACTAACAGTTCCTGCTGCCAAGCCTGTGGCGGATTTTCACCGCCGAGTTATCGCCCATGCCGGGCGCACCAATGAAAAAGACCGCTGCTAAAAAGCAGCGGTCTTTGATAAAAGGCTATTAATATCTTGAGTTTCTGTCGCCTTTGTCGTTGCCACCACGATATCCACCGCGATCGCCGCCACTGCTGTTTCTTGGGCGTTCTTCTTTGGGGCGGGCCTCATTAACCTTAAGGTTGCGACCGTCCATGGCAACTTCATTGAGAGCCTGAATAGCCTGTCCACCTTTAGAATCATCGGGCATTTCGACAAAACCGAAACCCTTTGATCTTCCAGTATCACGATCGATGATGATATTGGCTGTAGCTACTTCACCATGCTTGCTAAACATAGCTTTGAGTTGTTCTTCGGTTGCACTGTAGGGAAGGTTACCAACGTAAATTTTCATTCAAATAAATTCCTTAAAGACTTTGATCCAAGGTGATTTTAACTCATATCTATCGGGACACAAAACCACGCAGTAAACCTAACCGATAGCGACAAACCAAGGCGGTCTGATTAAACCCACTTCAGCATACTCGAAATATGGTACAAGGTCAATCGGGTTTGTTTTGCACATTGGCAAAATCGGTATCGCGGGGCACAAAATGTTACACACTAACAATCCCGAAAAAGCAAAATTCCTGATTCCATGGTGGTCTCCGGGGTCTTCTTCTAAGCGGGAAACGCTCTTCCATTTGTTTAAGACTTAGGTTCGCGAATCGCGAATCGCGATATGCCAAAATATGCTATAACGAAACTTCTTTCTCCGTTTGGGATCAGGTCTTACCTGTTTGCAGAAAATCGCGAGTGATTCCGGTGAAGAAGTCTGCTGACCACAGGGCCAATGATGCTGGATTGGTTACGAACAACTCAACATCCTTGCGGGCCTGCTGAAAGTCTACCTGCTGGAAGCGGGCCAACAGTCTTTCTACCAGATCATTGCCGGCAAGCTCTTCACTTTTTGCCAGATGACCGGTCTGGCGAAGACGTGCGGCGAGATGTGCCATATTCAATGGCGTTCGTCTTGAGAGATACCAGGCGTAATCGTAAAAATCGCGCCCTTTTACCCGGTTTTCCCAGCTGCGACAAAGCAGTGCATGGACTTTTCCGGCAAAAAGGGAGGGAGCATCATATATTCTGACTGAATAGGGCACGGGCAACAGTTGATATTTAAGCTCGACTCCGGCACTGGGCGGGGGATCGGTATCAAGCTCAATTTTAATGCGGAGCTGCTCATCAGGATTGACGCCACTGACAGGAGGCTTCACCGCAGCGATCTTGATTAGATGCAGTTGGGTGCCACCCTTGATGAAAGCCGACCGGACTGCCGACTGGTTGCTTTTGACCTTTTCTTCGACCGTCATTTCAAGGCCAAATGATGCAAGTTCGTCGCGCAGCGGCCTGAAATATTTTGAAAATTGAAAAGACTTGTCAGGCTTAACCAGAGTAAAAGCAAGGTCTTCTGAAAAGCGGTCGAGACCATAAAAGATGCGCAGGGCGGTGCCACCGTAAAACGCGGCATGACTGAAAAAGCCACCGCGATAAAGCCCAAGCAAAGCCAGTTCCTGAACGATTTCCTTGAGCGCGTTGCGATAATCTTCGATACTGGCACAGGAGTAGCGTTCCAGCATGCTTTGTATTGCGCTGTTCATAATCATGCTTCCTTTTTCAGAAGCCTGAGCAGATGCTTGAAAACGGTTTTCCGGTAAAGTGGTGCGAGAAACTCAAAAGTGGCAAAATCGAGAGTTTCCAGGCTGCCAGGCTCAATTCGCCAGTCTTCATGCAGCAACTTGCGCAAGGCCTCGCAGCTACCTACCCGGCCGGTTCGGAAAAGAAGATCACATAAAGCCTTTTCCGGCGACGCTATCAAAAAATTTGCCCCACCCTCCTGCTCACATTTAACAGCGTATGGATATGCCGCCGCAGGCAGATAATAATAGTAAAAATCACCCAGCGGCGTATGGAAAATGCGATTCTTGTTCTTTTTGAAAGTGGCGCTG
>Ga0180007_10000974_pt1 | contig 41884 bp, 34 predicted proteins | sample MM_PC_MetaG_FD_121122 | JGI IMG/M metagenome (GOLD analysis project Ga0180007, IMG submission 121122) | Groundwater microbial communities from the Aspo Hard Rock Laboratory (HRL) deep subsurface site, Sweden - MM_PC_MetaG | ecosystem: Environmental > Aquatic > Deep subsurface > Groundwater... | reverse complement strand
TGATCTGGGCCATGGCCTCGGACTACCGTCTTGTGGTAAATCACCCCAAAGTCAAGTTGGGCATGAGCGAAATCAAAATCGGCCTGCCCCTTTCCGTCGGACAGAGTGAAATCGTCCGTTATGGACTGGACAGCGAGAAAACATACAGAAACGTGATGTTTTTTGGAGACATGTTCGGCGTTGAAAAAGCCCTTGAAATTGGCATGGTGGATGAGATTGTAGAAATCGATCAGCTTATTGCCCGTGCAAAGGAGATTGTCACGCTCTGGATAGATACACCCAACCGGCCCTTTATTCCCATCAAAAAATTGATGAAAAAGGAATATGTGGATAAAATTCGGGCCGGACTGAATGAGGGAAACTGGAAACAGGGGCTTGCCTGTTTTTTGAGTGATGATGTCCGTGGAACCCTTCAATTTGTTCACTCCATGCTTCCTGTTTGATTTAAACGCGTTTGTCCGAGCCGTTCCATGATCCCTTTGGGTCATGGAATGACTCAGGCAACTCGACTATTTCCCACGCATATATGAAATCACCCCATCGTATCATGCCCTTTTTCATAGTCATCCGTCGACTTTTTACGAGTTCATCTTATATAGATCATGTCTTTTTCCACAACCACATTATTTTTAACCACCCGATCCATAGGCTCACTGAAGGGCACGGCGGCATAGCCGCAACCAAAAAGCAGGCCTCTCACTGAGGCACAAAAAGCATGGTGGAAATGATCACTGTATAAGACAATCATCTGTCATTTCATATTGACACGGCTTGGATAAATCACTATATTCCCATTTAGCGATATAGGAATTGTTATGAACATATGATTTTAGGTGTTGAAAGTCGCATCCCAATGTCGCTCACCCACAGATTGCATTTGCAACAGGAGAAAAATGATGAAGACGTTTACCCCAAAAACCAAACGAATGATTTCTGGTATTATTGTTATTTTAATCATTGGGGCAGGTGGGCGTGCATTGATTATGAAGAAAAAAAAGTCGCTTGCCCAGGCACCTCGTTATCATGTGGCCTCCACCCTGGTCAAAACAGCCACGGTTTATTCAGGGGATTTGTCGGAATCCCATGATTACCTGTCCAGTATACAACCCCTTCAGTCGGCCAGTATTTCTGCTCGTTTGACAGCCACCATTGAAAACGTCATGGTTAATGAAGGGAAATCAGTCGAACAGGGCCAGCCGGTCATCACCCTTGATCACCGCCAGATTGATTCGCAAGTGGCGGCGGTCAAGGCCCAGATCAAACAGACTCAGGCCGATCTTCAGGGCAACCGGTCTACCGTAAAGGCCCTTGATGAATCATACGCTTACTGGAATCGTGAAGCTGACCGGGGTAATCAATTGGCAAAGGACGGTACGATCCCACGGGCTCAGGTTGAGGCGACCATGGATAAACGGAGCGAAGCCGAAGGGAAATTGGCGGCTGCACGTCAGAAATCCGCTTCCATTGATCAACAGATCCGGTCTCTTGAGGCTCGTTTAGGCGAATTGGAGACAACCTTGAGTTATTGCAGGATCGAAAGCCCGTTTTCAGGAGTCGTCGCGTCCCGCCTGGTAGATCCGGGTGATCAGGCAGCTCCCGGGAAAACATTGCTGGTGATTGAAAGCGCAGGGACAATGTCCATTGTCTTTGATATCCCTCAAACAGACCTGCCTGTGATCAAGCCCGGTCTTCCGGTTTTTTTCAAAATTGGCGGAGAAAATCGAACCGCCACAATCACACAGTTGTATCCATCCCTAAACCGTGCGCGTATGATGCGGACCGAGGTTGTTCTTGACCAAGATCAGGCACGTGGGCTTACGTCCGGACAATACTTGACCGCAACCGTTATTTTCAATCAACACAAGGATGTGTCCCTCATTCCTTCTGACGCGTTGATTGAGGGAAAAGAACCTGATTCTTACCGCGTATTTGTTGTTCAAGACGGGAAGCTCACCGCACGGAATGTCCAGGTCCTTGGAATGGCCTGTGCCCGTGCGGCTGTTGAAGGCGTGCAGCCGGGTGAACAGGTCGTTGTACATTCTTTTCTGGGGTGGGCAAGGCTCTCGGAGGGTATGACGGTGGAGGCCCAACCATGAATCTCACAGACTTCTCCATCAAGTCACCCTATGCCGTCATTGCCGTATCGCTTCTTATCGCATCTCTGGGACTGTTTGCTTTTTTTCGGACTCCCACAGACTTGTTTCCTGACACCGTACCCCCGCAAGTCGTCGTTGTCACTGTGTGGCCCGGAGCAGATGCCGATGATATGGCAGACAAAGTCACCCAGGTTGTTGAAAAAGAATTGAACACCTTGGGGGGGCTGAAACGTGTAACCAGCACCAGCCGTGATGAAGTGTCGACAATTAACGCGGAATTCTATTATGATAAGGCCTTGGGAGAGGCGGTGGTTGATGTCCAGAACGCGGTGAGCCGCATTCGTGCAAAACTGCCTAAAACGATTCAGGAGCCTCGAATTTATAGAATTTCAGATGCGACCCGTCCTTTGCTGACCTTGTCGTTGACTCCCAAGCCAGGTACGACGAAAGACATCTCACAGATCCGTCTTCTTGCTGAAAACCAAATTGCTGATTCACTGCTCAATGTTCCCGGTGTTGCTGACGTTGATGTTTTCGGTGCCCACAAACCGGAAATCAAAATCCTCATCTCACGCGAACGCCTGTATGCGAACAAACTGGGACTGACGGATGTGCTGGCGGCCTTGGAAAGGCATAATGTCTCTGCACCGGCAGGGACTGTTTATTCACCAGACCGGGAGTACATGCTCAAAGTTTCAGGTGAATTTAAAAATCTGGATGAAATTCGCCGTATACCGATTCGTTTTGATGAAGGCTCGGTGCTTCGGATTCAAGACATTGCACAGATAAAACTGGGCGAATCCGAGCAACGCAGCATGTATCACGGTAATGGTAAATCGGCCATTGCCATGAATATTCTACGACCTGAACATGGGCCGACCGTATCTGCCATCCGAAATGTAAAGACCCGGCTCCCGTTGCTTCAAGCGGAATATCCTGACATTGATTTTTCGATAACGGATGATCAGGCACCCATTATCGATTTGAATGTTTCAGGTATGCGTGTGTCTTTGATTCAAGCCATCATACTTACCGTGGTGGTCATTTTTCTTTTTCTTGCAGATCTCAGGGCCGCTTTGGTTGTTTCAACCAGTATCCCAATGGCCTTCCTTGCCAGCTTGGTCGTTCTCTGGTTCAGTCCATACACCCTTAACATGGTGACCCTTTCAGGAATGATTATCGCTGTGGGCATGGTGGTTGACGCTGCCATTGTTGTGCTGGAGAATATTTATCGCCATTACCGTGATGATAAAGATAAGAATCCAGTGCTTGCCGCTTCTATTGGGGCAAAGGAAGTGTCCCTGGCCGTTCTGGCCGGTACTCTGACAACGGTCATTGTGCTGATCCCTGTGATGTTTGCAGGGGGGTATACCCAACAGACCATGCGGCCTTTGAATCTAATCATATCGGCCACCCTGGCCGGTTCCTTGCTTGCTGCACTGACCATAGTACCATTAATGGCATCCCGACTCTTGGCACACGGTCAGCGGAAACGTACCATGATAGAACGGTTTTTTTCCCTAACCGACCGTGGCGTGGATCTTCTGGCCCATTTTTATCTGGGATTGCTTCATAGCGCCTTACGTTATCGTTGGGTCGTCGTTGTTTTAGCCATGGTGTTTTTCCTGTTTACAATGAAACAGGTAAAGCCGCTTTTGGGGGGGGAATTAATGCCGCCCATGGACACCGGCATCGTTAACCTTGATTTTGAAACACCATCCGACTATACGCCCCACCAGGTCGAGGACGTTCTTTCAAACATTGAAACTATGATTTACGAAACCCCTGGCGTCCTGACCATCTCATCGGTGGTGGGGTCGGAACCAGGGGAACTCAGTTTCGGTGGCGGAGGAACTACCGCCCAATCCGGACGTATCAAAATCACCCTTGTTGATCGGACAAAGCGACGCGATGATATTTGGATAATCCAGGATCAATGGCGGGGGAAATTAAGTAAAATTTCAGGTGTTCAGGAATTCACCATTGCCGAATATGGAGCCACGCCCCTGTCCACCACCCGTGCACCTCTGGATATTGTTATCAGCGGTCCTGATCCGGTTGTGCTTGATGACCTGACTCAGCAGGTCCTTCTGGAACTCGATGGTGTTCCGGGTCTGGTGGATGTTCGTCGTTCCTGGCGGATTGATAAACGCGATTGCCGGATTATTATCAATCCGGATCTTGCAGAGCTTTATCACGCAGCACCTCCGGCCATAGCCAGAGAATTAAGGACAGCCGTTAAAGGCGTGGAGGCAACCCCCATGAGGCTGAATGGTTATCTGGATATCCCGATAACCGTTCAATATCAAGGCGCTGATATCAAATATCCCTCTCAGTTGCGGGATGTTTACCTTGAAACAGCACTCGGACAAATTCCCTTGCGTGCTTTGGCTGATATACACCCGCATCGAACACAACCCTTCGTCACCCGTGAAATGCTCATGCCCACCATTGACATTACGGGCGTCAATCGTGTCTATACCATCGGCCAAGTCACCGGGATGGTGGAAAAAAAGCTTGCCGGGCTTAAGCCACATGCGGGATATTCCATAACTATTTCAGGAACAGCGGCCGACATGAGTGTGGGGCAAAAGGAGATGGGTCGGGCTCTGATGATCGGCTTCGTCCTGCTCTTTATCCTGATTGTGGCCATGTTTAAATCTTTCCTGCATCCATTCACCATCATGGCTGCGATCCCCCTGGCTGTCGCCGGTGGTTTCTGGGGATTACTTCTTTTTGACAAACCCATGTGCAAACCCGCCATGATGGGTATGATCCTTTTGGGAGGCACCATTGTAAACAACAGTATCCTGTTACTTGATTTCATCATTACGGCACGAGCCAAGGGGATGACAAAGGATGAGGCCATCGTTCAGTCTGTACGCCTCCGTCTTCGGCCCATTTTAATGACAACCGTCTCGACAATCGTCGGGCTTTCCCCACTGATTTTCGAGATGGCCATCGGCCTTGAACGCATGAGTCCTTTGGGGATCGTCGCCGCATTTGGCTTATTGGTCGGGACATTTTTAACCATGATTGTGATTCCCGTTGTTTATTCGTTGTTTGATGGCTTGGGGGATTCTGTTGCCCGGACATGGCATTGGGCCTGGGGTTAAAAACGGGCTATTTCAACATTGGGGAAATATTTTTTACAAATGTTAAATTAGGTATTGATTATTTAAAAAACATTGATATAATTGCTCTCAATTCAGACGTAAAAAATTATCCATGTATAGCCAACCCGGCAAAAAACATGAAGAACCATGCGTTCTATTCGTTTGATACAGAATCCATCGGATGATAGATTCTAAGTTTGTACACTGTGTTACCTTAATCTCGGATACTTGATGTCCCCACATCTGTATCATAACCCTCTGTTTTTAGGGGCGGTCGAAAGGCCGCCCCGTTTTTTTTGATACCATAGACAAAAAGCTGCCTTTGAGCAAAATATTGACAGACTCATGGGATATGTATATTGAAATTATACAGGTATAGAAATTATATGCGGGTCTTTCATAATTTTTAGAACACATATGGGGTTCGATATTTGTTTTAAAGATGGTGATATGGACCTATGCCAGGTGGGGTGTTATGACCAATAGAGTATGGATACTGGGAATCGTTTTTGTCGTTTTCATGTGGGGTTGTTCTGTGGATCACGGTGTTCCTGACCAGGGTTTGGATCCTGATTTGCCGAAGGTGACGATATCGGGAGTTGTTGCGTCCGGTGCCCCTGTCAGTGGTGTGGTTATCCTTAAAAATTCCTCTGCTTTGAATGTGTCCTTAAAAGACGTCATTGGTCAAGACGGATCGTTTTCAATTCCCCTTGCAACAGAGATGACCGGACCTTATCTCCTCCAGGCCAGAGGTACGGTGGGAGGCCGTGTGGTTTATCTCCATTCCATGGGCATGCGGTCTGATGAATCAGCGACCGTCAACATCACCCCGTTTACTGATCTGATTGTGGGGAATGTGCTGGGAAAGGTGCCGGAAGAATACTTTGAAACATTTGACGGACCATCTTTATCCGATGTTGCAACCCCTATGAATATCCAAAGGCATGAAGCCCTTTTAAAGTCACGATTGCAGAAGCTTCTGGACAGTGCGGAGGTGGATGAAACCGGTCAGTTTAATCTGATAAGTACAGCTTTTGAGGCGGATCATTCAGGTATGGATGCGGTTCTTGATTTTATCCGGGTCATACCCACCTGGGAGGGGGATGGGCAACAATCACAGACCATGCTCATTCGGAATTTTTTCACGGGAGAGTTCATCGAAGATGATTTGACAGTGGACTCTGAGACCGATGCCCTGCCTCCTTTTCAGGTGACGGATTTTTTGAATGCATCCCAGGCTGTGGTGGATATCAACGACGTGTTTGATCATTGGATGAGTCTGTTTGATGACGACAGTCCGAGTTCCCTGGGTGAGGTGGATGAAGTGGCTGCCCTGGAAGATCTTTTTTCAGGCGATTTCATGGTTAACGGATTTGATCGGGATAGCTTTTTGGAAAAAATAATCTCGGATGAAAATCTGGTTGGATTTTCTTTTTCCGGTCTTTCCGTTGATTCACTGGATACAGCAAACGGGAGCGCCCGGGTTTCCTTTGACGTGATTAACAATCGCTACCATACCGAATCCCATTATGGGTGGTATATGATCCGGTCCAACGGTCGGTGGCTGATCCGGGGAAATCAGCAGATCCTGGATGTGTATGCGGGGTCCTACGCCGCATTCGGTCGATTGATCAACACGGTTTTATTTAATGGAATGAGTCTGTATGCCCATGCCCCAGTGGATTATCGGGCCTCTACTGTGGATTATATCACTGTCTCGGGACCGGGCATTGACCCTGAAAATCCCTATCGATTATCAAAACAAGTCGGAACACCGGTGGTTTTCGTGAACTTAGAATCCCAACCCCAGGGATTTTACCAGCCCATAGACAGCAACGGTGACGCATTCCCCATGGGGCTTACTGATAACTCGGAATATGTGTTCACACTTTATGATAACGAGAACAACGTTCTGAATCCAGGGGGATACATCCGTATTTTGAAACGGGGAAACAAAAGCGACCAGATTCTGCTTGACCATGTGGATGAGCACTTTGTGAAGCTTTCAAAACCAATTCCCCTTATCTTTTTAAATTTTACGGGCGATGGCTATGTAGATTGTATCTGGAATCTTCCGTTCCGGGTAAAAACCATTTCCATCAATCATTTCGGTGTCAATGCCAACGGCGAATTTTTTCTGACCGAAAAACTTGACACCACGGATGAGGATTATAAATCATGGATCGATAAGTCAAATATCCAACGATTTGATCTCTATATCCGGACCTTGGACGAATTTGATCGTGTCCGGGATACCTTCATGTCCAAAAATGTTGCAGATGGACGGACAACCCAGGCCAAGACACTGATTGATCTTGACCGGGTTTTTTGATTCACATAAAAATGTATTTACTATTTAAATCGTCAATAATATTTGGGAAACATTACCTTAACATCAGGCCACGGTCAGGCGGTTACGGCCCGATGCTTTTGAACGGTAAAGGGCTTTGTCTGCAAGGCGGATAAGGGTTTCTTTGGAGTTTGTCGTCGAATCTAATGTTGAGATGCCCAGACTGACAGTCACCTTCAAGTGTTGGCCCTCATGGGGCACGTGGTGGTTTTCCACCTGATTTCTGATTCTCTCAGCGACCATTTTGGCCTCGTATAAGGTTGCCATGGGAAGGACCACCACCATTTCCTCACCCCCGTAACGAGCCACGATATCTTCGATGCGGCAGGAGTTCTTCAAAACACGGGCCACGTCCTTTAGTACCAGATCCCCGGCCTGATGGCCCCAGGTGTCGTTGAACACCTTGAAATGGTCGATATCCAGCAGAATCAGAGAAAGGGGATGTGAATGCCGTCTGGCTGAAATGAATTCCTGGCTCAAGATGTTTTGAAAATGGTCATGGTTGAATAGACCTGTTAGACCGTCAACTGCCGCTTTCCGGGACAGCTCCAGCCGTCCGGCCGCAGACAGGCAGATGATTCCAAGGGTATCAAACCGTTGTTGGGTAAACGCACCGGTGGCGCGATTGTTTTCAAGGTACAGGATGCCCATCAGCTCCTGGCCGTCGCTGCTCTCGGTAAGGATGGGGAGGCAGAGCAGGGAGAGCACGTTCTGCCTTACAATGTAATCGTCTTTTTCAAGACCGGGGATCTGTTTGCAGAATTGCCGGGCATCGTGGATAACGATACTTGTCTTCGTTCGTGAGACATAGTTCACGACGCTCTGGCAGAGATGACCCTCGGTGACAGGAATGGATTGAAGAATACGGGGATCTCCACCATCCACACTGGCCTCGGCTTCGATATAGAGCACGCCTTCAAGATTCCGTAAAATAAGAAATCCTTTCTGGGCTCCTGCAAACTCCATGGCTTTGGCGATAATGATTTCAATCATTCGGCTGTGAACTGTTTCCTGTGCTATGGTTTTAAGTGCTTTCATCAGGGAACCCATATCCATTTGGGACATGGCAATGGAATCCGTGGTTTCCTTTTGTTCAACGTGTGATATGAGCTGGGGAAAACGGCTGTGAAGCTCATCCACTTTGGCCTGGGCTCCCCAGCTCCGGTAAAGGTCTCTGGCTTTTTCAAGATGGGGCAGGCCCAGGGTGGTTCGGTCATCGTTCATATGCATGGCACCGCACAGTTCCATGGCCATGGCCTCCTCATGGATAAATCCCTGTTCGCGCGCAAGACGGCTTGATTCTTCGTATAAGGCATGGGCTTCAAAGACTTTACCCATAACCCGAAGACGTTCGGCCTGGATCAGACGGAGTTTGTTGAGCGTATTGGAAGGATTGGTTTTAGCCCAGCGTTTGAATTTAAATAGATTGACAGTGACCTGAAACATCAGCCACCTTCGTGCAAAGAAACCGGCGGTGTCCGCATTGGACAGACGCACCAGGGTATCCATAAAAAGGTTTGCCACAATAAAATACATCCCCTGAAGGGCATCGGAGTGTTTCCGGCGGATGATATTGACATAGTCAAGGGCTTTTTTGTGCTTTCCGAACAGGTAGGCCAACAGTGCCCCGGACTTGTAATCTATGAACAACAGCCCCTTGTCGCCGTAATTTTCATGCATTTTGATCATCGGTTCAATATCATAAAATCGTCCTGTCAATATGGACGGATCATCGGCATGACCCAGGAGGTTCTCGGTGGTCTGGAGCATATTTTCAAGATAATGGTTTCGGGGTCCCTGTTTGAGGGGCTTGAGCACCGTATAATTGTCCATGACCGCCATGTAAACATCCTGAAGGTTCACTCCGGAATCGAATATAACCCCTGCATGGACGGCCGCCGAATGAGCCGCATATTCAAAATCTCCATGTTCAAGATTTAAAAAAAAGGCCTTATTCAGAGGGGCAATTATGTTGCCAACGGGTTCTTTCCAGTGACGAACCATGGCATTGTAGACATGGCGGATGCGTCCTTCGATGGATTTTGCCTGAAGCTGGTCCACCATGTCAATGGCCAGCCTGCCAAAGGCTTCGCCTCGTTCAACGTCCCCGAAAATATCGGAAAACACCATGCCCATGGCCGCGTATCCCATAAGGGTTTCCGGTGCATGGCCGTAAGTGAGGGATAGTCTGAATCCAATGCAGACCAGAAGTGGGAGAAATTTCGGCTGGGCAAACATGGCCGCCCCCCCAATTTGTGCGCCGATTTTCATGATCGACTGGGCCCTGGGGTCTGTCATGATCGGAAGGCTGCGCCAGTCCTCCATGGGTTTGTTACGAATCAGCCATTTGATTTTGATAAGCTCGATGACGATATGGTAGGTTTTGGGGTTTGCAGGATAACGCTGTCCCAATTGCTTGATGATCTGTTTGCCGATATTAATGGCCTCCATCAGCTGGCCAGTCGCCATACAGGCCGAAATTTTTACCATATTCGGTTTAACCCGGTCCATCAGGTTTTTTGCCTGCTCTGAACAAATGTCCAGCAGCTTGTCCATGGTATTGTAATCCACAGTCAGGTAGGCTGCTTCGGCCGCCTCTGTGTAAAGTTCCATGGTGAAATCGTATTGGTTTTTCCATGCATGGGGTGACAACAATGCAATGGCCTGACTGAAATAGATGAAGGCAGGCTGATATGCATTGGACCGCTTGGCTGTTTTCCCTGCATCGAGATTCAGTCGGCATAGCATGAATCGTTCGTCTGGATCATTTATCAGTTCGGCGGCCATATTCAGATGATAAGCAATTTCAAACCGTTTTTCCCTTTGCTGTTCCAAGGAAAGATGCGTCAGCAACAGTCGGCCGATGGACAGATGAACGCGGTTTCGGCTATCTTCCGAAAGCAGGGCATAGGCTGCCTGATGGACCCTGTCATGGGCAAATGTGAATTCCACGGTCACATTCGTCATCTGCGGATTATGATCCAATTCAAACAATGCGTTGGCATTGCCCATAAGGGAAACCAATCCGTCGTTGATAACAGGTCGAAGACATAAAGCCACCTCAGCGGGCGATTTTTCCGAAACAAGAGCCAGGTCCTTCAACGAAAAAACAAAGCCGATGCAGGCACCCAGTTCAATCATCTGCAAGGTTTCAGGTGGAAGTCTTTTTAATTTAAAGGTCATCAGATCCACCACATTGTCGGTGTATTGCTGACCGCGAATACGATCCATATCCCAGGACCAGCTGTTTATTTCGGTGGAATAGTTGATCAATCCTTCATGGTAGAGGGATTTTAAAAATTCTTCGGTGAAAAATGGGTTTCCTCCGGTTTTTTGTTTGATCAAGTCAGCCAGGGGTGCTGCTGCGGGAAGGTCAACCAACAGGGTGTCCGCAAGCAGTTCCGTTAAATGGGCCTCGGTCAGCTGGCCCAGGTGGATGTCATCATAGGCAATGTTTTTTAAACGGAGATTATCAAGCCAATGAGCCACAGGATGGTTTTCTGAAAGGGCGTTGTCTCTGTAAGCTCCGATCAATAGAAGATAGGAAACGCCGGATTCGGTGGCGGTCAAAAGATCAATCAGGTCCATGCTTGCACGGTCGGCCCACTGGAGGTCGTCCAGAAATAGCACAAGGGGTTGCTCAGCCGTGGAAAATGCCTGGACAAAGTGCTGGAAAACCAAATGAAACCGTTGTTCAGCTTCCAGTGGCGGCACGTCGGGGACTTCAGGCTGGGGGCCAATGATCAGTTCGAGTTCACGGATGATATCGATGATCAGATGTCCATTATGGCCCAGGGCGTGAAGGATTCGATCCCGCCAGGCAGCCAGTTTCTCATCGGGTTCCGTCAGGAGCTGCCGGATCAGATCGCGCAGGGCGGCCGACATGGCATAATAGGGGATGTTCCGGTTAAGCTGGTCGAATTTCCCGGAAACAAAGTATCCTTTTTTTTCCGTAACAGGTTTGTATATCTCCCGGATCAGACGGGTTTTGCCGATACCGGCATAGCCGGATACCAGGGTCATTTTACTGTTTCCGCGTCCCACCTGATCAAAGGCGGAAAGAAGCTGATGGACTTCCTTGTCCCGACCGTAAATACGCTGGGGAATCTGAAATCGGTCAGACCTGTCATGGCGGCCCAGTGGGAACGGTTTGACAGAGCCCGTGCTCTGAATGTCACCCAGGCATTGCAATAGATCGGCTTTGATTCCCTGGGTACTCTGATAGCGGTCTTCCGCTGTCTTGGCAAGAAGTTTCATGACGATGGCCGAAAGGGCGGAGGGAATGGAAACATCGGCCTGATCCGGCGGCACGGGCTGTTTAGCGATATGGCAATGGAACCATTCCATGGGATCATTGACGATAAACAGGGGGCGACGGACGAGCAGGGTATAGAGTGTAGCACCCAAAGAATAAAAATCCGTGCGGTAATCCATGGACCTGTTCATTCGGCCGGTCTGTTCCGGGGAGATGTAGGGCAGGCTGCCTTCAAACATCTGGGGGCTGGTGATGGACGCCTGCTCCCGGGTGAAATAAGTCGAAATGCCGAAGTCGATTATCTTGGCCACGTGGGTGATTGGATTGAATACAATGTTGGACGGGTTGATATCCTTGTGAATGATATGTGATTTATGGATTTCTCCCAGAGCGTCTGCCACCTGAATAGCCATCACCAGGATTTCTTCGAGGGTCATCCTGCGCTGTCTGGAGATCGTGTCCAGGGAATGGGCTTCAAAGTCCTCAAACTCAATAATGCACTGTGTGGGGTGGCGCTCAAAGGAAAAAACACCGATAACACCGGGAGCATTCAACTGCCGGGTTACTTCGTATTCGTGTTTGAACAGAGCAGGGGCTTCATGATTTGAGTGCGTATGGCGAAGGACCTTGAGTATGACAAAGGTTCCGTCTTTTTTTCTTTGGGCTCTGTAAATACAGGCGGGATCTCCATAAGAGACAAGGTCATTTATGGTATGATCAGGAAAGGTGTCATCAAAGCCATCATTCGCCAGAGGGGGCGTTGCGACCATCCATATGTCCTTTTGGTTTCCAGCCTAATGCGCTGATTTTATATTTGAAAAAATCAAAATATTATCTATGTGCATTGCCATTTAAGGAGAACCCAAGGGAATACGTGTTAAACCTGGGTCTCAAATCTGCTGCCGATCAAAGAATATTAATGCGTTTAAGATGTAGCACACGAGAGGCCTTTTGACCAAATCTTTTAAACAGTTGTAGATTATTTGTTTATTCCTTTGATTAGTCTCGAATAAAGTTTGTTCGAATGGCCTCTTCTTTTATGGGAAGCGGAACACCGGCTTTTTTAGCTGCCTGTACGCATTTTAAAAACCATGCCATATTTCGTGCAAGTACGCGCATGGTCTGAAGACCTTCCAGATCTTTTTTTACATCTTCCGGAGCTATCCCGTGAACCATATTCCAATACCGCGACGAGATCACAGGCATCTCAGATATGGTGAAGTACTTGTTGAGCTGGTCAAAGGCGGCTGTTGTCCCGGCTCTTCTGGCAGAAAGGATGGCCGCAGCAGGCTTTAAGTAAAACGCGTTTTTTCCGGCGTTCATATTTGAATAAAAGGCCCGATCCATGAAGGACGTTATGGCACCGCTTGCGGCGGCATAATGAACCGGGGATCCAAAAATAAATCCATCCGTTTCCATGTCAACAATCAACTGGGCCACTTTTTCAAGGATATCGGTGGATAAACCGATATGGCCTAAGGCCTACAAACAGGGTAGGGCCCTGTTTTCGGAATGTTTATCATTCTGATGCCTTATGCCTTTACCCGTTCCGCGGCCTTCTTGAGGGTGTTGATAATCCCCAGTTCATACATGAGTTTTCTCCCCACAGATTCTGTGGGAGCAAACCGTCTGATGAAATCGATTTCCTGATCAGACGGGGCAGGGGTGATCAGTACCGAGTCCGCCACCTTGAGATCCCATGGGATGTTATTTCTAACCATCTCCACCGTTATGCCGGGGTGGAGCTGGGCCAGATACATTTCCTTTGTTGTTTCATCAAACCGGAACACACCTTGGGTCGTGAGCAGCATGGAGGGGCCGGATCCTTTGGGGAAAAGGCCACTTTTTTCACGGCTGTCTCCACCGTCCAGAAAACCGGGTGAGGTCAGATAATCAAGTGTCTCCACAAACTCTCCACCACGCATGGTGAGAACGGTTCTCTTTGCATAGGATAAAAATTCAGGCGCACCGCCAGACCCGGGAAGTCTCATGTCAGGATGGTCGTAATCACCAATGACGGTGGTGTTTATGTTGCCGAATTTATCGATCTGGGCCACACCCAGAAAACAGACGTCCACAAAACCCCGGTATGTCATGGTAAACATGGAAAATAGATCTGTGGCGTATGAGAACCCTCTGCATGCATTGGCATCAGCAATGTGATTGGGAGGCACAAGGGGCTCAAAATCAATGATGCCCGATTCCATCATGAGGGTGGCGTTGGGTGCGAACAAGGCTTTGGCCACAGCACCCGCCGTTGTGGGAAGGCCCACGCCGAGAATGACACAATCCCCATCATTGATTTCCCTTGCGGCGCTGATGATGAGCAGTTCGTCAAGTGTATATTTCTTAGCCACGGAGCAATCCCCTTTCTTCCAAGATGGTATTCAATTCTTCCATGGTGACCCCCATGGTTCGTTCTCTGCCCTGGTTGTCCCAGCATGAGTCAAAAGCTGAGCCGTAATTGGCCGGGGCTGAATAATAGGCCTTGGCCCGGATAGCGTCGATGGTCCGGGCGCCATTTTCTGCCATGTATTTTTCAATATAGGCATGGCGATTCGGGCATCCGAACACCCATTGGTCCATCCATGCCTTAAGTCCGTCACCGGTCATGTCTGACATGAGGAAGAGGGCGTAGGCGACTTTATCGAGGTTGTAATAACCCACCACTTCACTGGGATGTGCCCCCCAGGGTATTTCCACAACAGCATCCACCCGGAATGCAGGGATGATGGTCAGGTGAGGGCTTGACTTGATAATCTCATGATCCACAATTTCCTCGCATGACACAATGATCCGTTTGCTTGAAAGAGCGGCAGCGGCAACACTTCCCATTGCCCCCCAGTACTGGGCATTGCCATATTTGTCGGCCCTTTGCACATGAACGATACAGACATCAGGATTTGCAGATGGCACGGTGAGGATTTCTTTGTCCGTGTAAGGGCAGCGTATGATTTTGTATTTCCCCTCACCCATGAACGAACGCCGTTTGAACAGGTCCGTGACCATGCTTCCCTCGGGAACCTGCATGAAAGAAAATCCATGCATTCCCGCCATCAGTCGGGCATTGTACTGGAAATTGGTGTAATCTTCCATGGAAAGTGACCCGTCTTTGAGGGACCGCTCCACGGCAGAGCCGCCTTCCTTTCCTCCAGCCCTGTATACATAGGTTGATATCAGCTTGTCCACGCATCCCGCGCCAACCAGTATTTCCACATCAAAAATACCTGACTGTGAATAGAGTGTCAGGGCTTTTTTCTGCTGCCGTGCCACCTCGAAAACCAGTTCCGCGCATGTGCTTACCGTGTAATTTCCGATGATCAGTTGATCACCATCGTTGACAAATCGGCTTATGGCCTCTTTGGCCGTCATGATTTTACTCTTGGGGTTGATCATATTATTTCTCCATAGCCATCTGTTAACTTTTTACGAGTTCATCACGTTTTCTTGTATTAGTGGTTTGTTATACGTTTGTCAATAATTTAATTGAACATGTTCAACTTTATGAATTTTTTTCCATTGAGTGTGTGGTAAAAAAACACTGACTTTGTTGGTCATTGGTATCACTCTCAAAATTGTCCGGAACATCAGTGGAATCGATTGAGAGGAACGCAATAGTTGATCTCGGGCATGCCGATCGATACACTTGAGCCATTTGCACAAACGATATGCCCAGGCAACAAACGTCATGCTGACACGGTATACATCACGTTTTTCATGGTCGAATTTTTTGCACCTTTTCGAGTACGCGTACGAGAACCTCCCCTTCGGGGCTGAGTACGCGTACGACTATTTTGGATCGCCAACTGTCCGAACGCATGGGGAAGCTTCCTCCCTATCTTTTCGGAACCCTTAACACCATGAAAATCGAACGTCGAAGACTGGGGCATGACATCATTGAAAACAAACATCGCCTTCGCCAGGCCTTGAGGCAGATCAGCCGGATGTGATGGGCTGGCAGCATTGGTTTTTCATCAACCAAGATCGTGTGGTCCTATGGGACTTATAGGACTTGTGGGGCTTTTCAAGGATGTCTGCTGCATCAGGGAACACACGATTGATCGTTGATTATCGTCAATTCAATCGATAATATTTTCAGCGCACCGAACACAAAGGCCGGATTCCGGCATGATCGCTAATCGTGCAAAGGGAATGGGCTCTTCGCATTCTTGGCATACGCCGAAATCGGGATCATCAATGTTGGCTAAGGCCTGTTCTAATCGTGATCGTGTATTTTTAGCCGTTGTTAACGCGGCTTCATTAATACTTTTACTGTTTATGGCTTCCATTCGAGTGATTCGCCCTATGGCGTTATCAGGTGAAATGGGTTTTATAAGTTGCTCATAGGATACGATGTTTTCTTTTATGGCCAATAATTTTTTTTCAATTGTTTCTTTCAGTAGTACTTTTTGGTCATTTTTCATAATATAGTCTTTTAATAAGTTGAAGAACCCCTAAAATGTTTTGGCCATGGTTATCCATGTTCTTTTTTTATGGCACATCACTATCCAACAATTCAACCAACAGTACATCCAATCCTTACATGAAAACAATATAAATCAATTTTCACTGAGGTCTTATGGGGCCTATGGGTCCAGATTTTTAACGTGTTCCGTCGGAAAAGTGGCTCAAAAGGGGGGCAACAGAGGGTCAAAAGATGTCTTGCCAAAATAACACACTGTAATAAGGGGTACAAATGATTTTGCTCATGAGAGTTGGACGTTAAATCTTCATACGTCCCATGGGTCTTATAGGTCCCATAAGACTTATAGGACCCATGAGGTATTGTTTCAGGCCACGTTACTCGTTCCCAGGCTCAACCTCGGTCTGATCCTCGGGACTTACCCATTGAACGGGATTTCCCGAGTGGCAACCCACAGAGCTGCACGTGCGATCTGCATTGGTATAGACCGCATTAATACCCGATGCCGATGAGATAAAGACTTCCGAACCTTGGTTCCCATCAATATGCCCCGGATCATCAAACGATAGGGGTTTGATATGGCAATAGGTGCAATCCAGTGATTTATGGCAGAGGCCGCAGGGAGTAATGGACAAGCCTTGATTTTCTATATGCCGGGAATGGAGGTCTGTTGTGCTTGTTGGCATGTCGGGATCATCGTAAAGGCCCAGAGGTGGTGCCCCTGTGTCATTATCTTGTCCCCCATGGCAGAAGGTGCAATCTGTCCTCCAGGTTGAACCCCCATGGCAGGAATCACAGGACACTCCAACAGAACCTCCCGTATAGTCGTCTCCATGGCAGCCCTTACAGTTGTCCTTATTTTTATTAAAGGCAAAACCGTGTTGGGACGGGGCCGCATAATCCTCGGGATGGAACCGACTGGATGGACTTTCCGTGTCATCAACCTGGATTATCCCATCAATATGGAGGCCACCTGCCACATCAATTCTGCCGTCTTGGTCGACGGTACCCGAATGACAGGCCTGGCACTGGTTCGCAGCAGGGTGGGCTTCAGTGGGTGGATTCCCATGACAGGTTCCGCAGGCAGCCTGGGTATCATTGACTATGGTCCATGTGGGTATTTTATTTGTTCCGCCACTGAGTGTTGCTCCGTGGCAGTATACATTGGAGCAGGTCCCAAGGGTTCTGTCCCAAAGCGGTGCCGTGTTTCCTGTTCCAGCTAAGGTCCCCCATGTGATTTCAGCCGGGCTTTCGTCCATATGGCCGTCCTGGTCAGCACGGGTGGGAACGAGATGGCATTGTTCACAGGCCAACGCCTTTTTCAGGATTCCATCATGGAGGTGGGACTGATGGGCACCCACCGAAACTGAGGATGTGTCATATTCACTGTTTACAGACATGGGCGGGGCAGCGTTCTCACTGTTTCCGTGGCACTCGGTGCATGACAATCCCGATGAGAGTGTCACATCACTATCTGCAAGTCCATCAGGAATTTCAGAGTTTCCGCAACCATTGATGAGCATGAGACATCCCACTGTAATCAAAAAACATATCAGGGTAAAACGGGTCTTTTTATCAGGAAAATGAATGGGGGCTTTCATATTAAAATCCTTTCAAACATGTATTTGATGCCGTCTTAATGGCGTTGAGTTCTATCGTGAGTTATGGCAATCCGTACACCATGCGGGCCTGTGGCAAAGGGCACAATTGCCCATGGTACCGGTAAAACCCCCTGGTATTGAAAGACCATGGGAGTCACGCCAGAGACCCTTGTGATTTAATGGTTTTGTCTGTTTGTGGCACTGGATACAGGAACTTTCCGCATGGCAGGTTTTGCATGAAGTCCTATCCAGAGATGCTTTGAGACCATGCCCGCGCATCCGGAAAAACCCGGTATGGGACTTGGGCTTCATGGTTTTATGGCAGGATGTGCAAACAGGTTGTTCATGACACATCCTGCAATCCCTGCCATGGGGTGCATCATCGCTCATATCATTTGAAAGCCTGGAATGATTTATCCCAAAGGTTTTGCCATGATAGCCGGGCATCACTTGGGTTTTGTGACACACGGTACAATCGGGTTTTACGCTTTTTTGGGCATGGCATGTGAGACAGTCTTTTGAAGGCTCTGCTGTGATAGCCTTGTTTTTATCTATGCTGTGGCATGGTGTGCATTTGATTTCGGCATGCTTCCCATGGGGGAATTCAAGATTTTCATCAGGAATTCTTTGCTTGAACGCACTGTTTTCAAAATCACGATTGTCATGCTCATGGCATTCCATACATGCTTTTTTATCGGGGAAACCAGGGGCCTTTTGTTCTAAAAGACCATGACATGTTGTGCATGTAACCGTATCAAGACCCAGGTGGATATCATGGGAAAAGGGTTGCCGTATCGTTTCATTGCCCAAGGCTGAATGTGTTGAGCCGATCATAAACAGAACAATTAGTAATAAACCACGGTATGTCATATCTTGCCCTAAAATTGATGAACTCATAAAAAACCTACAGATGGCTATGGAAAAAGGTCCATAGGCAAGGCATAGTGTTTGGCCGGGCGTGAAGGCATACTTATTCGTATGTCGAACGTCCGGCAAAACACTATAACGCCGCATATGGGACTTTTTACGACGCCATCAAAATTGCCATTCAGTGCTTAACCTTACACTGTGTTCGTGAATGTCATAAATATCCAACTGATATTCGGCGTTTAGCCGGATGGAATCAGTCGGCAGGTATTTTATCTTTGTAAACAGGGTGTATACATCGGTTTTCTCATTGAGATCCGAATAATAGTCGTATTTATATAAGGAATAATAGGATCCTAATCCCAACGTTGATTTTTCATTCCACTGATAATCTAGCTCCCCGCCACCCGATACGATACGGTCATCCCCATTGGCACTGTCCGGGGTGTCCGTCTTGCTCTGCCAGATGTCGCCTTGGACAGTCAGGCTCAGATCGGTGAATAAAAATTCGGATTTTTCCATGGAAAGATAGCCATGGACAAAGGAATGATTGAATGCAGAATCCGTGTTCGCATCTATCAGGTCCCGCCAGTCACCACCACCTGCAATGACAATATTTGGACCATCAAATCCTTTGATGATTTGAAAGGATACTTGCTGATAGGGTTTTACCGGACCCAGCAGAGTGATAAACGGAGACAGGGCAGATGCCCGCTGTGAAATGTCAATGAATTGATAATAATACGATGCTGTGATGTCGAGATTTTCAAATGCCCCAGGCACAAAGGATGCCCTTAGTCTGGCTGATTCCATGTCATTGTCAAAGGTTTTAAGGGTGGCGCCAATCGTTCCAGTATCCCAGAAACCCTTGAGTGAAAACGAGGCCTGATGAAAATTTTCGTCCGGCGTGATCAGGGTATCTGAATTGTCCGTTTTTTCATGAATATAAAGATATTCCATGCAAAGTTCGGCTTTATCTCCCAACAGATAGGTCAGGCCCGTACCGGCCTGGGTGGAATCTGTCCAGGTTTCAAACTGATAAAGATCAACAGACTGGCCCAGATAGGCGTATAGCAATCCCTTGTGATCTGAAAAATGATACTCAGTGCTGAGGCCATCCATATGGGTTGAAAACTGATACGTCACATACTGCCGCCCCATTTTTATATCAAGGGAGGGCAGGGTGTTGTTTAAACAGGCATAGGCTTCATAGAGAAAGGCGTCCGTGTCATCGTAGCTGTCCATGATGGAACCTTCATTTTCATTGGCATGCCGGTTGAGATTTGCATAGATATCTCCCGATACAAAAAAATATATGGTTTCCAGGGACTCCGGTTTCACGGTCAGATTTGTGGACTGAAACAGCCGTGAGTATGTTTCGGATGTTTCCAAGTTCTGCCTCATCAGATATTTCAGCATGATAGAACCGGAAAAAGGGTCAGGTTTGGTGCTGTGATACCAGCCGGAGTTGTTCGCAGCATATAAGAGGCTGGGAAATAAAAAAAAGGAGGACAAACAGATGCAACATGCAATAAAAATAAAACGACCATCACGACGATTCATTGTGTTCCCATGTATTCTTGTCTTAGCACCACGTGGAGAGGCTTGATTTTTTTATATTGAGCCACTTTAAAAAAGAATGAATTTGTGGTGCCTGACCTTCCGGTCCCGTTTCATCCCTCATTGTCAGTGTGACGTTGTAAGAGACGTTTTGTCATTCAAAATAAACATTAATTATAAGTGTAAACATGATTAATTTACATGTATTTAATTTTTTACTGTTTGGCAAGATTAATGTTCATGCCAAGCCTTCAATTTGTTCTTTTGCGAATGTTTTATTTGGGGCTGATCTCCATAGAATGACCAGTACTGCCGGGGTCACAAGAAAGTCCGCAAGCAAGGCCAGAATAACGATCAGGCCGGTGATGGACCCAAAAATTGTCAGATTGTTCAATGTCGCAAGGGTATAGACAAAAAAGTTACTGCCCAGAACCAGGGATGTGATCAGCATGGCCCGGCCAGTTCCCAGCATGGTGTCTTGGACAGCTTTGTGAACATCTCCGGTTGCCAGGATGTTTTTCCGGAAATGATAAAAAAAGTGCATGGTATCATCCACAACCAGTCCTATGGCAATACTGCCGATCATCAATGCGCTCAGGTCCATGGGGATATGGGCAAATCCCATGATGCCCAGGGCCATGAGGATGGGAAGCAGGTTGGGTATCATACTTATGAGCCCGGTTTTGATATCTCCCACAAGAAGGATCATCAATAATGAAATGATCAATAATGCAATGATATAACTTTCTGTCATGCTTGACAGGGCAATGGGAAGTGTTCTGGCCATCAGAGATGTCAACCCTGTGATGGTTATGGTGCATTGATTATCGAATGTTTCATGCAGGCGGTTTTTGATGGTATCAATGAATCTGTCCGTAATCACAAGATCAACCCAGGGAATTTTGATTGAAATGCGCAAGGTTGAATATTGGGAATCAACAAAACGTGAAAGATCGTCAGATCCGCTGTTTTCAAACAAGAGCAGTTCCTGGATGATCAGGTTTCGATCCTGGGGGATGCGATAGTACATGGGATCGTTATCATGAAGAGCCTGGTTGGTTTCCTTGAGGATGTCAATCATTGAAAAAATCTTACCCGCATACATGGTATCAAAGGTTATTCCGGATATATCATTTAAGGCTTTTTCAAGTTGATTCAGGAATATAGGATCGCAAACACCATCTTTTGTCTTTGTGTCCAGGACAAGGTCCAGGGCAAGATTCCCTTTAAGATGTTTATCAACGGAAATTAAATCCGGCTTAATGGCCATGGAATCGGGAAAGTACTCAAGGGTGTCATGGGACAGATTGATTTGAAAGATATAGACAATGGAAATGATACAAAGGATAAGGCTTACCATGACAATTTTAACGGGATGGCCCGTGGATAGACGGGTGAAAAACATGAGAATGTGATGAATAAGGCCGGGTTTTTCATCATGAACGGATTCTTTGTGTTTTATCGGGGTGATGGCTAAAAGTGCAGGAAGCATGACAATCGTATAGATCAGGGCCAGAAGAACCCCTGCCGAAGCATATATTCCAAGATCACCAATGGCTGAAAGCTCAGCAAAAGAAAAAGACAAAAGACCTGCGGCTGTGGTCAGGCTCGTCATAACAATGGCCAGGCCCGAATGGCCCAGGGCATAAGAAATGGCTTCTTCCTTGTCATGGTTCAGCTTGAATCGCTGAAAAAAAATGGTCAGAACATGGATGGCGTCGGCCACACCCACGGCGATCAAAAAACTCGGTAAAATCATGGTCATGATGGAAATGGACACATGGCCCAGTGACATCAGGCCAAGGGTTGAAATCAAGGCCGACTGAACAACGATAAATGGGAATATAACACCGGATAGTCTTCTGAATAGAAGTGCAAGAAACAGGATCATGGCTAAAGACGACAGTACAATCAAAAAACCGATATCCTTCTGGGTAGATCGATTATAGGCTTCGACAATCATGGGACTTCCGGTTACCGCAATTGAAAAGTCCTTTTTATCGTGGGTTTTGATGATCTGCTCCAGGGCCATGACAACACGGGTGTTTTCCTTTTCTGAAAAATATATTTTTTTATGGTTTTTTTTATTCTCATGGAGTTGATCCGGCTGAAAGTCAGAAAGGACATCATCACCCTGTCCGTGATCATTGAGAGTGGCTTGGGTTTCAAGAATGATGGCAGTATATTGGCCGTCTTCCGAGATGAGATGATTCGGGAAAAATGAATGTGTCATCACATACTGTTTGATCTCGGGCATATCCACAGCCTGATCCGGCCAGTTTTTAAACAGGTCATCAACAAAAAGCGCATCATGTGTGCCGGTTATTCGCCGGGCATTGATAAGGCTGTTGACTTCAAGCAAAAATGGAACGTTTTTCTCGATGTCTTTGTGAAAGGCATTCAGCCGGGTCAGGAAATCCTCATTGAAAATATCCGGGGACTTTATCATGAGGACAATCAGTTCCGAGCCTTTGAACTGGTCCCTGAAGGCATTCAGTGCCACCCGATCCGGATGGTTTTCACGCAGCATGCCTTCAAAGGATGTATCAATGGTGAGAAAGGGGATCTGGCTGGCCAGAGCACCGATGAACATCACCATGATGATCAGGACTTTTATCCGATTCCGGAAAATTCCATGCCCCAGACGATTAAACAGGGTCTCAATGTTGGATTTAATATCTGACATAAGTCTCCATTTCAAAACTGATGGCGTCGTAAAAAGTCCCATATGCGGCGTTATAGTGTTTGGCCGGACGTTCGACATACGCATCAAGTATGCCTTCACCCCCGGCCAAACACTATGCCTTGCCTATGGGCCTTTTTCCATAGCCATCCATCGACGTTTTACGAGTTCATCAAAATTGCACATGATTTTAAAAAATTTTTTCTCACAAAGGCACAAAGATCACAAAGAAGGGCAAAAGATTATCCCTGCCGGGGGCCAACCTTTTAAAAAGGTTGCCAAACATGCATTTTGGGATGATTCAAATGTCCGCTGTCGAGATGCAAGCAAGGGCACGACGCATCGTGCCCCGACCCTACGTGCGATGATCTCACTTGTGTGTTCTTTGTGCCTCCTTGAGATGCCTGCGTTTTGGTTATGGCAATGCCGCACTGTTCTCTTCAACGACCAACGGGTGCGGCTTAATAAATAACTCTTTCCTGGGCCTTCCCAAGAGTCTGCATCCTTCATTAATTCATTCCCGGTGCAGGGCAGTGAACCAGGCTTTGAATAAACTTTGATATGGTTTTAATATCCCTGAAATTATCTTCCACCAGTTTTTCAGGTTTGATGACAATTTGATACTGTTTTTCGATAAAGGTCATCAGCTCCAAAATCACAAGAGATGAGACAATACCGGAATTATAGATCTCCATGTTGCCATCAATTTCTTTTTTTGGAATTTTTCCGGCTTTGGCAATAAAGTTTATCAAATCATTTTCAATATTCATCATGCACTTCCTTTGTTTGTTAATTAACAGTATTTATCAAATACTTTTGCCACGTGCCTGGCAAAGTATCTGCCCGTTTTCGTTAATGTGATTGTGTTTGAATCGTCATAGGTAACCAATCCGTCATCACGCAAACTGTCAAGCCGGTTAAGCTCGGGTTTGAAATAGGACCTGAAATCGATATTGAACTGGTTTTCGATGTCACTCAAATTGATGGCAAATTCACACATGATCTGCTGCTGTATGAGTTTGTTTCTGAGCTCGTCATCCTGGGACAGGATATGGCCCATCTTTCCTTCGATGGGGAGTCGGCTTTCTGAAACGGCTGTATAGTAATCCTCCAGGGATAATAGATTCTGGAAAAATCCTTTCCCAAGGAAGCTGATTGCAGCATGTCCAAAGCCCATAAATTGTTTTCGGTTTTCCACGGAATACCCCATGAAATCCCGGACCACTTTTTTCCCTGTATCTGCCTGATGCAGGGAATTCCCTTTTTTTACAAAATGATCATAGCCGACTTTATGGTAGCCATGTTCAAGGAAGAGATCCTGGGCTGATTTGGACATTAAAACCCGGATGAATGAGTTGGGAATGCTTGATGAAGGAATCTGACGCTGCAAGGGAAAGGAAAGGGGGTAATGGGCATAGGTGAACAACGCGACCCTGTCCGGTTCCATGCTGATCACAGTCTTCATGGTATTTTCCAGTTCATTTTGACCTTGGAAGGGAAGGCCGTAACATAAATCAACATGGACTCTGAAACCCAGTTCTTTTGACATCCCGACGATTTTTCTTACCGAATTTTCCTGTGTATCCCGGTTGATCACTTTTTGAATGCGCTTATCAAAGTCCTGAATGCCAAAACTGATTTCATTGAAACCGATATCTTTTAATAATTTCAGTTTTTCATAGGATATATCTTTTTCATCCGGATAGGCTTCAATGGAAATACTTGAGGCGTCCTCATGGGCAAAGGAGATGTGGCGGCAGGTTGCATTGAAAATTTTATCTATCTGGGTAAGTGACAAATGGGTGGGGGTGCCTCCGCCCCAGTGCAGGTGCTTGACATCTTTAAAACCTGAAATTTCCAGGAGGGCCAGCTTGTGTAAAAACTCTTTTTCCAGGTGCTGAATGTAGATGTCGTTTTTATGTTTATCATCTGAAACAGCTTTATAGCAGGCACAGTAAAAACAGGCTTTCCGGCAGTAGGGAAAGTGAAAATACAAAAAGGGATTATCGGTTGTTGAATATTCATTGACGAACATCCTTTCATCCATCCGGGTTTTCCACCAACTGGAAACAGGATAACTCAAATAAAGCGGGATATTGGCCTCGTCATATGTTTTGGATAGATACTCTAGTTCCAGCAATTCATGATGTTTCATTTATAACCACCCTTTGATCGTTTGTCTGTCAGTTTTTCCGTTGGAATTTTTTGGAATCTCTTGAACCTGCTCAATGATATCAGGGACCATGTACCTGGGGAGAATGGTGGTAAGATGCTTTTTTAACTGGATGATCGACAGATCATTTCCAGGTTTTGAGGTGACAAATGCATGAAGCCGTGAGTTTCCCATTTCTTTATCTGAGTGTGCAACCACAACAGCCTCTTCGATGGCCTCATATTGAAACAAGGCATGTTCAACTTCAGGCAGCTCGATTCGAAAGCCTGAACATTTGACCATGAAGTCCTTTCGTCCCACATACTCGTATGTGTTTTGCTCTCGTTTCACGACAATATCACCGGTTTTGTAAAGAAAGGCGCCATGGTGAGACGCAAGGGGGCTTTTTTTAAACACAGCATTTGTTCTCTCAGGATCTTTATAATAACCGCTGGTGACACCGGATCCCCTGACATGCAATTCACCTTCTTCACCCTCTGCAACCGGCTGATCATGGTCATTTAATACAATGATCTGGTAGTTTGAACAGGCCCTTCCGATGGGGACAGGACGAAGGCCCAGGGACTCTTTGTCTTTGACATGGTAAAAGGTGCAGACGTTTGTTTCTGTGGGGCCGTACAGATTATAATAGGATGCCTCCGGTAGAAGGCCCATGAGTTTTTTAAGGTAAACCGTGGGGAAAACTTCTCCGGCAAAAAGGATATGGCTTAAATGGCTTAGTTTCTCTTTTTCAATGGAGGCATAATTCAAGATGGTAATCCAGACCTGGGGAACCGAATACCAGTATGAAATTTTATTTTCCGATATCCATTGGATCAAAGCCCTGGGATTTGATGCTTTATGAAAGGGAACCAGGCAGGTGCATGCCCCCGATGCAACCGATACATAAATGTCAAATACGGAAAGATCAAAGTTCAAGGGGGCATGGTTTGCAAAAACATCCCCTTCCTGGGGTTTGAAACAGTCCAGTGCCCAGTTAATGAAGGTCAGGGCGTTTACATGGGAAATCATGACCCCCTTGGGTTTTCCTGTTGAACCCGATGTATACAGGATGTAGGCAAGATCCATGTCGGTCATGCCCTGTATGTCCGGAGGATTATCATCAAAGGAATCATCATAGTGAATCAGACGAACATCTGTACTGCCTTGACGGTCCGTATGCGTGCCCCCGAGCAGGTTATCGGTCAGAACAACCGTCAGGGATTCCAGGTTCTGTCCATGGTTTTTCAGATCATTTTTCAGGGTATGCCACAGCTGTTCATGTGTGATCATATGGCGAGCGTCACTGAGTTTTATAATTCCTGCGATTCTTTCGGGAGGAGAATACATGGAATCCAGGGGGATATAGACGGCTCCGGCCTTTAACACAGCAAAAAAAGAGACAATGGCTTCCAGGGATTTGGTCAGATAAATACCTACTGGATCTCCGGGTTTGACACCTTTGTTTCGCAGCATATTTGCAAGGCGGCTGCTTTTCGTTTCCAACTGCCGGTACGTGATACTCTGATCTTCATAACGGAAAGCAATGTTATCCGGGTATTTTAAAGTGCTTTCAAGAAGAAGATGCTGAAGTAAAAATGGCGTCATAGGTGCTCACCTATAATTTTTTTCTGCATCTCACTGGTTCCTGAATACAAGGTGGCCGCAAGGGAATCGCGTACCTGTTTCTGTACGTGGCTATCGGTCATGTATCCATAGGCTCCGAACACTTGCAGGGCAGAAAGGCTGTTTTTCACTTTGGCTTCCGATGTCATCAGTTTTATCATGGAGGCATCGGACAGATCGGCTTTACTCTGATCATATTTCCAGCAGGTATGGTAAAGCATCAATCGTGCGGAATCGATCCGCATTTTCATGTCCACAAGTTTGTCAGACACGCCTGAAAATTTTTTGATGGATCGCCCAAATTGTGACCGTGTATTGGCATGGGACAGGACCATCTGATACTGTTGCTCCATGGCCCCCACATGATAGGCACCCATGATGATTCGCTCCCACATCATGGAATGATTGAATACCATCATGCCGAAACGTTCTCTTCCCAGGAGATCCTCCGTTCCCACGGTGCAGTTTTTTAAAACAACTTCACTTAAGGGGGAGGTTCTGAGTCCCATTTTTTGAAAGGTTTGTCCGTTCATGATCCCTGGATTTTGTGTGTCAATGACAAAACAGGACGTATCGGCCATTTTCATCCCCCCGGGATGTTTGGCGTAAATCAACAACAGGTCCGCCACCGGGGCATTGGTCACAAATAGTTTTGTTCCGTTTATGACAAATCCATCCCCGTTTTTCGTGACGTCTGTCTGGATTGCCGAGGAATCCGATCCTGCATTTTCCTCGGTGATTCCATTCCCACCGATCAGACGACCCGATGCCAGGCCGGGTAAATAAGTGTCTTTTTGGTTCTGGGTCCCGAATTGGCATAAGGGGATGATACATGTGCAGATATTGGCACATAAGGAGAATATGAGCCCTTCATCCTTGCAGTATTGTCCCAACGATTCAATGGAAAGAGCCGTTGTAAGCATATCATAGCCCGAGCCATCATACTCGTCGGGAATCACAAGGCCCTGGATGCCCACATCACCGCATAGGAGCCATTTATATTTGGAAAAGCTGCCATGGTTATCATCATCCATGACGTCATCATTAAAGGCGTCATTGCACAAATCCCGAATCGACCTGCAAATGGCTTTTTGTTCGTTATTTAAGGTAAAGTCCATGGTATTGACTCCTCATAAAAAATTCTACCAGACAATATGAAGCAATGCATATGAAAGTCCGCATGAACTGCTGAGCAGTAAGATTGAATCACCTTTTTTAATCAGGCCCTGTTCATCTGCAATGGCAAGATTAACCGGGATATTGACCGTGGCCATATTCCCAAACTGTTTAAATGTGTTCACCGGCGCTTTTTGATGGTCTGCATTGAGCTTGTCCATCAAGGCAAATGTTACATTATTGCCTAGTTGGTGATGTATAAAAAGATCAATGGATTGGGCATCAAGACCCCACTCGCTTAATTTCCGGAGGATGAATTCAGGCATTTCCCGGATCAATGAGGATGAGATCAATCGTCCGTCTGACCAGAACCCGGTGATTGTATCGCCATATTTGGCTCCTGGCACGGCGGTGCCGGGGAGGGTCAACATGGAGGCATCCCAGTCATTCGAGGTTCTTTGCTCCCCATAATGTGTTATGCGGCCCTTTCCCCCATCCGAGCTGAGAATCATAGCCGCAGCCCCTGTGCCCACGATAAGTCCGCTTAACCTGTTATCGATCTGGTCTGTGTTTTCGATATGAATATCAAGTTTTAAGGTGTTTTTAAGGTCATAGGGACTTTCACAGGTTGCAACAAGGATATGGCGGTATTTTTCGCTTTTGAGATAAAGACCTGCAACGTCAATACTCTTCATAAAACCGTTGCAGGTATCATTGATATCAAAAAAATCACCGGTTTTTATGCCCAGGCGGTGTGCCAGCATGATGGCGAATGAGGGCTCCCGAAAAGGATTTGTGACACCGGAGAAGATCAGGCAGTCGATCTCTTCGGGTGGTATCCCTGCTTGGTCAATGGCTTTCCTGGCAGCTTTTTCTGCCATGGACGCAAAATGATCACCGTTTTCTTCTGAACAGCAGGATCGGGTTTCAATTCCGAGAAATTCAAACTTTCGGGTGCAACTGTATGTCAGAAACTCAATATCCTCTTTGCTAAAGTGTTCCTTATTATCCTCAACCAGAATTTCGGTGATGTCACTGTTGGTGATGCGTCCGTCGGGAATGTAATATCCTATGGATGTGATAAACATGTTTTCGTACTCCTGATCACTTATTGTTCAATGCCTCGGTAAATGTATCATATATTTCGCCTAAATTTTTCATGGCCCATATATGTTCCACATCAAATTTGAATTTGAATTTATGTTCGATTTTTACAAGAAAATTGATCACGCTCAGGGAGTCTATTCCCAGATCATCCCGGAATGATAAGTCTCTGTTCAACAGTGTGTCATCGATGCCCAGGCCATCTGACACCATAAGTTTGAATTCGTCGAAGGTCATTTATTTTCCCTTAAGTAGTTTTCTTTACATGCATGCCGCTGGATTTTCCCGCTGCTTGTTTTGGCTATTGTATTCTGTTTGATTAAAACAACTTCATGGACTTCAAGCTTAAAATATTTCATAACGGCCTTGGATACAGTCTTACGTATGAGATCGTGATCATCAGCCGTATAATCCCCTTTGATTTCTTGAACAATGACTAATTTTTCTTCTTTTTCATGGTCAATGGAAAAGGCGGCAGAACATCCGAGTCGCAATGCCATGTGTGATTTTTCAACAACAGCTTCGATATCACTGGGGTAATAATTTTTCCCCCGGATGATGATCAGGTCTTTGAGCCGACCGGCAATATATAATTCACCCCCATGTATAAATCCAAGGTCACCGGTTCTAAGGAACGGGCCGGACATGTCGTCTTTCAGATATGCCTGAAAGGTGGTCATGGTTTCTTCGGGCTTGTTTAGATAAAATTTTGCGGTGCTTGGGCTTTGTACCCAGATTTCACCTATTTCAGAGGGTTGACATTTTTTATGTGTATCCGGGTTGACGATGACCATGCGATTTTCAGGTCGTGGTCGTCCGCAGCTGACCATGGTTAATAAATTATCCTGATCCCCATTGCCCTGTATGGCTTTGTTACTGTTCATGGCTGTTTTATCAAAGGAGGTGATGGTGGGAGGTGTGTTGTGCAAGGCCCCGCTTACGATCAGTGTTGATTCTGCAAGCCCATAGCAAGGGTAAAGTGCTTCATACCTGAATCCGTAATGCTTGAACGTATCGTAAAAACGCATCATCGTTTCATGCCGGATGGGTTCTGCTCCGTTAAAAGCAAGATTCCAGGAACTTAAGTCCAGGCCTTCCAATTGGTCAGGACTTGCTTTTCGGACACATAAATCATAAGCGAAATTAGGCCCTCCACTAATGGTTGCTTTAGAACTGGAAATGGTTTTAAGCCAGCGAAGGGGTTGACGCAAAAAATCCAAAGGAGAAAACAAGATGGATGAGCCTCCGCAAAAAAGCGTCTGCAAAACGCCACCGATAAGGCCCATATCATGATACAAAGGCAGCCAGAAGACCCCCCGTGATTGTTCGGATGTCCCAAAAAAATGGTTGATGGCTTTTGAATTGTCCAGAAGATTGTCATGGGTAAGACAAACCCCTTTGGGCGTTGATGTGGAGCCGGAAGTGTACTGAATAAACGCAATTTCTTCATTATGCCCAGGGCTTAAAAATTCTTTTTCAGGCTCGTTTTCAATGGTGTCCGTTGCAATCCATTTTATTTTGTCCATGTCTGCGTCATCATTTAACTGGGATTTAACAAGGGGGATGATGTCTTCAGTGGAAAGAAGATAGTTGGCCTTGCAATCCTTGACAATGGATTTGAATCTGTTGAACAATATGGGCGAATAGGGGGGATAGGCCGGTACGGCAATGACACCTGCATAAAGACATCCCATAAATGCAACGATATAATCCAGGCCAGGGGGATAGATAAGGACAGCAATGCCACCGGGATTGTTTTGTTTTTGTAACATGGATGCAATTTTTATGGCGGATTGATTTAACTGCCCATACGTCAGACTGATTTCCTTAGGTGGATTATTCCTTTCAAAATGATGATGTGAAAAAATGAGTTTATTCGGATGAATACGAGACCGTGAGGTCAGCACATCCACTAAGGATCGTGATTGACTGAGTTCTTTCTCATTATGTTTATCCAAGTTCTTTCTCCTGGATTGATTCGTTTAAAGGGTTCAGGCAACTTTACTGGAGATGATATCCAGCATGGCGTTAAACGAATCCATGGATTCAATCTCCTCATCGAAAATGGTGACATCCAGTTCCGACTCGATGACGGCGATGATTTCCAGAAACATCATGGAATCAAGAAGTATGGATTCATCTTCATTCCCGGTCACTTGGTCAATATCCATATATCCTGACAGGATTTTTAATAATTTCTCTTTAAGGGTATTTTTTTCCATGGGTATCCTTCTCAATCTTTAGTGTTCGAACCCTACCGATGGCGAGGTGCACCGTGCCACGATAGGTGGGTTATTTATTGAATAAATTCAAACATCATACGGCAATCATCGGGAACGTCGTTTTCAGCCCAGTCTTTTAATATATTTTTTTGAACTTTCCCTGATAATAGTATGGGAAACTGTGACACGAAAATAACCTCATCCGGAATCTTATAGTTTGATATTTTCCCACGGCAAAATCGTTTGACATCACCTTGGGAAAGACTCTCGCCCGGATTGGGAATGACAAAGGCAACGATACTTTCACCCAAAAGGTCATCGGGTCTGCCAACCACCGATACATCCTCTATGGCATCAAGCTGAATAAGACATTCTTCAATATCCGTGGGATAAACGTTAAACCCGCCCCGGATGATCATGTCTTTACATCGACCCATGATTTTAATGTTCAGGCCATCATGAACGCAGGCCAAATCACCGGTATACAACCAGCCGTTTTCATCAATCACCTCACTGGTTTTGGTGTCATTTCGATAATATCCTTTCATCAGGTAGCCCCTGACCGCAAGCTCACCGATTCCCCCGTTTTTGAGTTCCTGTCGTGTGTGCACATCCACAATTTTAATTTCAACACCTGGAATCGGTCTTCCCACGGTATTCAATCGAATGTCATCAGGATCATCCGGATGGGTCAATGTTACGACACCCGTTGCCTCAATCAGACCATAGGCGTTTAATAGGGTGCATCCCATGTTTTGTTCAATACGTTTAGCAAGGGCTGGGGAACAAAGAGATCCTGATACAATAACTTTATTTAAATGGGAAAAGGCCGATGCTGTGATATAGGGCTGCATCAGAAGGAGAGACCACATGGTCGGCTGAGTATGAAATGTATTGATATCCCCTTTGGCAAGTTCCAGTAAAATATCATGGGGATTGAAATTCAAGTGCCACTTCATGGTGACCCCGGCGACCAGATCAATGAGAACGGCCAGAAACCCCTGTGCTGCATAAAGGGGGGCAACTGAGAAAGCCACCTCATGTCCGGTGCCCCAGATTTTCTGTGTATGATACGATGTCAATACAAGGGTCTTGTGGGAAATCATCACCCCTTTGGGACGTCCTGTTGTTCCTGATGTGTATGCAAGAAGAGCGACGTCATCCGGTGCAACATGGGATTGATTTAAGATATGATCAGGGCCTATGTCCTTAAATTCGCAATAAATCATTTCATTTAAGGAATGCCTGGTCTCGGGTACGTCATTTTCCAGAAGAATATAATTTTTAAGTAAGGGCAGGTCATCTTTAATGTGTGAGAATATGTCGCTGTATGAAAGTATACCGATGCGGTTTTTATAAATGACCGTGGTGGACTCTGAATCTTTTAAAACATTATTTAATTCCTCTTCCTCCCACCGTGTACTCATGGGAACGGCCCAGGCCCCAATCATAAAAAGGGCAAAATAGATGTACATATATTCAAGGCAATTGGGCAGGATGATGGCGACTTTATCATCTTTTTGGATGCCCATTTTTTTAAAGCTTAAAGCAAGGTTCTTGGAATGCTTGAACATGTGAGCATAGGACAACTGATTGTCTTCAAATATAATGGCTGTTTTATTCGAATGTTCATGGCTGACTGTCTTAAGGACACAACCCAGTGTCAGTGTTTCAAATTTCATATCTGTTTCCTGATAGTTGAATGAAGCAAATCACGCGCCTAATTTCTATGAAAGAAGATTTTCAAAGTCATACCCTTCAAAAAAGGCATGTGCTTCGTCCTTGTTTTTAATTGCACCCAGACATAGTGGAATGTGATTGGGCCGTTGCAGGGCAGTCAATGCATGCATGACATAGTTGTAGTTGTTTTTGAAGGTCTGCATGGCAATACACTGGACAATAAGACCGATCAGCGCTCCCGGGACTAAATTTGTATTTAAGAATCTTGCGTTTGTGCCATGACAAACAGATGGCTTAAGTTCATTGATGCAGTTCAAAATAAATTTTAGAAAATCTCGGTACATATATTTACTGGTGCCACGAAAGTCATCGTTGCTGAACATAAAGGAGCCGTTTATAAAAAAATCGATTTTTACGTTTTCCAACCCTTTTAAATTACCGGCTTTGTCAAAATTGACAACACGAAAAATGTCATGGAATTTCAAGGTGTGAAAAATTGGATTTTCACCTTTCATGACATGGGAACTGCAGGCATAGCAATCGTCGTCTTTTATAAAACAGTCCATGACTTCTTCTTCGTATTCAACGCTGTCCCGGGCATGGATTTGTTTGTTTTTTAATATCCGGTAATAACTGTAAACACCGCTTAAAACTTCAACCAGATGGAAACAATGGAGCTGGTTGACTGTGATGGCTTGTAAAAAATTTGTATCCAGGTGTAATCCGATGAGTTTCTTTTTTAAGAGTGTATCCAAATAGGGGCGTGAACAAAGAAGGCCTTTGCTTCCTCTGAAGGATGCATCCAGCTCAATATCCATGATTTCTTCACGGTCATTCACGGTCAAGGATATGAGGGTCGGCATGGATACATCCATGCTTCTTATCCGGGACACATTCCTCTGCCACCCGAGGATGGTTTCCATGTTATCCGGGCGTGTCCGGGTATCGACGACCGTGCCCCTGAAACGGCACATGGGTACTGTACGGCTTATTGAATAATAGTGATTTTCAGTAATTGATTTTTTAATGGACTCTAAATCATGAATTGCTGAATAATCGTTTATCAAAAGCGTTGGTTTAATGCCATCCACAGTCGTATGTACCCTAAATAATAGATATTAATAAGTGTATTGCGTTGTTTTATGTCATGTCGCGTATCTTAAATGAATGACATATAAATAAAACACATCAAGGGATAAAAACGTAAATATGCCATTACCCTTGGCAAGGCCTGAAACTAAGAATGGACACGATTTAAAAATAATCCTTGTTAGAGTGCCCAGTCAGTCCAAAAATGAAACGATAGTTTTTGTCAATGTATTAATGAATATGTATCCAAATGATATGAGGTTGTCCAGTTGTTTGTGAGAAGTATTTTCCCTGAGTGCCCTCATATTGCGAACATATACAGGGATTCCTGGGTGTCGGTGAGATTGTGATTTATGTTTGTTCATGATTGTATACGCTGTTTTTCATGATCGAAGGGTGTTTCCTTCACAGGTATTTTTTAATGTATTGACCTTATGTAAAAAAATTGTCACAAGGCCTAAAAATGAATTTCATTAGTTCAGTGATAAGTGTTTATGGTGTCTGGAAGGTGATGTGTTACTGGGTTTTAAAAAAATAACATGTTCCAAGGAGCAAGGGTTTCATGACATACGTTTCAGCCGAACCATAAAAAAACCATCCATATGGTGAATATGGGGAAGAGAAACAAAACAACCTTTTGAGTTTTTTAGAACAGCGATGCGTGATGGGAGGTTGTCATTATCATGAATTATCATGAAATCAGGGTGCTGGTGAAGAAATGAGTCGATGACAGCCTCGTTTTCTTCGGGTTCAAAGGAGCAGACAGCATAGACCATGACTCCTGATGGCTTGAGTTGCTCTGACAAGGCACTGAGAAAACGGACCTGACGTTTTTTATAACGGTTGAGATTTTTTTTAGTCAGACTCCATTTACTGTCCGGATTACGTCGGATCACTCCCATTCCCGAGCAAGGAGCATCCACAAGGATTCGGTCAAAATAACCGAGCTTTTCAGAGTCAAAGGGTTTTTCAAGATCAATGATCTGAGTTTTTACAATGGAAATCCCAAGACGCTTCATGTCCAGATTCAGGCGGGCTAATTTTTTCCCGTCATGGTCTAAAGCAATAATTTCACCCCGGTTCCCCATAAGCTGGGCAAGGTGACCTGTTTTTCCTCCCAGGCCAGCGCACGCATCCAAGACACGTTCACCGGGGCAGGGGCAGAGAATCTGACTGACCAGCTGGGCTGCTTCATCCTGTACCTGGAACCATCCGTCCTTGAATGGCGGAAGAAGGAAAATGGCCTGATCAGGATGGGTAAAGGACAATCCATCAGTTGCAAACTCTGAGAACATCAGATCTTTGACATGGGGGTCCAATGATTCGAAAAGGGCTGTTTTGTCTGTTTTCAGTGTGTTGGTCCGGATGGTGATTTCAGGTATGCTGTTTATATGGTCACATAGCTGAAGGGTTTCTTCTTCACCAAAACGATTCAACCATTTCTGAATCAACCAGGTGGGGAAGGATTTGCCCAGGGATATGGACAGGGTCAAATTTTCATCTCCATTGGGAAAGGGTACCGAGTCCAAGTTCCTGGCGATGTTGCGCAATACACCATTTACAAATTTGACCACCCAGACCGGACCGTTCTTTTTGGCCAGATCCACCGAGGTGTTCACGGCTGCAGACTCGGGAATCCGTGAGAGAAACTTCAGCTGAAAAACACCCAGTCTCAACGTGTTCAAAATTTCAGGCTTGATTTTTTCCAAGGGCGTTTTTGAAAAATGGGCGATGATATAATCGATATGCCCTCTCCACCTGATCACGCCGTACACAAGGGCATTGACCAGGGACATATCCCGTTTGTCCAGCTGGATTTTACCTTCGGTAAAATCATTCATGACCATATCCAGGGTAAGATTTTTTTTATCAAGGGTGTTTAAAATGTTGAGGGCCGATTCCCGTGCATGGACAGTCATGTCAATCCTTTATCCTGGGTAAGCAGTGATTGAAGTTTGAAAAATCTATAGTACACTTTGGTTGATTTTGCGAGAAGAAAAATGGTGGAACAGGGCTTATGAAAACATGTCGCCCTCGTTGATGGGAAAACCCCTGAGGAAATCGGCAACAGGCATCCGTTTGCCTGATGCCCCCTGAATTTCAAGGATGGAAACAGCGCCTTTTCCTGCCTGGACAATCAGTTTACCGTTTGTGCTTCTGATAACCATGCCTGGAATGATTCCAGGGGAATGATCCATAACCTCAATCTTGTACACTTTCAGCCGTTTATCTGAAATAAACGTATAGGCGCCGGGCCAGGGGGTCATGCCCCGGACAAAACAATCCAACTCAAAGGACGTTCTGGTCCAGGGTATCTGGCCTTCCTTTTTGCTGAGCATGGGTGCGAAGCTGACCAGGTCAGGGTTCTGGGGCTGGGGTCTGTGTGCCCCGGCCAGGATTTTTTCCAGGGTTTGGATAATCAGGCCCGCTCCCATGGATGCCAGACGGTCATGGAGACTTTCCGCAGTATCATGATCAAAAATATCGGTCTTTGAGCAATCCAGGATGTCGCCGGAATCCATACCTTGATCCATGAGCATGGTGCTAACGCCCGTGGTTTTTTCTCCATTGATAATGGCCCGGTGAATGGGGGCCGCCCCCCTGTAAGCAGGCAGTAGAGAGGCATGGATGTTCACGGAACCCAAGGGAGGGATGGAAAGAAGCTGTTGTGAAAGAAATTGCCCAAAAGCCACAACAACGAAAAAATCAGGATTCAGAGCCTTGATCGTTTCAACCACGTCCTCTTCATTGATCCGGACAGGCTGAATAATATCCAGCCCAAGATCAAGGGCTGCTTTTTTTACAGGAGTGACAACCATTTTCTGGCCCCGGCCCTGGGGCCGGTCGGGCTGGGTGACCACCAGAGAAATTCGGTATCCCTTTTGGTGAAGCTCAAGAAGAGGCGGCACTGAAAAATCAGGTGTTCCCATGAAAACCAGAGAGGGACTCATATCTCAGGAATCCTTTAAATGCTTTTTGACTTTTTTCTTGTACAGATTCCGTTTCAGAACACTTAAATGGTCAATAAAAAGAATACCGTTCAGGTGATCGATTTCATGCTGGAGAATTACGGCATGAAAGTTGTCCACTTCTATGGTCATGGGCTCACCCATTCTGTCCAGGGCTTTGACCACGACACGTGAAGACCGCCTGACCGTGGCCCGAAGTTCAGGCACGCTGAGGCAGCCTTCATTATCTGAAACGAAAACCCCGTCTTTTTCTATGATTTCCGGATTGATAAGGGCATACCATGATTTTTCGGCATCGTCCATATCTTCGGTGGTGTTCACGACGATGATCCGTTTATTGACACCCACCTGGACAGCAGCCAACCCGGACCCCGGAGCCTCGAACATGGTTTCCGCCATGTCTTCGATCAGTTCCTGGATCGAGTCACCGAACTCGGTTACGGTTTCAGAGGGCTTCAACAAAAGGGGGTCTGGATAAGTAATGATATCTCGAATAGCCATGTCAAACAAAATACCTTTCTTGATTGATCAGACGTTAGAAGAGTCCTGATTAAACAATTGTTTGAAATTGATACCAATCATCAACGCAGAAATCATTCCTGCGATGATCACAGGCACAATTTGAACCACGTGGTTGATTAAAGTATACCCTGCTGCCGACTCTCCGGCAACAGAAAAGAGGGTTAATGCAAAAATCCCGCCGGCTTCCCAGATACCCCAATAACCAGGGACAGATGGAAGGGCAATGAAAAAACAGATCATGACCATCACCGTGACAATTTGGGGAAATGAAACATCAAGCCCCGGGCAGGCAAAGGTCATCAGGTAGTATGACAGGGCCTGTACGACCCAGATGGCCAGGGTGATGCCCAGGCAGGCAAGAATTTTGCCGGGGTTCTTTAACAAGGCCAGGCCATCGGCAAAATGCTCGATCAGGCGTGAGGCGGGTCTGAATACCTTGGTCTCAAGCCAATTTCGCTGTTGAATGCTGAGAAACACCAGATACTTGGGAATGCTGATGACAAAATTTGCCAGGAGTTCCCGGAAGACCTTGATGCTGACAAGGATAATGCCCACAATAAGGGCAAGGCAAAGCTTTGCCATGCCATAACACACATGGGTCAGGGTCGCCCCGGTAAGTTGGTATTTGCCCACAGTAACGGTGAGGGCCGGGTCAATGGTGATATAGGACAGTGACAGGACAAGAAAAAGAATCAGGCAGATCAGGTCAAACAATCGTTCGCACACAACACTGGCCACACCGGTTGAAAATGGGATTTTTTCTCTTTTGGCAAGAATGATGGGGCGGGCAAGTTCACCCATGCGGCCAGGGAGAATACAGTTGAGCATAAACCCGATCATCAGGGGATGAAAGGCACCCCAGAAGGAAACAGGCTTGTAAGATTTGAGAATCCACTTCCACCGAAAGACTCTTAAAATAAATGACAGAAAAGCAGACAGAGAAACGGGGATCAGCCAAGCATAATTAACCGTCCCCAGATAATGCACAAGGTCTCGGACAGGGATGTTTCTAAACGCCAGATAAAGGGCGAGTCCTGAAAATATAAGGCCCAGGCACAGGGAAAGTATAAGTTTTTTATTCATCAGGCAAAGGGCTCCAAAATCAGGCGGGCCTTTTCAATATCTTTCCTGATTTGTTCCGATAATTCGGAGATCCCTGAAAATTTCTTTTCATCCCTTAATTTTTCGATGAGATTGACCCGTATGTCCTGGTTGTAGATATCATGATTAAAATCAAGGATATGGACTTCCACGGTGAACAGATGGTCATCAAAGGTGGGGCTGTAACCAATGTTGGCTACCCCTTTGAATAGTCCGAAACGGCATTTAACAGTAACGGCGTAGACACCGGTTTCCGGTGAAAGCTCATCACGTAAATTGATGTTCGCTGTGGGGAAACCCAGAAGCTTGCCGCCCCTGTCCCGTCCTGAAACCACCTTGCCCCTGAGCTGGTAGTGACGTCCCAGAAGTTCAGGCACGGTTTTTACATCACCCGATTTGATCATGTCCCGAATACGTGTACTGCTGATCCGGTCATCTCCATCAGGCGCTGTAATCCATTGGGGGATAATGATTTCAAAACCGAGTTTGTCCCCATAGGCTCTCAATAAATCGATATTCCCTTGCCGTTTCTTTCCAAAGGAATAATCGTTGCCCACCACAATGGCCTTCATGCCCAAGCGTTTGACCAGAAGATCTTCAATAAAATCGTTGGGTTCCATATCGGCAAATTCCCGGGTAAACGGGATGCTTAAAAGGACATCAATGCCGGTTCTTTCCAGAAGCTCGAGCTTCTGCTCATAGATGGTGATCAAGGGTGGGTGGCTACCATTATCAAGGACCCTGATGGGGTGGGGCTCAAAGGTGATGGCAACGGATGTCCCGTGGATTTCATGTGCTTTTTCAATGGTTGTATTCAACAGAGCCAGATGGCCCTTATGAACCCCATCAAAATTCCCAAGGGTGATCACTGCCTTTTCAAAGGGCTCATGGATGAGCTCAAGATCCTCAATTAATTTCATATATTACAAATCCCTACTAATACCTTGACAAGAATTTCAAAGGGATATATAAATTTTTTTTGTTTTTAAATCAACGTTTTTATATGATTCTTCCGGCCATACGTTTTTTTAAATAAATCACTTGCTCCGGACCTAAATCGTTGATATACACAGTCCCATTGCCGAAGTGGCGGAATTGGTAGACGCGCTAGGTTCAGGGTCTAGTGGGCGCATGCCTGTGCGAGTTCGAGTCTCGCCTTCGGCACCATAAAAAAATAAAGGGTTTTGAAGATTTTTCTTCAAAACCCTTTTTTTTATCTGGTCAACAGTATTTAAACTATTCTTCAATAGATCCTTACCATCCTAAAATTGCTGCTAAAATTAACGTTTAAAGTTAATGACCAAAAAGAGACGTTGATATAGGGTGTTAAAAGGTCTATACTGATATAGACTTCGTAAAGGAGGTAAACCATGGAAGCAATTGCTCGATTGTTTAAAAACGGCCGATCCCAAGCAGTGAGGTTGCCAAAAGAATTTCGATTTGATGGAGATAGGGTCAGAATAAGAAAAGAAGGAAAGCGTGTGGTTCTGGAACCTTTGGAAAGAACCGAGTGGCCGGATGGCTTTTGGGACAGGTTTTCGACTGATCCGGATTTTGAAATTCCTGTTGCCTTGCCCTCGAAAGATATAGACCTGGATTAATCATGGATATGTTACTGGATACGAATATTGTCAGTTATTGGATGAGGGGGGATGAACAGATCATTTCAAAAATGCAATCCTGCCGACCCTGCGAGTTGGCCATATCAACAATCACCGTTGCCGAAATTCTTTTCGGAATTGAAAAATCCTCCAGCCGGAAGAAAGAGCGGATGAATAAATTGGACCACATTCGATCACTTATTGAGATTATACCCTTCGATGTCGTTGCAGCGGAACAATACGGAAAAATAAGATCATATCTGGAAAAAAATGGGATTTCCATCAGTGAAAGGAATACCCAGATTGCATCCATTGCATTGGCCTATGGCCGGGTGGTCATTACCCATAACACAAAAGAGTTTAAACGGGTTCCCGGATTAGTTGTTGAGGACTGGAAAGAGGATTGAGAGGTATTTTACCGAATCTGGGATTATCGGCAGCAAGGCGTTTGTGAGCGAGCATTACCAACGGTTCAAACACATGTTTCAATCCATTCATGAAAAAACCAATAAAATTTAGGCATTACATACAACTTCCAGCAAAAATAATTAAATTTTATGAGATAATAGCACGAAGAAGAGCAAAAATGGCTTTCGGCGGCCCTGCCGGGGACCAAATTTTGAAAAGTTTGATCCACACTGCCTATACCCCCAAGTCACTTCCTTTTTGTGTTGCAAGCGCATCAATATAAGCCGATCTGTTCAATCCACGTTTTTTGGCTTCAAAATCAATCAATTCAACGGTCGTTACAGATAATGACAGGTTGACTTTTTGTTTCGGGGCATATGTCAACATCAGATCCCTGCGCACGGGTACAGCCATAACCGTGATGTTTTCGCCCTGATGGCGAAGGGTTATGGTTTCATATGTCGATGGTTTTTTGATGAATGCAGGTTCAGCTGCTTCAAGCCATCCTGCTAAGGCATCTTCCGCAGCTGCAATTGCTTTCTCCATGGTTTCTGCAAAGGTATTGCAGCCCTTTAAGTCCGGAAAGCTGACAAGATAGCCCTCGTTTTCTTTTTCAAAAACAGCGTAGTAAAATTTATGCATGGTCTTTCCTCCTCATGCTAATTGATGCCCGCATCTTTCAGTATTTTTAAGGCCAGGCGTTCATTGATTTCACGATGTCTCGGAACTGTGATTGGCGGGTGTCCTTTTTTGACCCATCTGTCGTGTTTTGCCCCGTGAATCTGAGAGAAACCTGCTTCTTTAAGCTTTCTTTCCAATTCTTTCTTTTTCACAATGCCCCTCATCGTCGGTTGTTTTTGTTTCTCTCTTTTTTGTGATTTATTGTACGTGCGCATGTGCGCAAAGTCAATCCAATATTGTGCATATATACGCATATTGGATCGATCAGTCCGATCAAAGGGCCTTGAGGGCATGTATTCCTTAGTCAAAACAATGGAAAACTATCAAAAAGAGCAAAGAAAAAAGAATTCGAAAAATTGACAGAAACAGAAATTTCGGCAATTGAAGAGAAATACTCAGAGATTTTCGCTTTATGACGTAGCGTTCTATCTCCTGAGTATTTGACAAAAAAAACATTGTGTTGTACAATTGTCCATAATTTAATTTTATGAGGATAAATATGGATATTGTAGTTGATACCTCTGCATTGATTGCTGTGATCGTTGGTGAGCCAGAGCGAAATACAATTATTGAATTAACAACGGGAAACACGTTAATCGGCCCTGGATCAATTCCATGGGAAATCGGTAATGCCTTTTCGGCTATGTTTAAGCGCCAAAGAT
>Ga0180007_10000973_pt1 | contig 41915 bp, 32 predicted proteins | sample MM_PC_MetaG_FD_121122 | JGI IMG/M metagenome (GOLD analysis project Ga0180007, IMG submission 121122) | Groundwater microbial communities from the Aspo Hard Rock Laboratory (HRL) deep subsurface site, Sweden - MM_PC_MetaG | ecosystem: Environmental > Aquatic > Deep subsurface > Groundwater... | reverse complement strand
TGCCCTCGGCCGGGGTCAGGTTCTCGTGGCAGTCGAAGTCGGCCAGGCACTGGGCGCCGTCCTCGGAGGGTGGAACACAGACGTCACCGGTGCACGTGGTGTCGGTCGGGCAGGTCTCCCACACCTCGAGCTCGCAGCCGTCGCCGGTGTCGGAGAAGCCCGCGTCGCACTGACACTCATATCCGGGCTCGGCCGCGATTTCGACACAGGTGCCGCGGTGCAGTCCCGCTGTGGCGCAGGGTTCGGCGTCGCAGACCCCCGGGTTGTTTATATTGTTTATATTATTAATATTATTAATATTGTTGGCGTTGTTGGCGTTGTTGGCGTTGTTGGATGCGGGGTCGTCATCGCAGGCGACGATCACCAGCGCGGCGAGAAGGAAGAGAAGGCACTTTTGCATGGGATACTCCTGGGTCTCCACGTACGGGGAGAGCGAGGAAATTATTGTGCACATCCGGGGAAATGCAAGCATAAACGGCCTGTCGTGCGGCAACGGCGGGTCCGGCAGCGGCCATGTGCATTTCCGGGGGTTCTGAAAAACGAAGGAACGGGGTGGGTGAAAACTATCTGACGCGGCGGCGCAGGGAGAAGAAGAGGCCCACGGCCAGCAGCAGTAAGAAAGATGCATTGGGGCGGTTGGAAGAACCCGCGGAACAGGAGCAGCCGTCCTTCTTTGCGGGGGGCTTCTCGGTGCTGCCGTCGGCGTCCACGTCAGCGTCGGTGTCGCCGTCGGGGCCCGCATCGGGATCGACGATCGGCTCGGTGGACACCGTGGCCTCGACGTCCAGCGTCGTCAACGGGCAGTTGGCGTGGGTCACGCTGAAGTACACTTCCTGTCCGGTCGGCAGCGGCGGGGTGTCGTTGATCGTCCAGATCAGTTCGGCGGTGGTTCCATTCATGGGGGGATCCAGGACGTTGGCGGGCCAGGAGCGGTCGAAGGTCTGGATGCGCGGCAGCATCATGCCGCCGTAGACGTTGACGAGCTCGTACTGGACCATCTGTCCGCCGCGGCCGTACACGTTGTACTGCAGATCGGTACCGCCCATGGGCGTGAAGTCGAAGGACAGGGTGAGAGAAGTGGCGTTCTCCGGCACGATGACCTGGTACTGGAACATGGTCGTAATGTCGACGCCCATGTAATCGAGCATCCCGCGCAGCTGGGCGCAGTCGCCGCCCATGGCCTGGCCCAGGGTGTCCAGACCGAAGTTGGTCACGCGGCGGGGTTCGTCCAGGGGTACCCAGCGTCCGCAGATGTCCAGACCCTTGGCTTCGATCACGGTCTGCACGGCAGCGATCTGGTTGGTCGTGACATCACCGGCGGTCTCCAGGTCCTCGAGGGTGGTGATCAGGGTCTCGGCGTAGTCCCGGAAGGTGGACGCGGCCGTCAGGCGTGTGAGCGTGGTGAAGATGGCCTCGTCGGCGATCTCCGCGCCCAGCTCGACCCGGACCTGCCAGTTCAGCGCGCCGATCAGTTCGCCGTCCATGTGCTCCTCGCCGACCATGTCGTCGGGGCAGACCTTGTCGTTGTCGGAGAGATCGCGGGAGGCGCCGGGCTCGATCATCTCGAGGGAGTAGGCACCGATGATGGGGGAGTCGTTGAGGGAGGCTGGGAAGTAGTCGGCCAGGCCCTCGTGAAGGCCCAGGGGCATGCGGTTGATGCCGTACTGGTCAGCCTGCTGGACGCCCAGGTCGATGGCGCTGTGGGCCACGACGGAATGGGTCATCTCGTGCATGACCACGTCACCGCCGTAAGCCAGGTCGACGTTGGTGCCCTGGCCCACGAACAGTCCGTCGTTGCCGTTCTGCATCGGGGAGTAGTAGGCGTTGTCCATCGGGGTCTTGGTGCCGCCGGTCTCGGAGTGCACGTTGGCCACGACGGTGACGTCCACCGGTGGCGTGTAGCCCATGCTGCGGAAATGGGCGTCCATGCGGTCGACGTGGTAGTACAGGTTCACGGCGGCCGCGAAGTCGGTGTAGTCCAGGGTCAGGACCGGATCATAGAGGAAGTTGCCCGTGGCGTCGGAGGTGGGGATATCCTCGAGTTCCATGTTCTCGGGATCGGGCATGCCCTGGTTGTCCGTCGCGGTCACGCAGTTCCACACGTGGCCGGCGCGTCCCACGAGCGCCTCGGTGGACGTCATGTTGGCCAGCTCGACCTCGATGGGGTCCGGGGTGCGGGCCGGGTCGATGCCGTACACGCGGCCCTGGGCGTTGAACCAGGCGCGATCGATCAGGATCACGTTCATGGTGAACGCGTCGACCAGGACATGGAACTTCTTCATCCCCACCCATGCAACCACGAGGTACGCCAGGCGCGCGGGCCGGCCGGGGAGCAGCACCAAAGGCGGATCCAGATCCAGCGGAAGCAGGGTGTTGAGCGTGTTCTCGGCGGCCAGTACGGCCAGCTCGGGAGCCTTCGGCGTGCCGGCAGGCACCGCCAGGTTCTTCAGCGGCTCGCCCCACACATGCGTGACGCGACCCTGAAGATCCATCTCGACCTTCAGATTATGGCCGTACACCGGAACGCCCTGCACGTTCTGGCCGAAGACGACGATGTGCCGCTTGGCAGCCGGCACGCGTGCGACCGCCGCCAGTTGCTTCACGTCCCACCCGAAGCGGGATGCGTTGCGCTGCAGGAATGCCGCGGCCGTGACCGACGGAGGCAGGACCGAAGCGGACTCCCCCTGGATGCGTCGGACCGATCCCTGTGCGATTCCGGAAATGGTGAGTGTCATCGTGAACAGGAGAACAGAAAGATGCCGCATGCGAAACCTCCGTTGCGTGACATTGCATACCGCGAAGAACCCATTCGGTGCAAGCTGACAGTCTTCGTTGGCTTCAGAAAAATGAACGAGGGGTTATTCCCGGGGGGCGGGGCCGGCAGCCAGGCAGTCATCGGGGGTGTTGAGATTTCGGAACGGTGCCGGATCCAGGACCGGAACCTGCCGGATGCAGGCGGGTTGTTCGAACATGGCCTGACGCAGCCCGTCACGCGGCCTCGAAGAGATCCAACGGCAAAGGATATGTCGTTTAACTATTAACGGATGCCCAGTGCAGAAATTATTAGCAGGAACGGCCCCATCGCAAGACCCAAGCTCATTGGCGAGTTGCTGCAGTGTTTCAGGTCGGACCAGGGGGAAATCGACCGGCCAGATGCAGTATGTCGCCTGAAAGAGGGCTTTTGGGGCCGCTAAGGCCACTTGAACCGAGGAAAGCATGTCACCCGCTGTATTGGTGTTAAGGCAAACATCGGGCATATAGTTAATCATATCTGCAAGAATGGGAATCTGACTCTGCGTGCGCAGGACCCACAGCGCGGGCCAACCGAGGGTATGTAGGGTGTCGGCAATGTGGGTGGCAAACGCACAGCCCCGGACGTGGGCGAACACCTTTGGTCCGCCCATGCGGGTTCCGGCGCCGGCTGCCAGCACCAGGACCAGGGGAGGCGAAGCCCCGGGGAGGGGGCCTGTGACGGTGATCACATCCACGGCTGCAGGGGAAGTCCGGCACGGACCGCGATCAGTTCGGCGACGACCGAGACGGCGATCTCTGCGGGCGTCTGTGCGCCGATGGGGATGCCTACGGGGGTGCGCAGGCCCTCGACACGGTCCGCAGAGATGCCCGTTTCCAGCAGTTGTCGCTTCATGCCCAGGGCCTTCTTCCGGCTGCCGATGACCCCGACGTAGGTGAAGTCATGCCGCAGCAGGCATGCGGCGGCCTCGGCGTCGCGGGCGTGCTGGTACGTCATGACCAGCGCACAGTGACGCGCCCCCACCGTTAAACCGGTGCACAGCGCAGGGAACTCGCCGATGTGCACACGCACCCCCGCAGGCCAGGGGAAATCGGCGACCTCCGGACGGTCGTCGAGGATCTCCACGAGGAATCCGGCGGAGAGGGCCAGGGGGGCCACCGCCTGCGCCACATGTCCGCCGCCCGCGATGGTGAGGCGCCATGGAGAGTAGGGCTCGAAGAACAGTTGGACCTGTCCGCCGCAGGACATGTTGAGGTCCTTCTCCATCGAGAAGGTACGGGTGAAGGCCGGCTGGCCCGACTTCAGCAGCTCCCGGGCAAGTTGGTGAGCCGTGTGCTCGAGGTTTCCTCCACCCACCGTGCCGTGCTGGGTCCCGTCGGCGTACACGGCCATCCTGAATCCCGTGCGCGCCGGCGTGGAGCCGTGGGCGTCCACGCACGTCACCAGAACGAAATCCTTGTTCTCGCGGGCATCTTCGACGAGCTTGGCGAACAGTCCGAACTGCATATGGTGAATCCTTCCCCGGGGGCACCCGGTGCAGGACAAGACAGATAAATCGCCCGACGTATGGATGCAAGCTGAAAAGGCGGGGGGCGGGGCGGCTCTTTGGTGTCAGTATCCCGCCGGTGCAGTCTGTCCGGTTGAATTAAAGTATTAGATCGTCTATTGTGGCCGCTTGTGAAAGTGCCGGATCCCAACATGTCTGTTTCTCCTCTCTCCTTCGCTGTAGCCCCCGACGCGCCGACCATGGTCGCGCACGGTTTTTCCACGCGTCTTGGCGGCGTTTCTTCCGGCGTGTTCCACGCCAACAACATGCACGACAAGAAGGGTGACTCGAAGGAGAACGTGACTGAGAACCGCCAAAGGTTCCTCACCGCGCTGGATCTTGATCCGGAGGGCCTGTTCATCGTCGAGCAGGTGCACGGCATCGACATCCTCGACGTCGATGAACTGGTGCCCGGTCAGACCGTCGAACTCGAGTACGACGGGCTTGTCACGACCCGACCGGGGTTCACCGTCGGTGTCACCACGGCGGACTGCCTGCCGGTGCTGCTGGCCGCCAGAAACGGCAGGGCCGTTGCGGCGCTGCACGCGGGCTGGCGAGGACTGGCAGCGGGCATCCTGACGCGCGGCATCGAGGCCGTGTGTTCGCGCGCATCCTGCGATCCCGGGGACCTCTGGGCCGCGGTGGGTCCGGGCATCGCGTCCTGCTGCTTCGAGATCGGCCATGAGGTGGTGGAGACGTTCCTGGCCAACGGCTTCCCGGAACCTTTCTTCCACGCCTCCACATCGGGCCGGCCCCATGGTGATTTGACCGGCATGGCCGCCTGGAACCTGACCCGGGACGGGGTTGTCCAGGTTCGTCAACTCGGTGGATGCACCTTCTGTGAGTCCGAAAAATACTACTCGTTCAGGCGGGATGGATGGCCCAACGGCCTGCTGCTGTCGGTCATCGGCATACGCGGTACCCGGCAGGAGTCAACGCGATGACCGACACCACGAAAACCCCTGTCACCGAAGCGTCCGCCGCTCCGCTGCCCGGACCCGATCCGAGGCTGGATAGGCTCGCCGTGTTCTCCAGGGAACTGGAGGCTGTCGCCGGGAATGCAGCTGTGACCGACCCCGTGGCGGTGACTGAACCCGTGGCTTCGCCGGAGCCAGTGGCTTCGCCGGAGCCCGTGGCTTCGCCGGAACCCGTGGCGATCATCGAGGCGGCAGCGCCTGCCGACACCCTGGTCAACATGCCGGTCATCGACACCGCGCCGATCATGGCCAGGGAGGACCAGCCGGTCCCCGAGCCCGAGGCCGTCGCGCCCGAGCCCAAGGCTGTCGCGCCCGAGGCCGAGGCAGTCGCGCCCAAGACAGAAGCAGGACCCGTACCCAGGACAGAAGCCCGGAAGGTGGAACCGATGACCCGCGAATCCGCCCTTGATTCCAAGGATCCCGCAAAGAAACCCTCCGAGCCGCAGCCTTCGGATCTCTGGGCCGTGCTGCGCGCGATTCTCTCCACGCCCTGGGGTCGGCGCATCGCCCTGGTGATCGTCGGCATCGTCCTGTTCTTCACGGGCTACGTGAGCGGCCGGTGGGGACGTTCGGATCTGCACAGCCAGTTGTCCGACAGGAAGCAGGAGATCGTTCGCTTCAAGAAAGAAGTGGAAAACTACAAGGTCGAGGTCGAGAGCGTCGTGATCGAGCGGGATCAACTTCGCCAGCGGCTGCGCGAGAGCGAGGAGAAGCGCGAATTCTACAAGCAGCGTGACAAGATCCGCAAATACGTTTCCGACGCGCGTCGGGCCTGGGAGGCACGCAACGTCAAGGAGGCCCTCGAGGCGCTGCACAAGGCCAACATCCATTTCCAGAGCGAGGCCCGAGACGCCAAGGGGGTCTCGAACTACCTGTACCGGACCATCGCCCGCCGAATGCAGCAGGCACTGACCGCGATTGAAACTGACTGCGCCGACTCCAAACCCGTGCAGAGCAGCGCCTTCGAGCCGCCCGCGGTCCCCGCAGTCCCCTGCCTCGAACGCGTCAACGGCCTGCTCCAGCATGTGATCGACGCGCTGCCGCCGGCTCGTGAGGACTGATCCGGAAACGAGAAGAACCATGAAACACCTGGTGTTCTGTCTGATACTCCTGTTCACGACCTCCGCGCTGGCCTGGAAGGTGAAGCGCGACGAGTTCAATCCGGCGATGATCGATCGCTACAAGTCGATGCTGGTGCAGAATCCGGACGACGACTTCGCCTTCCGGAAGTTGACCGTGCTCTACCAGACGCACAGTTCCCTCGACCGCCTGATCCTGGAGTACCGCTCCATCGTCGAGAAGAATCCACGTTCCTATGTGGGTCATGTGATTCTGGGCAAGCTCTACCTGCGAATCGACCGCATCGACGAGAGCCTGATCCACCTGGAGAAGGCCCGTGCCATTGATGACAAGCGCTATGAGTCCTGGAAGCTGCTCGGAGAGCTGCACATCCGCCGCCGGCTGTATCCCGAAGCCCGCAAGTTCCTTGACGCCGCCCTGGAGAAGGTGCCCAACGTCTCCATCAGGGAGCGCATGCTGCGCGAACTGGTGCGCATCTCCATCCTCGGCGGCGATCTCGAGGGTGGCGCGAAATACTTCACGAGCCTGGTCAAGCTCAAGCCCAACGACTTTCAGACACGCTGGGATTACGCTGAACTGCTCACCGAGGCCATGCAGTTTGAACTGGCCCGGACCGAGTATGCGGCACTGATGAACCTCTCTGCCGGAGACACGCGCCGAAAGATCGACGTGCTCAAGGCCACCGGCGTATTGCTCGAACGCATGGGCAAGGACACAGAGGCCGTGGAGTTGTACTGGAAGGCCATCGCCCTGACGGCTTCGGGCCATTGGGTGCGCAACGAGTTGATCGGCAAGATGGTGTCGATCGCGCGCCGGCGGGACGAGCTTCCCAAGCTCCTCAAGGACTTCAAGAAACGATGGTCGGCCCCCTCCGGTTTCCAGGCCACCATTCTGGCGACGATCCACGGCGAGCTCGGCGAGTTCGATGCAGCTTTCAACTATTATCGCCTGGCGCTGCGGAAGGAGCCAGGGAATGTCGACTACCGCCTGGAGTTCATCTCCCTGCTCGAGAAGAGCGGCGCCGAGCCTCAGTTGCTGATCAGCGAGCAGGAGGCCCTGGTGCGCGCGGCCCCGGCTCAGACACGGTTCGCAGTCGAACTGGCCAAACGCTATGAGAAGGCCGGGCGGATGAAACAGGCCTTGTCCCTGGCCGAGAACCTGCTGGTGCAGTACGGTTCCGATGCCTCCGTGCTGCTCGGGCTGGCCGACCTTTTCGGACAATGGAACAAGCCCGCCAAGGTCATCCAGATCTATGAGAGGCTGGTCGTCCTGGAGCCGACCGATCACGAGCACTACGTGAACCTGGGACAGCAGTACTGGGGGCGAGGTGATAGACTCAAGGCCGTGGCGACCTGGGAGAAGATCCTCAAGCCGGGCCTGATCGAGGAGCCAGGCGAGGCGCACTTCATCCTGTCGGGCGTGTATCTTGAGGCCGGACGCCTGCCAGAGGCGCTGGCCCAGGCCAAGGCCGCCGTCGCAAAACGCCCCAAGGAAACGAAATTCATGTTCCAGCTGGGAACGGTCATGATCAAGAACCAGCTGCTCAAGGACGCCGAGCGCGTCTTCGAGTCCTCGCTGGACGAGGCCATCACACAGATGGACGTGGTCATGGCCAAGAAGATTCGCAAGCAGCTGCTCAAGCTCTGGGAGGAACTGAACTCACTGGAACGTGAGATGAACGAGCGGTTGGCCACATGGAAACCCGACCAGACCGATCGGGGCATGTTCCTCGCCGAGGGCTACCTGATGCTGGGCAAGTGGGAGACCACGCTCGAACTGTTCCAGAAGATGCGCGTCGCCCAGCCCTCGCTCTCGGAGCCCCTGTTGGGCATCATCGCCCTGTACGAAGGACTGGGGCGCTACCGCGACTACATCGCCGCGCTCGAGGAGGCCGTGAAGCTCATTCCCCATCGCGCCAAGGAGTTCTACGAGCAGTTGTCGGCTGCATGGGCCGTGATCGGGGACGATTCCAAGGCCCGTCTGTACCTTCAGATGGCCCTGGAGAAGGATGCCAAGGACTCCAAGTCGTGGGCCAAGGCCGGCGAGCTGGCCATCAAGCTCGAGGATTACAAGAATGCGATCAAGTCCTTCCAGGAGGCCATCCGGCTGGATCCCTACGAGATGTCGTATTACTTCGAGCTGGCCTTCCTGCAGCAGCAGGAAGGTCAGTTGGCGGAGGCCGCCTCGACCTACCACCAGATCATCGCCCGCGCCTCGGAGGACGAGGTCGTCGAGCGCGCCGCACGTTTCGCATTGGAGCTTGGCGAGATCACCGGCCAGTTGGGCCGCCTCGAGAAGGTGCTGCACCCGCTGTCCTTCACCTATGCCCACCGCCCCGTGTTCTCGCGGCTGCTGCTGGAGACCTATCGGCGCTATGTGCCCCAGTTGTTCGAGAACACCCGGCGTGCGCCGACGTCGGCGGAGCGCAAGTCCGCCCGCGAGGAGCTCGAGAGGGTCGCAACCCGTGCGCTCAAACCGCTGTTGGAATCGCTGGCTTCTGACAATGCAGGCGACATGGAGAACGCCCGCAGCCTGCTGGCCCAGCTGGGCAACCCCAACGCGGCGATTCCGCTCGTGCGCATGGCACGGCGCACCGTCGAGGCCGCACAGAAGAAGATGAAGGAGAAGCCAGACACCAAGGAGTTCCTGCCCAAGCAGGACCTGAACTTCGTGCTCAAGAGCCTGATGGTGGCTGCTTACATCGGTGACACCACGATCATCCCTGACCTGCAGTTCTTCACCACGGTGAGGGAGCTGCACCAGGCGCAGTTGTTCGCGCTGTGGGGCCTGTCCCGGCTGGCACCGAAGAGCCCTGAGTTCACGCGGCTCCTCGCCTCGGCCGCGCCGTACGAACAGATGGTGCTCGCGTGCTTCACGGTTGCGACGGTGTCCCGCGCAGCGCTGGTGCCGGTGATCGAGAACTCCAGCCTGCCCGCCCAGGTGCGTGCACGCTGCCTGCAGGCCTATGCGGTTTATGCGCTGCCCTCTGAGAGCGCGATCCTGGACTCCTGGCTGACGAAATTCTCGGGTTTCGAGATCCGCACCGCCGTCGAGGACGCCATGGTCTACGCGCCCCGCCAGGACAGCCTGGCCGTGCTTGCCGGACGTTTCTGGAAATCCGAGCCGCGGCGTCGGGTTCACTTCGCGCAGGGCCTGCTGCTGGCATCAGGCATCCGTGACAAGAACCAGCTGGTGCCTTCCCGCCCACTGTCCCTGCGGTTCGAGGGCCCTGAGCGCTTTCAGCCGTGGTTGCGGCAGTTGTTCGATCAGGCTCCTGACCCCGGCCCGGGCGAGAACAACGCATCCTGGCAGCAGGTGCTGGCCGTCTCCGCCAGCGCCAACCTGACCGAGGTCTCCATCGACGTGGCCGACCAGACGATCCCGGCCGGGCCGTGTCCGCGCCTGGAGAAGCTGGCAGACGTCCTTGGTTTGGCCCTGGGGAACCTGCAGACCCAGACGCCGCGCGAACTCGAGAGCCTGCTGTTGTCCTGGGGACCGGATCTGACCTTGTCGGGCTTCGCGGATCTGTGTGACGGAAAGTCCTCCCAGGCACTTGGTCGCGCGTTGTTTCCGAAGATCGTGCCCCGGCTGGCCCGGTTGAAGAACCATCCGTACGCCTCCGTGCGCAAGCTCGTCTGGCATTTGATGATCCTGCATGATCCGAAGAACCTGAAGCTCATGCTGGCCGAGGAGAAGTGGCCCGACACGCGGGAGGGCGTTCTGGACCTGCTCTCGCGCAATCTTTCCGTGCTTTCTCCGCTTGCGGTCCCCTTCGAACAGGGGCGCACCGTTCGCGAACGGATCCTGCTGCTTCAACTGGCCACGCATCCGGACAACGCCGGGCACCCCGAATTGATCCGCAAGCTGCTTGCGTCGGTTGACATCGTCCAGGTGAGCATCGGTCTTGCACGCGCACAGGAGGTCAGGGAGGTGCCGTTCGGATGGCTTCTTCCGGCGCTCTCCCACGAGTCCCTCACGATCTCCCGCCTCGCCCTCGAAGAACTGACCCGACGATATCCCCAGCGCGTCACCGAGGCCCTCGCCAGACTGACCGGCCAGCGGCGTCGCCAGCTCGTCCCCGAAACCAAGTAGTGCAACCGGCACATCCGTGCCTGAAAGCGGTGAAAGAGTTCACCCCTCCTGTGCCGGCAGCTCCGATGGCCTGGGTCCGTCGGTAGGCTTTCGGATCAGGGACAGGCCCCTTCGGCCGTCCATGAGGATCTCCAGAGGAAAGGCGGTCCGGACGTGCCGGAAGTGGGCCGTCGTCTTCACGGGGGTCTGGGCCATCAGCCAGTCCCAGTCCACGAAGTGCTTTTCGGACCGGATGTTGATGGTGAAGTACCCGATGTTCATTGAGGTGAGGTTGTGGAAGAAATGCGAACCCAGTGATGAATCCACGTGGAAGTGGGGGAGGTCGGCCTCCACGAGCACGCGCGCCTGGGAAATCTGGTGGAACTGGATCGGGATGCCGAGCCATCGGTCCCGCGTGCCCCACCGGCCGAACCCGATGAAGACCGCCTTTCGACCGTCAGCCTTCAGGGAACGGTTCATCTCCTCGACCTCCTGGACCATCTCCAGGGTGTGTCCGTTGTCGAAGTTGGCAGGGTCGGCGAACACGATGTCACGGATCGTGGCATCCTGACCGTTGCCCATGGACTGGTCCGTGAAGAGCACCGCGTCTTCGCGACGGAGCTCTTCGGGTTCCAGTTTCACCTCGTCCATGCGGTGGATCAGGGGCTTGAGCTGGAGCAGGTAGAACGTGGGGTTGCCGTCGGGGCGCCGCTTGTCCAGGTCCACCGCGAACTCGATCTCGACGGGGTTTCCGAGCGCCTTTTCGCCGATCTCGAGCAGGATCTCGATGGTCTTGGCCAGGGGGATGGCGTCGTACTTCAGGATGTTTGCGAAGTTGAGGATGCGCGGTCCGCGGCGCGAGAGCCCCGGCTGGAGGCGGTGGTTCTCGAGATCATACACGGAGGCCAGCAGGTTCAGCACCTGATGCTGTTCGGCCTCGGCGATGTCCAGGCGCGCATAGCAGGACTGCTCCCCGAGGTGGATCGGTGGTGCCGGATTGCCCAGGTCCAGCGCGTAGAAGTGCCGCTGACTCGAGCCGGCCTGGGCCTCGGGGGCCACGATGTCCATGCGCGGATGCCGGGGCGAGAACCGGAAGCACTGCTCACCGTCGACGACGTAGGTGCCCAGTCCCAGGGCGAGGTTGGCGACCCCGTCTTCGGGGGCGAGTCCGGCCACGGGATAGAAGTTGTGGGACTGGGCCGTGCCGCTGATGTGCGGATACAGGTAGTTCCCGTGGACGCCGCCGACGACCTCCTGGAGCACGATGGCCATGCGCTCCTCCTCGACATGGTAGTTGATGACGTCGAAGTAGGCCTTGGAGCGCGGGGAGAAGATCGATGCGTACACGAGACGGATGGCGTCTTCGAGTTGACGGAAGCGGATCTCGGGATCAGGGTGGTTGTTCGGGATCAGGAATGTGTCGTAGATGCCTGCGAACGGCTGCAGCAGCATGTCCTCGAACAGGCCCGAGGAGCGCACCGCCAGCGGTCCGGTGACGAGCTGGAGGAACCGGCGCAGCTTCCAGACCAGGTATTCCGGCAGGGGCGTCTCCAGGAAGTTGGCGCGGATGACGTCGTAATCCTCCTCGTGGTAGAGATCCCGCCCGGACTGGTACGTCTCGAGGAAGTGCTCGAAGGCGTCGATGCCGATGATGGCCGTCTTCGGGATGCGCACGTCCAGCCCTTCGACGTATCCCGAGAAGTCGATGTTCTCCACAAGATGATTGATGAAGGTGGTCCCGCGTCCCTTGCCGCCCAGCGATCCGTTCGCCAGGCGCGCGATGCAGTTCGCATCTGCGAAGACGTATTCGTCGAAGTGGACGACACGGCCCTTGACGTTGAGGATGCGGACGCGCTCGAAGATCGACAGGATGAACGAGCGCAACTCGACGGCGGTGTCGAAGTCCTCGATGCGCGCGCTGCGCAGGATGCGGGCGAAGAGCACCTCTCCGTGGGCCATCAGCCAGGCACTGAAGTGGTTGCGGGAGCCGTGGTACAACAGGGATTCGTCAGGTATCGACGGAAACCTCCGCTCGAACTCCTCGAGGTTGTGGACGCGGCCGATCTCGACGCCATCGGGGCTGCGGAACACGAAGCAGCCAAACCCCAGCCGCTCGGTGAAGAACCGCTTCAGATCGCTGTCCAGGCTCTCGGAGGCCTTGTGCATGAACGATGCCCCCAGATCGTAGGCGGTCTTCTGGTTCTTCATCTCGGAGCTCTGCACCAGCACCGGAAGATCGGGGTTGTCCTCCTTGAGCATGCTGACGAAGTTGAGCCCCGCCTCGTGATCCGAACTGCCTTCCTTCGGGAAATGGACGTCGGTGATCACGGCGAGCAGATTGTCCCGGTAGCGTTCGTACAGGGCGATGGCCTGCTCGTGGTTGGTCGCCAGGAGCACCTTGGGGCGCGCGCGCATCCGCAGCAACTTGTTCATCTCGTCGAGGTTTTCCTCGCTGATCAGGCGTTGAGTCTGGCGCATGATCTCGACATAGAGCACCGGCAGGTAGCGCGAGTAGAAGCGGACGCTGTCCTCGATGAGCAGGATGACCTGCACCATCCCCAGCGCTGTGTCGTTGTCGACGTTGAGGTAATCCTCGACGTACTTGGTCATGGCCAGGAAGATCCTGGAGTAGCCGTTCCAGACGAACACGCGGTCGATGGGCGCCATCTCGGGCGAATCTGCCGGAGGACACAGCGGAAGGGCCACCGAGTTGTTGAAGAGCAGGAGGATGGGGATGTCGTGAAGTTCCTTGATTTCCCTGGCAATTTCAAGCGGCGTGTCGATGTCGAGGCCCACCATGAAGATGACCATGTTGATGGTGTGCAGGTCGAGCTTGCGCAGGGCGTCCTCCCGGCTGTACGCGCTGGTGATGCGGGGTGCCGAGGTCAGGTTGAGCTGGTAGTATTCGCCGAAGATCTGCTCCGACAACTGACCGTCGCGCTCAAGGATGAAGGCGTCGTACAGCGTGGCGACGAGGAGGATTTCCTGCATCTTGGCCGGCATGAGATCGTGGAAGATGTCCTTGTCGGTGCGGTAGTGGTCGAAGACGTCCGTCAGTTCGGTGAAGATCATGTTCGCAGGTCCTCCTTCGGGAAGCCCGGAAGTTCGCTCCCGGGAAGCCCGGAAGTTCGCTCCCGGGAGCCGGGAAAATATCACGGAAGGACGGTTGAGCGAAGGGTTTTACTGACCCGGTTTTGGACTGCCTGGGCTTCTACTGGTTGTGCAGGGGCGTGAAGAAGAAGAGGTAGGCCGCCATGTGGTTGCGGTCGGTGGAGAAGGAACAGCCGTCGAACTGGCCCCGCGAGGAACCCGACGAGTTCCGCACCGTGCAGCCGTCGAGCTTGCCGATGCTCGATCCCGAGGAGTTGCGGAGCGTCCCGTCGGTGTCGACCTTGCCGATGCTCGAACCCGAGGAATTGCGGATCGTGCCGCCGGCCTCGACGCTTCCGATGCTCGATCCAGAGGAATTGCGGACCGTGCCGCCGGCCTCGATCTTTCCGACGCTGGAGCCCGAGCTGTTGCGGACGGTTCCGTCGCCATCAATGCTGCCGATGCTCGACCCTGAACTGTTGCGGACAGTCATTTTGGAATTGGCCCACGCCGACCACGTGAGGGCAAGCAGCGCAAACAGGACAATCGAGACACCAAAAAGTTTTTTCATTTCAATCCTCCTTGAAGACAGACTCCCGATCCATAGCATGTCCCGGAGGCCCGTGCACGCAAAGTTTGCCGGAGAAATGACGCGGCAGGATCTGGTATATTATAAATATATCCTCATATAAATGCATTTATTATAATAACAAGGGGTTGACAAATTAGCATTGAAAATGCTATGAAGAAGATTGAAATTGACGTTCGTATTGTTTTCCGCATTTTGGTGAGGTAATGAATTTTATAGATTTGATCATTGTATTTGTATACTTATCAATTCTCTTAGGTGTGGGTGTATACTTTTTAAGAAAAAATCAGAATGCGGAGGATTATTTCGTGGGCGGCCGGCGGATGGGCGCGCTGCATGTGGGGCTCTCGGTGGTCGCCACGGATGTGGGCGGCGGGTTTTCCATCGGCCTGGGCGGGCTCGGGTTCATGATGGGGCTGTCCGGGGCCTGGATGCTCTTCACCGGTCTGGTCGGCGCCTGGCTGAGCGCGGTGCTGCTGATTCCGCGTGTCTTCGCCAATCCCAGGTTCCGTGGCTTCACGACGTTTCCGCAGATCCTGGGGCATTTTTTTGATGCCAGGGTTGCCGTGCTCGCAGGGGTGATCTCCGCGATCGGTTACATCGGCTTCACGAGCTCCCAGATCCTGGCCGGCGCCAAGCTCGCCTCGGCGTCGTTTCCCGGCCTGGACATGCGCACGGCGCTGCTGATCATGGGGTTGATCGTCGTGTTCTATACCGCGCTGGGCGGGATCAAGGCCGTGATCTACACCGACACCATCCAGTGGATCGTGCTGATGCTCGGTCTGATCTTCATCGGGCTGCCGATGGGGTGGGTCGCCATCGGGGGGTGGGACGCCATCGCGACGACCCTTGAGCCCGAGATGGTCTCCCTGACGAACATCGGCTGGGCCACGCTGGTCAACTGGGCGTTCACGATCATCCCGATCTGGTTCGTCGGCATGACGCTCTACCAGCGGATCTACGCCTGCAGGGATGAACGCACGGCGCGGAGGGCGTGGTTCATCGCAGGCCTGTTCGAGTGGCCGGTGATGGCGTTCATGGGCGTGACGCTGGGCCTGTTCGCCCGCGTGGCCGCAGAGCAGGGCGCCTTCTCATCGATCGGGTATGCCACTTCAGCGGGCCTCGATCCGGAGATGGGCCTGCCCCTGTTTCTGCGCACGATCCTCCCGGCCGGGCTTCTGGGGCTGATGATGTCGGCGTATTTTTCCGCGATCATGTCCACGGCGGACAGTTGCCTGATGGCCGCATCCGGAAACGTCGCCACCGATCTCATCGACCGGATCATTCCGATCTCCCGCGACGAGAAACGGTTCCTTCGCCTCTGCGTGATCCTGACCTTCGTGCTGGGGGCCTTCGCGTTGCTGCTGGCCAGCTTCATGGAAAACGTGCTTGCGTTGATGCTGTACTCGTATGCGTTCATGGTGTCGGGCCTGCTGGTCCCGGTGCTGGGCGGATTCTTCTGGCGCCCGAGCAGTCCCGCCGGCGCCCTGGGAGCCATGCTGGCCGGCGGCGGCACCACGCTGACGCTGATCCTGCTGGGCACCGGATTGCCGTACGGCCTGGATCCGAACCTGTTCGGGATCACGGCATCCCTTATTGTATTTGTCAGTTTCTCACTGCTCCTGCCACGGCGGATCTCCGACGTCGCCGGAGCGCCAAGCAAAGGGTGAATAGGGTGAATCATGCTTGATATATCGTTTAGAATCATCGAGAGTCCGGATCAATTGCCGCCGGGCGCAGACCTGGAAAAGCTCGCCGATTTCTTCCATGAAAAAATGAAGCCGTACCACGACACGCGCGCCGATGTGGTGCGGGGGCTCGAGTACGCCTTCGATCCCGCACGCGGCGGCTTCCTCGTCCTGGCGCAGCAAGGGGAGGAGATCGCAGGCGGCCTGGTCATGCTCGACACGCACATGGGGGGCTACATCCCCCGGAACCTGCTCCTGTTCGTGGCCGTGGAGCCGTCGCTTCGTGGCCGCGGCCTGGGCAGGAGCCTGATCGAACGGGCGGCCGAACGCTGCGAGGGACCGGTCAAACTTCACGTGGAGCCGGACAATCCCGCCGCCCGGCTGTACCAGCGGGTGGGGTTCGAGCCGAAATACCTCGAAATGAGATGGAGCCGAAAATGAACTGCATCAACATCAACCTCGAAGCGTTGCACCACAACCTGCAGATGATCGCCGGGTTCATGGCCCGGCAGGGGGCCCACTGGAGCCTCGTCACGAAGTGCCTGTGCGGGCATGAGGAAACGCTGCGCGCGCTTTCCATGATGGGCATCCAGTCCATGTGTGACTCCCGGCTGGACAACCTGCGCGCGATTCACCGGGCGGCGCCCGAGGTGGAGAAGTGGTATCTGCGCCTGCCGCACCTCTCGGTCGTGGACGACATCGTGTCGCTGGCCGACGTCAGCCTGAACTCGGAGATCGAGGTCATCCGGGCGCTCAGCGCGGCCGCCCAGCGGATCGGCCGCGTCCACAACATCATCATCATGATCGAGCTCGGAGACCTGCGGGAGGGAATCCTGCCCGGCTCGCTGATCAACTTCTACGAACAGGTCTTCAAGATGCCGGCGATCCATGTGCTCGGCATCGGCGCCCAGATCGGCTGCATGGCCGGCTCGGTTCCCAGCGTCGACCAGGTCGCCCAGTTGATCCTCTACAGGGAGCTGCTGGAGTTGAAGTTCCAGAAGAAGCTGCCAGTCATCTCAGCGGGGTCGACGATCTTCCTGCCGCTGGTGCTGCAGGGGCGTCTGCCCTGGGCGCTGAATCACTTCCGCATCGGGGAGGCCGTCTTCCTGGGCACGGATCTCGTGTCCGGCGGACGCCTCGAGGGGCTGCGCGACGACGTGGTCATCCTGGAAGGCGAGATCGCCGAGATCAAGGAGAAGAACCTGGTTCCCATGTGCGAGGTCGGGGCCTCGACCCCCTTCCACGGTCTCACCGGCGCCACGCCCGAGGGGCACTCCCCCGGGAAGCGCGGGTTCCGGGCCCTGGTCACCATCGGTGAGATCGACACCGATGTATCCGGACTGACACCCCTGAACCCTGCCTTCCAGATCGCGGGGGCCACATCGGACATCACCGTCGTGAACATCGGCGAGAACACCGAACACATCCAACTGGGCGGCACCATCAAGTTCCGGTGCTCCTATTCGGCCTTCGTCCGGCTGATGAACGACAGTTACATCACCAAGCGGGTGATCCCTGATCTCGAGACCTTCGAGAGAGACCTGCCCGACAGGCTGAAGGTGAACGTTGAGCCGACCCTGAAGCTGGGGTATCAGGATGCTTGAGGCGTGGCTGCAGCGATTGGTGGCGCTACGGGGAGAGTTGAGCCTGTGTGCGGAGCCCGCCGGACAGGAGGCGCGCACCGCCGCCTTGATCGCGGCGTTTTTCCGGAGTCATGGCCTTGGGCAGGTGCAGTCTGCCGGGAGTGGAAACGGTTTGCTCATCCGGGTCGGAGGAAGTGCGGCGGATCCGTCTGCCTGCCGGGTGGTGCTGCGCTGCGAGCTCGACGCGCTTGCGATTCCGGATGTGCGGGAGGTGTCGGGCCGGACGATCGAGCTGGCGCATTCGCACCGGTGCGGTCACGACGGGCATATGGCCATCGTCGCGGGGGCGGGCGTGCGGTTCTTTTTCGACCCGGTGGAGGGCGTGGACCTGTACCTTCTGTTCCAGCCGTCCGAGGAGACGGGGACGGGCGCCCGCGAGGTCCTCTCCGGCGGCGAGCTGGCCTCCCTGGCGCCGCGCCTGATCATGGGGATCCACAACCTGCCGGGTCTGCCGCTGGGCGAGGTGGTCCTCAGGCCTGGCGTCTTTGCCTCGGCCTCGTGCGGCTGGAGCGCCCGCCTGACCGGGAGGACCGCCCATGCCGCGCAGCCCGAAGAAGGCCTGCCGCCCACCGGCGCGGTGACGGCGCTGGCGGCCTATCTGGAGTCCATGCCCCAGCGCCAGAGCGCCCTCGAGGAGCCGCTGAAGGTCACGGTGATCCATCTTCGGGTGGGGCAGCCGGCGTTCGGCACCTCGCCTGGGGAGGGCGTGGTCATGGCCACGTTCCGGGCCTGGTCCGATGGCGTCCTGACAAAGGCGATGGCCCGGGCCGACGACTTCGCCAAACACCTGGCGCGGGCCTGGGGACTGACCTGCGAGGTCGCGCGCCACGAGGACTTTCCCGCCACGGTCAACGATCCGGGCTTCACAAGGCTTCTGGGCGATTGCCTGGCGCGCTCCGGCAGGCCCCACATCGTCCGGGAGTTCCCCTTCCCCTGGTCCGAGGACTTCGGGAACTACGCCTCCGTTGCACCTCTCCTGTTCTTCGGGTTGGGATCCGGGATCGACTGCCCGGCGCTGCATCATCCGGACTATGTCTTTCCGGATGCCCTGATACCGGAAGGTGCAGAAATCATTCACACATTTTTAAAGGATTGCTTCCAGAAAGGGGGGGGCTGCCCATGAGCTCCACCTCCCGGATCACGCTCAACCGGCTGGCGCTGGCCAACAACCTGGCATTTCTCAGGACCGTGATCGGCGACCACGCCATCTTCTCCTCGGTGGTCAAGAGCAACGCCTACGGACACGGCATCGAGCACTTCGTCCCCCTCGTGGAGGCCTGCGGCATCGATCACTTCTCCGTGTTCTCGCTGGAGGAGGCCCGGCGCGTCAAGCACGTGTGCGCCCCGGAGACCCGCATCATGATCATGGGACACGTCGACGACGAGGACCTGCACTGGGTGATCCAACAGGGCATCGAGTTCTACGTCTTCGCGCCCCACCGCCTCCGCGAGACCCTCCGGGTGTGCCGGGAGCTGGGCAGCCGGGCCCGGGTGCATCTGGAGCTGGAGACCGGGCTGCACCGCACCGGTCTCGAGGAGGACGAGCTTCCGGGGATCCTTGAACTGTTGCTCGGCAACCCGGAGCTCGTCGAGGTGGCCGGGACCTGCACGCATTTTGCCGGCGCCGAGGTCGTGAGCAACTACTACCGGATCCAGAACCAGATCCGCGCGTTCCATGAGCGGGTCCGGTGGCTGCGGGACGGCGGCCTCGACTGCGGACTTTTGCATGCGGCCTGCAGTGCGGCGATCTTCAACTACCCGGAGACCATCCTGGACATGGTGCGCGTGGGCATCGCCCAGTACGGGATGTGGTCCTCCCAGGAGACCCGCATCCGATACCTGCAGCGCGGCGACCGCGAGGGCGTCACCCGCAGCCCGGATCCGCTGCGGCGGGTCCTTCGCTGGTCCTCCGGGGTCATGGACATCAAGGAGGTGGCCGAAGGTGAGTACATCAGTTACGGATACTCCTACCTCTCCAGCCGGAGCATGCGCATCGCGTCGGTTCCGGTGGGCTACGCCCAGGGCTACAAACGGGAGATCAGCAACCAGGGGCATGTCCTGATCCGGGGCGGCCGGGCCCCCGTGGTGGGGGTCATCAACATGAACATGATGCTCGTGGACATCACCGACATCCCGGACGTGACCATCGGGGACGAGGTGGTGCTCATCGGCATGCAGGGGGACATCGAGATCTCCGTCAGTTCCTTCAGTGACATGGTGCACAACCTGAACTACGAGACCCTCGTGGGGCTCCCGGCCGAGACCGAGCGTCTGGTGGTGGATCGCCCGCTCCCGGCGCGCCGCAACGGGCTGTAGGACCCGCACCACGATTTCAGGCAGGGCCATCGCAAGAACATTTTTCATAAAAGTCTGACCAGGCAGATGGACAGGATCCGATTTCGATTTCGATTTCGAAATCGGGAACGACGGTTCCTGGTCATGGTGCAGGAGAAGATGTCGACCCCAACTTTTTGCGATCACCTGCCCCTGGCCTGGAATTCCGAAGACTTCCCTGATCGGGTTTCGGGTGCTATGCTTTGTTACCCTATACCCGGAGCGTTTTCGGGCAGGTGAACCAGGAGGTGTGGGAATGTTTAAATATATCGCAACTTTATCCATCTTGGCCATGACCCTGCTGTTCTCGGTGAACTGCTCGGTCACCGAAAGCACGAACATCAAGACCAGCGGGATCTGGACCCACTTCGTGATCGAAAACAACCAGGGCGTGATCCGGGCCTACGCCGTCCTGCGGGTGGGCGGCGCCACGGGCACCATCGTCGACCTTTCGGGAGGCGAGTTCATCGAGGTCAACGGCGCGCGCCTCAACGAGTGGGTCGAGCCGGTCACCGGGTACCACTGGTCCTCGGGCCTCATCACCGAGAGCGTGAACTTCGAGTACCTCTTCAACTTCGTCCGCACCGACGAAGAGATCGGCACCATCCTCCATCTGCCCGAGGTGCCCGTCATCAGCGAGCCCGTCCCGGATCAGATGGAGTGCTTTGACCTGCCCATCGCCATCGCCTGGAACGCCGACGCCCCGGGCGACAGCGTCACGGTGACGATCTCCGGTGAATGCATCGACACATTCTCCCAGACCCTGCCCTCGGACACGGGCTCGTACGAAGTCGACGGCATTCCCCCCATTGACGGGTTCGTCGACGGCTGTCCGCTGACGATCACGATCACGCGCTGGTACGAGGGCTCGCCCAACCCGGCGTTCCAGGGCGGCAGGATCGAGCAGAAGGCCATCGACTCGATCCCGGTGGACATCACCTACTGCGACGCCCGCTGACGCGATTGGTTTTTCAAAAGAAAAAAGAGAAAAGACATTCGTTTCACGATTTCGATTTCGATTTCGATTTCGAGCCGGATCCGCGAACGTGGGGACCGTCCCGGTCGCAGGGAAGCGGGAACCGGCGCAGCTGGGACACCAACTCTTTCCTCTTCGGATTCATCCGGGTCTTTCCTCTTGATCCCCGGGTAGCAGAGCTACCCGGGGCGAGCTTCCGTATAAGGATGGTCCGGCGCAGAGGTGGGGGAGGGATGAATCCGGCGCATGGAACGGGCGGCGGACGTGAACGCGGACGAGAGATTGACGGTGTTTTATGGAACGACGATCACGCGATCGCCGCGCCGGCGAGGCACGGTCTATTAGGGAACGACGATCACGCGATCGCCGCGCCGGCGATTTACGGTGTCTTAGGGGACGACGATCACTCTGTCGCCGGCAGAGCGCCCGAACGTCTCCGGGGCGTACATCTCCTCGGCCTTGAGGGGGGGCACGACGAAGTTGCCCGGCGTGGTGGCGCGCGCGGTGTACACGAAGGTGTGGACGCCCGCGTCGAGCAGGGAGGTGAAGGCCTCCACCCGCTCGTCGCGGATGTTGTGGTGTTCGTACCAGTGGCCCCACATGCGCCACCAGCGCAGCATGTACGAGCGACCGGAGTTGCGACCGCCATGCCGGCCGCCGCCGGGACCGTAGGAGGTGTTGCTCGAGGCGGAGGATGCGGGGGGGGCGCCCAGCAGCGCGGCGTTCTCGGCCTCGAGGCCCGCGGGGAGCGGATCCACCAGGGCCACGTGATAGCGGCGCGAGGGGGCGAGCATGGTGAGGGTGACCTTCACCCGGGAGCCGGCCTTGATGCGCCAGGTGCCGTCGGCGAGCCGCTCGACGGACTTGGGATCGTCGACGGCCGCATAGGAGCGCGACAGCGTGAAGCCGTGGTCGGCCGCGGGCGGACGCAGGTCCGACAGCGCGTAGTCCATGCCGATGCGGTAGTACAGGCGCCCGGCGCCCTCCTTGGCCAGCAGGAGATCCTTCACGTCGCCGGGCTTGCCCAGCTGCAGCATCGGGATGCTCACCACATGGCGCTCGGTGGTGCGGCCCACGAACTTGTGTTCACCGGCGAACTTGTCGCCCAGCCACATGCGGGACACGAAGTTGGGGGTGACCTTCTCGAAGGTGTTGAAGTACTGGTCCATGGCCAGCAGCACCCACACGCTCTCCTGGGTGTTGGTCCAGCGGCCCTGCTTGCGGTGGGCCAAAAGCCCGGCCACGATCTTCGGGATCAGATCATTCTTGGGCTGGTCGAGCATGACGCCCGAGAGCAGCAGCGCGTCGACGCGGCGGTCCGAGTGGAGGATCAGGTGGGCGCCGTCGGAGGCGTAGGTGATGAAGTGCGCGTTGCCGGCCGTCTCGCTGACGCGGTTGAGCAGCAGCTTGCGGATCCTGACGAGGTGATCCTCCTTCTTGGCGGAGATGAACACGGGGTACAGCCAGCCCACGCCCTCGAGGTCGGGCTGCTTGCCGTCGGCGAAGTGCGGATACAGTTCGGCCGCCTTGACCGGGTCAGGATCCTTGTTGAGGTTGCGCACGAACAGGCTGTACGCGATGATTGAGCGCTTGACCCACTCCGGATACTCAGGCGGGATGTGCCGTTCGATGTGCTTGAGGTACTGCATCGCCCGGGAGAGGGTCTGCTCGGAGACGCCGTAGCCCTTCTCCTTGGCGCGCAGCAGGGCGTGGGCGACGTGGATGGTAAGGAACGGCCAGGACTCCTGACCACGGATCCAGAACCCGAAGCCGCCGTCGTAGTTTTGCATGCCCGCGAGCTTCTGAAGGTCCCGCGCCATGGCAGCCGCGATTTTGTCCGACGAGGGGAGGCCGGCAGCCTGGAACGCGGTCAGCACGTCGCGCAGCGCGGCGATGGACAGGATGCGCGAGGACAGTTGCTCGGCGCACTCGTACGGATAGGCGTACAGGTACAGCACCGCGTCGGTGAGGGCCTGCAGCTGGGTCGAGGAGGTCTGCACGTTGAGGCCGCCGAACTCCATGACGACGTTGGACGGGACCTGCACCGGCTGCACGACGGAGCCCGCGTCGATGGTCCCGTAGGTGGCAAAGCCCTCGGTCGTGGCGGGGGTCCACACCGGCAGCTCGAAGCCGGCCGCGTCCGAGCCGCCCGCGCCCACGGCGACGGCCTCGAACTTGGCGGTCCCGGCCATGTCCGTCCCCACGGAGAAGCGCAGTTCACGACGATCCAGCGCCGGCACGGTGACCTTCTGGCCGATGGGGCCCTTCCATTTCACGTTCCAGCCGCGCACGGCGACCTTGATCTCCTGCGGGACATTGGTCTGGTTCTGCACCACGATGGGCAGCTCGAACTGGTCGCCGAAGTTGAGGAAACGCGGCGGGGAGGGCCGCACCTGCACGGGCAAACGGGCGGTGACCTGGCTCTCGCCGAGGCCATAGTGGGTGGCGCCGGAGACGACCACCGCCATCAGGCGGTACCGGGTGAGGTTGTCGGGCAGGGCGAGTTCCACGGTGGCCTTCCCGTCGGCCCCCGTGCGGAGCTCCGGCGCGAACAGCGCCATGGAGTTGAAGTTGCTGCGCACCTTCACGGGCTGACCATCTTCCCCGGTCTTGCCTTCCTCCTCTTTGGATTCGGTGGGCGCGTCAACAGTGGAGTCCATCTTGTCCTTGGCGCGCTCCTTGCGAAGCCCACGCTTGGCACCCGGCGCCGGAGGGGGCATTCCACCTCCGTCGGCCGATGGGGCGGCCTCGGCCATGCTCTTCATGGACTGGGCAGCGACCATGTCCACCTCCTGCTTGAGCTTGAGCGGGTCAGCCAGGAGAACGTGTTCTCTAAGCCATCGATGGTAGGAGCCGCCGGCGCGGGACGGGTAGAACGAATGGATCGGATCGGGCACGCGGTACCCGGTGAGGGCCAGGACTGCCTCGTCCACGGCCACCAGGGCGATCTCGGCGTCGGCGACGGGCTTCTTCTGGTGGTCGAGGACCTCCAGGGTGACGCGGGTCTTGCCGCCGGGCATCAACTGGTCCGACTCGGGGGTGATCTTCAGATCGAGCTTGCGGCTCTCCAGCGTGACGGGAACCGTGATGGTGTTGCCGGCGTAGGCCGGGCGATTCGGGGCTCCGGCGACGGGTTTCCCCGCGTCATCGACCCGGGCGGCGGATCCGACGAGCTCGACCCACACCTCCGTGGAGGGCATGTGCGCCTCGGTCAGGGGCACCTTGAGCACGTGGGTGGGGCCGGTCATGGTGAAGCGCACCGGCTTGTCGATGCCCACGTGCCGGACGAACCAGAGACCCTCGGCGGGATAGAACGGCGCCTGGATGAAGATCTCGGCGGTGTCCCCGGGCTTGTATTCCTTCTTGTCGAGGATCATGTTGACCCGCTCACGCTCGACGACGCGCACCGGGGGAAGGCCGCCACCCTCGACCCAGCGCGTGATCTTCGAGGAGTTGGTGCGTCCCTTGGCGTCGGTGATGGTCGCGGCGATGAGGTACGACCCGCCCTTGGGGGTCTTGAAGGTGCACGTGGACTCGGCCGTGGCCGAGGTCGTCACGGTGCACGTCTGCTTTTCACTCTGGATGCGGCGGTACTTGCCGCGGTGGTACTTCCACTCGTCGAGCTCGGCGGTCACCGTGATCGTGGCGTCGGCGAGCTTCTTGCCCTCGAGATCGGTGGCGATGGCCTCGACGATCATCGGCGTGTTCTCGGGCACGAAGTATTTCTTCGTCCTCAGGCCGACATAGCGGTCCGCAGGATGAACCAGCAGCGACTTGTTCGAGGTCCACGACTGGCGGTTGACGTCGACCACGGAGGCGAACGCCGTCACCGAGTAGGGGATCGCGGGCTTGGCGTCCTTGAAGGTCAGCCGCACCGAGTGCTGGCCACGGGAGTCGGTGGCGCCGGCCAGGTGCTGGCTCGTGTTGACGCCGACGGACGGGTTGTCGTCGTCCTCGAAGAACCACCAGCGCATCGAGGAATCACCGAAGGACCAATCCCACAGTCCCGGCGGCGAGAAGTGGCCCGGGTTGGCGCTCACGTTCCAGTTGACCTCCGCGCCGGGCAGCCCGCCGCCGGAGAAATAGCTCGCCGACAGGGTCAGGTCCGCGCGGTCGCCCAGGATGAACGGACCCTCGGAGGAGGCGATGCCCACCTCGAACTCGGGCTTGCGGAACTCCTGGATGGTGAAGTAATGCGTGGTCGAAAAGCCTAGGTTGGTCGTGATCTCCACGCGGCCCGATCCCAGGTTGGTGTTGTCAGGGAGCGTGAAGGCGAAGTGGAAGCCGCCCAGGGTGTTCATGGGCGTCTTGCCCTCGCCGATCTTGTTGTTGCGCGGATCGTAGACGGTCCAGGAGACCTCCTTGAAGATCTCGCCCGGCAGGGAGAGCGTGGCGTCACGGCCCAGCCCGACGACGCGCATCCAGCCCTTGATGTTGACGCTCTCCTTGGGCTTGTAGAGCTTGCGGTCGTCAAACGTGAAGAACCGGTAGTCCCGCTCGGAAGGGGTGTGCGCGAGGTACTTCCCGGAGCCGCCGTAGTAGCTGTAGCTCTCGCGGGGCAGGAACACCAGGTCCGACCCGGTGCGTGCCACGAGCAGGCCGCCGAGGTCGCTGTCGAGCTTGTCCGGCAGCGCGATGGTGGAGAGCCCTGACGCGTCGGTCTTTCCGGACGGTCCGGTCAGGATGCTGACCTCGGCTCCGGAGACGGGCTTGCCGTCGGACAGTTTGGTCACCAGCGCCAGCAGTTGCCTGGCGTCCATGTGGGCGTCGACGCCGATCTTCGTGAACTGGATCCAGGTGATGAAGGTCTGCCAGCGGTACTTTTCCTCGGGCCGTGGGGACTGGGAGACGATGACCATGAACTGGCCGTTGCCGTCCTGGTTCACGACCTTTTTCAGATCCACGACGGACTCCACGAGCTCGTCGGACGATCCGTCGAGCTTGAAGGACTTCTCGAGCACCAGGGTGCCCGGGATCGCGGGCGGCTTGGGATCGTAGCGGTAGACACGGGCATACTCGAGGTACTTGTAATAGTGCTCGGGCTTGACGCGGTACACCTGCACGTCGATCTTCGGGATGTTGATCGAGGAGAAGCGCATCTCGGGCTTGGCCGAGGGATCGGCCACGGTGAGGTTGCGATAGCTGTGGAGCAGGTCGGGCTCGGCCTCGCGATACTGGAACGTGCGCTCCTGGGTGCTGCCCAGGGTCTGTCCAAACGTGTCCTTCAGGTCGGCGCCGACGGTCACCTTGTAGTCGCGGCGGCCCTTGATGCGGCCGGTGATCACGATGGAGTTTCCACGCGCGGTGACCTCCATGTCATCGATCGCAGGGCTCACCTTCACCAGATCGGGGGTGAACTTCTCCTCGTCGAGGGGGTTGTTGAACCGCAGGAACATCGCGTACGGCGGACGGCACTTGTACTGGGGCTTGCAGTTCTGGTCCTCGATCATCAGCGGATCGTAGGTGCGCAGGCTTTGTATGATCGGTTCCCTGGTCTTTTCGGGGCCCTCGAGGGATCCGGTGCCCGGGCCGATGCGGATCGTGTACGAGGTCGCCGGGACCAGCTCCTGGACCGGCACGAAGGCGAAGTGGCGTCCTTCGAACTCCTTTTTGGCGTATTCCACCATGCCAGAGACGGCGGTGTCCTTCTTGATTTCATCCTCGGTGGCCATGCGCAGGGGCACGTTCACGCTGGCGTTGCTCTGCATGACCATGGAGGCGAGCACGGCCGCCGGATCGATGCGCTGATCGAAGCGGATGAAGAACACCGGGCGCAGGATCTGGGGACCATGCTGCGGATGGAAGGTCTCGACCTGGATCGTGGGCGTCGAGAATTCCCAGGAGACCTCCTTGGCGAGCTTCTCCCCCTTGGCCGAGGCGATGCCGGCGGGCACCGTCACCGTGTAGCGCGTGGACTTGGGCAGGCGCTCGAGTTCGCTCTCGAAGATCAGCGTTTTGGTGCCCAGCCAGCGCCATTTTCCCTTGACTTCCGGCGAGATTTTCACGGGAACGCCCTTGGCGATGGTGTCGGCATGGCTGGTGATGGCCACCATCGGCTGCGAGAACGTCACGCTGATGTTGGGCGCGATGTAGACGTCGGTGGTCGGAGAGGTGCGCACGACCTCCAGGGCGCCGGTCGGCTCGATCGTCGGCACCGGTTTGGGCGGCGGCGGCCAGGCGGTCTGCACGACGGCGCCGGTGCGCGGCGGGGGCAGGGAGCGGTCACGGAAGGCGAAGTTCTTCTTGAGGTCGGGCAGATCCTTCCAGGGCTGCAGTTTTGCAAGCAGGGACTGGCTCTCCGCTTCTGTCAGCGGGGTTCCTGGGGTGTACTGGACCGTGGCGCCGGCGCCCGAAGACCCGGAGCCCTTCTCCAGGGTGAACAGCAGGCCGCGGGTGACACCGGGCGCATCCTTCGTCTCGGGCTTCACCACAACGGGCTTCACTCCGGATGAGTCCTTCTTGGTCGGCTCTTTCCTGGGTGCCTTGGCGCAGCCGAACCCGAGGATGGCGATGGCTCCGAGTGTGAGCAAAATGCACTTTTTCATGGAAAACCTCCTGGAATGAAACCCGAACGATTTGGATTTTATTATGCACAAGAACGCCCCCGATGCAATGCACTGTCACAGGGCGCACTGGATACGCGTGGAAGCGCCATTTCTCATCGCTATTTCGGTTGACCACCGGGATCGTTCAGGCTAGATTCACGCGGCCGTCGGCCATGGAGGGCAGACGGCGTCACCAGCCCATCACCATGGAGCGCCGCGCCCGAGCGGGGCGCCTCTCGGAGAGCGATGACGGAAGCAGAAACCCCCACGCCCAAGAAGAGCATGCTGCGATCCTTTCCCAGGGCGTTCTGGATCGCCAATGTCATGGAACTGTTCGAACGGGGAGCCTACTACGGCATGAACGCCGTGCTGGCGGTCTATCTCACGAACAAGACAGGCGGCGCGCTGGGACTGTCCGAGGACAAGGCCGGCTTCCTGCAGGGCATCATCTATGCCCTTACCTACGTGATCCCCATTCTCGGCGGCGCGCTGGCCGATCGCTACGGCTACCGTCGCATGCTCATGATCGCGTTCACGCTGCTGACGGGCGGATATTATCTCAGCGCGTTCGCGGGGGCCTACTGGAAGATCTTCATCACCCTCGCCCTGATGGCGCTGGGTGCGGGTCTGTTCAAGCCCATCATCTCGGGCACCATCGCGCGCACGACCACACCTCTCACCTCCGGGTTTGGGTTCGGACTTTATTATTGGATGATCAACTTCGGCGCCCTCGTGTCTCCGCTGATCATCAGCGTGCTGCACAAGCAGGACTGGAGCTATGTGTTCCTGTTCTCGGGCACCTGCACGCTGCTGATGTTCATCCCGGCGATCTTCCTGTACAGGGATCCGCCCAAGCCTGCGAGCACGAAGTCTCTCAGCGAGGTGCTCAAGGGGGCTGCGGTCGTCCTGTCCGACAGCCGCTTCATGCTGATGGTGTTCATTTACTCGCTCTTCTGGATTCTCTATTTCCAGAATTTCGGCACCGTGCTCTGGTACCTGCGTGACTTCCTCGATCCGACGCCGGTGAACCAGTTCTTCGCGGGCATCGGCATCAACCTGAAGCTCGGCCCCGAGCACGTCACGGTCATCAACGCAGGCACCATCGTGTTCCTGCAGGTGGTGGTCTCGCTGTTCACCAAGAAAATCCCGCCGCTGCCCTCGATGATGCTGGGCATCGGCATCGGCTCGGTGGGCTTCTTCATCCTGGCCATCTCCTCGTCGGTGTGGCTGTTTGTGCTGGGGATCGCGGTGTTCAGCATCGGTGAGATGACCTGCCATCCGAAGTACTACTCCTACATCGGAATCGTCGCACCCGCCGAGAAGAAGGCCGTTTACATGGGCTACGCCTTCCTGTACGGCGTCATCGGTTCGCTGGTCGGCGCCAACGTAGGCGGCGAGATGTATCATGAGTTCCTCGCGCCGTTCAAGGGCGCGCCCAACGCGGCTGTGGACCAGATCCGCTCGTTCTGGATGACCTTCGGCGCCCTGGGCCTGGTGTCCATGGGCAGCCTGTTCGTGTACAACCGCGTCTTCGGGAAGGACACGCCGCACACGCGCATCCTGTCACGCCGCATCATGTTCATCGTATACATCCTGTTCTGCGCGATCGGGGCGCTGTTCATCTCCTGGCAGACCGCGAAGGGCAAGCTCGTGCCCAAGACCGTGATCCAGAGCGCGATCATGATCTCCATCGGCGTGCTCGGCATCTGGGTGAGCCTGCGCCTGAAACATCCCGACGACGCGTCGGGTAATCCCGACGATGCGTCGGGCGGTCCCGACGATGCGTCGGGCGGTGCCGAAGAAGCGTAGCCGGCGAAAAACTCTCCCGTCGCCCCCGGGTGAAAAGGTGGCGAAGTCTGCGTCATGTTTCTCTACCAAAAAAATGAATATTTCGTTCAGATCGCCCATGGGATGGAGGAGCTGGGAGAGGTCGAGTTGGCCGAGTTGGGCGCCACCAACCTGCGGCGCGCCTACCGCGGCATCGCCATCACCGCCGATCGCTCCACCGCCTATCGCATCTGCTACCAGTCCCGTCTGTGCTCCCGCGTGCTCGCGCCGCTGATCCGCGCGTCATTCACCGACGAGAAGGATCTTCACCGCATCGCTGTGGACCTGCCCTGGCACCAGTTGTTCTCGAAGAACCGCACCTTCGCGGTCACCTTCAACGTCGGCAATTCGGTGATCCGCAACGGCAAGTATGCCAGCCTGCTCATCAAGGACGCCATCTGTGACCGGTTCCGCATGGAGACCGGCAGCCGGCCCAGCGTCGACACCGAGAACCCGCAGGTCGTGATCAACCTGTTCATCGACGGGCCCGAGGCGGTCCTCTCCGCGGATTTCTCCGGCGAGGCGCTGCACAAGCGCGGCTACCGCTCCCACGGCGGTGGTCCCGCTCCGATGCAGGAGACGCTGGCCGCGGCCATCATCCGCCACACCGGCTTCGATGGCACCCGTCCCCTGTGGGATCCGATGTGCGGCTCGGGCACCCTCGTCGCCGAGGCGCTGATGCATGCCGCCGAAATACCGTCGGGCTACCTGCGCTCGGAGTTCGGCTTCTTCTCCTACTCGGACTTCGACGCCGGCGCCTGGAAGCGGGTGAAGGCCGAGGCCGACGCGCGCATCCGTCCGGTGGTTCCGGGCATGATCCTGGGTTCGGACCTCGACGCCCGCGCCGTGGGATTCGCCAGGAAAAACCTGTCCAAGCTGCCGTTCGCGCCCGTGGTTCAGTTCAAGATCGCCGACTTCCGCAACATGCCGGACTACCGCGACGGCCTGATCGTGACCAATCCTCCCTATGGCGTGCGCCTGGGCAGCGATCACGAGGTGCGCCAGCTCTACACGGACTTCGGCGACTTCCTCAAGCTGCACTGTCCCGGCTCCACCGCGTGGGTGTACCTCGGCGACCGCAGCCGCATCGGCGACCTGCACCTGAAGCCCACGCGCAAGATTCCGCTGCCCTCCGGAGATCTGGACGGCCGCCTGCTGCGGCTGGATATGTACGAAAAACTGGCACAGGAGTAACCAACCATGAAAAACCTGATACTGGCCTTCGTTCTTCTTTCGTTCGCAGCCGGCTGTTCGGATGACGGCACATCCAACAACAGCAACACGAACAACGTCAATAACACGACCGCCGAGATCTGCGACGACACCCTCGACAACGACGGCGACGGCGACATCGACTGCGACGACTCGGATTGTGCGGCGGCGGCCTTCTGCAGCACAAACAACCTCAATAACGTGACCGCCGAGATCTGCGACGACACCCTCGACAACGACGGCGACGGTTCGACCGACTGCGACGACACGGACTGCGTGGCTGCCGCCAATTGCAGCACGAACAACGTCTCCAACGGCGCCTGCGACAACGCCGCGGATCTGGCGATCATCGAAAACCCCGCCGTGGACCAGGACGCCATCACGGGATCCTGCACCCAGTCGTGCTTCTTCAACGGCGACTTTCTCGCCTGCGTCACCGAGTGCGTGCAGACCGACACGGGCCTGAGCGCCGGCTGCTCGGCCTGCTACGGCGGCACCGCCGACTGCGGCAAGACCAACTGCATGACCGCCTGCATGGGCGGCGCCAGCCCCGAGTGCGAAGCCTGCCTCAACGAGAACTGCCATCCCGCCTTCGTCACCTGCTCCGGCATCGAAGGCCAGTAGACCACGGGTTCGGACTTTTCCCGATCCAGACTGCCTGCACAGGAGTCCATCATGCATATTCCCGCTTCGATGTTGCACGGGTCCATCTGTCCGGTCACCGCCGCGGTGGCCGCCGTGGGCGTTTTGGCCGCCGGCGCGCTCGCCTGGCGAAGTGAAGACAGGCCCTCGTCCTCCCGATTCGCCGCCGTGACCGCGTTGATCTTCGCGCTCCAGATGCTGAACTATCCGATCCAGGACGGGACGTCGGGCCACCTGGTCGGTGCGGTGCTGGCCGTGGGCCTGCTGGGGGTTCCCTTCGCCGTCCTGTCCATGGCGATGATCCTGGTCGTCCAGGCCGTGTTCTTCGGCGACGGAGGGATCAATGCGCTGGGCGCCAACATCCTCAACATGAGCCTGCTGGGCGCCGGGCTGGCCGGCGCGCTGCTGCAACGCCTGATGAAGGCGGGGGTCTCCCGCAAGCTCTCCCTGGCGGCGGCCGCCTGGTTTTCGGTCGTCACAGGGGCGATGGCCTGCGCCCTCGAGGCCGCCCTGGCGGGGACGGTCGGATGGACCGGAATGCTGACCGCGATGTTCACCGTGCATGCGCTCATCGGCGTGGGGGAAGCCCTGCTGACGGTGGCCCTGCTCGCCGGTCTGGAATTCCACGGACGCCTGTGGCGGGAGCGGGAAGGCGCCTTCTCCCTCGGGGCGATCCTGCTCGCCTGCATGGCCGCCGCCCTCAGTCCCTTTGCCAGCCGGTTCCCGGACGGCCTTGAGCGGGTGCTTGGAGACCTGTCTCTGGCGCCCGTCTCCGGAGCTCACCTGCCGGTGCTCTTTCCGGACTACACGGTCCCCGCCATCCCCAACGCGACCCTGGCGACGATCACCGCCGGGCTCCTCGGCATCGGGATCCTCCTGGTCGTTTCCTTTTCCTTCAGTGCAATCAACCGACGGGTCTGAAACTAGTAGCCCTTGCCCGAGGCGGCCTGGCCGCTGATGATGGCGACAGAGGCCGATGCGCCCAGGCGTGTGGCACCGGCGGCCACCATGTCCGAGGCGGTCTTGGTGTCGCGGATGCCGCCGGAAGCCTTGACGCCCATCTCCGGTCCGACCGTCTCACGCATCAGGGCGATGTCTTCGACCGTCGCGCCGCCGGGAACGAATCCGGTCGAGGTCTTGACGAAATCGGCGCCGGCCATCTTGGCCAGCAGACAGGCCTTGATCTTTTCTTCCTTGGTGAGCAGCGCCGTCTCCAGAATGACCTTCACGATCGCATGACCTCTGGCGGCCATGACCACGGCTTCGATGTCGTCCTTGACCACCGCGTCGTTGCCGGACTTGAGCGCACCGACGTTGATGACCATGTCGATCTCGTTGGCGCCGTTGGCGATGGCGTCACGGGTCTCGATGGCCTTGGCGGTCGCGGTGGTCGCGCCCAGCGGAAAACCGATGACGGTGCAGACCTTGACCGGCGATCCCTTGAGCATCTGGGAGGCCAGCGCCACCCAGGACGGGTTGATGCAGACGGACGCAAAGGTGTGTTTGCGTGCCTCCTCGCACAACTTGCGCACCTGATCTTCGGTCGCTTCGGGCTTGAGCAACGTGTGATCGATGTATTTGGCCAGTTCGAGGGCGACCGGCGCACCCACCGTGGTTGCGATGCGTTTGGCACCGGAGGAGACCATTTTTTCGACGTCCCGTACACGGTGTTCAACGCAAAGTCCGCAGGCGCTGCATTCACCACTCTTGGCGTCGCAGCCGGCGGACGTGCTCGTTTGGCTGGTCTTGGGGACGGTCCGGGAGACGCTTTTGGAGCAGACACAATCCATCAGTTGTTCAATGGGACAAATTTCCATGCCCATTTCCTGCGCGTCTGAGAGCAAAGCGTCCATGCGACGTTTGATGGCAGCAGGTACATAATCGCTGTTGATTTCGGCCGGAAGCAACGATTCGGCACAGCCGATCACACGCAGTCCTTTGGTCATGCCCGAGAGCGCCAGGATCGAAACCCAGGTGTCAGCCTGCAGGTGAACCAGCTTGGACAGCATGTGCAGGGACATGCTTGGCAGACACAGGGTGTCCACGTCCTCGAGGACCTTCCAGATGTTGCCCTCGGTCAGGATCTGCGCGTTGGGGGCCACGCGACGGATGGCGGGCACGCCAATGCAGTTTTGAGCCGAACCGGAGAAGGCCACCTTGATCACCGAAGCGCATTCGGCGATCTTTCCGACTTGATGAACAACTTGATCGGTGTGGCGGTTGGCTCCGGTCAATAACACCAACACGCTGCGAGGGCCGCTCGGGCTACTGGCGAAAGGTACGGTTTGTTTGTGAGATCCACCGTCCAGTTGAAGTCGATTGATGATCTCGGCGGTGATTTTGGCAACCAAGTCTTTTTGATCCATATTTTATCCTCAAACCGCGAATCATTGCCACGCATCAACCCGCAGCAAGTCAACGCTTGGAATTCAGGCTCCTTGTAAACCCGGTTGTGGGCGATGTAATAATTGAATGGAGGAGGTCATCACCGCCCCCATTCAATTAAAAAAACATTACGCCATTTTGGGAAGGATGCCTTCCACCTGATCATCGGGCCGCGGGATGACATGCACGGAAATGAGCTCGCCGACCTTCTTGGCGGCGACCGAACCGGCTTCTACGGCGGCCTTTACGGCGCCGACATCACCACGAACCATGACGGTGACCAAACCACCACCGACGAACTCCTTGCCGACCAAAGTCACGCGCGCGGACTTGACCATCGCGTCAGCGGCTTCGATCGCACCAACCAGACCTTTTGTCTCGATCATTCCCAATGCTTCTTTCGCGTCCATGATAACCTCCACGTTATGGTTTAAAAGTGTTTATGGAACCATCTTTTTCCAGAACAGTTGATTCGTCCACAAACCCGACAATGCACGCGTCGATCGGGGGCTTATCCCCCAGAGCGATCGCGGCATCTCGTTTAAAAGTCAGCGTCACCACATCACCCATACCGGCACAGGCGATGCCGTCCACGGCCACAAATGGCTTTCCCTTGGCTTGCATGTGTTCATTGAGACCCTGCACCACAAACAAGCGAAGGCCCGCAATATTCGGGTCCTTCACGGTCGCAACCACTTGTCCGATGACTCGTCCCATGTCCATATCTAAAAAACCTTCGTCTTTTACTTCAATTTAAATGAACTTGCCCATCCGCCATCTACGCCGTCGGGCAGCATAGGGCGTTTCCAACTGCAAGTCCAACAAATCCTTCAAAAACTACCCCATTTTGGGAAGAATGCCTTCCACTTGTTCATCCGGTCTGGGTATGACGTGCACCGACACGAGCTGGCCCACTTTTTTCGCCGCAATCGAACCGGCTTCCACGGCAGCCTTCACGGCGCCGACATCGCCACGAACCATGACGGTGACCAATCCGCCACCGATGCGCTCCTTGCCGACCAGAGTCACGCCTGCGGCCTTGACCATCGCATCAGCGGCTTCGACGGCGCCTACCAGACCCTTTGTTTCGATCATTCCAAGTGCTTCTTTTTCGTTCATGACAACCTCCATCTAACGGTTAAAAAAAATGTTTATGGAAATATCCTTGTGAAAAAACCATTTCAAACATCTTTCATGGTTTGTTTTTCAATCTGAGTGATCTTGTCCAGCCGGCGCTGGTGCCTTCCGCCGCCATAGGGCGTCTCCAACCACAGGTCGACCAGATCCCGGGCCAGCCCGGGACCCAGCCACGCGCCCCCCAGGCAAAGCACATTGGCGTCAGTATGTTCGCGGCTGCTCTTGACCGAAAATGCGTCCATGGCCACCACGGCACGGATCCCCATCACCTTGTTGGCGACCACGGCCGACCCTTGGCCGATGCTGTCGACCAGGATTCCCACGGCGCGTCCTCCGGCGTTGTGATTGCCCGTCACCGCCTGGGTCACCAAAAACGCGACATCGGGGAAATCCACCGCCTCTTTGGAGTGGGTGCCAAAGTCGGCCACGTCATAACCCTGGGCAATCAGGTGCGCCTTGAGTTGTTCTTTCATCTCAAAGCCGCCGTGGTCGGCACCCATGAAAATTTTGGAAGGCTTCACTCCGCTCATATTATGCCTCGTGAATCATACCCTGCGCTTGCATGCCGCGGTCTGCTCGATGATCGACATGAACGTGGACACCTTCAGGCTGGCGTTGCCCACCAGGAATCCATCGATGTTGGGTTTGGCAGCCAACGAGGCCGCATTTTTCTCGTTGACGGATCCGCCGTACAACACACGAACCTTTTCAGCGTAGGCATAGGAAAATTTCTCGGACAGGCGTTCGCGAACGAAAGCCACCACTTCTTCGGCCTGTTCGGCGGTGGCGTTGACGCCGGTGCCGATGGCCCAGATCGGTTCGTAGGCCAGAACGATTTTTTCGGGATCAGGAAACGGCGCCTTGATCTCCGACAGTCCGGTGATCAACTGATTGTGCAGTACCCTGAAGGTCGAACCGTCCTTGCGTTCGGCCAGATTTTCGCCGATGCAGAAGATCGGCAAAAAGTCATGGGCCATCGCGTGGGCCAATTTCCTGGCCAGCAACTGATCCTGTTCACCAAACAGGTTGCGGCGCTCCGAATGTCCGATGATCACGGTTTGAATGCCTGCATCGGCCAGCATGTCCAGGCTGTGCTCGCCGGTGAAGGCGCCGGCGGTCTCCGGATAAAAATTCTGTGCGCCAAGCAGGAGATCGGCTTCCTTCCGCACCGCCGAGATCACGGGCAGCAGGATGTGCGGCGCACAGATCACGGTCTGCACGTTTTTGCGATCCAGTTTTTGCAGCTCCAGGACAAAGGCCCTGGCCGATGCCGAGAGTTGATTCATCTTCCAGTTGGCGGCCACCAACGGCACACGTTTGCCATAGTTGTTCGAAGTGTTTTTCACCTGGCTCACCTCCACCAATGGCCGGATTTCCGGAAACCCGGGACGCAACTCCTGCAAGGTCTGCAGAACCAACTGCTCGATCAGATTTCGTAGGTCGCTCACGGGAGTTCCTTTGCATTCTCATTCAGAGAAACATCTTGGCCATTGATTTCAATGGAATCGATCACGCCGACGATCACCGCCTCGACAGGCGCATCGATGCTGTCCATGACCATGCGGGCGCTTTTGCCTTCCTGGCACAGCAGCACGATGTTGCCCAATCCTGCCTGGGCGCCATCGGCCGCCAGGACGGCGGGTTCCGAACTCTCGCCTTTTTCGTTGATCGGTTCGACCCACAACAGTTTGAAACCGTTCAGGCTTTCGAGCTTGACGGTGTTCACGACCGAACCGATGACACGCGCGATCTTCATGTTCAGACCAAACTCGGAATCAAGTCCGGATGGGGGGACGGGATGATGGTGAAGCCCAGCAACAGGCCTTGTGCCCGTGCGGCGCGATTTCCGGCTTCGATGGCCGCACGGACCGCGGAGACTTCGCCGGTCAGCAGCACGAACGCCTTGCCGCCCAGCGCGCGAGCCAGGCGAATCTCAAGCAGATCCACCTGTGCGGCCTTGACCGCCTCGTCGCCGGCGATGATCGCAGCCACCGCAGAGAAGGTCTCGATCATGCCCAGGGCTTCGATTTTTTTGGGGTTTGTCGTGGCGGTGAATGCCTGGAGCACCTGGGGATGAATGTTGGGGATCACCATGCGATCCACCAGCGTGTCCGATGCCACCGCTTCACCGGCCGCCACCGCAGCGGTTACCTCGGCCACATGTCCGCCGACGATCACCACATATTTGCCAGGGCAGATGGGGTTGGCCGCCAGCAGTGACACCTGCGCCGCCTTCAACATCGCATCGGCGGCTTCAAGGCCACGCGCGATGCTGCTGGTTTCGATACAACCCACCGCCTGTGGACGGGAATTTCCCACCGTGGTGGCTTCGGTCGTCGGGTCAGGGCAATTCATGCTTTGCAAGAGACACTCCTTATTTCACATCAATCAAAACGGCTTCGGGGGTGACTTCCCGCACCACACCCAATACGCTGCTATGAACATTGGCGGCCAGCTTGTCCTTGGGAATTTCGCCGATCAACTGGCCGACCACCACCGCGTCGCCCGCCTTGACACAAGCCTGGGCGGGTGCCCCCACGTGTTGTTTGAGCGGGATCGAGACAAAAGTCACGGGTTCGGTGAACGCCGCCGATCTGGCCGGCAGGTCGTAGGGTTTCAGGCCCAGGCGTGAAATCAGACGCAGGGCGGGAACATGCCGGACATCACCAAACACCCGCGACCGGGTCTCCCTAGGTTCGCTGGGGCGTTTGATGCCGGCCTTGCCAAGCAGGGCCTTCAGTTCGACGTTGACCGCGCAGGGATCGAGGTTCATCACGCACGAATAGGTCGCGCACAAGCCACATTCGGAACACAGATAGGCCCCTGTATAGGCCTGCATGTCTTCGGCGACGCCCGCGGCGATGTTGCGCATGATGCGATCAGGATACAGGTCATGACCGAGCAGGTTGCGCGGACACAGTTCACTGCACATCATGCACTTGAGACAGGCAGAGCGCGTCAGATGCAACTGGCGTTTCCTGTCACGCAGACGGCGCATCACCACCGGATGATTTTCGGGCAGCACGAGCAGGCTGGAGGTGGTCTTGCTGACAAAGCCTGCAAAATCCGGGGAGAGGCTGCCCATCATCGGACCGCCGATGATCAAACGGGCCCCTTCGACCACCGGATTTCCCGCGGCCAGGATCAGGCTCGAAAAGGGCGTGCCGACGGGCACTTCAAACGTCGCCGGATTTTTCACCGCGCCCGACACCGTCACCAGGCGAGTGGTCACCGGTCTGCCATCCTCAATCGCACGGGTGACGTCGACGAGGGTGGAGACGTTGCTGACCACGGCTCCGACGTGTTTGGGAAGGCCGAACTCGGGGATGGTCCTCTGCAGGACTTCGCGCACGAGCACAAACTCGTCCCCGGCAGGATAGAAATCATCCAGCTTGAACAACGAAACGCGATCGGCCACCTTTTGAAGCTGAATCTGTTCGTCCAGCGCGGCAATCGCGTCTTTGTATTTTGCTTTGAGTCCGATGATGCCCCGGCTGGCACCCACCGCCTCCATGGCATACAACATCCCCAGCACCACTTCGCGCGGGTGGTTCTGCATGGTCAGGCGATCGGCACGAACCAGCGGTTCGCATTCGGCGCCATTGGCCACGACCACCTCGACGGCTGCATCATACTTGACATGGGTGGGAAATCCCGCTCCGCCGGCTCCGACGACACCGGCGTCACGAATGCGCTTGAGGATTTCTTTTTTGGAAACTTTTTTCATCCACGTTCTTCCGTTTGTTGGTCGCTACACAATGCGAAACGCGCCCGCCAGTACGCAACGACGTTGCCGCGTAAAGGAGCGGGCCGAGGTCAGACCTTCGCCGGTCGGTCCCGCGATGGACAAGGTCGAAAATCCTTCGCCGCCAAAACCGAGGCCGGCATAGGACGGAGCGTTTTTGACGAAGATGGTGGTTTCAATTTCACGGGCCACCAGGGACATGTTGCTGACGCTCTCCGAGTGCATGTAGGCCGAATGGCGATACCCGTGTTCTGCGGATTTGGCCTTGCTCAGGGCTTCCTCCAGATCCTTCACCCGCACGATCGGCAGGATGGGCATCAGCATTTCAACCTGTACCAGCGGGTGGCTGTCGTCGGGGACTTCGCAGATCACCAGGCGCACCGAATCCGGAACGGTGATGCCGATCGTCGACAGCAACACCGCAGCGGTCTGGCCCACAAACTTCTTGTTGGGATGCGAATACTTGTCGCCAGGTTCCACCAGGACTTTTGTGATCTGCTCCACCTGTGCGCCCTTGATCAGATACGCGCCGTGTCGCTGCATCTCGGCGATGAGGCGATCGGTGATGTTGTCAAAGGCGAACACCTCTTTTTCAGCGGTGCACAGCACGTTGTTGTCGAAGCTGGCACCGTTGACGATGCACCAGGCCGCATGGGAGATGTCGGCCGTGTCATCGACGATCACCGGTGGATTGCCCGGACCCGCGGCGATGCAGCGCTTGCCCGAGGTCATGGCGGATTTCACCACCGCTCCGCCACCGGTCACCACCAGCAGGCGTATGTCCTTGTGGTTCATGACCGCCGCCGAGGTCTCGAGCGTCGGATTGGCCAGGCTGCAGAGCAACGTGGCCGGACCACCGGCTTTGGCGATGGCGCGATTGAGGACCGCCACGGTGTGATTGGTCACGCCTTTGGCGGAGGGATGCGGATTGAAGACCACCGCGTTGCCCGCGGCAACAATGCTGATGCTGTTGTTGATGATGGTCGCTGCCGGGTTGGTGCACGGGGTGATCGAGCCGACCACGCCAAACGGCGCCGGTTCCACCAGGGTCAATCCATCATCACCGGTGTAGCACATCGGCAGCAGATCTTCGGTCCCGGGCGTTTTGCGGGCGGCCAGCAGGTTCTTTTGAATTTTGTCGCTGGCACGACCAAACCCCGTTTCGGCCACGGCTTCCCTGGCAAACGCTTCGGCGTTGTCAATGGCCGCCTCGCGCATGGCCTGGATGAAGATCTTGCGTCGTTCGAGGCTGACCGACGAAAATTCAACATAAGCCTTCCTGGCTGCGGCCACGGCCTCATCGACGGAAAGAAAAATACCATCGGCGTTGTTGGCCGAAAGTGCCGTCGCGCCCGTGGGACCCTGAACGGAGGTGGGTCGCGGATGATCAGCAGATTCGTTTGGCATCAGACCGCGTTCCTTGACTTGCGCGAGCACGGCTTCGACTAATTTGGATAACTGATGTTCATCTATTTGAATGGCCATGTTGATTCCCTCTCAGGACTGACTCAATTATTTGGCAAAAGTTCGTTTTCCTTCGAGCTCGATGTAATCCACGATCGCCATGATGGTGGCGTCCACAGGCGTGTCCTTGGTGGTCTCCGTCAGGCGCGCCGAAGAACCTTGGACAATCAGGACAATCTCCCCCACGCCGGCGCCCACTGCATCAATCGCGACCAGCGGTTTGCCGTCGGGTTTTTGCGCCTTGAAATCGACCGGTTCGATGATCAGCAACTTGGTTCCGGTCAGGCGTTCGCTTTTGCGCGTACTCACCACATTTCCAACGACACGTGCCAACAGCATCAGCTCTCCTATTCTTGCATGCGCAGCAAACGCAGACCCAGCTCGGTTGCCTTGCTCTCAGCAAGGGGCGTCACCAGGGTTCCGGCTTGCAGGCGAAGTTCCCGGTGGCCGGCACGGAACAGGTTTTCCACGTCCTGTTCGGTCAACAATTCGCGGGTGTTCTGCAAGCCATGATTGTAAGCCTGGGTCATGTTTTTCAATTGGTTGGCCAGGTCCTGTGCAGCAACGAGTTGATACCCCGTCTGCTGCAGCTGGCGTTTGAATCTGTGCGCTTCCTGTGCCACGTGGTTTTGGGCGGCCAGACCCCTGCTCGACAGCAAATCCTCACCAATCAGGATGGTCTGACCCGTCAGGTGGGCCTGCAACAGGACATGAATCCAGACGTGCCCGTCATCCAGCGCCAGAAGCTGCCTGGCGGCCTCAAAATGGACGGCCGCGAGCAACAACACATCGGAGCTGCGCAAGTTTGCCAGGATGGCTTGAACGGGCGCCTGATCCAGCGAATGACAGCGCGGCTGTTCCTCTGCAGGCAGCATGGGCAGCAGCTCGTTGATCAAGTCGGCATGGACCAGCCATTGCACCTTTCGACCCTCCTGGCGAAACGCGGAGACCGCTGCCAGAATCTGGTCTCTTGCAGCCGAAGCCACCGGCCACAGGACGGTCAGGGTCTGCGACCTGTCCGGCGGCAGGGCCGTGCTTTTCAACCTGGCCATCACCAGATCGGTGATGGCTTGAACGAGTTGGTCGAGTTCGTGAGGGTGCATGCGGCTATCGAATGCTCCGGCCAACCGAAGTCAACTGACAATAGGGTTTGCTTTCACCGGGCTGAAGCGCTGAAGAGATGCCACAATTTTTAAGGTCGCATAAATCTTCGCAGAGACTGGAAAGGACCTGGACCTGTTCACCGTTCCTGATTGAGGCGGCGTTGCCTTCGTCGGTGTCCAGGTGAAGTTCGGTCTTGAAGGCCGGGGAAACACGAACCAGCACATCCGAAAAAACCAGCCCGCGTGATCCGACAAATCGTACCCACACTTTTTGATTGTCGCAGATGCCCAGTCGCTGGGCATCCTCGGGTGTGGTGTGAATGTGTCGGGAGGCCACGATGCAACCTTCCTTGATCTTGACCGCGCCCCTGGGTCCGATCAGGTGTGCGCCGGGGGTTCCCTGGGTGTCGCCGCTGTCTCGGGTGGGCAGCGAGATGCCCAGCACCACCCCGTCGGTGGTCGACAATTCAACCTGGGTGGCATTTCGCACAGGTCCCAGGATGCGCACCTTGGCGATGGAACGCTTGGGCCCCAGCACCTCCACGGTTTCATGGCAGGCGAATTGGCCGGGCTGACTCAGATCAAACAGTTTTCTTAATTGATACCCAGGGCCAAACAAGGCTTCGACATGTTCCTGGGAAAGATGGACGTGCCGCGCGGAGAGAGCAACGGGAATGGTATGGTGTGGGTCGCGCATTGATTCATCTCCGGAGGAGAATATCCCTGAGGTCGGGGAGGATGTCAAGGCGGGTCTGCGGAGGCACCAGGGCGATCGAGTTCTAAATTTTCTGGACAAGAGGATCCACGTCGTATCCGCCTGGAAACTTCGGGGGGCAAAGTGCCAAGTCGAAATCGAAATCGAAATCGAAATCATGCGTGATCGCTTAAGGTTTTGAGGGCGGTTCATAATGTGCTGTCAGGGCCTTAGAAAGAAGAAATCCATGAGAGGTTGGATAGTCGATTTCGATTTCGATTTCGATTTCGAAGCTGGAAGTGCTGCAATCCAAGATTTTCCTTGATGAGATATCAAGGCAGAGGATGGCCCTGGGAGTCCCGTGTTCCGGTCGAAATCGAAATCGAAATCGAAATCGGTACCGATGGTTTTTGGA
>Ga0180007_10000972_pt1 | contig 41919 bp, 10 predicted proteins | sample MM_PC_MetaG_FD_121122 | JGI IMG/M metagenome (GOLD analysis project Ga0180007, IMG submission 121122) | Groundwater microbial communities from the Aspo Hard Rock Laboratory (HRL) deep subsurface site, Sweden - MM_PC_MetaG | ecosystem: Environmental > Aquatic > Deep subsurface > Groundwater... | reverse complement strand
TTTGGCTCATCCTGATAATGTCCTCTCCCATGTATTTACCTCCTTACCAGAAGGTATCACATGTTCTTAAAAACCGGACATTCTTACTTTGGTTATATAGGACATTATCACTTTGGTATTACAATGTGTAACTGATTGATAATAAATAGGTTAAAAATTTATAAATTATTAGTTACGAGTGAAAAGTGTAGAACCTAAAGATGATCCTCCTTTGCCAAGGCTTCAGAGGACAGGTAGACGATCGCTGCGCTAGGACAAGACACGAAAAAGCGGAGAACAGAAAACAAATTGCTAATTACTAATTTCTAAACTCTAAATAAACTTAAATGACTAAAGCCCAAAACACAAAACACAAAAAAAATCGAATGGAAAGTTATAAAGTTCATAAAGTGAAAACCAGAATTCGTAAACGCGCTAACGCGCAAACTGGTTAACACTACTAATTTATATTTACTAATTTACCGAGATATTCACCTACCACTTGTTTGTCCTGATCATCTTTCCACCAAGCAAAACTAACTCCGGTTCTAAATTTTCCAGCATCTTCGGTTATCCATTCCACCTTACCGAAAATACGAATTGTACTGCTGTCTTTACCCAGCCGCAGGTCAATACTTAGCGGAGTGCCTAGCGGTATTTTCTCATTAGATACTACCCCAGCACCAACCATGCTGATATCTTTCATTGAATAATCCGCGCCATTCCAAAACCTAAACCAGACTTTGGGATCAAGAGGCCGTAGACTTATAAAGCTATGCGTAGGCTCTTTTCTAGTGCTATTACGTCTATCATTATCCATTGCGATTACTCCGTAATCAGCTCATAGCTAATAGCTCATGGCTGATGGTAAAAAATACATTGATTTTAATTGATTGTAAACTCTTCTTTTCATTTAATTTATAATTAATAACTTATTCTGCTTTTCCTATGAGCTATCAGCCATGAGCCATTAGTTATTTATATTGCATTATTAATAAGTTCTCTGACATCTTCTAGTGATAATTTCTTCTCAATTGGCGGTACTACCTTATTTAAATCATCCACAGTTTGCTGATCAATTGCCTTATCTGGTGTTGATTCAACCTGATCTTGTTGCGTATCTGACGGCTTGGCGCCTTGGTTTATATCGCCGGAAGTTTCATCTGTATAAGTTTGGGCAATACCTTCTGCCTTAACTATAATTCTATTTAAGATTTCAATCGCTTTTCGGATTTCTAGCTCTTCCTCAGGTTCTATTATCAATGATAGATTATCCATATCTTGACTAAATTGTTCCACTTGTTTAGCTGCGTACTCTATAATCTCCTGAAGAGTATTTAGTTTTTTTCTTTCTTTTGGCTTAGAAATATATTGTTTCATTTCTTTATTTATAAACTCATCAATATCCTCCGCGGTATTTATTTTTTTTCTAATTTCCGGATTAAAAGTAAAATATTCATTATAAATTGTAACTTTATCTGCTAACTCACTCCACATAAGAGATATTTCTTGGTTAAGCGATTCCACTTCCTGATCCAGGCTTTGCCCTGGCTTTGTTTCATCATTTGTAACTTTAGTAGCACTTAGAAATTCTACCTGCAGCTCATCAAGCAAAGCAACATAAGTATCATCAATAATTATATCCGAAGCTATATCTGCTATCGGTTTTTCAGCTTCAGCTATTTCCTCTGGGACTAATTCAAAAACAACTTCATTCTGTTCCACAATAGCATCAGTTTTAGGCTCAACAACTATGTCTTCTGTTTTTTCAGCATCAGCGACAAGAACATCCTCGGCAACATTATCTGCAGCCTTTATCTCTTCGATCTTATTAGTATCAATAACCATGACGCCAAGTTCTCCATTAGCAGATATCGGAATACCTAAAATCTTAACAGTCAACCCTGCGGCTAGAGCACCTTTAATATTATCCTTAGCATCTATATCACTTATCAGCTTATCAATATCCGCGTTGCTATATCCTGATAAATTATTTTGCAATAGCTGAACAGTTTTATCGCTTGTATCTGTCAGATTAAACTGCTTAGTATTAATCAAAACATCCTTCTTTACACCTTCAATTTTTGCTTCAAATTTTAGACCTTTGATTTTTGCTTCAAATTTATGCAATAAATACATAAATTTAACAAAAGACTGGGCATCAAGTTGATTCAACAGATAATAGGCAAACATATCAAGTTCACTTAAGAATTTTTCAAAAGATGCTCTTGCTCCATTACCATCAGCTTTACCAATATCATCGATTGTTTCATTAATCTCCTGCAATTTTAGATTAGCAGCCGGATCAAGTTCACCAAGAGTGTTTGCAACCAAATGTTTTATTCTCTCTCTTGCCCAGTTTTGCTCAATTTCATTTAATTTTTCATTATCCAGACTATAAGCAAATTCTATTTTCTGATCAGTCAAATCCCCTTCTTCACCGACACTTCTTATATCCATAAGATTAAGCAATCTTAAAACTTCCATATCCACATTCCGAAGAGCATCTACAGACACCTCGCCGAGAAATAAATTGCCAATATAAGCATGCTTATACACTATATTCTGGATTGATAATATTTGTTCTTTGCTTAGTCCAACACTTAATCTATTTAGAATAGCAGGGGTCATCTTCCCGCTATGAGTCGGATGCATTGACATATGTTTTGCTTTACCTACATCATGCAAAGCTATCGCTAACCACATAGCAAACAGTCTATCCTGATCAGCTGCTATCTCTTTATATTTCTCAACCATTAGATTGAAGTTATCTTCACTGATTTCCTGTATCGCATTCTTATTGAATAAACCACGGTTATTCGAAGCAACCGCGCTTAACATCTCAAGCATTTTCTCTGTATGTCTCCATGCGCTCATCTCTGCGTACTTAGGCGAACCGCCCCCTGGCTTAATACCTTCCAGTGCCTTAACTTCCGGCAAATTCGCAAAAATCACATTCTTATCCTTGTTCTGTAATGCTCTTAATAGATGTCCTTTATTTGAGTCTCGACTCTTATTTTTTATAGACCAAAAACTAAATCCAGAAAGAGCAGTTGTTACAACAGCAACTCCACCCCAAAGCCATGCGCTAAGCTGATTATTACCAAAAAATCCATGCAGCAGATATGTATGATAAATCGATGTTGTCATCATCATTGATAATATCGCTGACATAGTAAAATGGCGTTTCATAATTCCAAAAATTCTATCTAATGCCGGATATTGCTTTATTTTATTTTTAAATCCATAATGCAATCCGACTATAGCTAATAAACTACCGATAAACATTCCGATATGCGGGCCAATTCCCCCAATACCTGACATAAAAGGAAGCACAAAAACTACCGCAAACGCTAAAGGCCACATCAGATATGTCAGGGCTTTTTCTAAAATTATATTTTCCGTAAATCCCCGATTTTCAGCAATAATATACGGTGCGATCATGATCGAGAATATCGCGGATATAAAAAATCCGGCAATAATCGCGGTTGAGAACACTGAATGCCCGACTTTCGCCAATCCCCAGGCAAGGCCGCCCAACCAGATTACTGCACCGGCAACAAAGGTAGAACTTCTGGAGAGATATAATTTGTCAGCATTTCCATACACTGAAAAATAATCCCATTTAAAAGGGTTCCATTTGGGCGCACCTTTAGGGATATGAATGAATTTAAATGCCTCTAGCCCCGGCCCCTTAATATTCGGCAAGAAGAAAGAATTGTATAAGTCTGACATGACGTATCCGATTGTATTAACCGGTATCTGAAAACCAGCAAATAATACTGTGCGCCGGATTAAATCTGTGGGTAAGAAGAATTCAAATAATCCGACCAAAAACCCGACTATAAACCCTAGCACTTTATTATCTTCTCTCTGACTCATTCCATTTCTTACATTTTCCGCTAGAGAGCTAAAACTAAAGAATTTACGTCCGAAATACTTACGCATTCCTTCCCATGATCCGATAAAATATGCCCATTTCTTCAAAAACCAGTTCGAATTCTGATATTTTTCCTTATAATCAGCAGTATTAGTTTTAATCTTATTAACCAGTAAATGACTGGTAATGGACTGGTTGAAGATAATACTCAAACCGGCAAATAAAGCAAACCAGAATATTGCTTGATAAGCAGTTCCATATAAACCTACTAGTACCGGCATTAATACAAAATTAACCATTGCCGGCAGATGTCTTCCATAAAACTGCTCCTTAGCCATTCTTTCCTGCTTAGCATGAAAAGGCATTGCCGGATTAGTAGGAAAAGCATCCAGAACCTCAGAGCGCCATCTTTCAACATTTGACCATCTTGTCCAAGCGTTTTGGACCTGCTTTAGATTACGTTCAAAGCTTTCTTCCAGTTCCATATAAGGTTTATATCCTGCTTCCATCCCGCCCTTGACCAATTCTCTTTCATACATACCCAATGTTGACATAATATCTTCACTGGCAAAATCCATTCCAAACTCACCGGGAGACATTGCCTTTTCATTATCAGCAAGAGTCTTTTGATTATGCAAATATTCTCTTTCCCAAATATTTGAGTTTTTAACATCAACGGAAACATTTAATAAAGGCAAGAAATCATTTTTAAACGCATCTCCGGAAATGCCAATCGAATGTCCATAATGCCCGGTAAATCCTTCATTAAATAATCTTACTTGATCCCATGAATTATGCGCCTCAGCGGCTGGAAACATAATCGGAGTATCTATAGGCCTGATCAAATGCGGCGGCTGAATTATCGCTACCAATGGATTAGTAAATTCACTGGCAAAATAAGGAAACATTCGCGCTGCTTTTCGGGAAATATAAGTATCGCAATCATAATCAAGAATCATATCACCTTCTTCATCAAATATCCGCCATGCCCAATTTCCGGCTTTGGCTCGACCACCAGCAGTAACATTGCTTTCATATAAATTCATGCTGCCATTTAAAATCATTTCCTTTTGGCCATTAGGATAAGCACTATAAGTCTCAGTATCATCTGATGTTTTACTCATATAGTCATTCCAGCCCAAACCAGCATCCCCCTGATAATTATGCAATTTATCTCTGATAAGCATTGCCTTTAAATCAGCATGTTTATCGGCATTGAGCATGAATTCCTCTTCAACAAATTCACCATAACCATATTCATATACATTATCCAATCCAGTCATAAGCCCGACAATTGTCTGCAAGTAATCAGTAGCCCATTGACGAACAACTTCCCGGACTATTTCCTTATCTGCCTTATCGAGCGCGGTATCATTACGCGGATCAATAAACTCATGAATATTACCCTCAGTGATTAAAGTCATGGATCTTGCCCTTATCGCTATAAATACTTTATTTAAAAGTGAAGCATACAAAGGATTTTTCAAAAGTTCTCCAATGCTTCCCTCTGATATTGTTTTTGGAGTAAGAGCCCCATTAGCATCAACCTTAGCTAATTCATTTCTTATAAGCATCTTAAGTTTTGCTAAATCCGCATCGCCCAAAGAATTCTTAACTTCTTTATTCAGGATTTCATCCAGCCCATCGATATAGCCGGCAAGCCAAAGCACTCCGATTACCTGTATAAATTTATTAGTATCAGAAGCAATGGCCCAGTTAAGCATCGACTTTATTTTATGCAAAGGGTCTCCGGCTTTTTCATCTTCATAAAATACCTCATCCTCTCCATATTTACCGACCTTATTTCCTTCCTGCATAAATTCATTATAATTATTAAATAACTCTTTAAATGAATAATTCCTCTTTTCCTCCATATTAAAGAATATATTGGTCATCAAAGGCAACCGATGGTAAAAAGGCCTGCTCGGACGCTCGACACTTTCTCTTGGACGAACCAGAACCATCAAAGACTCAATCAGCTCCATTGCAGTATAAGACATAAATAAAGTATTATTAATAACAAAAATTGAAGAAAAAATTAATATCGCGTGCGGGTTTGAAATAAAAGTTCCGCCCGCCAATAATAATGCCATTGGCGCACCTATGGAAACAGCAAAAACCTTTAACCAGGATTTTAAGCCCTCACCTTTTCTGGCAAGTTTAGACCCTTTAACAAATATACTTAAAATCGGGGCCACAACCAATGCCACAATCAAGGTGGTCATAAAATATGATCCACTGGGAGCAAATGCTAATAAGTTTATAAAAAATGGGCCAACCGCAGCCAAAACCATTGCATTAAGTCCGACAAAACCAACCAACATTCCGACCATCCAAAATTTATTTCGCCAGATAGAATCTGTCTTAGGGTCGATTCCTCCTGAACAATAATTCCTTAAATCTTTCATAAATTCCCAAGGAGTCTTAAATATGCTCTTAAGCAATGATTGGACAAAACCAATTTCATCTACTTTACGATATCTTTGATATAAATTTTTTGCTTTGGGAAGCATATTCGCAATAACCACAGCCACTGTAATCCCCAGCATTACCTGCCAGATATTTTCGCCTCCCCTACCCTGTGCCATGTTCATAAACGGCCCGAGGATTTTTGTTTGGGCTAAATTAGCGAGAGTCGATCCAGGCACAAGATCTAGAGAAGTTGCCCAAGAGAATAAGGTCATCACTGAACCAAATAATAATGCCAAAGTAGTTCGATACATTGACCATAAATTATATGAGTAGCTAGGCTTTTTTGATACTTCTTTATTTAGAGATTCAAGATAAACATTCCGTGCTCCGGTAAAATTATCTACACCTCCAACATCTTTCCAACCATTTTTCATCTGCTGCGCCCAAAATTCATTAAACCTCTCTTGGGCAAAGAAACCAGTTATCTTTTCTTTTCCCAGAACAGTTTTAAACGTTTTTTTCGCTTCCGGCGTTAGAGTCATGGCTTCTAATGACCTCTTAATGAAAACATTCGGGCTGACCAAGACATTGGAAACAGCATTAAACATTATTCCATTTATTAAAGCTCCTTCAATATTTTTATTACGACCACTCTGTTCACCATCTGTTCCATCAACTATAGTAGAAAAATTTTTACTATTAATAAGCAACTGCACTGCTTTATTAATATTTTTTATTGAGTTAAAATCAAATCCCTGCAAGGTTTTTGTCCCATCCAATTGCTGAAGAGTTGTTTCTATAAGACTAATTAATCCGGATATCTCTTGTTTTGTCGAATCATTAATTTTAAACTTTCCATCTTTGTCTGCTATAATATTATCGCATCCTGATCTTAAAGCATTTAATGCTTCTTGAAAGTTTTTCCTTGAAAACTCAAATAATTTTTCCTGCAATTCCGGGCTCAAAGTATTTAATAATGAACTTATTATTACAGCTAAATCGCCAGTATCTGAAAAATCATTATTTTTCAGTAATTCTTTTATTGCCGCGCTATCTTCTTCATTAATCTCAACATCCATTATTATCGTAAAAGCATATTCTTTGAGCTTAAATGTCCAGGTTTCAATAATACCTTCAAAATTATCATCTTTCATAAACCCATTCACAAGATTTCGGTCGGCACCTTGTTCTGCCTCTAGTTTCTTCTTGGAAAATAAAGTAAAATCAAGCAGATTCCTCCAATCGCGTAAATACTTGATCACATCATTAAAATCATCGCCCTTACGTAATCTTTCCTTGGCATATTTAATTATATAGGGATTCATATTAAGAAGATTTGCTTCTTTTTCGATCAACAAAAAGTAGAATAAATCAGTAACATTACCGAGCATATCCTTATCATCAATTACTGATAAACGGACTGTACGCTGATTAAATATATAACCAAACATCAATGATACAGGAGAAATTACTGCAAGCCCGATCCATAAAGCGCTCAATGAGAATGCCGGTATACCTGCAGCAATACCCATACCAGCGATAAACGCAATCCCGATAAGCGAGAAGCCAATAAACCCAACTGCTGACTTAAATATAAAATCAAGCCCCATTGCGGTATCCCACTTAAGATTCTCACCTGATTTTACCGGTTTATACAAGCTGAAATCATGCAATGCCTTTGGAATATGAAGATTAGTCGCCCACTCGCCAAACATCTGGACAAATCCCGCGATCGAGCTAAAGATCGTAGGCATAGCTAATCCAACAAATGCGGTGATTACTCCGATCCGCGCTAATACTCCAGAAGACCAGAACCAGGAAAATCCGATTTTTGCGAATAAAGGAGCAGCCAAAGGAATAAGGGTATTTATAGCTAAAGAAGCAATCCCGATTATCACAGCACTAGCTAAAAATCCAGCGAGAACCTTGCCCGGAAATTTTAGACCTTTCCAGCCAAAACGTTTTTCTTCTTCTTGCTGTATCCTTTCTAATTCTTCCCGAGCAACCGCATTCCGCCAATATCTGTCTGCCATTTTTTTAACATATGGCTCAGCCAGATAATCTATTGCGGATTGTTCATCACTGCTCAAATCTTCATATTTACTCTTAAAAATATCGCCTTTATCTTTATTTATATCCATTGTCCTGGTGTTAATCGCTTTGACTTGCTTTTCGATGGCTACTATTTGAAGAAGTTTGCCAAGCATCAAAACAGCAGCATTATCCTGTTTTTCAACAAGATATTTATTGTTTCTCAAGAAATCGATCATTTTAAGTGCTTCTACTTTATCGCCAGATATAACCTTTTGCACAGAGTCATCAGCAAAATTTTCATACAATTCATTTAAAGCCTTATCACTCCCAAAAAGTCCCTGCTTCAAAGCTTTAATCATATTCGGCAAAGACAATACCTGTCCGGCGGTAAAGGCTTCGGTCTTACCTAAATCATTCAGTACTGGTTGATTATAAGAAAGTAATGCTTTATCTATAATATAGGGCAGGATGTTTTCAGAAAGCAGTAGGTTTTTAAAATAATTATCAAATACCCGACTGGCTGTTTTTACTAAAAAGAAATGAACCAGCTGCGTACGGCTTTCAGTAGCCAGCGCGGTTAATTCTTCGATGCTTATTTCCAGACCAGAGGATTTGAGCAGCAGCAAAGCTTTTGCCAAAGGCATTGAGTCATCTTCTGCTTTTGTTAAAACCATAGCAATTTTGATTATTTCAAATAAAGCATCGAGTTTTTCCGCTGGATGATACCCCTCTGGATTATTAAATCCTTTATCTTTAAAATCTTTTATTTTATTTCCTAGTTCCCTTTGTTTTTCAGCTTTATCAAAGCTATTCGCAGATTTAAGTACAGTAAATTCCTTATCCGCGTCCGCTCTTATATGGTCAATTCTTAAATTAACTATTGATTCAATGCTCTCATCAGTTAACAGCTCCGCGTATTTACCGCCTCTGGCAAAATCAGCAATAACTTCTTTAATGCTCTGAGTTATATCCGTCGGCTTTACAGCAGTCCTGTTTACCCCATCAATATCTATTCCAGAAGTAAGCGCCTGAACCCACATTCTCATTGCCGGGCTAGTCTGGAGTAACTCTTTAATCCGGGTGCTAATGCCTTCCGGCAAATCTGCTATATTGACATTTATCTGTTCGTTTATAAAATCTGCGGCATCTTGTTTCGTTTCAATCACAGCTTCAGTTAAAATGCCTGATTTAATCCCATCAGTCGGAGCAATGCCCCCGTCCCCGACCTGAAGTTTAGCTGCATTTTCTTTTTTCTGCTTATCTTTTCTTTTAGCAGCACGGTCTTTCATTGAATACCAAAGATTGGCAATAACAAAAGCTGCTGCCAGGACAATTCCGACTAACCAACCATTTTGCTTAAAGAAAGTAGAAACAGATTCAGTATTTAACAATGCTGGAAAATTTAATTTTTCTGTTATAAATGCCCATGTTTTATTTTTTCCCGTTATTGCCGTTTCAACACGTGTATCTTTATAATCATCAATTATAGCAGTGTGCTCTGTTTTTCCTTTAACTTCCAAATTCAATCCTGGAATGATCGAATCTTTAACAATTTTATAATTAGGGATTACAGCATCAGGGTCGCTCTTATTAAAATCAAGCAACCATGTATACCATAAGGTAGGTTGTAAGTTATTCAAATCATCATGGTTTGTATTAACAACATTACGATAATTAGTCCCATAATCTGAAGCAGCTGGTAAACCTTGACTTTCCGCAGAGACATCTGGAACAACTGAATATTCAAGCATATCTTCAAACTTTTTAACTTGGTCATTAAATTTATTATAATCACCTGATAGACTTTGGTGCCGCTTGTAGGCCATCAAGGCTTTAACTGTAAGCGTATAAGAAATTTGTTTATTATCTTCTTTTAAATCTTTCTCTTTTAGCGGATCATATCTATAACCAAAGCCAATACCCTCAAACCGCTTCACATACCAAAACTGGCGAGTGACATCATCTTGCGCCCAGTCAGTAGGAATGACTCTTCTAAACTTACGGACAGTGTCTTCGGTCACACAATTATTAAAAACATTTTCCACTAATTTAAAATAGTTCGCTTCATTAACCGGATCAACCTGAGATAAAATCAGATAGGCTGAAAGCTGCAAATCAACATTCATCGCTTTATCCTGCTTATTATTTAAATCTATTCCCGCTTGATAAAAGCCCTCACTAGAATATTGCGAATCTATAAATGCTTTAATCCCAACTAATGTTGTTTCAAGTTCTTTTATTATATTTTGATCGCCATGTATTGCCTCTAGATGCGCTTTATATTTGCTCAATCCCGCAAACGCATAAATATTATCCAGAGTATCTTTTCCTCCATGAAAATCAGAATCGTTTTTATTGTTTTCTTTTAGAGTAGAAAACCTAAATATACCTCCACCATTTTCCACTCTAGTAGTATCTTCAAGGGATAATAAATATTTTGAAATTTTTTGAGCAAGTTCAATATATCTTGGGTCATTATCACCCGTAATCTCCATATACCGGACTAAGTTCTGCAATAATCTAGCATTATCACCAATAAAAATACTATCTTCTCCCAACGCTCCGGAATCAGACCAGTACATACTGAATATGCCTTTAAATTCTCCTATTTTAACTTCCTGCCGCTTCAAGTCAAAATAATAGAAATTAAATACAGCACGCAGTTTATCCACTAAAACAGGCTCTTTACTTTCTTGCAATTGCATAAAAATATCATCAATCCAAAGCATTGATATTGAAGTATACGACCTAGTTGTTCCCCCAAAAGCCACCGGCAACCCTGAACCCTGACGAAGAACCCCTTGGACATTTAAAATTCTATCAGTAAATCCAGCCCTGTTTTTATTTTCAAGAGAGGCTTTTAGTCCAATTTCAGAAGTACGATGAACTTTCTTTAATCCAGTCAAACTATCTTTTAATTCTAAAATCTTTCTGTTCATTTGACGGGTGCGGAGGGAGATTCCAATATTTTCTTGAAATCTACTTGTTATCTCAGTATTAAGGCCTTCCCCATAAGATAAAGTTTTATCATTTACAATAATATAAAGACTCCCATCTTCAGTCTTTTTTATAGAATATTTCAATTCCCCATTTTTAAATAAATCTTTAAATAAAATAGGCGTTTCTTGCCCTTTACTATCTTTTAATGAAAAACTTATAAGTCCGGGATAAAGGTTTTCCTCCAGTTTATCAACATTTGATAACAAATTGTCCGACAGAGCCATTATCTCTGCTTTTTTGGTTTCTATTTCCTGATATATCAATTCCAAATTTTCTATTATTGTCTTAATCCGGGTTTCACCATTATCAACTCTAGAACGAAGATATTCAATTAAGCGATTATCTTTTAAAAGCATTACTTCTAAATCAGCGGTTACTTTTTGATGACCCAGAAAATAGCCCTTAATCTGATTAATCTCATCTGATTTATTACTCCAATCCTGCCGCATAGCAACAATTTGGGAATAACGATATCCAACCTCCCCTTCTTGTGTATACTTCTTAACAAGCAGTTTTTCATATTCTTCAATTTTAGCAAGCAATTTAAAATCATTATTCGCAACTACTTTAGCTTTTAAGCGGCTAATTTCTAATTTAACCGCCTCTATATAACCCACAAGCCTCGGTAATGCCGAAATATCACCCCGACTAAGAGCAAGCCTGTTTTCACTTACTTCCGGCCAAAGAGCAACTAACTTATCAGCAAGCAAAATACTAATTTCTATTTTTTCTAAAAATGCAAGTTTAATCTTATTTACGTCTAATACACCAATATAATCAAACTTATTATCTTTACTCCATTCAGCTAAAGCATCAGCTACAAGATTAGAACCATTTGCTACTTTTACAGCTTCAAATATTCTTTTTATATCTTTTAAGACTAATTTCAAATCTTCAATTTCTATCGCTGTTCCATATTGCTTTAACAGCGACTGCAAAGTACTTTTTGCCTTAATTAGTTTTTGACTATCCTCTTGGTTAAAAACAAAATCTGAATTCTCAATCTGGACTATTCGGGCTATTAGGTCAGAAACTATTTGACTTAAAGCATGTTCCTGCCCCTGTATTTTTATAGAATCACTTTTCAAGGTAAACTTATCTTTCCAACAATCATAAATAGTCTTTGAATCTTGATTTAAATAATTAACAAGAAAGTTATTTCTTAATTGATAAATTTTATGTTCCAATGTATTTACATATGCAGGAAGCACTTGAGCATAATAAGTAGCTAAGGCCGAAGGATTACCATTAAACCCAAGCTGTCCTAATTCCATAAAAAATACTTTTAGATATTTGATATAATAATCTGTTAAATTTAATCCGTATTCAAAATTAGCTATCTCCTGTTCTAAAATAGAGTTCTGTTCCAGCAGATTTTCTGCCAAGTTCTTCATATCAGGCAACCAAACTCCGGGACTATCGCTTAATCCTTGAATTTTAACTTCAAGCTCAGTTCGCTGGAATTTTAGCTCGTCAAGTTGCAAGATCAAAGACGCTCTCTTTTGTACCTGGCGGGAAAGAACAGTAACGGATTTCTCAAACAAAGCCTGAGCTTCATATGGATTATTTATAAGATTCCCCACATTTGTATCAACAAAAGCTATAAATTCTTCCGCATCTTTTGTATACCGAGGCATAAAATCAGGCAAATTCATTTTACTTACACGACTTTTTCTAAGCAGCTCTATCCACTCAGATTCAATACTTCCACCCACAATTTCATTTTTATACACATCACGTGAAACAATTCTCATCAGGAATTCACTACCAGGTTCAATTAAAACATCATACATCTTTTCTTCAATAATTGGCTTTGTTTGGGCTTCTAAAACTTTATTTTTTTGCGTAGCTTCAAGAATGTTTCCAGGATTGTAAAAATCTGATACCGCCGCGATATCAGTTCCAGCAATCCATTGAGTCCGCAAAATTTTATAGTTATCCTGAGTTATTTCAAGAACACACCGGCCATAATCATTATTCCCTACCGGAAAATACCGAATTGAAGTAACCCCAGTATTATCAATAAATCTAACCTGCCTTAGCCATGTATCCTCAGGCAAGCCAGCAGCTATCAGCCATTTTTTATAATTATCCTCAAGAGCACTAATCTGAATATCGCTTATTGCAGTGTAAGTTTCAATCTCTTGATCATTACGATAATCATTAAAAGCCTTGTCCGCAACATACTGATATACTTTTCTACTTGATTCTTGGATACCGAGATCATCATAATTAATAAAATAGATTTTGTTTTTTCCCAGATCAATGCCATGAATCAAATCGCCATAGTTATTGGCATATTGCGATTCTTCCTTGCTTATATGCTGTTTACCTTGAAGATCATAAAGATAAGATTTGACTGTCTTTTCCCAATGATCATTAACATATTCAGCAGAAGAATTCATAACTATTTTTTTAGTTGTTTTATCATAAGTCTTAGCTTCAACTATTGTTTCCGATTTGTTTTTATAATCAAACTCAGTCCGGGTGGTAGCTGTTTCATGCCTAATCGGTGATTCATATGCTCTGCTATAAATATAAGTATCTTGAGCCCCTTTATTTAGAAAATCTTTAAACGTCGCGCTCATTTCACCTGTAGCTTTATCAAAAGCAGGAGGGCTAACAGTTTCCTTTAATACTATTTCTTTATTTTTAGCGCTTACTATCTTAATATATTCAGGAACCTTTCCATAATAATGCTCTTTTGAATAACGCTTATGAGTAATTTCTTTATCTGTTTCCACCCTTATTTCCCTACCCAAAACATCAAGAACAATAGTTGAAATTGTATGTTCAAGATTGCCATTCTTAAGAACCAGGAATCTGAGATCTTCACGTTTCTTTATAGTATTATTTCCCTCTCTTCCCGAATCTGTATCTATAAATTGTAAAGCGCCTTGTTTCGGAGCCTCGAGAGTTCCTTCATTGATCCAAGCTAATGATGTCACAAATCTGCCATACTCATCAAAACTTGTAGCGGTAATTGTTTTGTCTGTCACGGTCAAGGATGGCAATGAGTTTCCGGCATAAACCTCAATTCTTATATCACCTTTTATTTTATCTTCAACCTTTTTAGTTACAATCGGGAAATTTTCTCCTTTTTCATAAGCAATTGTTGTTGAAGTCTCAAGCAAAGTATCGCCTTTTTGCGCATCACTCGTTAACTTTCCAGAAGCATTAGAATATGTTTTACTGGGAAGCTCAATTTCAGCATCATTATAAGTATGCTCTGTAATTGTATCCACTGTTATAGTTTTGGTAAGCAGACCATATTCATATATCAATAGTTCCTTGATTTTAGTAACAGGATTTATTCTTTCTCTCTCAAAGACTTTACCCATTGGAAAAACCAACATTGCATTAACTTTTTTACCTTTATAAGTAGTCGAAAAAATCCATTTATTGTTTTGTGCTGTTTGCTGAAAATCTGTGGTTTGCGAATCAAGAACATCCAGGTAATGGTTCAGAACTTCCGGGCCGATTTCAATGCCATTATCCAGCATTCTTCCGCTTACCGGGTCAATGTACATTACTCCGCCGTTTTGCTGCAAAGTAAACTGCGCTTCAGCGGTTTTCTGTTCTTTCTGCTTCTGTTCATACTCAAAACCCATAGCCTTGGCTGGAGGCAATAAAGTTACTTCTACTGTTACCTGATTTTCCGTATCAAAATATTTAAATATCCCTTTAATCCTATCTGGTTGTCCGATCAGATAATCCTGACCAAAAGCAGCCAGCTGACGACGTAAACTATTTAGGCTTTGCATTTCTTTTGCGCTAAGCGTTGCTTTGGATTCAAGCTTTCTGATTGCGTCTTGTGTCCATTGTTTTTCAGATAATCGCATAAAACGAATCCATCCTTGATAATAAGGATGCTTTGCTTTTGAGATATTTAAGTTCTTCTCATCATTGCTAGACCAGATACCAGATGCTTTTTGCTTGAGCATTACAAGGATCCGATCTAATTCTTTATCTTGATCTTCATCAGCAGCAATAATATCCGGCTGAGTAAACTGCTGAACTAAAGTAGAGATTTCTTTTACAAGCTCACCTAAACGAACTTCTTTATCTCTGGTCCAAGTATCAGGAGAAATCATTTTTTCGCGAACAAGTTGTCCCATTTCAGTTTTAACTGCTATTTCTCTTTTAATCCTGGCTAATCTGGCTTTATCCTGTTCGGTTTTCGCTATTTCCTTCTCAAGCGCTGCCATCTCCGACTTTAGAGTACCCAAAATATCAATATTTAAATCCTCAGCTAAAACCGGAGGTTCGGCTGAAACACTGTTTAAATCAAAGGGATTAACAAAACCCTTAATATTTAAGCTTAGAGAATTAAGATTTGCGGCAACAAAAGTAGTCCAAATAGAGTTCATACTGGCTTGAGATACTACATTAGGTCGGCTATCAGCATAGCGCCTGATTGTTCCGTTTTCAGAATTAATCGGCAAAGTACTGTCAGGCAAAGAAATCCCCAGTTCCGATTCAGTGGCAAGTTTCGCGATATTTTCCAACAAATCTTTGGCTGTTTTTATTTCCACGTCTTTAGCTTGATTACTATTTAAATCTGTATAATATTCAGACATTACCAGATGTGCCTGAGCAACCTGCGCGGTCATCTCAGGTGATACTACAGCGCCGCGGCCGATCTTTGCCCGTTCAGCAGAGTCAGTATAATCATAACCCGATACTTGTACTGATTTACCATTGACCTTATATGAGACAGTTACTGACCTTGTTTTCAAGGCATCAAGTATTCTTTGAGCGGCATCAGGCGAAAATACATGTTTTTCCCCGTCACGTAAATTATTTAAAAGCTCAGGACCAATAACAATCACAGCCAGCGCATTGGCATCAGTAGCATAAGTCTTATCAACTACTCCATTACTAATACCGCGATAAAATACTCCGGATTGTTCATCATAAACTTTATCCAGCCATTTGAGAACTTTTTCCGCGGCTTCCTTGTATTTACTGTCTCCGGTAATTTCATACAACATTTTAAACAAACCAAAAGCCCCGATATTTTCTTCAGTGGATTTTACCTTTAATTCTTCTTGAGTTGTGCCATGTCTAATTCCGCCATCTACGTCCTGCAATTCAATTAAAAAATTTCCTGTCTGTTTTGCTCGATCCAGATATTTCTGAGCCTGCGGAGTAATTGATTTACGGAAAGCATCCAGTTTTGTTGTTCTTAAACCAAAGAACCTGAATTGAGTCTCGCCTTTACTTTCAAACAGTTTATCAATATTGCCTGTTCTGCGAAAATCATTAAGGGCATCAGGACTATTTTCTGCCTGCTCAGTAAGCACTGCTTGCCAAGCATTAGAATTGCTATTGCGCATTACTCCCTGCATCAAAGACGCGCCTACCCAAGCATTAGGACCTGCATGCACTGTATATTCAGTTATCGGATCCTGCTGTTCTGTGCGGATATCAGCTATGCTGATCGCATTGTATATCCCGCCTTTATACTTATCTTCAATCGTAACTTTTTTTGACTTTTCAGTCTTATCCGCGTATTGATACAACCAGCCTTCTCCGACAAAATCATTAAGCACTTGATCCGCCTGAGTATCAAAACCAGCAAAAGAATAACCCAAGGATTTTAGCGCCCAATCATATGTATATAAGGAATTTGAAGCTTGGTCTGAATATTCCGGAGCATAAACATGACTGGGAGAAAGCTGCGTATCACGATGAGTTACTTTTGTCCACAAGGACATTACTCCACCGATAAGCTTAGGATATCCAGAACCTTTAACCGGTCCTTGCGCTTTCTGATTGAATATTTCGTTTACATCATATTCTCTTTTTTCAATTCTTCCACCGCGTTGCCCCATCAATGATTTAAAGCGGTCAAACTGCTTAACATCTTGCTCTAAGCGGGCAAGCTTACTTTCATATCCTTCTGTACCTAAAAATACTAATCCCTCTGTCCTCGGATTTAAATAATAAACGCGCTTAATCGTTTCACCCTGTTCATTTGTGTAACTAGCATCACCCAGAGGTATTAATTTTTCTTTTAAGAACTCTGCTTGCGTATACGGAGTGACTCTATCCGCCCATCTGTCTTCTTTGCCGGTTAGAATTGAAAAGATATTTGATACCACACTTTTTCTTGGCTTAATTTCAAAAGCAAAAGAATCCGCGTGTTTTGTAAAACGTTTGGAACTAACTAATTCAAAAGCCGGATCCAAGGGGAAAGTAAACAGATAAGTCTTTATTATGCTGGGATCAGATCCCGATTTCTCATACTTAAATAATTTATCATCCCCAGCCATCTCAAAAAAAGTATTAAAGATTGTCTGGATATTTATCGTAAACCCAAAGAAATTAGCATAATTCTCCCAGTAATTTCCCCAGCCTTCACGAATGGCTCCCAAGTGCACACCTGACCCCAGGACTTCATTGCCAGTTGCCAGACCAATTATTCCCAATATATTGATATCGCCATTCCAGCCAAAAAAACGGCTAGCTAGAATGTCTTTAAATGCATTACCCGGAGTATTAAAATTTTCATAATTTAAACGCGCTAGATTATCCAGCAAACCAGCAAAGAACATTGCCTGTCCATAAGTTTTCTGCCCATTAATATAATCAATTAAACTCCGATTAGACGCATCAGACATAGCCATATTAATCCAGGCATAAAGTTCCGGCATTTTTGGAGCAACCGCGATTTCACCTGTTTCATATTTTTGCATCTGCTGTTCATATTCACGATTCTTGACTTGCTGATCTTTTAAGTATGGGATAAATCCTTGATCATCTTTTAAAAGTTGGTCAAATGGTTTTTCTTTTTCACTTTCTTTTAGTTTTATCTGGGGGTTTTCTCCATGATAATAAAGATAACTTAACAAAAATGCTTCTACGTTTTCTTTACTAGCCTCTCCGGTTATTTTTATATCAGAAGGACTGGTTGTCGCAGTATTATACAAGCTAAACAAAATTTTCATGCTAGCCTGATAAGCAGGCTGCGCTAAAGTATTCATAAAGCCAGTACCCATATATCCACCGACAAGATTTATCGGCACCATTATACTTTCAAAAATTATTCTATTTTTCAGCTGTTTTTGATATTTCAAGGCATTGTCTTTAGCGATCTGATGCATCAAACTGCCGATCTTCACATTAACTATTTCCTTATTTAAAGCATTTTTACCAAATAAAACAGTGTCACTGTTAGACCAATCGCCTTTTGCTTCAGCAGCCGCGTCTGTTGCCATAACAATAACATCATGACTGGAACGGGCATTTACTTCAACTAGTTTACCCTGGCGATTATATGCCAGAAAATGCATGCGTTTTGCTTTAAAATTACCTTCGGCGTCTTTGGTGAAATAATAAACTTTATCAAAACCAGTTTTAGGCTCGATCTTATCTAGCAATAAGCCTCTAGGAACTTTGTCTTTGCTTCCATATTTTTCAATCAATTGCTGATTATATACTTCTATATTTGCCTGATTAATATTATCAGACTGCGCATAATCATTTACGCTTTTAATAACTCCATTTTCTTTTTTAACTATTGCTCCAATATACGGAGCTTTTTCATTCATTGGAACAGCAGGCAATTGACCAAAAAGATTTTTCATCTTTTGAGCATCAAGCGGTTTTGCTTGATCAGGATTAATCCCTAAAGGAGCGATTCCCTGGGCATTTAGCTGTTGAATGCGTTGATTCTGTTCATTAACATCAAGAACACTGGTAATATTCATTACCTGATCCTGAATTTCGCGGCTTAAAGCATACTCTTTTATACCCGCAAGAGTTTTCTCAGCAGTAACACTACCAAAATGCATCCGGTACTCATATGAACCTTGAGCATCCCGGCCTTCACACCATATATCGAATTTAATTCCTTTTTGCTGCAAGTCAGAAATTTCTTTTGGATTAGTAACAAGCTTGCCTCTGCCCTTAGAATCAGTACGCTCTCCAGTTAAAGGAAATGTATATAAGTGGAATTGGTCCTGGCGAGCAATTAAATCAGCAAGGGTTTTAAAGCTAATTGGGGTTTTATTTTCTTCAGCAAAATAAGGAATCGAGCCAGCCTTACCTTTTTCGCCATACCATATTTCAATATTATTAGTTCTGGTTAATTTTTTATCTCTAAAATCATCTAGCACCTTTTGGATTAATCTGCCATCGCGAGATTCAATCCTCTTCCCAGTAGTTTTATCATAAAAATAAACATTGCCGAGGTTCTGTAATCCTTTTTTCTTATCTAAAACATTAACCGCAACTGCTATGTCACCTTTTTCAATAGTATTAACCCTCATCTGGGCAATAATATTGGCGATTCCTAATTCAAAATTGCGTTCTGGGGTAATGGCATTAAGCGTCTTTTCATTAATCTTCCCTGATTTTATATCAGCTAATTGCTGCTGTAATTTTGCGAAGTAAGCTATTTTCTTAGTATTAACTGCTTTTACATTATTGGTCTTTGATTCTTTAGCTTGTTTTACAGTTGCAGGCGGAGGCTGAGCTTGAACCGTGCCCGAGATTGAACTCGTTTTTACCCCAGGATTCATAAGCGCAGCAACTTCATCAGTAATATTCAACGTTAAAGTATCGCCTAATAAAATCAATGTTCCCTTGATCTTATTATCCGAATGCTGTGAATTATAAATTTCCCGGAACTTTGTCCACATATTAGCGCTGCCAAATAACTGTTGAGCGATTTTAGATAAGCAATCCCCTCTTTTGACTTCATGCTGCCAAACTTGCGCATTTACTTGACTTTCTTCTGCCGGAACAGCGGCTTTAACTGTTGGCTGAACTGTTGTTTTAACTGCTTGCGAAACAGGCTGCTTTGCCTGAACAGGAGAAATAGTAGCTTTAAATTTAGGACTAAGTAAGGCTGATAATTGCTCAGTGATCTCTAAAGTAGCAGCATCCGCAATTAATGTCCCGATAACTTTTTTATTCGGATTCTGCTGAGCATATATATCGCGCAATTCTGACCAAAGATGCGGATTGCCGAAAAGTTTTTGCGCTGCCTGAGCCCAGGAATTACCAAATGGCTGCAAAGCGATTTTTTTACCAATTATTCCGGCATAATTTGAATATGGCGCAGGTTTAGAAACATTGACCTGTTTCTTAATCGGAGGATTTGTCAGCCTGATAACTTTTGGCTGAGTCTTTTTAGCAGTAAACAAAGACATGTTGTCTGTATCTAATGAAGCTAACTGAATCGGCTGATTACGTTCGCTGATATCAGCCATAAGATGCAGATCCGCACCTAAAACCTTTTCAGGATCTAAAGCAGCTAATCTGAGGTATTCATAATAATCGTTGATCTTGTTTTTAGCTTGCTTAATTTCAAAATGTACACATCCACCACCACCAGTCGCATTACCTGTTGATCCGGCTTTTGCGATCGGCTGATTAACGTTCACATATTGTCCGATTTTTACAGTATTGGATTGATTATGAGCGTACAGAGTATAAAAATAATCTATCCTCCCTGTGATGCTGTTTTCAACCTCATGCCCTACGATAACCAGGTTGCCATAACCAGTACCTTGTCCGGCAAAAATAACTTTACCTGACATTGTCGGATAAACATTCGTACCAGCCTTGACAAGAAAATCAAAACCTAGGTGGATACGATTTCCTTTTTCCCCGCGCTCTGCCCCGAATTCACATTTCAGGTTTGTCCGGTATTCAGTCTGCACGGGAATTCTGAACTTACTGATAAATTGCTCTAAAGACTGTTCTTGAGCGATATCAGGAGTTTGAATTATTTGCTCAGCTCTTGCTTGATTAGATAAAACGCTCTGCAAATTTTCTGATGACAGCACATTTTCCCCGCGACTTACTTTTTCCGTAATTTCGCGAAGAACGGCAATGTGAGCAAAGTTTGCTAATTCTGATTTTGAAGTATTTCCCTGATGTTTTGCTTTAAATTCCGGAGAACTCATTTTTTTTGCAACAAGTTCGGCAAACTTTGTATTAGATAATTGCGCTACTTTTTGCTTTTTAAGTTTTGTTTCCCAAGAGAAACCGTCTTGCGTCTGTTGAATAGTTACAAACTGCCCCAAATCAGAAGGAGGAATAGATGCCTGAGATTGACCGGTTGAAAAAATCCCCATAATTGTAATAAAAGCATAAAACCCTTTGGCCAAAACTGAATAAAAATGTGCGGTTGTTCCGCGTTCTTTACCAAATAGCCATTGGCTGAATCTGGTCAGCAAACTAGGCGCGGTTTCTTCGACTTCTATATTTAGTTTAGTCTCGATTCTGGCCGCGATTTCCTGCGGATTTAATTCATCAAAAATCCCGGATTGTGGCTGCTCTTGAGCAAGACTCTCATCTGCTTCAGCATTCAATGCATTCATATCATTTTCAGACATTAAGGACTGGATTAATGCCCCGATAACTGACTGCTTCAGGCCTGGGACATAATCTCCCTCCTCAGGTTGATAGCCATTGAGCATTTCCTCAAACATATCCATGGCCTGCTTTTCAAAAATTACCCGCACAGCTTTTTCATCTTTTTGCAATCCAAGATTAATGATATTTCGATTGCGATTAAGATCTTCCAGACTATTAATATAATCTGTCCAGCTGGTTGTAACCAGATCAGCTATAGCTTCCCTTAACGCAGTTTCCGTTATCTTACCGCTAACCGCCTGAAGCTGAGCTTTTAATACTCTAGAGTCCAGACTATCGCCAAACAAGAAAGCCAGCACTTCTTCTAAACTAAACTCAGAATTTTCAGCTATGAGCGCGTCAACTATTTCATATATATAATTTCTAAATCTACCTAAGTTCTGATCATCCTTACCTAATTCTTCTCTTTGTTTATAAGCATTTCCGGTTCTTTTGGAAAGCAATATATCGATTCTCTTTTTAAGATTACCGACTATTTCTGAACCATTAGCATCTAATTGCTTTGCCAGTTTTTCACGCAGATCAGAACCCATCCCGGTAAAGATATCATCCTCTAAGGATAGATATTCCCAAGTTTTACCCGGCTGGCCTTGTCTTCCGGCTCTACCTTTTAGCTGCTGTTCGACTCTTATATCTAATTTTTTAGTAATAATTACATTTAAACCTTCAATTAATCTGGCAAAATCAACCAGTTTAAAATCAGTACCACGGCCAGCCATATCCGTAGCAACAGTAATCGCCCCTTTTACACCGGTTAAAAGAACTATTTGTTTTTCCAGATGTTTGGAGTCATCATTTAAAACAAATATCGGAGTTTGCTCAGCAAAATCCCCTTTTGTTTTAATGTCTCGCAATGCCTGATCAAGATTATCCTTTGTTACTGAGCGGCCTAAAACTTTTGCAGCCAGATCGATCAATTTCTGTTCTGAATCAATAATAACCGCATTGCTTGAAGAATCAAATAACTGCTGAATATGTTTGGCAAAATCCGCTGATTTATTTACCCCATCCGCGGCAACTAATATCGGCATGCCAATTTTATGTTCAGAAATAACTCTGTCTGAAACTGCTTGGGCTTGCTGTTCAACATTTTTAAATAAAACACCCGCAAAATCTTCACGGATATTCGGTTTATTCGTGGGAATAATTAATGTATCCAAAGCATAGGTATCTTTTAATTCCTGCTGTATGCCTTGAGCTGTTCCGGTAAGTCCTGATAAAACCTGATAATTACTATAAAAACTCTGCAAAGAAATACTGGCAACGCTCATCGAAGGATTTTGCACTTCTACTGTCGCTGGTTTATTAGCCAGGATTTGCTCATTATGTTCTTTAGCTTCTAAAGCCTCATGAATTCCATCTTTAAATCTCCGACCTTCTTGAGTCCGGCCAGCGGAAACAGTCAATACTTGACCATTATTAACTCGATATCTTTGCATTCCCGCTAATAATTCATTATCTTCAGCGTTTTCAATATCCTTGACATAAATATGGTGCGCTTTTAAAGCATTATCTGTCATTCCGAGAAGCTCAGGATAGTCAATCAGTTCAAGCGCGGGAGCAGTAAAATCATGTTCACTTGCGCCAAACAGCATTATGGCAACATAATCATATCCCGCTTCAGTTAAAGTTACACTGCGGCTATCACCTTCCTGCTTAATCGTAAAATATTTTTCCTTATCCGATTTAGAATCAAGACTGCGGATAATTTGATCAATACTATAATAAATTTGCTTTACATTATCCGCCATTTCTCCTGATGGATTGGAAATAACCAGCGGAGTATTTGCTTCTTCAATTAAAATCATATCCGCTTCATCAAGGATTCCGGCAAAAAATCCTCTTTGAACTTTAGCCCCTACTTTAGTTGTTAAATGATCCTGCAAAAAATCAAAACCATAGCCATAGGCAGTGCCATAAATAACATCACATTCATAAACTTCATTGCGGCTTATTTCACTTAAAGAACCATTAGCAATTACAAAACCATTATTTTTATCTCCTAAAACACCGACGCTCAGTCCCAAAGCTTCAAAAACCGAACCGATTTCTTCCGCATCACGCTGTGCCAGATAACTATTAACAGTAGCTGTATGCACCCCAATACCCTGGGCATCCTGCAAGGAAAGTAAATACGCGCCCAATGCAGTTGTAAAAGTTTTTCCTTCACCAGTTGCCTGCTGCAAAAGTTTGCCGCCAAAAGCCGCGACAATTCCAGCAATCATCTGTACATCATATAAAAAAGGTTTTGACGGATGTTTTCTCCGCAATACTTCTCTAAAAGCAGCAACAGCTTCGACCAGTACTATTTCCCAATATTCATTTTTTTCATGCAGTCTGTTTTTAAATTCAGCGGTTTTGGCTTGCAATTCTTGATCAGATAAAGCCGCGAATTCCGACTCACGCGCATTAACTTGACTAATAATTTCAAACACATCAATCGGATTCTGTGCCTTTATCGTAACCTCAGGATTATCACCTCGGGGTTTCGCGAAAGTTAAATTCTCCAAACTCTTTATGTCGCCGCCTTCCAGCTTAGCTCTCCACTTCAAATCTCCCACTGTTTCCCTGCCCATAAAATCAAAATCGCGCAGAGCATTGAGAATAAACAGCCTTTGCGCTATTGTAAGCTCTTTATCTAAATTATATTTTTTTGCAGCTTGGGAAAGGATTTTATCCAGCTTTTGAATATTCCCAGTATTTTTTAAAAGCTCATCCAGTAAACCCGGAATATTCAAAGCTTGGTTTAAAAGAGTTATGGCAAGTTTTCTATGGCTGCTGTTTTCTAAAATTATTTTACGGTTATTATATTCTTCAGCTTTAATGCGAATCCTAGATAACAGACCTTGAGCGCGGAAGTATTCATTACTGATTTTAAGATTTACCTGGCTTATTTTTTCAATGTCTTTTCTCGCAACAGCAGCTATCGTATAGCCATTAAATTGAACCTTGTTTTTTTCATCTTTTAAAAATGGAGGTAAGTTTTTATTCTCAGTATCAAAAATGTAGAGAGTTTCCGTCTCGCCTTTTAGCTCAAGTATAGACTGAGAATCACCATAATAATTCGTTCCCCGCTGCTTCAACTGTTCAGAATCAAGGCTATTACGGATTTCAAATGTTTCCATCAAATTCGAAAGCAAATCAAATTTCGTACGAAATACACCTTTTTGAATAGCAGCAGTAGGAGCAAGTGTGGAAGATTGAGAATTATCCTGTTTGATCCAGCGCAAATCACCGCCGGCGGCAAAAGCAATATCAGTCAGCAAAAACGCCTGAATAATTAAGGCGGAAATCGCTCTGAAATATATATTGTATTTTTTTCCTGAATTAAACATATTTCCCCTGCTAAACACGGTTTAAGTGCTTACACCTTGGCCCCTAAATTCCAAGATTCGCAAACTTATTGCAAAAATATAAAATCAGGATAAGGTGAAAGCTCAATTAACTTTCACCCCACCCACCCAACCATTTGTTCAGATTAAATTGTAAATTTACCTAAGTCTCTTTATTTTCAAGCAGATATATTTATTACATCCGCCTTTTTTAATACATTTTAAGTATAGCACGAAAAGTGTATTTGAGCAACATTTTTTTTAACTTTTTCATAATCATAAAGCATTGAAAACAAACATGATGCATTAGCACTTTTAAATATTTTTCTCAATCTTTTAAAAATTGTTTTTTATGTTCAGATTCCTAGTTGATTTATCTCTAGTTGTACTATAAAAACAGGCGAATTAGAACTGTTTTTTATAAAAAATATTTGCACTAAAAATAAACTGATTATCTTATTAAACATTTTCATAATTATATTGATTGCTCGATTAAAGCGATCGTTTTATCATTCTGCTTCAGCCTAGATCTGCCAAGCATATTTTTCTTTGCATCTTGAATTTTCTGTTTTAAGTTTACAAATTCCGGATGAGTCCCATTTATTTCATTAAAAACCATTTCTGCGACCATCGGACCATCCTGGGAAAGCACTTTTTCAATAAGCATTCGTATTGAGCGTTCAGCAGTGTCGTTAATCCTCTCATAAGCATACTTTTCAAAATAAACATTAAAAAATGGCCAATGTCCATACTTTCTCGGAAAATCCATAAAATCACCCAGGATGCTTATTGACTTTTGATAACCAATGATCCCCAAAGTTTTAGCTATTTCCGCGATCATAAAAACATTTTCCTGGCGCATATCAGGGTCTTCTGTCGCATCCTGCATCATTTTAACTAACCTATTTCCAATATTTTCAGTAATTCGAGAAGTTCCATTAATATAGTGACTATATCGATAAAAAGCTCTTGCAGCAGCAAGCTGATAAGTCAAATCAAACTCCTCATTAAAAAATATATTTATTATATCATCCGGACTTGCTTCGTGATTATTGAGCATGTCATAAAACATATCTGAGAAATTTTTTATCTTAGAGCGATACACAACATAATATATTCCCTCAGCTGAGTAATTATATTCATCACGCAAAATTCTTTTAAGTTTATTCCATGTAAGATTCCCATCCAAGACCTGCTTTGATTTTATATTATCCCGCATGCTTTTAGTGCTATCAATAACAATAATCGACGAGTACAGCCTTGATGTAAATTCTTCGCGCTTTTCATAACGCAAAACTTTTGCTTGAATATTATCATGAGCCTGCAGAAGGTCTGTATAATTAGCCACTCCGTATGTTTCAATCGGAGATTTTCCCGATAATTCAAGCGCCAGAAGTTTCAACCTTTCAAATAAATTCTTTGAGACTTCACTTTTAAAAAGATTTGAATATTCATCCATATCAGAAAAAATATCTATAGTATCATCAGGGTCCTGATAACGCTTTTTAAGATATCGTTCAAGATCAAAGATCCCGGCTATTTGATCTTTCATAACCAAATCAGAAATATGTTTTTCTTGAGTCTGTTTTAAAGATTCTCCATCGCCTCCCAAAGCAAGTATCCAAGCCGGCCCGTCAAAAATAACTAATCCCATAAGATCAGATACCGGAGAAGCAATCGAGGCTTCAATATGATTATTGTCAGTAATCGGGCCCGGGAACTGGGCTAAACTATCCCCGCCCATATCGATAAAAGATGTTTTAATTTTTTTACCATCAGTCATTTTCTCATATTGAGCACGAAGATCATTACCTTTTTGCGTAATATCCATCATTATTAGTTCAACACCTTCTTTTTTAGCCAGATCAATGATCTTCCCTTCACTCCAATCTTGCTCAAAAAAAACAGGCTTACCATTAACAACTAACTGTTTCCCGTTTTTATCTAACATAGGGATACGCGCTTTTAATTTTTTTGTGATTCTATAAAAGTGCGATTTTTTCACTCCCTCAATTTCTATTGGGCTTATGCCCTGAATATAGTTAATGTTTAAATCACCACCAAAAGGATTTTCTTTGCCATACTTAATACTTGGAAAAATTATTTTGAATTTAATATCCTTTTTGCCCATTGATTCAAAAACATTCTTTAATATTTTAACAAGAAATATTGTCCCCAGACTATCTCCGCCTCCACCAGGCGCGGCAAAATGAAGTGCTGTTCCATCTTCAATACTTTCAAACCACTGCTGAAACTCATTTTTAAATATATGAAAACTTTCCTTTGTGTGAGGTAAAGGTTTTATTTCTCGGCTTAATTTTCCCGACACCGCTCTTTTCAGAAACTCAATTTCCGGAACCTGCTTTTCCTTATTTAAATCTACCCATTTGACTAGTTCCTGTAAAGATGAACTATTCACAGAAACCTGCGGAGACAAAGTAGTCTTATCAAAATTAATATTACCCGCAATAGCAATATTAATGCTCAAGCATAAATATATATTTAATAGTAAAACTGAAATTAAATTTTTATATTTTTTCATAGATTTATCTTTGTTTATATTAAAATTTTAAATTGAAATCTGAACTAAATAATTAGTATTTACAATTTTACCTCTAGATGCATCTATTTTTAAAAAATCATCTTTAGCTAAGTCCGCTTGTTTTACTACCGGGAGCTTTAAAGTAAATACTGTCTCGCCTTCCTGAGAATCAGTTCTTAAACGGCTACTGCTTATCGAGATTTCACCGCCCATACGTTCAATATTCTTTTTCACAACGTTGAGTCCCAGCCCGTTGCCCAAGCCATCAGACTGATTAACTCGGTATTCCTCCTGAAAAACTTTGCCCAATTCGTTTTGGGCTATACCCCTACCTTTGGTTTTAAAATCTACGCGCAAAAAATCTTTTTCGTCATTGTCTAAATTTATCTCAATTCCGACAAATCCGCTACCATACTTTTGAGCATTCATTATCAGCTCATTAAACACTGAAATTAAAACTTCTTTATCCGTAATTATACTGGGCAATGCCGGAGCTATTTTAATTGAACTTTCTAACTTATTTTCCAGCCATCTATTATTAACAATGGTGATCAGATCACTGATTTTAAATTGTTGATAATTAAATGATCTTTGTAAAAAGCCATTCGCGGCAAGATCTTCGCATAATTTAGTATATTTATTATATTCTATTTGAGCTTCCTGATAAGCCGCAAAAATTTTTTCGAATACCATTTCAACGTCGGGATCTTTATTTTCTCTTAAATCAATAACTTCCTGCTCTATTTTATTCCAGTTTTTCTGTATTTCTTGCTGAATCATAAATAACTGTTCCTGCCGATCAAATAAACCTGTCTGATAAATTGCCAGTTCTTTAAAATCATTCAAAAAGTCAAAATAATTTTGCTGTTCAGGAGTAAAAACATTACCCGCAGATCTGAATTCTTTTCCTAGTTGAGTCTCATATGTTGAAAACAAATTACTTACTTGCTCAATGTCTTGACTTCGAATCAAGGCTACCGACTCTTCAATAATCTGAAAAACTCTTTCCACCAGTCCATCTTTGGTTAACACTCGATCAATATTCATATTTACTTTACCCGCTCTAACTCTTCTGGAAAAATTTTTAAAAGCTTTCTCAATCGCAACAACCTGCTCTTTAATTCTTTGCCTTATACCCCTTGATTTAATGCTGCTAGTTTGAGCTCTAATCCTAAAAATTTTATTCCAAAGCTCATGCAATATTTCTCTTAAAATTTTTTCTGATTCATGCAGCTTAGCTATGTCCTGTTCTTTTTCCTTAAACCGGATCCTTTGCATTGCCAAGCCACTCAACTGAGCAAACATAGTGAGGATTTTAATTTTTTGAATGCTATCACTATCGGGCTGAAGAATCGGCTCGGATAATTCCGGATTTCCAGCAAGCGGTTTTTGCCAATTATCAACGCTAAGAATCCCCAATATCTTGCCCTTGGAATTACGCAACACTATATGGAGAAATTCTTTTACTCGCTGCTCTTTGTCTTGGCCAAACTCTGCAGCATCCAAGGCAATAAGCTTGGGATTAACATAAGCTCCCTCAGCGACAGGATCACCAATTAAATGCGCCCAGCGATTTGTCTCGTGAAATAAGTCTAAGCCGCCCCGGCTGGCTTGATTAAGCACATATTCTTTTTCATCACTTGCCAAGCCCTCTTCGCGATATCTTTCTGAAAACTCACCTTTTGAAGCGGTTTTCATTTCCTGTCTTATATGCCATTTTTTCTCAATTGGGTCAAACTTAATCACTTCATAAAATTTGGCTCGGCCAAATCCAAGCAAAGTAACTACTTTTTCCATAATATCCTGAACTTGACTAACCTCAGTACAGTTTAATAAATCTGAAGCCTTTTTTAAAATAAAAGGATATCGCTTGCCTAAGAATTCTTCACGACTTGTAAGCTTTTGCTCAAACCCTTGAATAAATAAATCAGAATTAATATAAACCTGCGGAGCCAATGTCGCTTTTTCAATCAGATGATTGTTTTTAAGCGAAAAAGATTCAGCAAAACTTAGCTGCCCGCATAAAAGAATTTGAATTAGAATAATTATAATTATCTGTTTAACTTTTTTCATTTACTGATTTATCCTTTTATCAATCTATATCCTAGGGATTATTAGTTTTGAACACACCTGAAATTTAGGGCATTAATAACTATATGGCCTGGCCAATCATTTGCATTTGATACTGTTTATTTATTGGCCATAATAAATCAGGCAACAATTCTCCCACAGGAACCAATCCATGCCTGCGCGAAGAACTATTTCTTTCCTCGGTTAGAAGCTTTACGGCGTATTGCATTTGCTCAAGCAAATCTGTTTGCAGCTGCGCATAAGAATCATAGCCGCTTTTTTGCTGAAAATCATTTTCTAAATCCGCAACTGTCTGATCAAGACTAACTAGCTTGTACCCAGGCAATGTTTTTTTAATCGCATCATTCCGTTTTAATACTGTTAATCCGAAATTATTAAGTCTTTGTTTTGGTAAAATAAATTGTTTGATTATCAGTTGTCTAAACTCACTATCCATTTTCTTACTGGGAGAATTATTTACTTTTTTAATCAAATTATTGAGTTTATTTAAAGCACTATTGATAAGAGTATACAATCCTGTATTTTCTCCCAAACCATCAATTACCTCGTCTAACTCTTTTTCATAATAAGTAAGCTTCCTTTTGCTAACCCATTTTTTTGCTTGTGTTAAACTCTCAATAATTCCAGCGACTGCCTGCTGTTTATCAGCTTCTACTTGATTGATCAGACGAAGCGCCGTGCTTGCTGATTTGGCATTATCAGCCTTGTCTAATTTATTGCGCAAAAGGCTTATTGCCTCAATTGCCGGCTGATAAGCAGCTCGCTTATTTTCAAAAGTAGATTCTGCTAATATCTCCGATTCTAAATACTCAATATTGCCTAAAGCAATAATCAAAAGATCATTTTCAACCGCTGCCTTAGAAATGTTTAATGTATTCTTAATAACCTCGCCATAGAAATAATCGTCCTTTGATTCTACCGCATATTTAAATAAGCTGGCATTGCGTTTACTTATTCCTTCAAAAAGAAAAATTATTCTGGCCTCAAGACATGTAATCGCCTCGGTGATATTATCAATCACAGCAGTAAAATCATTATACGCAATCTTACCTCTTGCTTTAACAATTTGATCAATCAACAAATGCGCCTGATATTTTTCCTGCAATCTATTCTGAAAATATTCCGGGGATTGAGCCAACCAAGCGTCCAAAGAGATTAATTCTTGTTTAACTTTATCTTTAGTTGCAGCTAAAACCCCATTCTGCCAATCAGCTAAATCAATATTCTTTATTCTTTTCAGCAGATCAATTGCCTGAATAACGCTATCCATATCCCGCGTCTGGGATTGGAGCGTATGCATTTCACCTTTAAATTCTTCGGTTGTATTTTTCAGATTTCTAATACGCTCATCAAAAGATAAAGGCCGAGCCATTTCCAGCAAATCAGCAACATTTGATAATTCAACAGCCAAACCTTTAGTCTGATTAACTGTCATATTATAATCTTCCCCGCTTATCGCAATATAAGCTTCAATATGCTCTTTGTTTTTAATTGCAATATTCACTTTAAATTCAGCCGGCCTATTATCATTAATATCCCTGAATAATCTATAACCAAATTCATGACAAAGTTTATAACGATAAAACATTATCCAAAGAGCGCCTGTGGTTTTTTCTTTAAGTTGTTTTCTAGTATAGCCTGTAACACCAAGAACACTCTTAAGCAACCATCTTCTTACTATTGGATCTATTCTTTTTTTATAGGCTTTTTGAGTTTCATTTTTTTTAATTCTCGGAGTATTTAAGCCTAAAGCTTTGAGTGTATAGCCCGACCAGTTCCTTGAAATTTTTGGAGGAAGCAAAGCTTTTTTTAATTTGTCATTACCAATCAGATCATTAAGATTCTTTTCTCCCTGTTGATTAAAGAGCTGATACATATAATCATCTGATACATATTCAACCCTGATCTCAAGGATTTCCTGCTCACTTAAATTTTTTAATAAATTTTGTTTTACAGCATTTAATAGCTGGTATTGGATTTTCACAGGGAAAAGCACTTTAAATGCAAGTTTATATTCATATAAATCATTTTTAAATTCTATCCTCGCTTTTATAGTATCAGCTTGATTTAAAACAGCTACCTGCTCAGAAAAAAGCGCATTAAAACTTTGATTAAAATCAGGTAGAGATATATTTACTAATGGACTAAGATTAGAACTTTGAATCGAAGAATATTCCGCGCAAGCTATGCTGACAAGCAAGAATGCTTGCAGCATAAATACAACTATTAAATTGATTATTGATCGCTGTACTTTTTTTATCACGAAAAGCCCTTAATTACTGATTGTTCTAAATTAAATTTTCCATAGTTAACCCTTTTATTTATAGAGATTTAAACATGGTTTATCCCAAATAAAATAAAGGTGCTAAAGTATACCATAGGTTTTGTTGATTTACAAGGGTTTAAGGGGTAAAACTAGTGTTGATTTTTAATACGTAAGTCTTTATAGTGATACAGCTTAGGGGTGAATGGCAAAATACATGCTTATTTTTATTGTTTTTTAGAATTTTCAATCGGAATTTTTTGCTTATTTGCGGCTTCTTTTTCCAGAATTCTAATAAATGCATCGACAACTTCAGAATCAAACTGAGCCCCGGCATTTTTCTTAAGTTCTTTTACTGCTTCTTCAAAACTCATCGCTTTACGATAAGGACGATCAGAAGTCATGGCATCAAAAGCATCAACCACGCTGATGATTGTTGCTTCTTTTTTAATTTGACCTTTTTGCAGTCCCAAGGGGTATCCTTTGCCGTCAATCCGCTCCTGATGCTGCTCAATGATAAGAGCAACATCTTCAAAACCGCTTAACTGGCGGACAATATCCGCGCCTTTTTTCGGATGCTCTTTAATTGCTTCCCATTCTTCTTCCGTTAATTTTCCTTTTTTAAGTAAAATATGAATCGGCACGCCTACTTTACCCACATCATGCAATAAAGCCGCGAATTTTAAATGCTCCATCTGAGCTTCACTTAAAGCTAATTCCGCGCCTATTTTCAGCGAAAACTCCTGCAGTCTTTCGCAATGATCTTCAGTATATCGATCAGCAACCGCCACTGTTTCAGAAAGCATCGAAACTATCTGGATGACCATTTCCCGCATACGTTCAAGAACTTTCTTTTGCTCAGTAATATCTTTAGCTACTCCATGTATCCCGATAATTTTCTTATCTTTATCATACATTGGCCAAGCATTGAGCAGGATTACAATTTCACTATTATCTTTTTTATTGCAACGCAGCTCAGCATCTTTATTTTTTTTCCCACTTTTAATTTCGTCTATGATTTTTATTGCTTTTAGATGTTCATCTTGAGGTAAAAAATCTAAAACATTATGTCCCATAATTTCATTCTTTTTATATTTTAATACTTTATTAGCCGCTGAATTAATACTCGTGATCAAGCCGTCATTATCCAAAGAAAAAATTAAAGAGCTAGTGTTTCTCAAAAGGTCAGAATAACGCTTTTCCGCTGCTTTTAATTTCTCTTCTATTCTTTTTCTTTGACTTATATCCCGAACTGTGGCAAACACGCATTCTCTTTTTTCAACAAACCCTCTTTGCATATTAATTTCTATTTCAAAAACTTCCCCTGATTTTTTCAGCGCTAGCCATTCAAAATGCTGTTCACCTTCATAAAAAGCCTTGGCAGTAATTGCTTTTATTTTTATTCTTAAAACTTCCTTATCGCCATAACTTAAGTCTTCAATTGATAATTTCTTAAGTTCTTCTTTACTATACTCACTAAGCTCACAAGCTTTTTTATTAGCACTAATTATTTTATTATTTACCGGGTCAATAACATAAATCGCTTCATTGACTCCCTCAAATATTGATTTATACTTTTCCATGGAAGAAGTTAACCCTTCCTCATTATTCTTAATATCAGTAATATCGACTTCTATGCAGAATATTGATTCGCAAATACCATCTTTAATATAAGGAAACATTGTCGAATATATTGAGCGCTTATGTCCATTCCGAGTGATCATCACCCATTCACGCGGAGGCAAGGGCTTATTCGTATCACAAACCTGAGCAACATTTTCCATAAATTGCTCATCTTCGCCCTCAACTAAGAGAATATCCGTAATTTTTTTACCAATAACATCTTTGCGGAGATAGCCATAAGTCAGCTCCGATGCCCTGTTCCAAAGAAGAATTATCCCTTCTTTATTAAAACTTTGAATGGGAATATTAGTAACATGCTCAGTAAGACTTTCCACTGAGTTTATGACTTTTTTATGCGCAGAAATAAAATACTGAAGCAACATCCCGAGAATGGTAAAAACAATAAAACATATCCCTATGACTAATCCCGTCTCCAACATAGACTCTAAATCCCCTTTATAAACAATTTAAAAAAGTCTTCTTTTTTATTATACTAAAAAAATGGAGGGGAATTCAAGATAATTAAATAAACAGGCATTTTATGCCGATAAAAAACTTATGCGGGATTCTGCGGATCGGATTGATTTTCCAGTATTTTAACCAGGTTCTTTTTATCAGCATCATTATCCCACCAAGAAAAATTGATCCCGATTTCATGATGATTATTGCCAATATCTCTGATCCGAACAACTCGGCCATAAACATCATTGACCTTAACCATATCGCCTAAAGTAATATTAAGACTCATCAATGAATCTTTAGGTAAAGTTTCACTGGTGCTAAAAGACATTCCGCCGGCGCTTATATCTTTGAGCAAATTTGTCCCTTTTGAGCGCGATTCAGCCCAAAAGTTGAAATCAACCAATTTATAATCAGCGTCAACTTTTTCAATTATTACTCTTTTATCTTTTCTGCGTTCATTTTCTTTGTTCATAAATTTCTATTCGCCTTTACTTAATATCTATTTAAAAACCGCAATCCGGTTTGAATTTTATAATTAAATCGCTGAATCCACGAAAGACAACTGCATCGAAAAAAACGGTTTAGGAACACCCAGCTCCGGAACTACTATATTTGGCTTTGTTTTGTTTATTAAATCCGGCACTGCTGACTCGCTATTGACTGGAACTGGTCTTGATCTATTTTGTTCCATTGATTTCAATTTTTCCGCGAGTTTTTCGGCTTTCTTCTGACCAGTTAAATTCTCTAATGTTTCCTCTAAGATCTCTCGCAAATTCATACTTATATTCGGAACATCATTTAGGTATTTTCTTAATTGATTTACCAGATCACCGGTACCGGTACCGTTCCCAACTTCAGAAATAGTTCTTAACCCAATAGCTGCAGGATATCTTAATTCATCAAACTTACTCTCAACTGCTGCCGCAAACTCCCCTGCCGGAATTTTTTGTTGCTCATTCAATAAAGCACCTTTAACCAAACCATTCATCAGCACCAACTGCGCTCTTTGCTTATTTATATTCTTTAAATCAAGACTCTTCAGCTCATTGGCAACCAAAGAATTAATATTTTCAGAAACCAAACCAATAGTCATTTTATTTATTAAGGTTTTATCTAAATTTAAAATAATTCCTTTAACTTTTTCGCGGTCAGAAGAATTAAAATTATTTTCATTGCTGAATAAATAATGCTTGCTGATTTGCTCTTCCAAAGAGGAAACTTTAATTATCTCAGCTACTTGTGAAAGAGGAGTATCCAGTAATCTAGCATTATTTCCATTTGTTGATCCAAGAATAACTGCAGCAAATCCTAATGTAAGTTTTCCCACACTGCTGTTAATTTCAGCTTTATCCAATTCAGCGGCAACTAGTTCCAGCTTTGTATTTAGCGGATCTTTATACCCTTTCTCCAAAAGATTAACTATTGCATTATGTAATGCGCGTAGCTGCTCAGCATTGATAACGCTAGCGATTGAAGCCATGCTTTTCGCTTGTTTAACAAAAACATCCTGCTTATGTAAATTGCCTTCAAGTGCTAATCTGCCAACTAAAATAAAAATTTCAGGAGATATAACAGGGCCGTACAATTTAGCCTGTTTCATCGCCTGATGAATTATCTTGGATAATTCTGCATTTTGTGTTTCCTTAGTGAGAATAATATTCCTCAGAATAGAATCAGCGAAAACTCTTATTAGCACATTTTTTTGAGCAACACAAAATGCACTCAGAAACCTGGCATTTCCTAACAATCTACCAGTTTTTTGCTGCTCAGAAGTTGAAGAAAAGTCTTTAAAAACATTTTCTACCTGAGCGCTAACATAATCAACATCAATCCCTAAATTATGCTTATCATTATAATCAGAGATTACTGTTTTAAGTGCTTGGGCAGGATCGGGTATTCGCTGATAGGCTTCTATTGTCTTTTTAACAAATTCCCTAATTATCATTCCATTCATCGAATTAATAAGATCACTATCTCTTTCAATTGCGGCAATAAATGAATCTGTATTTAAATATTTATCCCGACCTAAAGCACTTATTATATTTGCTAGTCTTAGCTCTAAGGATACAGGATAATTTATTCCTGTTTCTCGAGCTACTTCATCAAAAACAGCTTGCATTTCCTGATCATTAACTCCCAGCGCTACACTTTTATTAAACAAATCCTTAACTTTATTCTGCAAATTCTGAGTAATACTGTCAGCCTTTTCATTTAAACCATCAAGGAAAAAGTTTTGAAATAATTCCAAATTTACTTTACCTGCTTTTTCCTTCAATTCCTGAACAGCAATATTCATGATTTTAACTTTATCACTGATATTAGCTGATTGATAATATTTCATTAGATCAGTTGGGTTCTTTCTATTAATTGCTTTACGAACTAACTGGGCTGTGCGTTTTTCCACTGAGTTAAAAAACGGAGAAGCTTTCCATAACCATACCCCCGCAATAACTGCCAATGCCGTGCCCAGCGCAAACAACCACTCATTGCCAGTTCCAAAGATTGGCATAGCAGCTTGGTTTGCAGCGGTTGTAGTAAATACTACAGGAGCTGCCAAAGAAAATAAGTTTGCGCCAAATTCTGATGTGCTCATTTGCCCAAGATTGGGTTTTTGTAATAGTTTAGTTGCTTCCTGCGACATAACTCCATCTTTTGCCTGTAATTCCAATACTTTTTTCATCCATATATTCGACTGGTCTTTATTTAAAAATGGTAAAAAACTATTTAGAGCATCTACTAAAACAACTTCCAAATATTCAGGTTTTATACGATCATCCATTTGAATTGCATAATGAGTACCAAGAGCAAGCGTTTCAATAGCAAAACCATCATCACCATTTTCTTTTTCAACCAATTTTAAATATGCATAATAATTCGCAATTGCTTCCTGCCAAAGAACCCCTTTAAATTCTTTTCTATCAGGATTATATCCATCTAACCATTGACTTTGTCTAATAACATCCCCCAAGCTCCTGTATTGCGATGGGTGAAGAACTGTTACACCTGACCCTAATCTTATCAATTCTCCGGGCAGATCACCAAAAATTAGTTTTTTAAAAATATTTAATGTTATTTCTTTTGTTTTAAATACTATCCAACGGAGATAATGCGCTAAAACCCCAACAGGCACAACATGACCTTCTTCATGAAGCATTATCATATATTTAAAATAATTATTAACATTTTGGCGATTTTTAATGAATTCTTTTTTTAAAGGACGAACAACGAACGGATTTAATATCAGTATTTTTCTATTTTTCGAAGAGGCGTCAACAACATCAACACCTATCCGATTAAATTCATTAGAGAGATATGTAGCCAAAACGTAAACATCATTAAGCGAAAAAGATTCTATTGCCCCTATTCTAGAAATCGTCTCCCGAAAAATTCTAAAGTAATCAGCTTCTTTTTTCTTTACATCAGAAAGATTAAATCCCAAAACAGCAATAATTTTTGCTATTATCTCACTCAATGGCAATCCTAGAGATAATGCCGAAGCAGCCATATCAATAGCATCCTGCGCCGGCGTATTAGTAGCCACTGCAAATGGACCATCAGCTGCACTTGTGAATTGACCTGGTAAAGCCCAATTAACATGTTCAAAATACTTCGAGTCCTGCACAAGCGGATCAATAATTTGCTGTTTAAATGAAACCTCCTCAACACCTATATCCTCAGGATATGTGTCAATAGATTGTTGCCCGGTCATCATTTTTAAAAAACCAACCCTGCGCTTATTCTTCTTATCATCAGGATTAATATTTCCCATAATATTTGCAAAAGCATTGTACGTGTCTTGACTAAGATTCGCATTATTGTCTGGAGGGGGAATAGTCACCAAGTCACCATTGTCCAATCCGTTATTACCAATAAAACTACCTGGAGAAATTGAATTAACAGAGCTAGCATTATGACTATTTACCGGTGTGACAGAGCCATTAATTATAGACATTTTTTTAATAGGTTGACGTTCTTCTTGCTTAGCAGTTTCATCAGCGAGTAAATCAGCCTGACTAAAGTCATAAACCAAATTTTCCGCATCAACTTGATTAATAATTGATTGAAAATCAACATTATTAATAGTTATTGAAGGCGATAAAGTTGAATCATTCACATTACGAATAATATCCTGGCCAGCAGCTGCCCAACAAATATCTAAGACTAAAAATGTTTGGATAAGTATACATGATATGATTTTAAAATATGTCCTCTTTTTCATCGTTTCCCTCATTAAGTTGATAATAAATAATGATTATTACTCATAATTTTGGTCGTTAATTTTTTGTTTTACAAAATCCAAAACTAATGACTTATCAAATGGTTTTGGCCACCAAGAAAAATTCAAGCCTAAGTCATAACCTGTTTTATTCTTTTTGCACCAAATAACCTTGGCAATAACACCAATAGTTCTTAAAATAACATCCAAATCTACATTTAAAAAAGCCAATGAACCACTAGAGACTTTTTCATCACTAAAAATTGCAATTCCTTCAGCACTTATATTCCTTATTGGCCATACTGTAAACTGATACAGCCCTTTTGATTCTGTAGTTAAAAGCCGGCAATTTGCCACTGAATCCCTAGTCGGTATTCTTACTGCTTTTCTACGTTCTTCTTTCATATTTAATCCCCTTAGATATACTTTATTAAAAAGATTTAAAAAATATACACTATGTATTTATCCTGACAGGCTTTAATAATATTAAAATCCTGTTATCAGAAAAATGTTATTAATTTTTTAAATCAACATGTTAAGACTACTCTGCAAAGCCGAAAAGTTTAAATAGCGAATTCAATAAGGGCCGTATTTCTAAAATCAATAAACCCTTTTTTTTCAACGGCTAATCGATCGGACATTCCTTCAAGCATATAATTCATAAAAGCCGCATTATTAAATTCCAAAAGACCTTCAGAAATCATGGTTTCGATAACCTCCGGATTGTTTCTTATAGCTTCTCTATTTTTCGGCGCTATACCTTCAAGGGCAACATTGCCTTGCGCTTGTTCCCAGCGCATATCCACATAATCAAACAGCCCTGCTCTAATCTGTTCGATCCTTTTTATCGCGGAATCAGCATCGGAAAATGTTAAACTATAATCATATCCGTAAACTTCTTCCAAATCTATACTACTACTGCCTTGAGGGGCCCTTAACAGCGCGTCCCTAATTGAAGATATAAATCTATCTATTTCCTGCAGCCCGATTCCGTCAGCACCAGCCAAAAGCCCGGCAATTTTTTGCTTTATCTGCTCAGGGTCATTAATCTCATTATCCATAACTTCTTTTGTGTAAGCAATGACTTTTGCCGTAATAGCTTCCTGTTGCTGTATATAGTTTTTCAGGCCTCTGCCTTTTTCATAATCTACAGCCATTGAATCCTTTAACTGCCAGCGTGGACTATTAATATCTTCTAAATATTGTGCTACTGGAAGCGGCAATAAAGCCCAAATATAATTATCACGCACTTCTGTAGAAGATACTTGAAGACCTTGTACCGAAGAAATTATAATTAATCCACTTATCTCTTCCTGCACCTTAGTTAATAATTTGCTTGCTACTTCTCCCGGCCGTCCATTAAAGTTAATCCCCATTTTAAGCGCTTTCGGGTCACTTATCTTTAATTTTTTTATAAGTTCATTTTTTATCCATGTTATTTTACTTATAGTATCAAGACCGGCATCTTTCTTATCCGAATAGGCAAAATGCTGATGATCCCCGCCTGCTAAATGCCGCCATACTGCATTATAAACTACATCCAGACGGTTTGCTTTAAAATTATGTTCAATAATTAAAGGCAATACATGCTCCCCATCCGGGGCAAGAGTACGGTCTTCGCTCATCCAAGGAGAATAAACCGCAACTTCTTTACCAAAAAGAGCATTCAACATCTCCGCACCCCATTTTGCTTGAGCTTCACGCAAAACCAAGCTTGTCATAGAAGCTTTACGGTAATCAAAATTATCGACAAGCATTATCATTTTATCGGTTTTTCCATCTACTAATCCATTTAAGGCAGCAATAATATGCCCCAAGTGTTTGGGGTCATCTTTTCCCGGGAAACTGGTTATATTTGCGCGGCGCGTTTTACCGTCCGGAGTTTTAACCTTGTCAATTCTTACATCTGTCATCTCATCATTAGGCGAATATCTTAGCTGTACAGCGTCAGGATTAACCTCTCCGTTTTTAAGCATCTTACTGTAGGCAATAACACCTGTCATTATTTCTCTAAACCCGGCTCTCATCCGCGCATAATATTGTGCTCTTTGTTGAGCAGTCATCTCAATAGTAGCTAAAGGCAATTGGGTCTTGAGCGAGTAAGCTAGCCATCGGGACAATATACCTTTCTGCTTCTGGCTTAAATCCACAGAATCTGATATTTCCTTAAATAATTTTTCATTGTTCTTTTTCTGCTGACTCATCTCTTCACTTAATTCCTCAGCGGTAAATTGTATTCCTTCAGATACAGTCTTACTCAGCTGATTCTGAATTCTTTCTTCAAGAGGGTTTAATAATCCCTTCATTGCCACAACAACAGAATGATCATTTTTTAATTTAGGCTGATCCTGCAGAACGCTTTCATAATTATCCCGCACCCAAGAGCTATACGTCTTTTTTAAGCCCGCTATTTCTTCATATATATCAGGATGCACAGCTTTTAATCCATCTAATGTGTCAACTTTCTCAGCTGAAGCATTTTCGCTGTCAATTTTCACTGTTACACCCGTACGAAAATTCTCCGCGCCAATTATAAGCGCGGGAGAGAGAGTAGCAGTATCGGCAGTATCCACGGTTGACAATGCATAAGATAAAGGAGCACTTGACATAATAAATGACCAAACAATTAAAATTGATGTTATTCTAAAAACCCCTAATTTCTTATCCCTAAAAATTCCCATTTAATCCTCCGATTGTTTCAAATCTAATTATTGATTAAACTTTTGTTTGAAATTTTTTAATCTTAAATAAATCAAGTTTAAATACCCTTTATTGGCTAAAAAAAAGGGTTGTCAAAGTATACCTGATAAAGTATTTCTTTGCAACCCCATAACCGCAATATATTTTAATTGATTTACATGATGTAACATCTTAATATTAAATACCTTGTGTAATTAAACAATCAAAATGTTTAATTTAAAAACAAACCGATTTCCAGGATTAAAAACAATTTTCTTTTGCGATTAATTTTTAATAACGGTTTCTTCTCTTTCAATCATCTCTTCAAAAGGCGTTTTCTTGCCCTGCAAAGCATTGATATAACGCGTATCATCCGCTTCTAATTCATCGATTTTCGGTACTATTACAATATAGGTTATCCGCTTGTCTTTTAAATAATCCGTGATTCCTTCGGTATGAAATCCTCCGGTGATCAGGATGCCGATTTCTTCGTTTTCTTTGTCCATCCCATTTAGCGTATTTGTCGCTAAGATATCATTGCGCTTGGCGGCATAGACATAAAAATCTTCTACTGCCGGAAGGGTCTGTTCCATTTGCGCTAATTTATCATCATCGGGTATTGCCAAGTCAAGTTTTAAACGTTTTGCTTCTCGATCAATATAGGTCTTCATTTTCTTGGCATTAAAGTCTGTTTGGTATTTCTTTACCAAGCCCAGGTCTTTGTTTAAGAGTTTTGTGGAAAATAAGCTTCTCGCTAGTCTGACTATTTTAAGATTGTAATCTAAGGTCTTTTGGGTATAGCTGGTATACAGCGAGTTTTTGATCAGTTCTACTAGTTTATCGATCTGGGTAAATAAGGCAAATTTATCCAAGGTCTCATGGCGTTTTAAATATTCAATATAGCCATAAAGATCCGGCCATTTCCGATCTAGGGTCTGGTTTTTTTTCTCCATTTGATTGTAGAGTTTCTGCAGGGTAGCATGGTATTCCATATTGTCCATGGTTTTGGCTTTG
>Ga0180007_10000971_pt1 | contig 41934 bp, 43 predicted proteins | sample MM_PC_MetaG_FD_121122 | JGI IMG/M metagenome (GOLD analysis project Ga0180007, IMG submission 121122) | Groundwater microbial communities from the Aspo Hard Rock Laboratory (HRL) deep subsurface site, Sweden - MM_PC_MetaG | ecosystem: Environmental > Aquatic > Deep subsurface > Groundwater... | reverse complement strand
TTTTGTGGTCCTCCTTAATGAAAACGTTTAAACCATTTTTAAAAACAGTTTTTTTAAACCCGGATAAGGGAGAAAATCCGGACAATCCTAAAATTGATAGTAAGCTCATCATAGCGATAGTTCCTCTCAAGTATTTTATTTTCACCTGAAACACCTCTCTTTCAGGTGTCCCAATGCTAGATTCTGACTGATAAGTTCAAGGTGAACTTGGGAAGAATCTATAGGGACTGAATAAGTAGTTTTCATTTCATTTATCTTCTTTTTTTAAGCACTTTTATAAGTTCGTGATAATTCAGTGTGTTTATTACATCTTTTTTTTCAAGCCAACCGCGCTGGGCGACAAAAACACCCTGAGGGATATATTCCATATGGTCCAAACGGTGGGCATCCGAACCAATGGTCATCTTTATGCCCATTTCTTTTGCTTTTTTGCAATAAATGTCTGTAAGGTCCAAGCGTTCGGGAAATGCGTTTATTTCAAGAAATACACCGAATTTTTTTGCGCCTTCAAGCACTCTTTCCATGCTTATGGAATAGGAATCTCTTTTGCGTATAATTCGTCCTGTGGGATGTGATAAAGCATTTACGTATTTATTTTCAAAAGCGCGGAGAATTCTGCCGGTAATTTGTTCTTCGGTCTCTTTAAAGCCCGTATGAATTGAAGCAGTAATAAAATCCAGTTCTTTAAGCACTTCATCCGGATAATCCAGCTTTCCGTCAGTAAGGATATCCACTTCCGAGCCGCACAGAATATGCACATCACCGTATTTTGCGTTATAATTGTGAATTTCATCATTTCTTTTCCTGAGGTCTTTTACTGAAGCCCCATTTGCAATTTTTAAACTTTGAGAATGATCGCAGATTATTATCCATTCCCACCCCAATTCAATGGCTTTTTCAGCAACCTGTTCTACGGTATTTGCGCCGTCGCTGTAATTTGTGTGCAGGTGTATATCCCCCAGAATATCCTTTTCGCGGATAAGCCCAGGGATAGAATTTGTTTTCGCCGCTTCAATTTCCCCCCGGTTCTCCCTTATTTCCGGAGGTATATACTGCAGCCCGACTGAATTATAAACTTCGGTCTCAGTTTTACCGGCTATAAGTTCGTTGGAAGTATTTTTCTTTTTTACTTTATATACGCCGTATTCGTTAATAGTTAAATCCTTCTTGGAAGCAAGTTCCCTGAGGGCGACATTATGTTCTTTGGAGCCCGTAAAATACTGCAGGGCCGCGCCGTAACTTTCCGGCGCAACAACTCTGAGGTCTATCTGGATATTCTCGTCGGTATAAATACTGGCCTTTGTTTCCCCGCTGGAAATTATTCTGTCAACTTCGGGCAGGTGCGTAAATTTTTCAATTATCAGGCTGTTATTGTTATTTTCTACGGTGCACAAAATATCAATATCTCCGACGGTTTCCAGCTTTCTTCTTAAAGAACCCGCGTAACTGATATTACGGACTTCTTTGATTTTTTTTAACTGGCTGATTATATTTTCTGAAAGCGCAAGAGCGTCATGCAAAAGTATTCTGCCTCTTGTCTTTTGTTTTAATGCAATACCCTGCAAAATATTGGCCTGAGTTTTTTCAGCAAAACCGGGCAAATCTTTCAATTTGCCTTCCTCGGCAGCTTTTTTTAACTTGTCAATGTCGGAAATATGCAGTTTATCAAATACTATTTTAGCTTTTTTCGGGCCCAGGCCGGGAATCTGCATGATTTGTATTAACCCTTTGGGAGACAGTTTTTTAAGGTCTTCGAAGTATTCGATCTTCCCGGTATTAAGGTATTCTGTTATCTTTTCAGCTATGCTCTCGCCTATTCTGGGAACTTCCCTTAGTTTTCCCCTGGCGGAAAGAGCATCAATGTCGTCAGTTAAAGATTCTACGGCCTGCGCTGCCCTTTCGTAGGCCCTTATGCGGAAAGGATTATGCTCGGTGAGGCTTAATAATTCGGAAATTTCGTAAAGTAATTTTGCTACTTCATTGTTTCTCATTTTACCGCGATTCCGGCGTAGCCAACAACGGCATCCATGTCGCCGCTGACATCGCCGCTTGTTGAGTATTGGATAAGCCTTGCAGATTTTGCGCCAAGTTTTTTACTGGCGATGATTACAGCAGTTGCGGGCAGGATACCGCACATGGAAATTCCATTTTGTTTGACTGTGCTATACAAACCGGCGGCGTCAAGCTGGAGTATTTTATCAATAGCTAATGAATCCATTTTTTTGGCATACTGCTGGGGTTCATAATGGGTCATATCTGTTGACGCAATAATCATAGTTTTATAATTTGTTTTTTTTATGGATTCAGCCACTGCATTAGCAATATCCTGGGCAACTTCAAATTCGTCCGACATAAGGACAATGGGTACAATTTTTACTTTTGGGTTAAAATATTGAATAAAAGGTATTTGGACTTCGATACAATGTTCGCGCATATGCGCTTGTGTATCAGTTTTCAAAAATTCCGAAAACTGCATTATGCTTTTTGAAAGAGCCGAATCTATTTCAACATCTCCAAGAGGCATTTTCCAGGCACCTTCAGAAAAAATGCTTGCCGGCGCGCCATTACCGGTATGGTTTGGCCCGATTATTATATAGGTTTCTGCAGTATTTATTCCGGAATAAACCTTCCCGGCGACCTTGCCTGAGTACATCCAGCCGGCATGAGGGCAAATACAGGAAATAGCGTCAGTTTTTTGTGTTTTGAGATCCAAATACTCTTCAATCTCTGTTTTTGTTTTTGGATACCAGGTACCTGCAAAAAGCGCGTTGCGAATCATGATGGTATTATACAAGTTTTTAGTTATATTTCAAACAGGGCGCGATGGAACTTGTCTGTGAACTCTAATTCTTGTACAATGTTAGCCATAGGGCTACCTCCTTAAGTTATTTTGATGATAACCTTTAGGAGTTTAGCCCTTTTCATTTTTTATGTCAAACTGAAATTACACACTATATGATACAATACCGGTACTGATGTCCCTCTTTACTCCCGCCTATATTTATTGTAAAATTAGCCACATCATGAAACTCTTAAAAATAGACTATTTTAAGCCCGAAAAAGAAAAGATTGCGCTGGCCGCTGAAACTATAAAAAAAGGCGGGACGGTTATATTTCCAACAGAAACGGTTTACGGTATTGGTGTTGATGCTTTAAACCCTGAAGCAGTAAAAAAAGTATTTGAATTAAAAGGAAGGCCGCAAAACAACCCTCTTACTATTCACATAGCCAATAAACAGGATATAATCAAAATAGCCTGGAATATCCCGGATTATATCTTTAAAATCATCAATAAATTCATGCCCGGCCCTTTGACAATAGTGCTATTAAAAAATAAAGATGTTAGCGACCTGGTCACCGCCGGCAGACAAACCGTAGGCATCAGAATGCCGGATCACCCGGTCGCTTTTGAATTTATAAAGGAATCCGGCTCATTGATAGCCGCGCCTAGCGCGAACTTTTCAGGCAAAAAAAGCCCGCAAAGTATCCAGGAAATCCCAAAAAAATTGCTTGAAAAAGCGGATATCGTTCTTGATAGCGGCCCTGCCTTGACAGGAATGCCCTCAACTGTGGTTGATTTTACTGTTTCCCCGCCAAAAATACTCCGCCAAGGAGCGATAACTATGGAAGATTTAAAACGCATTATTTGAACTACCCCTGTAATTTTAGTATAATACCACACTATGAAACGAACACATTATTGCGGTGAACCTAATCTTGAACATCTTGGAAATAAAGTAACTCTATGCGGCTGGGTGCACTCCAGGAGAGACCACGGCGGAGTAATATTTGTTGATTTGCGCGACCGGGAAGGTGTGGTACAGTTGGTTTTTAATCCTGAATCTTCAAAACTATTCCAACAGGCAGAACAACTTCATGCTGAATATGTATTGATGATAACGGGCCTTGTCCAAAAAAGGCCTAAAGGCACAATCAACCCCAAACTGCCTACCGGTGAAATAGAAATCATCGTTGAAACCCTTGAAATATTAAACACTTGCGAAACTCTGCCTTTTGAAATATCCGAATTCTCAAATGCCGGCGAAGAATTGCGCCTGAAATACAGGTACTTGGACTTGCGCAGGCCTCAGGTAAAAGAAAACATCCTTTTCAGGAACAAATTGACTTCTGCCCTAAGAAAACACCTGTCTCATGAGGGTTTCACCGATATCGAAACCCCATTTTTAACAAAATCCACACCTGAAGGCGCAAGAGATTTCCTTGTTCCATCGCGTTTGAACCCGGGCACCTTTTATGCTCTACCCCAGTCACCACAATTATTCAAGCAATTGCTGATGGTTTCCGGTTTTGACAAATATTACCAGATAGTCAGGTGCTTCCGGGATGAAGACCTGCGCGCAGACAGACAGCCGGAATTTACCCAGGTTGATATTGAAATGAGTTTCGTTGAACCCGACGACGTAATGACGATGACCGAGAAACTTCTCTGTGCGGCTTTAAAAGAAGCCACCGGTATTGAAATAAAAACACCTTTTAAAAGAATGGACTATGCTGAAGCCCTTTCCAGATATGGCTCTGACAAACCGGATTTAAGGTTCGGCCTGGAATTGGTTGATATATCGGATATCGTAAAAACCGCAAAATTTAAAGTTTTTTCTGATACGGTTGCTAACAAGGGAATTGTCTGCGGCATCTGCTGTAAAGATGACAAAGAGAAATTTTCACGCCAGAAACTTCTTTCCATGACAGAAATTGTAGCGCCCTTCGGCGCAAAAGGCCTTGCCTGGATTAAGATAACGACTGACGGGTTTGATTCTCCCATAGCGAAATTTTTCACGCCTGAAGAATTAGCAAAAATAAAACAACAGTTCGGAGCACAGCCCGGAACTATCATATTCTTTGTTGCGGATAAGCCAAATGTAACCTATAATTCACTCGGCTGTCTAAGAAACTATCTTGGCAAGGAATTGAATTTAATTGACACTTCTGCCGGGAAACTTGAATTTTTATGGGTTGTTAATTTTCCCCTGCTTGAATGGAACGCTGAAAATAAACGGTGGGTAAGCATGCACCACCCGTTTACTATGCCCAATATAAAAGATATTTCAGAAATTGGCCAGGCCACAGCCGGCATTAAAGCGCTGGCCTACGATATTGTATTAAACGGCACAGAACTCGGCGGCGGAAGCATACGTATTCATAAAAAAGAACTCCAGGAAAAAATATTCAAGCTGCTGGGAATAGCCGACGAAGAAGCAAAAGACAGGTTCGGTTTTCTTGTGGAAGCGTTCAAATTCGGAGCGCCCCCGCACGGCGGTATAGCGCTGGGTTTAGACAGGTTTGTAGCCCTGCTAAAAGGCGAAGAATCTATCCGGGATGTTATCGCATTCCCTAAAACCCAAAAAGGAATCTGCCCGCTTACGGGCGGCCCTGATACTGTAGAAGACAAACAATTGAAGGAGTTAAATATAAAATCAACTTATGTCGAAAAAGAAACTATTTCTAAGTAATTATACGCAAGCCATCAGCATCCTGGGCGAAAGCGACAGGAATATAAAGGATATTGAAAACGAACACAATGTAAAGGTTCTTTCTTTTGAAGATCCTAAAACGAACAAATACGTTATTGAGGTTTCAGGAAAAAAAACAAAAGTGGACAATGCATTCGAGAGCCTGCTTGATTTGAAAAACAAAACAATGCCGACTAATCCGGAAAAACCAGGCCCGGCAAATTCATGCCCTGAGCCCGGCCAGAGCGCTGTTTATAATACCTTTTCCGGCAAGCAGATTCGCTCGTTATCAGCAAATCAAAAAGCTTATATAGACGCTATAAATAAATACGACCTGGTGTTCGGCATCGGTCCCGCAGGCACCGGAAAAACTTTCCTTGCTGTGGCTGCGGCTTTGACCATGCTTGAAAGCGGCAAAGTCAGCAAGATTGTTATCACCAGGCCGGTTGTTGAATCCGGTGAAAAACTGGGCTTTCTTCCGGGCGACCTTTATGAAAAAATTAACCCTTATTTGCGGCCTCTTTATGACGCTTTTTACAGCATGATAGGCCCGGAGAGATTCCGCAGGTACAGGGATGATGATACTATTGAAATCGTTCCGCTGGCTTATATGAGAGGAAGGACGCTTGAAAATGCGTTCATAATTCTCGACGAAGCCCAGAACACAGTCCCGGAACAGATGAAAATGTTTTTAACGCGCCTCGGCTTTAATTCCCAGGCAGTAATCACCGGAGATGTGACCCAGATAGACCTGGAAAACAAAAAACAGTCCGGGCTGGTTTTAAGCGAAAAAATATTAAACAAAATCGAAGCGATAAAATTCATACATTTCACCGATAAAGATGTCGTCAGGCACAAACTAGTGAAAGAAATAATAAAAGCTTACGAAATTTGGGAGAACCGGAAAGACAAATGACACTAAGAGAGGCGGCAAGAAAATTCCTTTTAAGGCTTTTAATCTGGACGGAAAAAAATTCAAAACCCGTGCTAAGGGACAATCTTCAATTCTGGCAGAGACAAATACATATACATCCTGTAATAATCATCGGGGTTAATGCGCTTCTTATTTTTTCAGCACTTGTTATTGAAATCGGCCCCACACCTACAAAGCTTTTCGGGCTTTTGCTTTTTGTTTTGCTTTCTTTTACTTTATTCATTGTATTCCTTAAGAGAAACTTGCAGGATTTAGCCAGGGACAATGATGCGATGATGCTCCTGGGTATTTTAACCTCATTGTCGGTCCTGTTGATTGAAACTATAAAACCTTTTGGCTCGCTTTCGCCGCTGCTTGTGCCCATAGCGGGTGTTATACTTCTGGCATCGCTGTTGCTTGGAAATAAAGCGGGCATGCTTCTTGCCATTGCTATTCCTTTTATGTGCGGGATTCTTTACGATTTTAAGCTTGAATATTTGTTTTACCATATCATGGGTTCTCTCTTAGCTTTAAATTTGTCTACAAAAATAAAACACAGGCAGGACATCACCCGGGTTGGCACAAAAATAATGGCCATTAACGTTATTTCTGTAATAACCCTCACGCTTCTGGGGCCTCTCCCTGCTGGCCAATTAGTCACAAATATTTTATGGGCCTGCGCCAACGGTATTGCAAGCATAATATTTGTGTTCGGGCTCCTGTCGCCGCTTGAAACATTTTTTTCACGTATTACTAATATTAAACTGATAGAGCTGGCGGATTTCAACCAGCCTTTGTTGAAAAGGTTAATGATGGAAGCGCCCGGAACTTATCACCATTCGCTGATGGTGGCATCCGTCGCAGAACAGGCGGCCGAAGTCATAGGCGCCAACGCATTGCTCGCAAGAGTAGGCGCGATTTATCACGACATCGGAAAGATTGCCAAACCGGAATACTTTATTGAAAACCAGCTCGCCAGCGATAATCCCCACGATGCTATTCCGCCTTCCATGTCGGGACTGGTTGTTATAACGCACGTCAAAGAAGGCGTAACTTACGCGGAACAGCAAAATTTAGACAAACCTATAGTTGATTTAATTAAAGAACACCACGGCACCTCACTCATATACATGTTTTACCAGAAAGCGCTTCAAGGCGGAGATGATGCCGAGGAAAGCAGGTTCCGCTATCCCGGCCCAAAACCTAAAACAAAGGAATCCGCCATACTTATGCTCGCAGATTCCTGTGAAGCAGCATTGCGCCTGCTTGAAACGCCTTCTTCAAACAGAATAAAGGAAACCGTTGAAAAAATCATAAATAATAAATTCACCGACGGTCAGCTGGATGAAGCGCCGATAACCCTTTCAGACCTGCACATGATTGCAGGAAGCATGATAACAACCCTTACCAGCATACATCACACAAGGACGGAATATGAAAGATCAAAACAGAAAGACAACAATACGGATCCACAATCTTAATGTTAAAATAGATCTGCCGGAAAATATTGAAAACGACATCAGGACCGTAGCTAAAGCCACTTTTGACCAGGAAAAATTCTTCGGTTCCTACCAGCTGTCAATCGTGCTTACGTCGGATGAAGAGATAAAAGAAATGAACCTGCGGTATTTGCAAAAAGACCGCACCACTGACGTAATGTGCTTCCCCTACGCAACCGGCAAGCAGGTGCAATCCGACATATTTATTTCAGTGGATTCCGCCCAGGCCCAGGCCGAACAATACAACCATACCTTTAAACAGGAAATACTTTTTCTTGTCATTCACGGTATACTTCACCTGATCGGATGGAACGACGATTCCGACGGCAGAAGAAACCAGATGTGGGGCCGGCAGGAACAAATCCTGAAATCGGTATGCTAATTTTTTTCAGCCTTATCCTGATTTTATTCCTGTTATTTTTGTCATTCTTTTTCTCTGGTGCGGAAGCCGCGCTTTCCTCCCTGTCAAAATATAAAATAAGAAAAATTACCGCGCTTCAAAAACCTCTTCGCAAAATCTTTTCCAAATGGCTTCAGTACCCGCAGGATTTTTTGACCACCATTCTTGTGGGCAACGCCGTCTCCAACATTTTGGTAAGTTCTATTGCCACTTTCATTGCAATACAAATTTTCGATAAATTTCTATCAAGAGAAATAATTGAATTTGCCGCCTGGCTTTTTATTACCGCTTTTATAATTACCTTTTGTGACATTGTGCCGAAAATGTACGGTAAAAGCAACCCGGAAAGAATGTCCCTGCTGGTTATAACACCTATCGGTTTTATCAATAAAATAATTTACCCCCTGATTAAGCCCTTTATATGGTTTGCCGGAGGCGTATTGGGCATAAAATCCGCAAGGCCTGTCAGCAAAATTAACTCGATAACCGCTGAAGAAGTCAGAAATATAGTTTTAGATTCCGGCAGACGGGGCATATTGGGAAAAGAAACCACAAAAATGCTGGAAGGAATGCTGAAACTTTCAAAAATCAGGGTCAGTGAAATCATGGTACCTATAGACAAGGTGGAAAGCGTAAACATTGACAACTCTTCGGAAAAAATCATGGACGACCTGCTTGAAACCGGCCGCAGCCGCGTCCCTGTTTATTCAGGTTCCAGAAACAGAATAATCGGAATCGTCCTGCTGAAAGACCTGGTTAATACAGGTCAAAATGAATCAATAGAATTTTCAAAATCGCTTATCAGGCCCGCGCATTTTGTTACCGCGGATGAAAAGGTAAGTAAACTGCTTTCTGAATTCCGCAAAGGCACTTCGCATTGCGCTATTGTCATAGATTATAAAAACGATGTGAAAGGATTCCTGACGCTTGAAGATGTGTTGGAAGAAATAGTAGGAGAAATTATTGACGAATACGAATTGGCCTACGGCCAGTCCCGTTGAAAACTAAATTAAAATAAATATATGGAACTATTAATAGTTGTAAAACTTATTCTAATGGCAGTTTTCATACTCATGGGCGCTTATTTTAACGCAGTTGAAACCGCTATCCTGAGCATCTCCGGATTAGGCCTGACTGGAATGAAGGAAAAGCACCCTAAGATAAGTAAATGCCTTACGGCCTGGGAAACAAATCCTGATAACCTGATAGCGACAATCCTGGTAGGGAACAACCTTATGAGTATCGGCGCCGGGGTGCTTTCTGTTTCCCTGGCTTTGGATTTTGCCGGCCGCTGGTTTATATATTTTATACCTTTTATTGTTGTTGTTTTGGTTCTGATGTTCAGCGATATAGCTCCCAAGATTTACAGCAGGCTTAATGCAGAAGCAGTTTGTATTTCCGGGATACCTTTACTGATATTTTTCTCAAAATTGTTTTTTCCTGTAACAAATATTCTTGTACGCTTTGCAAAAAGTTTCATGCGCCTGATCAGGATCCATGAAAGATCAGAATCGCCATTTTTGTCCAAAGAAGAATTGCAGATTCTGCTTAATTCCGACACGGAACCCATCACGAATTCAAGCGCTGACTCAAGCCTCGGCCTGTCCAGGCAGGAGAAAAAAATGTTTTCCAACATCCTGCTTTTCGGCGAGAGGCGCGTTCAGGAAGTCATGGTTCCCAGGCCGGAAATTTTTGCCATAGATTACAATACGGGCCTGGACGAGATAATAAACAGGGTTTTAACAAGCAAATATTCCCGCATTCCCGTTTATAAAGGTTCCCTGGACAACATCATCGGCGTCATTTACGCCAAAGACCTTATACTTACCTGGCAAAACAGGAAACTCTTTGTTCTGGATGACATAATACGCCCAGCTTATTTCGTGCCTGAAAATATTTTAGTAGATAATTTAATCCGCGAATTCAAATCCGGTAAGCACCACCTGGCGGTTGTAGTGGATGAATATGGGGTAGCGCAAGGATTGATTACCGTCGAAGATATTGTTGAGGAAATAGTCGGCGAAATTTACGACGAATATGACATACGTGAAAAACCTATAACTGATTTTCCCTGTGCCGCCAGCACAAACTGGGTGGTTAAAGCCACGCGGTCCATACACAAAGTGAATGAAGAATTAAAGCTTGGCGTCCAGCCGACCAGAGCTTTCACCACCGTGGGCGGCTGGGTGCTTACGCTGTTTAAGAAAATACCGGCACCCGGCGAGAAAATAGTGTGGAAAGAATTTACCATTGAAATAGTGGATGCAGACCGTAAAAAGATAAAGATAGTTAAAATCACAAAATAAAAACATGCAATACCAAAGAACCCGCGGGATCGTTTTGTATTCCAGAAAAACCGGCGAAGTTGACAAGTACCTGCACATTTACAGCCTGGAACTTGGCAAAGTAAAAGCTACGGCCACCGGTTCCAGAAAAATCACAGCCAAACTGCTTGCGGCCACAGAACCCGTCACAGAAACCGAATTCATGCTCTACCTGAACAGTAAAACATCCAGGATCAGGGTTATAGGTGGAATATTAAAAAATATGTTCAATCCGCTTAAAACAAATATTACGAAATATTCCTATGCCTGCGCCGTAGTAAACCTGGTAGATTCATTGACCGCCGAACATGAAAAAAATATCCATAAATATGTCCTTTTAAAAAGAACTCTCGAATTGCTTGAAACTTCAAAACGGCCGGATTATATTTACCTGGCCTTTGCCCTGAGATTCATGAAACTCTGCGGTTATGGGCTGGAATTAAATAAATGCGTTAACTGCGAAACAGAAGTCCTGAATGATGAAATCAGCCAAAAATCTGATATAATATTCTTCAGCCTGAAAGACGGAGGGCTTGTCTGCAAAAACTGTTATAATGAAGCTGATTTTGAGTTAATAGGTGTTAACACTAAGGCAACAAGTTTCATCAGACAGCTTTCAAAACTCCCGGGCGAAGACGTGGAAAAATTGGAAGTTCCAAAAAGAATAGAAGAACTCGTTGAAAATTTAATAAGAACATACGTCAATGAATACGTGCCGTACTCATTGAAAACCCAGATGTTCGTGAAAAATTTAACCAGCTAATAACACATGACTGACCGCACATTCTTCCTATCGAATACCGTGCGGTTCGAGAAAGGTAACTGTGATTTTCCAGGAAATTATTTTTGCATTAGAAAAATTCTGGTCCCGCAAGGGCTGCCTGATTGTCCAGCCCTACGACCTTGAAAAAGGCGCAGGGACGTTTAACCCGGCGACTTTTTTGAGGGCCCTAGGACCCAAGCCCTGGAAAGCCGCCTATGTGGAACCCTCTCGCAGGCCAACCGACGGCAGATACGGTGAAAACCCAAACCGCTTACAGCATTATTACCAGTACCAGGTTATAATGAAACCTGCTCCGGCAAACATACAGCAATTATATTTATCTTCATTGACCGCTATCGGCTTAAACCTGAAACAACACGATATCCGTTTTGTAGAAGACGACTGGGAATCGCCTACCCTTGGCGCCTGGGGGCTGGGCTGGGAAGTATGGCTTGACGGAATGGAAATCACGCAGTTTACATATTTTCAGCAGATCGGAGGGTTTGAACTAAACCCCATCTCAGTGGAGTTGACCTACGGGCTCGAACGGCTTGCCACTTACTCCCAGAAGAAAAATTCTGTTTACGATATTCTATGGAACAAAGATACCACTTACGGAGAAGTGCACCTTGAAGATGAAAAACAATTTTCCAGATATAACTTTGAAGAAGCAAATGTAGAACTTTTACAAAGGCATTTTACAGATTGGGAAAAAGAAGCGCTTTCCCTTTTAGACAAAAAACTGGTTTTGCCCGCTTATGACTGCGTAATGAAATGCTCGCACTTGTTTAACCTGCTTGACGCGCGCGGAGCAATTTCAGTTACAGAACGCATCTCGTATATCAGCCGGGTGCGCAACCTGGCTCACCGCGCAGCAGAACAGTACATCGAAAAAGAGACAAAATAGCTTTATGGCTAAGAACACTTTACTCGAAATCTATACAGAAGAAATACCGGCGAACTTTATCCCCCCGGTTATCGCAAACTTGCGTGAGCTCACGAAAAAGTTCCTTGATGAACAGAAACTTGAATACAAAAATGTAACTGTCTGGGCCACACCCAGACGCCTTGCTGTTTATATAGACGGCCTTGTTGAAAAGACAAAAGAGGAAACCATTGAAGTAATGGGGCCTCCCGTCAAAATAGCCAAAGATGAAAACGGCGAATTTACAAAGGTAGGACTTGGCTTTGCCAACACCCAGGGAATTAAAGCTGAGAACCTCCAGATAAAAAACACTCCTAAGGGCGACTATTACTACATCACCAAACAAACCGGCGGCCAGCTAACAGAAAAAGTATTGCCGGAAATATTCACAAAAATCATTACCAAAATTTATTTCCCCAAAACTATGGTGTGGAATGAATCAAAATTCAAGTTTGTCAGGCCTATAAAAAGCATTATCGCGCTTCATGGAGCTAAACCGGTAAAACTTACAATAGCAGGAATAAAATCAGGCGTTCACACTTACGGGCTTTACATAAAATCATCAAAAAAACTCAAGGTTGCCCTGCCTGAAAAATATACAAGCATTTTGAGGGATAATTACGTTATTGTTGACCAACAAATAAGGAAAGGAAATATACTGAGCACTGCCAACCAGGCAATTAAAAAAATAGGCGGTAAAGTAGAATTTGATGAAAAGCTCCTTGAAGAGATAACATATTTAGTGGAACACCCCACAGCTGTCCTTTGTGAATTCGATAAAAATTTCCTAAAACTACCCGAAATAGTCATTATCACTTGCCTGGAAAAGAAACAAAAATTCTTCCCGGTTATGGACAAGAACGGAAAACTTAGCAATTATTTTATAGGTATCAGGAACGGCGCATCGGAACACCAGGAGATTGTTAAGGAAGGCTACGAGAAAGTGGCGTCAGCGCGGCTTAAAGACGCAGAATTCTTCTATGAACAGGATTTGAAAGAAAAGCTTGAAACCAAAACAGAAAAACTCAAAGGCATAATATTCCAGCAGAAACTTGGTACAGTGTACGAAAAAATACAGCGGATAGAAAAACTTTCCAGTCAGATCGGCCAGTGGCTTAACCTAGACCCGGTGCAAAAAAGAGAAATCAGCCGCACGGTAATGCTGTGCAAAAATGATTTATTAACTTCTATAGTATTTGAATATGCCGAGCTTCAGGGTGTTATCGGCGCAATTTACGCAGAAAAAAACGGCGAACCTGAAAATGTCTATAGCGCAATTGAACAACATTACTGGCCTTTATCAGCCCAGGGCAAACTTCCAAAAACAATAACGGGCGCTGTGGTTTCCATTTCAGACAAGATTGACACGATTGCAGGCAATTTTGCCGTAGGGCTTATTCCTACAGGCTCAGCAGACCCCTATGGATTAAGACGCCAGGCGATAGGAATAGTCAGGATTCTTATTGAAAAGAAAATCCAGATTCCGCTGAAAGAATTAATACAGAAAGCTATAGCATGCCTTCCGGGTTCAATTACAGGAAGCCAGCCGAAGCTTTTGGATATAACACTGGATTTTTTCCGCCAACGCTTAGAAGTAATTTTTGAAGAAAAAGGTTACAAAATAGACGAAATCAGGTCGGTTTTAAGCAAGGATTTTAACAATTTAATTGAAGTTCAGGAAAAACTGGATGCTATTAAAGAAATCCGGAAACTTCCTGACTTTGAACCTTTGGCGGCAGGATTTAAAAGAGCATCTAATATTTTAAGGCAGGCCCAGCAAAAGAACTTGCCTGTTAATGTTAATCAATTGTCTGCCGATAAATTAATGGAACAGGAAGAAAAGGATCTCTACCAAAGCCTTGAAAGAGTAAAAAAGGAAATTCAGCAGTTTATTGATAAGAAGGAATATTTGGAAGTTTTAAAGATACTTGTAACCTTGAGGGAACCGATAGATAAGTTTTTCGATAAGGTTATGGTAATGGCACCCGATACAACTTTACGCGATAACCGCCTTGCTCTCTTGCAGGAAACAGTAAACCTCTTTCTAAACGTTTCTGACCTCTCCCAACTGCAATAATCGCCCCAGGCCGTTTAAAATTTCATTCCTAACGAAAAATAATGGTTGCCGGGTGACTGGCTGAAATTTGAATTAAATAATCACGAGATGTCCCCTATTTGCCAGATAGACGTAAAAAATGCCAAAAAAGTTCCCCAATATTTTTAATGGGCTTGTAATTCTAAACGGAGGATATTGAAAACGTGGTTTGCGGAGCGTTCTTTGATTTCTAGGCGTGTGCCTATGAAGTGCACCGTTTCAGTTTTATTTTTTTTGGGAGTAACCAGGGCAAAACAGACCGTTCCTACCGGTTTTTCGGGAGTCCCTCCCGAAGGGCCGGCAATTCCGCTGATCGCGACAGCGTAATCGCTTTTGGTGAGCGCTTTCGCGCCTTTTGCCATTTCCAGCGCAGTGGGCTCGGAAACAGCACCATTTTTATCAATTACCTCAGGATTTACTTTGAGTATTTCAATTTTTGAGTGGTTTGAGTAAGAAACTATCCCGCCCTGAAAAAAAAGCGAACTACCGGGAATATTTGTCAGCCGGTTTGCTATAAGCCCGCCTGTGCAGGATTCTGCAACGGAAAGAGTACTTTTATGTTTAATGAGCAGGTCTCCAACAATACTTTCTAAAGTTTGAGCATCCTCACCGTAAATATAATCTTTGAGCACCCTATAGAACTCTGCTTTTATGCTGTGCATAATTTCATCCACTAACATTGAATCAGTGCCCGTGACAGTAGTTTTTATGTTTACTCCGGATAAATGGGCAAGAATGGTAAAGGATACGGAGCCATCTTCAAGTTTGCGCTCCGTTTCAATGATAGGTTTTATTATTTCATTTACTTTTGATTCCCCAAGCCCGAAAATATGAATAGTTTTTGATTTCGCAATAATCCCGCAATATTTATTTTTCAAAAGAGGCGCTAAGAAGGATTCAAACATTGTGTGCATTTCTTTCGGCGGGCCGGGAAGAATCACAATAAGTTTGTTATTGTGTTCCAAAAATTGCCCGGGGGCCGTGCCGAACTTGTTCTCTATTGTTTTTGCACCTTCAATAAGGTAAGCCTGATTTTCATTCCCCTTAAGCGAGAATTTGTAGCCCCTGGAAGCCATGTACTGTTCCAGTTTTTTAAGCAACTCTTCGTTGCGTATAAGTTTTTTATTTAATGCTTTTGCAGCGGCTTCTCTGGTAAGGTCGTCAAAAGTGGGCCCGAGCCCGCCGGTAATTATTGTAATATCGGCTTTGACGAAGGCATCTTTAAAAGTTGCTGTCATTTCTTCAAGATCATCAGGAATGGTTCTTGCGGAATTCAATTGCAGGCCGATATCACTGAGATGTTCTCCGATATAAGCGATATGGGAGTTTAGTTTACCATAGAGAAGTTCATGCCCTACACAGATAAGTTCAATACGCATATTTTAGTGAAAGAAACCTACTTTTTTTTCTTCTACTGCTTGAGGTGTTTTTATCTCGCCGAATTGCAGTTCATATTTTTTTATGTTGTCATTAATTGCCAAAAGCAGGCGTTTCATATGCTGGGGCGAAGTTATTATTCTTGACCTTATTTTTGCTTTTGGCGCCTGGGGCTGGACAAAGATAAAATCGAACACAAATTCGGTTTCATTATGGGATATTAACGCTAAGTTACAATAAATCCCCTGCGCAGTCTGGTCATCTACTTCAATCTGAATCTGTTTTGTCTCAAGTGACGGTTGATTTTGTTCGGCCATTTTTTTTCCCCTTTAACACCCAATGTTACTCGCTTGGAAGAGTATTGAGTGTATTCTCCTTGTAAATACCTCTATAGTTTTATCGCTTTCAATATTTTTTCAAGTTTTGCTTCCACAACTGTAGGCTGTTTTATCGATTTTATTGCTCTTTCAGGGTCTTTAAGCCCGTGTCCGGTCAAAATGCAAATAGCGGTTTTTCCGTTTTCCTTTTTTAATTTAGCAGAATATTTTATAAGCCCTGCCAAAGAGGCCGCGCTTGCAGGTTCGGCAAACACGCCTTCCAATCCGGCTAAAAGTTTATAAGCATTTATAATTTCGGTATCTGTTACGGTATCGATAACACCTTTGGATTCGTCTCTCGCGGCTTCTGCCTGTTTCCAGCTGGCCGGGTTGCCTATCTTTATTGCGGTTGCAAGGGTTTTCGGGTGCTTGATGGGTTTTCCTAAAACTATCGGCGCTGAGCCTTTTGCCTGAAACCCCATCATGCGCGGCAATTTGAGATTTGAAATTTGAAATTGTTGATATTCTTTATACCCTTTCCAATAAGCTGTAATATTTCCCGCGTTTCCTACGGGCATGAACTGGTAATCGGGAGCGTCTCCCAAAAATTCTATAATTTCAAATGATCCGGTTTTCTGGCCTTCAATTCTATACGGGTTTATTGAATTGACAACTGTTACCGGGTAGGTTTCGCTGATTTTTTTAACAAGGGTGAGAGCTTCGTCAAAATTGCCTTTAATGGCGATAACTTTGGCACCATGCATCATTGCCTGCGATAGTTTTCCAAGAGCAATTGAGCCCTCCGGTATAATTACGATACATTTGATGCCGGCTTTGGCGGAATAAGCGGCTGCGCTGGCTGAAGTATTGCCGGTAGAAGCGCAAATGACCGCGTTTGCTTTTTCTTCCACAGCTTTTGAAATGGCCATAGTCATACCGCGGTCTTTAAATGAGCCGGTTGGATTAAAACCCTCACACTTCAAGTAAATCTTTAAGTCCAGTTTCAAGTGTGATTCTATGTTTTTTGCCCTTAAAAGAGGAGTATTCCCTTCATACAAAGTTATAATCGGGGTTTTATCGGTTACCGGGAGGTATTTCTTGTAGCGTTCTATAACGCCTTTATACATATCAGTCTGCGCCTTCAAAAGCTTCTTTTATTCCGCCGCTGGTTGGTGCTTTAACCGCAACGTTTGCTGTTTTTACATATTTTTTCACTATTTCAGCGCTATTTTTTACGTTCAATTTGTCGAAATAAAATACAAATTTTTCCTCCAACGCTTCAGTAATTGTATCCCTTGCGCTTTGAGGAAGCGACCAAATGGCTTTTTTGAACGGGCCGTTGGCTTTTTTACGTGTTTTATAAAGGAACTGCTGGTCGGTATCAGTTGATTTTCTTTCAGCGGCGCAATTCTTAACGCACCATTCATTGATTTCTTTTTTAAGGCTTTCCGGAAAAGCAGGGCTGTCAAAAATCATGTTCTGGAATTCTGTTGCCAGGTGGATTTCCGAAGTCTCGACTTTTGAAAACTTATCAAACAAATCAGCCGGAAGAGTGGAAGCTCCGTGCTGTACACAGCCGGAAATCTTGTATTCATCGCGGGCAATTTTGCCTAATTTTTCAAGGACATTAAAATCAAGTTTTACCGAGGCTATGCTTCCGTCTGGAAGAGGTACTCCGCCGTGCGAAGTTCCGGTTTGAACTGCTATTTTCGAAATCCCTGATATTTTTCCGATCTCTTTCAAATAGCCGTTCAAATAAGCGCGCATCTCGGCTTCATTTGAATTTGATCCGCCTATTTCGCCGATTTCCCCGCCGAGCATTACATCAATGCCTTCGGGCTGAATACTTCTGGTGAATTTTGTTAATTCAGCGGCAACATCAAAATTGGGTTTCTGTTGTTCATCTATCGATGTTTTCGAAAGATCTACAAGAGTTGATGTATCAAGGTCAATGTTGAAAAATCCTGCTTCAATTGATTCCTGAAGAAGGTCTTTTGCGCCTTTCATTTCTTTTGCCGCATCTTCTTTATATTTTTTACCGTTTACCTGGTAATGGTCGCCTTGGACGAATATTGGGTTAGGATAATTTTCTTTTATTGCGGCAGCCAGCATTGCCGCTGCAAATTCAGAAGGCCTCTGGTCAGTATAGCCGGATTCTGAACGGGCTATTTCAAAAATAAAAAGGCCGACATTTGCTTTCTTGGCCGCTCTGAAGACTGCTCTTGCGAAATCGTAGCTGAGCTGCCTTACGTTTATCGCCGGAACTGTAAAACCTTTTATTTTTCCTTCGCCGCGGGCTTTGTAAACCTCAAATATTGAAGCCGGTCCGTTTCCCAGCTTTTGTCCTAAAAGCCTGATAATGAATCTGGACATATTGCGTACTTCTTCGCTGGGCGAAAATGCCGAGTTCCAGACCAGTTCGTCTATCAGTTCGCTTCTTAATTTTTTATCATTAAGAATTTCAACAGCTGAACCGTCTTTGCTAAATTTGATTGTGTCTTTGATGCTGTCTATCAAAGATTTTTTGTCTGCATGCTCTTTCATTAGTTAATCCTCCTTCTTGGATTTTTTATTTTCCGTAAAATTGCCTATGGAGCGGTACTTTTTATATCTTGCCTTGAGTAATTCCGGAATTTTCATTTTTTTAAGGGCTGATAAATTTTTGATAAAAGCTTTTTTCATATTTTCTGCAGTCAGATTGATATCCTTATTGGCTCCACCGAGAGGTTCAGTGACAATCTCATCTATTACTTTAAGTTTTAATAAGTCCGGCGCGGTGATTTTCATGGCTTCTGCAGCCTCTGCGTATTTTGTGGCATCATGAAATAAAATGCTCGCGCAGCCTTCAGGGCTTATAACAGAATAGTAAGCATTTTCAAGCATAAGAATCTTATCAGTTACGCCGATACCTAACGCTCCCCCTGAACCGCCTTCCCCGATGACAATGCAGATTATCGGTGTTTCAACAATGGACATTTCCCTGAGGTTTCTTGCTATTGCTTCGCCCTGGCCCCTTTCTTCCGCTCCTATACCCGGATAAGCTCCCATAGTATCAATGAAAGAAATGACAGGCCTGTTAAATTTTTCTGCCAATTTCATAATACGCAATGCTTTCCTGTAACCTTCAGGGTGCATGGATCCGAAGTTACGTTCCATGTTTTCCTGCAGGGTTCTGCCTTTTTGCTGGGCTAATATGGCAACGGGTTCGCCGTCGAGCAGTGCGAAGCCGGCAATAAGCGCCTTATCATCGGAAAAGTTTCTATCGCCGTGCAGTTCTGTAAAATCCGTAAAAATAAGGTTGATATAATCCAGGCTGTAAGGCCTTTTAGGATGGCGGGCAAATTTTACCCGCTGCGCGGGAATCAGGTTTGAATAAATGTCGTGCTTTAGAGTATGGCATTTTTCTTCCAGGGTTTTTATTTCGGCGTTAACGTTTACCTGGGGAATACCGTCTTTGTTCGCCGGATTGTTTGAAATTTTTTTAAGTTCGGCAATTCTATTTTCAAGTTCAACTATAGGCTGTTCGAAATCTAATCCCTGGAATTCTTCTGCCATAATTTAAATTTTCCTTTGTTGGACTGCCGTTTAAAATTTGGTTTGGTAATTGATTTCGACAAACCTGTCGATATCAATCTTCCTTGGTGACGCAAGGTCCCTGAACGAAAAATCTATATAAATATCTTCAGTGGGATAAAGCCTTATGGCGGCATTGAGCCTGGTATCATCATAATATTTGAGGAGATTATCAAACTCAACAATAAAAGCCATTATCTTTTGTTCGTTATCTATTAAGGAATAATCGAAACCGGTAAAACCATAAACATTAGCTACATCCCTGTTATTTTCTGTTGAAAAGTTTACGTTGGTTCCCAGATGAAACATTAGATTATCTGTAAATATTTCAGTGTCTGTTACAAGGAAAACTCCCTTTTCCCTATAACTGTATAAGCCATTGCCGTCATTATACATGTATCCCTGACCGTCATAGCCAAGCGCTATCGCGGGAAAATTCTTCGAGCCGTCAAAGATGCGGAATTTAAGGTTGAGAGTGGGTTTGCGGGGCTGAGGGTTCTCATTTCCGATAAGTTTATCTATATCCCAGGAAAATCCGATATTCAATTTTCTGAATACTCCGAAATCAATCCGGGGTATTACGCCCCCTCCGCGGTATAGGCGGAAATTCAAATTCATTGAGTAGTAATCAATTATCCCGGCTGTAGGCGTATCAACAAGCTTGATTGTGGAAGCAAACAAACTTCCTGTCTGCAGGGTAATCAAGCAAGCTAAAAAAAAGCCTAAAAAGAATACTGGTTTATTATTTACTTTTTTGTTGTTGTTTTTTTTCAACTGGTGTAGTTTTCCCTTCCGCTGGTTTTGTTATTGCTTTTTCAAGAACAGGAAGTACCTTCCTGTGCAAAGAGCAAATTAACCGAAATAACAACTATAAAAATCGAAAAAATCAATGACCTTTTCAATGACCTTTTAACCATTTTAATACTTCCGTGATACTTAAAATAATTGAATAATTATATCCATTTTAAGGAAGCTTGTCAAACCCCCACCTCTATCAAACTATGAAGCTGTTTTACCTGAGTTGGCGTGCCGATTACAATTAAGGTATCACCGGAATTAAGTTTATAGTTTTGTTTAGGGTTATAGATAAATTTTTCAGTTTTACTTTCCCTTATTGCAATTACGATCAGTCCGACTTTTTCGTTTATATTGCAATCAGAAAGCGCTTTTCCTGTCAGCGGCGATTTGTCGGAAATTGTTTCTTCTTCGATGCGCAGGGGTTCATTATCAACTGTCTGGTAAAGCATCCGGTCAAGAAAAGAAACCACCGTAGGCCTTAGAGCTGCGGATGCGATTCTCATGCCTCCTATTAAGTTTGTTGATATAACTTCGTCCGCGCCGGCTTTCTGCAACTTTGCAACACTTTCCCGTTCTTTTGCCTGGGTAACTATTTTGAGGTTGGGGTTAAACCCTTTTGCTGAAAGTACCACAAAAAGATTATCTTTGTCTTCCTGCAATATGGAAACCAGGCCGGCAGCGTTTTCTATGCCTGCTGTTTGAAGAGTTCTATCTTCTTCAGGGTTGCCGTAAATTAATAGTATGCTCTCGTTCAGTTTCTCGGCAATATGTTTGTTGTTTGTAATAACTACTACGTCCTGTTTGGTTTTTACAAATTCTTCTATTGCATATTCGCCGGTTTCACTGTCTACACAGATAATATAATGGTTTTTCAGCGCTTTTATTGCTTTTTCCATTTTACGCCTCCTCATAAGGCCGGTTAGTTCGCCTTCAATTAGAAATGACATGCCGGTGGTAAATACATAGGTTAAAATTCCGATGCCTGTTAAAATAAGAAAAATGGTGAATATCCTGCCTTGGGTTGTAAGCGGGTTAGTTTCGCCGTAGCCTACAGTGGCAAGAGTAATAACAGTCATAAAAAGCGAGTCAAGGAACTTCCAGTGTTCTATGACCATATAACCGAAAGTGCCTACAAAAAAAACAATTACCATTAACATGAAGGATACAAGGATTCTTTTTGGGATGTCTTTAAAAATGTTCATCACATTTTCTCCGGGGCAGTGATAGCAAGCAAAGAAAGCCCATTTTTTAATGTAATTTTTATTGATTTTATTAATGCGATCCTGGCCCGGGTTTGTTCTGGATCCTGGGTAACTACGCGGTGAGTGTCGTAATATCTGTGAAATAACCCGGCAAAATCAAGCAAATAGGTTGCCAGGTAATGGGGCGACAGATTTTTTATGCATCTGTGCAGTACGTCGGGGTACAAAGTTATTTTTTTAATAATCTGGTGCTCGAGATTTTCTTTCAAAAGGCTATAGTCAATTTTAGATACAGCAGAGATTGATTGGGTTTTTTCCGCTTCTCTCAGGATTCCGCAGCAGCGCGTGTGGGCGTATTGAATATAAAATATCGGATTTTCATTTGCTTTCTTTTTTGCCAGTTCCAGGTCAAATTCCAGGTGTGTGCCTGGAGTTTTTGTAGAGAGGAAGTATCTGGCGGCATCCGTTCCTATTTCTTCCCGCACTTCACGCAGGGTCACAAATTCCCCCGCTCTTGTTGACATCCTGACCCTTTCGCCGTTTCTTGAAAGAGATACAAGCTGGTAGAGCAATACTTCCACATCTTCCGGTTTATGCCCGATAGATAACATGGCGGATTTAATTCTTGGAACATACCCGTGATGGTCACAGCCCCAGATATTCAGTAGTTTTTTATAGCCTCTTTCAAATTTGTACCAGTGATAAGCTATATCCGCGCCGAAATAAGTGTACCTGCCGTCCTGTTTTTGGATAACGCGGTCCTTCTCATCTATTGAATCTTCGGTTTTGAACCAGAGAGCGGAATCTTTTTCAAACAAAAATCCGTCTTTATGGAGGCCTTCAACCACTTTTTTGACTATGCCTTTATTATGCAGCTCTGACTCATACTGCCAGGAATCAAACTCAACTTTAAATTCTGCTAGGTCGCTTCTTATATCCTTCAATATTTCAGTAACCGCAAATTCCTTGATAACAGAAATTTCCGGTATTTTATCCCGGTATTCTTCAAGCAGCTTTTTTGCAATTTCCGCGATGTAGGTTCCCTTATATAGTTTTTCTGTGCTGATTGATGAAACATCTTCGCTTTTGATTATTTTTGCCTGCAGTTCAACGGATTGCGCCAGAAAATTCATCTGGACGCCTACATCGTTTACGTAATATTCTTTCAGGATTTTAAAACCTAACTGGGTGTATATTCTGGCAAGAGCGTCTCCTATTACAGCGCCCCTGCCGTGGCCGATATGCAGAGGGCCTGTGGGGTTGCTTGAAACAAAATCAATTAGTACCGGGTTGCCGTCGTATAAATCAATTTCAGGGTATTTGTCCCCTTGGGCCAGGACTTTTTCAAGTTCACTCTCAAGAAGTTCTTTTGAAATATGAAAATTCAGGAAACCCGGAGGAACAAATTCTATTTTAGAAAAATACGGCGCTTTCTCAAGTTTTTTTATAATTCCTTCAGAAAGCGTTTTTGGGTTGGTTTTTTCTTTTTTTGCCAGCAGAAGGACTACGTTTGTTGAAAGGTCAGCATTGAAGTTCTGAGGAGGTTCTTCCAGGCTGAATTCAAAATCGTTTTCTAATTCAAGCAGTTCGTAAATATTATTTCTTATTTCTTGAACGAAAGTTTTCTTGCTTTGTGCCATACATTTTCCAGTGAGTAGAATTCCCGCGCTTCTTTTGTCATTACGTGCACAACCACGCTGCCGTAATCTATTATCTGCCAGCTTGGAGATGAATCCTTCATTTCCTGGCGCGATAGCTGAAGAAGGCCTTTTTGCTTAAAGTTTTTTTTGATTGAGTCAATTACTGCGTCCATTTGAACGCTTGATTCTACGGTGCCGATCACAAAATAGTCAGCGATCGCGGTAAGTTTGCTGATGTTTAGCAATACAATATCTTTGGTTTTTTTGGCCCACATTAATTTTGCGGATTCTTTCGCTATACTCAGCGGTGTAGTTTTCTTGATCATAGTTCTCCTTAAAATTTGACGCTTCCCGTTCTGTTTCTTTCTAATCTTTCTTTTGCCAGCCTTTCTTCCTGGTTTTTAATATTCTCTATAGCATCAACAAGTTGTAAAGAGACTGAATTGAGCAGGTCGCAGGTTGTATGCTGATAAGTTACTTCTTTAGCAGTATTGCCCAGTAAAATAAACCCAAGGAGATTTTTTTTAAAAAGCGGAGAGATTACAGCGGATTTTACATTTGTAATTTCTTTGTCAATAATCCCTTTTATTTCTTTTTCTTTATTTGTGATGGCTATCGCTTCGGTTTTACCGGCAAGAAATGTGGAGAGCGGATGTTTGCCGGGGATGGCAGTTTTTTGGATGTTTTCCGGGAAAGTTCCATAAGGCTCATAGTCCCCAGCAAATTCATTCCAGAAAAAAAGAGATCCTGTATTAACATCCGGGACTGATAAACACAAATGTTTAATGATTTCCTGGCAAAATTCCGGAAGCGGAAGGCTTTTAATCATCATTTTACCGATTTCATAAATAGTTGCCAGTTCCCGGCTGGTTTGCTCTAATCTTCCCAGCGTCAAGAAAAGAAGCGTTTCAAGCATTTTCTGGGTTCCTGCCGGGTCTGAAGAAAGTAATTTCTTAAAAGCATCAATAGATATTCTGTAATAAAGAAGCCTTGTTTTTGCTTTTACTGATGCAGTCCTGGACTGAGCGCTGAAAAGGCTCATTTCACCGAAGATGTTTTTATCGTTTATTACAGAAAGAACTTTTTCTGTCTCTTCTGAAAGTTTTTTTATGACTATGGCTTCGCCTTCTTCAATAATGTAAAGATGAGCTGATGCCGAGCCTTCAGAAAAAATAGTTTCGTCCGGTTGTGCTTCCTTATACTCCATCATTTCCGCAAGTTTGTTGGAAAAATCCTGCGAAAAGTTACTCAATGCCGGAATAGTTTTAATAAATTTCAATTTATCCGAAGTATTAGTGTGCTGCATAGGAACCCGGCCCTCCCGTAGCCATTACTGTTTTTCCGCCGCTGCGCACATAATCGGGGTTTGCGGCTTTTGCTGCTGCATCTTCCGTAGATACTCTACCAGCCTGGACAAGAGCTATCAGCGCTTTATCCATGCTTATCATACCGAATTTCATGCCGGTGTCTATGGCATTATAAATCTGGTGTGTTTTTCCTTCACGGATAAGGTTGGCAATAGCCGGGGTTACCGTCATTATTTCCCTCGCCGCGGCTCTCCCGGGCATGTCGCACCGCGGAACAAGTATTTGTGATACAACGGCTTTTAGAGTGGACGCCAGCTGCACGCGCACCTGTTGCTGCTGATGCGGAGGAAACACGTCTATAACGCGGTCAACGGTTTGGGCGGCATCCTGGGTATGAAGCGTTGCAAAAACCAGATGCCCTGTTTCAGCCATTGTAATAGCAGCGCCGATTGTTTCCAAATCACGCATTTCGCCGACAAGAAGAACGTCAGGGTCCTGGCGTAAAGCATATTTCAAAGCGGTGGCAAATGATTTAGTGTGCTGGCCGATTTCCCTCTGCCTGACGATACTGCTTTTATGTTCGTAAACGAATTCAATCGGATCTTCAACGGTTATTATATTGTGTTTGTGCTTTGTATTGATTAAGTTTAAAAGGCAGGCAAGTGTTGTTGATTTTCCTGAACCTGTAGGGCCGGTGACAAGCACAAGTCCTTTCGGCAGGTCTGCAAGGGACGTGATCTGCGTAGGCAATTCTATTTCTTCCGGAGTAGGGATTACCGTAGGGATAACGCGCAGAACCGCTTCAACCCCGTTTTTCTGCAGGAATACGTTTACCCTGAATCTGGCAACTTTCGGGACGATGGTTGAAGAATCAAGTTCCCCGGATTCTTCAAATTTTCCGCGCTGGTCTTCAAATAAAATCGAGTAAATAATCCGTTTGCTTTCATCCGGCGTTAATACAGGGAATTCATCCAAAGACTGGATTTCGCCCCGGATTCTTACCATTGGCGGCTTGCCAACCACAACGTGAATGTCGCTTGCTTTTTTGTCAACTGCTGCTTTCAGGATTTCTACCATCTCAGCCATACTTTTTTACCCCCATTTACTGATATTCCTGCTTGTTTTTTATTTTATAATCTTTGCCGATATATACGGAAATGTCTACCAGTCGTTTAGAATCGTAGCGTGTAAAAATTTCTTCGGTTTCCATCAGATTGGCAATATTCTGGGCAGCTTTCAGGTTTCCTACCCGGTCTACAATTATAGTTTTCAAGGATTTTGTCGGGCAATTTTGGTAATTGATAACATCAAACCCTGAGTCTCTCAATTTCCTTGATACTTCCAGGGCTATCCCGGGGTAGCTGGAAGCATTTAACACTTCAACAATAATTTTTGCCTGGTCGTATTCAACGCCTGAACCATAAATAAGGCCCAGTACTTTATTGATTTCTACGGGGTCAGCCATCCAATAATTGTAAAAAGGTTTTCCGGGAAGCTGGGCTTTACGGATATTGTCGAAATCAACTTTTTTAAGCTCAAGCATCATAGTTAAAATATCGTAAATGCCTAAATTCGTATGGGGTGATTCCATTATACACTTCAATAATCTGGGAATGCGCAGAATTATTGTCGGACTCTTGAAGCGGTTAACCAGGGCTTCTACGAACCTTTGCTGTCGGTAGATCCTGCCGATATCTCCGGCGTTGGAGCGAAACCTTACATATTCCAAAGCGCCCATATTCTTGTATTCTTTTTTTGTAGTAAGGTCGACAGCTGAACTGCCGTATAAAAGCCAGGGGCCTGGCGTGAAATTTATATGCAGGTTTCCCGCCTGGTCGTCATATTTCATTGGGTCATCAATTTCTATCTTAATGCCGCCTACAGCGTCAATAAGTTTTCTGAAAGCATTATAATCCACCTGGAAATAGTAAGGTATTTCAACCCGGTTTAAAAATATTATCGCCACAACTTTACGCAAGGCTTCAAGAGAGGAATAATGGTTTTTCTCCCTTTTAAAATAATACGCATAAACCTCGTTTATCCTGTTTACATTGAGGCCGGGCACGGAGATTTTCGTGTCCCTGGGAATTGAGATAATATCAATGAAGTTACTGCGCGGATTGTAGGAAACAAAAATAAGCGTATCAGAATGCAGGGAATGGTCAACGTAGTCGGTGCCGACAACAATAAAATTAATGTTCTTTTTAGCTGTTATGCGGGATACAACGTTGCTTCTCCAGGATAAAAATATTGTAATTACAACGATGGAAGCGGCGACAATTAAAGTTATTTGTTTTAGAGTGAGTTTTTTTAGTTTATCGTGCATGGGGTACACTTATTCCTGATATAAATTATTTTTGGAAATATATTTTCTCACAGATTCAGGCGTTAAGTAACGCAGGGAAACATTTCTGCTTAAATAGCCCCGGAGCAGGGTGCTGGAAATATCTATAAAAGGTATATAGAAAAATTTTACTTTGTTTTTTACCTTATCAGGTATCTTGCTGACTGAAAAATTTGGTTTCAAACCAACAAGGAATTTACATTCATCCAGGATGTTTTCGCCCTTTTCCCAGGTATTAATTTCCAGCAATAGTTCAAGGCCCATAATAAAGTACAGCTCATCTTTTGGGTACAAATTTTTAAAATACTGGATTGTATCAAAAGTATAGGTTAGGTCAGTTTTTCGGAGTTCATAATCGCTGACAGAAAAATATGGGTTATCCTCAATGGCTATTTTTACCATTTTCAGCCGGTGTTCCTTTGATGCAATAGGAATGCCCGGTTTGTGCGGAGGTTTCCCGGAAGGAATTAATATAACTTTATCCAGCCCGAAATAGGATCTCGCCGATTCTGCAATAATCAGGTGCCCGTGATGTATAGGATTAAATGTCCCGCCGAATAACCCGATTTTCATTCTCTTATTTGTCCTGTTCCGCGAACAATATACTTTGTTGAGGTTAGTTCGTTCAAGCCCATGGTGCCCCGGGCGTGAAGTTTTTGCGTAGATATCCCCATTTCTGACCCTAATCCAAAGACACTGCCATCGTGCAGGCGTGTTGAAGCGTTGTGCAAAACAGCGGAAGAATCAACTTCGTTTAGGAATTTTTCTGCCTCATTTATGTCCTGTGTGATTATTGAATCAGTATGGCCTGAACCGTATGTATTGATATGCTTTATTGCTTCTTCGATGGAACCAACAATTTTTACGGCAAGTATCAGGTCATGAAACTCCGTGGACCAATCTTTACTTGCGGCTGTTTTTATATTTTTGAGGATTTTCTTCGTATTTGCACATCCCCGAATTTGTACTCCTGTTTTTTGCAGTAATCGGCCTAATTCCGGAAGCACGGCGCCGGCAATGTCTTTATGTACCAGAAGGGTTTCGGTTGCGTTGCACACGCCCGGCCGCTGAACTTTGGCGTTGTAAACAATTTTTACGGCCATGTCGCTATCAGCGGATTTGTCAATATAAGTGGCACATAAACCCCTGCCGTGCGACAAAACAGGCACGCAGGATTGTTCGCGGATTTCGTTGACCATTTTCTCCCCGCCGCGCGGGATTACCAGGTCTATTAAAGTATCCATTTTTATCAGCCTGTAAATTATTTTCCTGTCGGTGGAATCAATGAAAAATACCGCATTTTCCGGCAAGCCTGTTTCTTTAAGCGCCTGCTTAATTATTTTTGAGAGCAGTCTGTTTGAATTTATCGCTTCACTGCCGCCGCGTAAAATTACCGCATTGCCTGATTTGAGGCATAACGCCGTGGAATCTATTGTTACATTCGGCCTGGATTCGTAAATCATGCATATTACTCCGATAGGCACTTTTATTTTTTGCAGTTTTATTCCTGACGGCCTTGTTTGTTCTGATATAACCGTGCCAACCGGATCGGGAAGGGCAATTACATCTTTCACGCCCTTAGACATTTCATTTATTCTATTCTCATTGAGGGTAAGCCTGTCCATAAGCGCTTCGGAAAGTTTGTTTTTTTTTGCGTTAGCAACATCCTTAAGGTTTTCTTTTATTATCGCGTCTTTTTTTTCAATAATAAGTTCAGCTGCCCTGGTTAAAGCTTTGTTTTTAAGTTCTGTAGAAACATTGGCTAGTTTTCGGGAGGCTGTTTTTACAGCTTGAACAAGTTTTAAAAGTTGTTTATCAGTCATTTTTATTTTTTATAAAAGGCAGTAAACCGCCGGCAAAAATTAATTCCTTCTCCCGTTGGTCAAAGGTATATTTTACCTTGAATACAAGGTTTTTTGTTTTATTGAAAATTTTTAAAGGAAGATCCTGTTTAATGGAATTAATAATATCCTCCATTTCAAATTCGTCACCCTGGATAATGTTATCATAATCTACTGGATTTTTAAAAACAAGAGGAATAACGCCGAAATTTATCAGGTTTGACCTGTGTATTCTGGCAAAGGATTTTGCAAGCACGGCGGAAACGCCTAAATACCTTAAAACTATCGCCGCATGCTCGCGGGAAGAGCCCTGCCCATAATTTTCCCCGGCAATAATTATGTTTGTCTTTCCGGTTTGGAGAAGGCCTTTTGCCCTTTTAGGAAATAATTCATCAACTCTGGTTAAAGTATACTCGGATATCGCCGGTATATTTGACCTTAGAGGCAATATCTTTGCGCCTGCCGGCAGAATATCGTCGGTTGAAATATTGTCGCCCAATTTAATAGCAACAGAGCATAAAATTTTATCTTTAAGCGGCGTGAATTCAGGCAATGGTTTAATATTCGGGCCGCGGACAATTTCCACTTTTTTTGTTTTATCATAGGATGGGTAGATAAAATTTGATTTTATTTCCTGTTTTCCCGCAGGGGATATTTCCAGCTCAGGGAATTTGCCCAGTTCTCTCGGGTCGGTTATTGAACCAAAAATTGCGCTTGCAACCGCTGTTTCAGGGCTGCAAAGATAAATGGATGCGCTTTTTGTGCCGCTTCTGCCAGCAAAATTTCTGTTAAAAGTGCGCAGAGAAACACTGTTGGTTGAAGGAGCACTGCCCATACCGATACAAGGGCCGCAGGTTGCTTCAAGTATCCTTGCCCGCGATTTTACAAGTGATTCTAACGCTCCTGAAGCAGAAAGCATGGACATAACCTGTTTTGAGCCGGGTGAAATTATAAAATCAACGTCATTGTGAATTTCTTTATTTTCAAGTAATTTTGCAACAAGCAACAAATCACGATAGCTTGAGTTTGTGCAGGAACCGATACAAACCTGGTCAACTTTTATATTTGCAACTTCAGATACCTTTTTAACTGCATCAGGGCTGTGAGGACAGGCAATTAAAGGTTCCAGTTTATTCAAGTCTATTTCGACTGTTTCGCTGTATTTTGCATCTTTATCTGCAGAGAGTTTCTTCCACTGTTTTGCGCGCCACTGCCGGGTTAAAAATTGTTTTGTTATTTCATCAGACGGAAATATTGATGTAGTCAGGCCCAGCTCAGCGCCCATATTGGTGATTGTTGAGCGCTCGGGAACTGATAAATATTTAAGGGCATCCCCGGAATATTCATAAATTTTATTTACCCCGCCTTTTACTGTGAACATCCTGAGCAGTTCAAGGATAATATCTTTAGCGCTTACCCAGGGTTTAAGCCTGCCCTTAAGCACTATATTAACAACTTCAGGCATAGTAATGAAATAGGACTCTCCGGCAATTGCGCAGGCGATATCCAAGCCGCCTGCGCCGATAGCAATCATTCCTGTTGCGCCTGAGGTAGGTGTATGGCTGTCCGAGCCCAGTAGCGTTTCGCCGGGCGAGGCAAAATTTTCGAGATGCAACTGGTGGCAAATGCCGTTTCCCGGAGGAGAGAAGATAATCCCGTATTTTTGGGCTATAGATTTAAGATATCGGTGGTCATCGGAGTTTTCAAAGCCGGTTTGCAGGGTATTGTGGTCAACATAGGAAACTGAAAGCTTGGTTTTAATGTTCTTAATATCAAGGGTTTCAAGCTGTAGATATACTAGAGTTCCGGTAGCATCCTGGGTTAAAGTCTGGTCAATTTTAATGCCTACCTTCTCCCCTGGTACTAATTTGGCTTTTTTGTCAACTAAATGGCTGGAAATGATTTTTTCGGTTAGGTTCATAATAATTATAATTATACCATAAAAAAAGAGTAAAAAAAAGAGCCCTTAATATCTGTTTGCCACTATAGTTAGTGACTTTGTTAGATAGAAAAGACTCTTTTTATCCTGAGTTTGTCCTGAGTATTTTAGCAGATAAGTATTATCTTCTCACCATTTTAGCGCGAGAGACATCACCTTTCTTATCGATGAAATACAAATACCCTTTCGCTTTCTTCACGCCGACTTTAGCGACTTTTGTAGGTTTGCCACCTTTTTTGCCGCCTCTTGCCATTTTAGCGCGAGAAACATCACCTGCTTTGTCTACGAAATACAGGAATCCGTCCTCTTTTTTTACTCCAACTGCTACGACTTTTTCTGCCATGTAAACTCACCTCCTTTTGTTTTAGAATTTAAAAATAGTTTCCGAAATTACATTTTGAAACTATAACCAACAGCAATATTAAAAAGCGAACAGGCAGTGCCGCTGGTTGTAATATAATAGTATTTTATGGCGGCATCTATTGCCGGGCTTAATGAAGCGCCGGCTCCAGCGCAGATTCCAAAATCCGATTTGCTTAAAATCCCCGCTCCCGAAATCATGTAAATTCCTGCGCCGCCGGTAAGATACGGAGCGAAACTTCCTGACTGGTTGCCAACCGGATATTGAATTACGGCAAGTATAGGCATTGCAGTTGCAGAAACATTATATGAAACTGTCCCATATATTGGTTGAAAAGTCTGATAGTTGAAACCCGTTAATCCTGTAAGGCTGTAATTATAGCTATACAGCGGGATAGAGGCAAGTTCTATTCCTGCGGAATATGTTCCCTTATCCCACAATGCCTGAACTCCCCCATTCAATCCGCCTTTGGTCATTGTTCCGCCCAAACTAGAGACATCCGGTAATGACGGTGACATCAATGTGCCATAACCAAGGACTGGTTTTAATGTCCAGGCAAAAGCACCGCTGCAACTGCTCAAAACAACTACTGCTAACACCAACAATTTCTTCATTTTTTCTTCCCCCTCATTATTTTTTTACAAAAGAAAACTGTCTGTTTGCTTTATCAATCTCTTCCTGGGTAAACGGCTTGCCGTTCTCAGGGTAAACAAACATTTTCCCTTCGTAATTTTTTATAATTACGCCGCTTTTTGATTTGGAAATAAGATATTCCGGTCCGATCGGGACCTTCCCGCCGCCGCCCGGCGCGTCAATTACATAAGTTGGTACAGCATAGCCGGTAGTATGGCCTCTCAAAGAGTCAATAATTTTTATTCCGGCGCTTATATTAGTCCTGAAATGGGAAGTTCCTTTTGCTAAATCGCACTGATATATGTAATAAGGCCTTACCCGGATTTTCAAAAGTTCGTGCATAAGAGTCATTATTATCTGGGGTTTATCATTTATTCCCTTTAACAGTACACTCTGCGAACCTAAAGGAATACCCGAGTCTGAAAGCAGGTTGCAGGCTTTTTTTGATTCGGCTGTTATTTCTTTTGGATGATTAAAATGAATGCTTATATAGAGTGGCTGGTATTTTTTAAGCATTGAGCAGAGTTTTTCTGTGATTCTCTGCGGCAGTGTCACTGGCGCGCGGGTTCCAATCCTGATTACTTCGATAGTTTCAATTGAACGGAGGGTTTTCAGGAAATACTCAAGTTTTTCATCAGACAAAAGAAGCGGGTCCCCGCCAGAGATAAGTACGTCCCGTATTTCTTTATGTTCCTTTATATAGTTAACTGCCTGATGAAAGTTTGCTGTTGACATGCGAGTCTCACTGGAGCCTACAATACGCCTTCTGGTGCAATGCCTGCAGTAAGTTGCGCAGGTATCCGTTGCTAAAAGCAGAACCCGGTCAGGATAACGGTGAATCAATCCGGGGACAGGGCTGTCTTCTTCCTCTCCGCAAGGATCTGACATTTCATTGATGTTTGTTTTAAATTCCTGTAAAGAAGGTATGCACTGTTTTCTTAAAGGGCAGTTTGGGTCGTCTTTGCTTAGCAATGATGCAAAGTATGGTGTAATTGCCATTTTAAATATTTTGTTTGAATACTGAATTGCGCGTTTTTCTTCAACTGTCAGGTTAATAATTTTTTCCAGCTGACCTACAGTAGTTATTCTGTGCCTTAATTGCCAGAACCAGTCATTCAGGTTTGAGGGCCAACTTACGGGACTTGTGTCCGGAGGCTCGCAGTCTGTGTGAGGCATTATTACTCCTTGTCTTTTTTATCGAACAATTGTATCTGAGGTTCCAGCCCGGTAATTATTCTTTCTTTCAGCCAGTGATCGATAACTTCTTTTGAAAATCTATACTGCCTGCCAATACGGGATGCAGGAATTTTTTTTGTTCTTATTAGATTATAAATTTTTGATTTTCCTATCCCTAAATACTGGGCTAATTGAATAACATCCATAATTTCAGGTAATTTTTCTGAATTCAGGTTTGTTAGCGCTTTATTCTCTTCCATCTTTTACCATCCTGTTTTGTCTTTTCCTTTCGACTGCCATATTATACAATATAAACATATTTTTTGTCAATAGGGCTTCGCAAATCATTATTCCATCTATTGCTGTTTGGTTGTGTTGAGTGCTTTGTTTTAGTTCTTGGGGTTTTTGCTTAACCTTGGTAATTGGAAATAGGTTGGTACCACTTTGCGAAATGATGTGCCTTTTTTCTTGGATGCAATAAGGGCGATTGTGGAAGCTTTTGGAAAGATGAATTTGGTATCCGTTAAAATTTTAGAATCAGGGAATAATGTTTTCAACAATTCTTTATACTTTAACGCGCCTTCGCCTGTAAAAATTACCGGCGTATGTTTAAAAAGGTTTTTAACATCCTTAATATTTTGAAGTTTAGGCGCAATCAATCTTTTAAACTTTGTTCCCTCCGTTTTGTAAAGCGCAATATAAACATTTTCCTGCTGGGCCGGTATTAACGGACAGATAAAAAAAGCTTTCGAAGCTTCTGATTGGCGCGCCAATGCATCCAGCGTGGACACTCCAACCAGAGGAATGTTGTAAATCTGGGACAAAGTTCTGGCAAAAGAAAGGCCTATACGTATTCCTGTAAAACTTCCGGGCCCCGTTGTACAGGCAATTTTTGTAAGTTGTTCAAGTTTAATACCGCGGGTGATTTTATTTAATTGCTGAAACAGTACATCTGAATGCCTTAATTGGTCACTTAGTACAAACACTTCCCTAATTACTGCGCCGCTATTGTCCGTAAGGGCTAAACTAAGGCTTTTTGTTGAAGAATCAATTGCTAAAATCATGTTTTTTTATTATTATTTTTCTTGAGTTATTCCTATGAGTTGAAATTACTATTTCAGTATATTTTTTTGGCAGTGAAGATTCAATTTTTTCAGGCCATTCTATTGCGCAGATATTATTTTCATTCAGGCATTGGTCTAATCCGGATGTAATGAAATCATTCCCGTTTATCCGATACAGGTCCAGGTGGCAGAATTTCCCTTTTTTTAACGAATATTCCTTCATAATTACAAAAGTAGGACTGACAATTATTTTCTTTATACCAAGCCCTTTAGCCAGGCCTTTAGCAAAAGTTGTTTTGCCGGCGCCTAAATCTCCTAAAAGGCAGATAATATCGCCGCCTTTAAGATTATGTGAGAGGTTTGCGGCCATGTTGATTGTTTCATCAGCGCTTTTAGAATAAAAAATGTTTTTATTTGAAGTGCTGGTAGAGTTTTTCTTTTTTGATTTGAATTTCTTTGCCATTTTGATAGTATTTAATGCCGCTGTTTTTATTTTCAACGGTTCCTATGCACCTGTATTTTGGCATGCTTTTTTTTGACGTGAATATCAGTTCATAATCTTCCCCGCCGTAAAGCGCAAAATCGATTGGAGAACCGGAATATCTTTTTAAAGGACTGGAAACCGGAATAGTATCTAAATTGATTTTAGCTCCGGTTTTGCTCATGGCGCAGATAAGGCCGATGGAGTTGGCAAGGCCGTCTGAACAATCTATCATACTGGTGGCGTATTTTGCTATTGTCTGCGCTTCATTAATCCTTACCGGAGGATACAAATGTTTTTTTATCAAATAGTCTGCGGTTTTTTTGTCAGTTTTTTTACCTTTAAGCAATATATCCAGGCCGCCGGCAGAATCACCCAGCGGGCCAGTAACATAGATTTTATCTCCGGGTTTAGCGCCTGAACGCCTTATAATTTTTCCGTTGGTGCCTGTTGCGCCGAACATTGTGATTGCGATGGTAAGTTTGTCTGAAGAGTTTGTATCCCCTCCTAAAATGAATACTTTATATTTTTTGCAAAACTTTTTTAAGCCCTTATAAAAACTGTTTATATCCTCAATTTCAACCCTGCTATCAGGCAAACCAACGCCGATAAGGCAATATATCGGTTCACTCTTGCATCCCATTGATGATAGGTCGCTTAAGTTTATTGCCAGGGATTTATAACCAAGCGCTTCAAACAGCGCAGGCCTGCTTATCAGCGAATCAGCCCAGGATAAGCAAAAATGCACGTCCTCAAACAATAAATCTGTGGTAAAAACGAGTTGTTTGTCAGGAGAGTTTATGACTGCGGCGTCATCGCCGGGGGCAACGATAACTCTTTTTTTATATAAAGAATCTGCCGAGAGCCACCCCAGGATCTTGTTTATAAGATTATATTCGCCATAATTTTTAAGTTTCAAAGGAACTTCAATCCTTTTTTAATTCTTCTTCGCCCTTTTTGGCGTCGTTTTCATCTTTAAGAGTGGTAATGCCTGCAATTACCGACAGAAGGCCGCCGAAAAAAAACATAATAGGCAGAGCTCCTTTCAAAATGATGATAATGTCTGCCAGGCAAAAATTTAAGCCTATCCAGGCAGAAATTGAAACAACCAGCAATCCGATAATCAATGCTAACATGATTTACCCCCCCCTTTGAGTTGGACGAAATCCCAAAACCGCTTCATTATTGGTTTTGGGACATTTGATCCTCTGCAATCTGAGCAAACAATTTTGCTCCTGTGATTAATATGCTTTCATCTATATCAAATTCTGCGTGATGTAATGCCGTTGCGGCGCCTTTAAGCTGGGTTCCTATTCTCATGAAACATCCGGGCACAAACTGCAGATATTCAGAAAAATCTTCCGACCCCATAGTTGGTTTTTTAGAAATAACAATTTTGTTTCTTTTGACTACTTTTTTAGCCGACTCAATGCAGTTATCGACATATTTGTTATCGTTGTCTACCACAGGGCATAGATTGAAATATTTAAAGCCGTATTTTAACTTATGTTCAGCGGTTTTTTGTTTTATAATTTCTTCAATGAGTTTTGGCATTTTTCTTCGTTGGATTTCGTCAAGAGTCCTCACGGTTCCGGTCAGTTCTATACTTTCCGGAAAAATATTAGGCCGGGCTCCGCCGTGAACCATACAAACGCTTACAACGGCAGGTGTTGCCGGGTGAATTTTGCGCTGTACAAGCGATTTCAAGGAAACAATCAGTTCACTTGCGGTAAATATTACATCTTTTGCCAGGTAAGGATAAGCGCCGTGCCCTCCCCCGCCGTAAATTTTTAATTCAAATTTATCCGAAGATGCCATCATTTGCCCGTACTTGAAACCAATTGTATTTGTTGGGATTTCCGGGTGCACATGAAGGCCGAAAATGCAGTCAACAGGAGGGTTTTTTAACGCGCCTGCTTTTATTACATCTAGAGCTCCTCCAATCTGTTCTTCATTGGGCTGGAAAATAAGTTTTACAATACAACCACTTTTTTTAAGCTCAGCTTCATTCTGTTTCAGCAAAATTGCCGCGCCGATAAGCATTGCGGTATGAGCGTCATGGCCGCAGGCATGCATCACGCCTTTGTTTTTCGACTGGTAATGTTTTTTTGTTTTTTCTTCTATAGGAAGCGCATCAATGTCCGCTCTGAATGCCACAACTTTCCTAACTTTCTGTCCCTGCGTGTAGGACGGAATATGCGCTATCAGCCCGCTTTGTTTAAGAATTCTTGTTTGTATGCCGTATGATTTTAGGATGGAGTTAATATATTTTGTGGTTTTTATTTCCTGGTTTCCCAGTTCTGGGTTCTGGTGAATCTGTCTTCTGATGGATACCAATTTTTTTTGAAGGTTTTCCATATTGGGTATATTACCTCTTTAGTTTAGAGTTCTTTTTAATGCCTTAGGTATATTCTCAATTATATCACTCGGTGTCATAGCTATTTGTGTTTTTTCTTTTGCTGCCAGGTCGCCAGCCAGGCCGTGGACATATACTGAAACAATTCCTGCGTTCAATAGTTTTTCTTTGCTAGTTGTACCGGCAACCTGGAATATGAAAGCCGCCAAAATCCCGGTAAGCACATCCCCGCTTCCGCCCTTGGCCATGCCGGGGTTTCCTGTAGAATTAATAAAAACTTTTTTACCGTCGCTTACAACAGTCTTGTTACCCTTGAGAACACAAATTACTTTATTCTCTTTGGCGAATTTGAGGGTATTCTCAGCGCGTTTTGATTGTATAATATTCATGCTTAATCTGGTTAACCGGGTTAATTCGCCCGGATGCGGGGTTATAATAATTTCCGCGGCTGATTCTTTTAGTGATTTGGTTTTTCCATTGAGCGCATTAAGGCCGTCAGCATCAATTACGACAGGCAATGCAACTCTTTTTAGAATTTCAATTACCAGTTTTTGCGTTGAGAAATTAGTTGTTAATCCGGGCCCGACAGCCAGCGTAGTAATTTTGTGCTTCCCGATGAAATTTAAAATTGAATTTAGTGCACTAAAAGACAATGTTCCGTCTTTTGTCTCTTTTAACGGGAGAGTCATTATTTCGGGAAGAGTTCTTTTTGCCGCGGCCGGCTGCTGGTTTTCCGGGACGCCCAAAGTTACTAATCCTGCGCCGCTTCTAACGCATGCATTTGCGCTTAAGACCGCTGCGCCCGTCATGCCTTTAGACCCGGCGAGAATTAAAATATTCCCGTAATCGCCCTTATGTGAACCTGGTTTTCTTTTTTGAATGAGCCTGTTTATAAGGTTTTTGTCTATTTTCTGTGTTTTCACATATTCAATACAGCCAGGGCTACAGCGTAATTTTTTGTGTGGGACAAGGATATACAAATTTTCTTCCGGATTTTATCGAGCCGTTTCGGCAAAACAACTACAGGTTTCCCAAAACTGTCATTTTTAACCGAAATATCCTTATGGGATAATTTCCTGTCTCCCACAGCTTTCCAGATTGCCTCTTTTGCGGCAAACCTTACGGCATAATGCTCGGAGCAGTTTTTTCTCTTGCTGCAATAGTCAATTTCTTCTTTCGAAAATATTTTGTTAAGAAATTTCCTATTTTTGACCAATTTTGCAATTCTGGCTACTTCAATAATGTCAACTCCTGCCTGCATAGAATTAACGTTTGGTCCATTGGAATTTCTTTCTTGCTTTCGGCTGGCCGGGTTTTTTGCGTTCAACTTCCCTGGGGTCTCTTGTCAGCAAGCCGGCATCTTTTAGTTTTCCCCTGAAAGTGCTGTTTACTTTTATCAGCACTCTGGAAATAGCATGCCTTACCGCTTCTGCCTGCCCGCTTAAGCCTCCGCCGGTAACATTGACGGCATAATCGTATTTTTTTGAGTCCAAAATTACATTAAACGGTTTCATGATTTCAGCCCGGTGCTTCTCCATTACGAAATACTTATCCAGTTCTTTCGAGTTGACTTTGATTTTTCCCGACCCGTTGACTGTTTTTACTCTTGCGATCGAAGTTTTTCTTCTTCCTGTGGCCCAAAGGGCTTCGCTTTCCTTGGTTATTTGCGCGTTCTGCGTGTTTTGAGTTACTTCCTGCGGTGTTGTTTCTGGCATTTTTATATCCTCCCGGAATTAGCCTATTTGTGTTAATTGAGCTACGTGTGGATGAGTTTCATCTTTGTATATCTTGAGCCTTTTCAGCATAACATCGCGAAGTTTGTTTTTTGGAAGCATTCCGCTGACTGCGGATACAATTATTTCTTCCGGTTTTTTCGCGAAAATGTTTTTATAGGAAGCATATTTATCTCCTCCGGTATGGCCTGTATGGCGGAAATAAATAAGCTGTTCCGCTTTTTTGCCAGTTACCCGGACCTTGCTTGCATTGATAAGGACAATAAAATCGCCGCAATCAGTATCTTTTGAGTAATCCGGCTTGTGTTTCCCCTGGAGGATTTTAGAAATTTCCGTAGCCATGCGCCCGAGCACCTTATCATTTGCGTCCATTAAGTGCCATTTTCTCTTTACATCAATTACTCTTGGTTGATAAGTCTTTTGCATTTTGTTCCCCTCTCCTTAAATTAATTCTTTCATTTCTTTGACTGCTTTGTAAAGCCCTGTAAATACAGCCTGCGCTACTATAGAAAAGCCAATATTCAAAGTATTCATATTGGGCAGCCTTGCAATCGGTTTTACGTTTTTATAGTCCAGCCCGTGGCCTGCATTTAAAACCAGCCCGAGCTCTATCGCAAGCTCGGCCGCCTGGCGGATTTTTTTAAGTTCCATCTTAATGTTTTTCATTTTTGCGCATTCGGCATATTTGCCGGTATGCAGTTCAACACAATCGGCTCCAACTATTTTGGCTGCTTCAACCTGTTTTTTGTCCGGGTCAATAAACAGGCTTACTACAATGCCTTTTGATTTGAGCCTTGAAACGACTTTTTTTATTCTCTCTTTTTGGGAAAACACATCCAGGCCGCCTTCAGTAGTTAATTCCTCTCTCTTCTCTGGGACCAGGCAAACTTCATCCGGCCTGATTTTTAATGCGAATTTTACTATTGCTTCCGCAACAGACATCTCAAGATTAAGAGGTATTTTCAATTTTTTTCTTAACAGAACTACATCACTGTCCTGAATATGCCTCCGGTCTTCCCTTAAATGTACGGTTATACCATCCGCGCCAGCAGATTCGCATATACCCGCAGCATAAATCGGTTCAGGAAAACCCGCTTTCCTTGCCTGCCGTAAAGTTGCAATATGGTCGATATTTACGCCTAGTTTTACCATGTTACCTTATGTAAAGCCAAAGAAGTACAGCTAAAACGAATGCCAGAAGTTTTAACTGCCAATTGTGTTTAAACCGTTCAAGCATTGGAAGCCTTCTTGTTATTTGGAATAAAAGTTTTTTCCAGTTTTTTTCTGTAAATGTCGCTGAGTTTCTTGTGTAAATCGTCAGGATTTATATTTTGTTCAAGTTTGCCTTCGAGCGCCAGAGAAATATCCCCGGTTTCTTCGGAAACTACAATAACGATAGCATCAGAAATTTCAGATATTCCCAGCGCTGCGCGGTGCCTGGTGCCTATCATCTTTGATGCCACGGGGTTGTCGCTTACAGGAAAAATACAGCCGGCTGAAGTAAGCCTGGAATGCTCGATAATAACAGCGCCGTCATGCAGAATAGATTTTGGGTAAAATATGCTTAAAAGCAATTCGTTGCTTACATCCCCGTTTATCAGGGTTCCTGTTTCAATATAATTCTTAAGGCCGATTTCCTGTTCGATGGCTATCAATGCGCCGATTCTTTTCTGCGACATTTCTTTTACGGCCTGGGCAATCTCTTTAACAACTTTAAGTTCACTTTTGATGAATATTCTTTTAAGCGGCTCGCCGCCTATTTTCGCAAGTACCTGCCTTAATTCCGGCTGAAATACGATTGCAACAATTATTGGCGCGGCAATCCAGAATTTTTCAAGGAGCCAGCTTAAAGTTTTAAAATGGGCCATTTGCCCCACAAAAATTGTCAGCAAAGCAAGTATGACAAAACCCAGGAGTATTTGTACCGCCCTGGTACCCTTTATTAGCAGGATTATTTTATAAAAAATCCAGCTCACTAACAAAATGTCTACAATATTTACTATGTAGTTATTCCAGATCAGGCTCATGCCAATACTCTTTCATTCTTTGTTTTTGTTATTGTTTCAAGCACTTTTAAAAATTGTTTTGTTTCTTTCACGTCGTGCACTCGCAAAACTTTAACTGAGCTGGTGAAAGCCCAGGCACAGGCAGCAAGGCTTCCGTAAAGCCTTTCGCTGGCTGGGAGAGGGCTGTCTTCCGACACGAGTATTTTTCCAATAAACGATTTTCTTGAGGTTCCCAAAACTAAAGGGCAACCGGTTGTGTTGAAGTTTTTTAAGTTACTCATTATTTCCAGATTGTGTTGTGTCGTTTTTCCAAAACCAATCCCAGGGTCAATCAGGATTTTTTCTTTTTTTATCCCGGCAGTTGCTGCGTAATCAATTCTTTTATGAAAAAAATCGTTAATCTCCCTGGAAACATTTGTATATGCCGGATTCAGCTGCATATTTTTCGGAGTTCCTTTAATGTGCATGATTATTACGTGCACGTTTCTTTCAGAAACAAGTTTCGCCATGCCGGCGCTGAAAGTCAGGCCGGATATGTCGTTTACAACCGCAGCCCCAGAGTCAATGGCAGCATTCGCTACTGATGATTTATAGGTGTCTACGGAAATTATCGTATCTTTGAATTGTTTGGCAATTCGTTCTATAACCGGAACAATCCTTTTGATTTCCTCATTTTCATCAACAGCTTCTGCGCCGGGCCTGGTGGATTCGCCGCCGATATCAATGATATCCGCGCCTTGCGCGACCATTTCCTGGGAATGATTGAGAGCATTGTCCAACAAATTATATTTTCCACCGTCAAAAAATGAATCGGGGGTTACATTCAAGACTCCCATAATTAAAGGCCTGTCAGAATTTAAAAGATCATTTAATGTCATTTCTTGATTAAACTCAATGCTTCAGCCCTGGTTTTTGCGTCTTTCAAGAAAGTGCCTCTTACTGCGGATGTCACAATTGTTGTGCCTGGTTTCTTTACGCCTCTCATGGAAAAACAAAGATGCTCCGCCTCTGCGATTACGAGTACTCCCAAGGGTTTTGCGAGTTTCACAAGCGTATCAGCAATGTGTTTTGTTATCCTTTCCTGAAGTTGCAGCCTTCTTGAATACATTTCTACCAGCCGGGCAAGTTTTGAAATTCCCAACAGGCGTTTTTTATGAGGTATATAAGCAATATGAATTTTACCGTAGAAAGGCAGAAGGTGATGCTCGCACAGCGAGTAGAAAGGAATATTTTTTATCAGGACTATTTCGTCATATTGTTCTTCTTCGTAGTAGATTGAAAGTACTTCTTCGGCTTTCTGGGATTGCCCGCTTAGGGCTTCAACATAGAAATTGCTTACGCGTTTCGGCGTGTCTTTTAATCCCTCTCTGTCAGGATTTTCGCCTATGGCGATGAG